>OGQX01000008.1_pt1 | contig 200496 bp, 168 predicted proteins | sample 1553291 | NCBI WGS metagenome assembly OGQX01 (sample SAMEA2580030, study PRJEB22360) | human gut metagenome | biome: human gut; feature: human-associated habitat; material: faeces | place: Denmark | collected 2008/2010
GAGTTTAGTTTACATGCAAGCCGTTCACGGGTGGTTGTCCGCCTATGAACGGCTTGTAAATTCTCAAAATTTTTTAGTCCCTACTTGACACAAGAAGATTTGTCGCGTTTCGGGCGTGATTACATCACGGTCGGCGACTATATCTCCCGCGTCTTTCCGTTCCTCGGAGTGCGCTTTATCTCCGTCAACGACGGATTTGACAGCATCAATCCGCAGGATATAGACAGCCTTGATACATCCTTCCGGACGCTGATCTATGACCTGTACAGCCGCGATCTTTCCTGCAAGGTCAAGAGCGCCAAGAAAGCTAGAGCGGAGCGAGGGGCGTTTCTCAGCCCCTATGCGCCCTATGGGTATATCAAAGACCCGGAGGACAAAACCATCTGCTTGTGGATGAGGAAGCCGCTGTCGTGATCCGGCGAATCTTTCAGAGAGCGGCAGACGGCTTAAAAGCATGGGAGATTGCCGCAGAACTGAACGGTGACGGGATATGCTCGCCAAAGACCTATAAAGTCAATGCAGGCTACACAAGAACGCCGTGGCGAAGCATCCAGGAGGAAAACTTCTGGACTGTCGGACTGATAACAAAGATTCTGAGATACGAGCGGTACATCGGAAAAGTGGTGTACAGAAAACGAATCCGGGACATTGTGGAAAGCCCCCATACGGTAAAAATCTCCCGTGATGATTGGATCGTTGTCCCCGACAGACATGAAGCCATCGTGCCGGAGGCGCTGTTTGAAAAAGCGCAGATTTGTATGCGGGAATATAGGGAGCGCGAAGTCATGACGGGCGGCGGGAATCCGCTGAAACGCAAGGTGATCTGCGGCGTATGCGGCCACGCCATGCAGCGGGACAGCAGAAAGAACGGCTCCTACCGCTGCGTCACGAAAAGGCTGAATGCCGGTTTTGACTGCTCAGAGGATAGAATTCCGGAGACCGATATTCAGGAGGCTGTGATCGACACCATACAGGTCTATGCTCAATACGCCGTCAGCATAGACCGGCTTCTGCAAACAAGGCAGGCGCAGCGGCAGCTTGATTGCAAACAGGCGCAGCGACAGATACAGACCCTCCAGAGTCGGAAAGCCCGGCTTGATAAGCGGCTGCAAGACCTCTATGAAGGGCTGGTGGAGGGCGAGATATCCCGCGAGAGCTTCGCGGCGCAGAAGAAAGCTCTGACGGCGCAGGCAGAGGAAATCTCCCGCACGGTCTTGGAGCTGGAGCGAAAAATAAGCGGCAGCGACGACAATGGCAACGCCGTAATTAAGCTATTCAAGAGCTATGCCGGGATTACGGCGCTGACCAGGGAAATCTCAATCGAGCTGCTGCACTCCGTCACCATCTACCCGGACGGGCGCATGGACATTCGGCTGAACCTTGTCGATGAGATCAAAGCTCTGATGGAAACCTTGCGCCGGGAATCCTGTACGGCGTGAATTTATTAGTCCTTTCTGTACAGCAGCCGACGAAGGGATCAGCGGGACCGGCATAAAAAAGCGCATCGGTTTCCAGACCATGATTGATGACGCACTTGCCGGGAAAATCGACTTGATTGTGACTAAGAGCGTGAGCCGCTTTGCCCGCAACACCGTAGACAGCCTGGCCACGATAAGGAAACTCAAAGAAAACAGCATCGAGTGCTATTTCGAGAAGGAGAACATCTGGACATTCGACGGCAATGGCGAACTGCTCATCACCATCATGTCCAGCCTTGCACAGGAGGAGAGCCGCTCCATTTCAGAGAACTGCACATGGGGACAGCGGAAACGATTCTCAGACGGCAAGGTCAGCGTGGCATACATCCGGTTCCTCGGCTACGACAAGGAACAGGACGGAAGGATGGTCATAAACCCCGCGGAGGCTGAAACGGTCAAGAAAATCTACAGGCTTTTCCTTTAGGACATGACGCCATACGGCATCAGCCGACAGCTTGAAGCGGACGGCGACCTCAGTCCCTCCCACAAGCCGAAGTGGAACGCCCCCACGGTCAAGCGGATACTTTCCAACGAAAAGTACAAGGGCGACGCCCTCCTACAGAAAACATACACCGTGGACTACCTCACTAAAAAGACAAAGGTCAACAACGGTGAGATTCCTCAGTACTACGTCGAGGGCGATCACGAGGCAATCATCGATCCCGCCGTTTTCGACCGCGTACAGATAGAGCTTGAGAAACGTTGCTCCGGGAAGAACAGGCACAGCGGAGTCCACGACTTCTCCGGCAAGATAAAGTGCGGTGAGTGCGGCTCATGGTACGGTCCGAAGGTCTGGCACAGCACCGACAAGTACCGCAAGGTCATCTGGCGGTGCAACCCACAAGTACGGCGGAGAAAAATGCTCCACGCCGCACCTGACCGACGATGAGATAAAGGCAGCGTTCGTATCAGCGGCGAACAAGGTGCTCGCCGACAAGGACACCGTCATCGAGACTTTCCGCCTTATCCGGGATTCAGTCTTTGACACCTCCGCCCTCGAACAGGAACGGACAGAACTGACTGATGAACTGAACGTCGTCGCACGGCTGATTCAGGACGGCATCTACCAGAACGCCCATGTGGCGCAGAACCAGGCGGACTACAACAAGGAATACGAAAGCCTCGCCGCCTGGTATGAAAAAGCAAAGAGCCACCTTGACGAGGTGGAGGCAGAAATTCACGACAAGAATTCCCGCCGCAAGTCCATCGAGCATTACCTTGCCCTTTTGGAAGAACGCAAGGATGCCGTCACGGAGTACGACGCTACCCTCTGGCACGGCGTGGTGGAATTCGTGACGGTCTACGGCAGGGACGACATCCGCTTCACCATGAAGGATGGGACGGAAATCCGAATTTAAATTAGCAGAAAAAATTCCCGGCTATCGGGTTGATTTCCAATGGCCGGGAATTTAATATTGCTTATTCCTCTTCGTCGATTTCACCCCTTGCAGATGTGGTTAATTCCATCATTTTTTGAGCATAAGCAGCTCCATCAATTTCTTCATCAGCATACTGACGCATCAATTCGTAAATTTGTTCTTTCAATTCTTCTCGTGTCATATTTCTTTTCCTTCCGCCTAAATCATTTTTATCAATATTGGACGCTTGACTTTTTCAACTGATTATTCAAAATCCTTGTACTCCGCCTTAAGACGTTGGGAGTACTCTTCTTTAGTTTCATCTGTATAAAGATACTTCTCGATGGTAGAAGCTCTCACTCTTCCTTCGTTAACATCGTTCAAGGTATCTCTCGCAGCATCTTCGCCAAACATATCAAAAAGCTTGCAGAATGTGACGGCATCAAGCTTATTTTTCCCCATAAGGACACCTCCTTAGTTATCTGGATTTCTGAAATCTTCTTCTGACTCGTAAATGTCATCCGCGGAAATACTGTTCTTGTGACCGCATTCAGTGCATTTCCACACATAATGGTGGTCATCGAATCCGGGCTGGTCATTCAGATAAGCGTTGCAACGATCACAATACCAGTCAATGCCAGGAAACCTTTCACTCATACTTTTTTCTCCTTCCGGTTTAATCGTCATCCCATCCTGTACCCATCAGTTCTCTTAATTCTGCACCTGCACTATAATCAGCACTGATTTCTTCTGTGGCACAGTATTCACACACATCGCCATCGGGATAATAATCGTTGTATGATCCCGCCCCATAGCTATGTCCGATGCTTCGACGTGCATAAGACAAATCGAACTCTCTGCCGCACCTAACACATTTCGCCATTTTCTTCACCTCCCTCTGTATCAATTTCGTCCTCTGATACATCATCGGCGGCTGGCTCTGCTATTTCCGCATCTTTGATGCCCTGAATAAGCTGTTGTCTCAACAGTTCTGCTTGTTCAGCTGATATCTTAGGCTCTTTAGACTTTTCGATTCGCTTACGAATAATTTTATATAAGGCATAACCACCAGCGGCTATACCGGCAATTGCAAGATCCACAATTGCCTGTTCTGATTTTCCGTCTTTTAAACCGTTGTTGTAGTTGAATGTCTCAAGATTTTTTACGAATTTTTCCGGTCCTCCGGCTTGCTTTGCTTGGTGAGATAAATCCGAATAATCCCAGCTCATGTGCGATTCCTCCTCTACATATTGACCTTTCCTTGAGGTCTATAGTTATTATATCAAATGCCGAGCAAGCTTTCGCTCACGCTCCGTGAAGTTATGATGTTACAGAAATTGCGATCTGCAAGAACTTCTTAGCATACTTATTCCCGAGTTCACTCATAGCCCACAGCATTTCACGTCCCATAGCCTGGTTCGTTTCTTGAGAATATTCGTTTCGCACAAGTCCATATGCATAACGAACTGCCGTGTAATAATAAGCGAGATCTGAAAGCTGTGATGATTTTACTTTTTTCAGAAGGTCTTGCACAATTTCTTCTATGTCTTTATAGAATTCCAGGCTTTCAGTATCCTCAGAAACTTCGTCTCCGTCATCTTCGCTTTCAAAATCAAAATTTTTCAAATAGTATTGTTGAAGGAATTCTGCACCTGATATCTTGTTCTCCATCATGTGCTGTGCGCCTTGTGATATCTGCTGATTTAACACAATATATTCTAATTGCAACAACCACCAGAGCATGTTGCCTGCCGCTTCCGGAACCGCATCCTTCTCAAAGGCGCTATCATATGAATCAAAGCAAATATCGTAATCCTTGTCATCGGGTTCTTGCCCGGATAGCATACACTCTTTAATCCTCATATGAGCATTATACCCGGCGGCAAAGGATGCATTCTTCATAGCCGTTTCTGAACATACAACAGGAAACGCTGCGAATGTAAGTTCTTGCGCTTTGTGTATGTCACTCAAAAAATTAAAAGATGTGTTACGTATCCCTGACAAATCAACATGCATAAGTTGTTCTTCGGTAACGCGGAAGTGTTCTGCTAACTTCTTTCTCACCTCGGGCTTTGGATTTCGGATACCCTTTTCATAATTTGATATTGCGCTTGGAGAATCCAATCCTATTGCAAAGGCAAGATCCATCTGTGATTCACCATATGCCATACGTAGGCTCTTAATATTTTGAGGCAAATAGTTTTTAATTCCTGCCATTTTACTCATCTCCAGTTCACTGATATTATATCTAAGCTGGTGCGACTTTCACCTTGCACCCATACCTGTGAAATGCACCCCCCTAAAATGGATTTGCACCCCTCGAATTTCAGGCGGCAAGGTTATCGCTGAATTGTATCAAACTCTGCACTTTGCTTTCCAATACATGCTCGTCAACTTGTGGATTTACCATCTCAACTACCATTTTCATAACATTACGAGGCGTGAAAAACTCACCGCGGAGATTAGCCCCCTACGATTTCCTCGTAGGCTTTGCCCTTGATGTCAATTTTGGTATTGAGCAGGCTGTATCGCTGCAACTCGCTGACGATATATGCGAGGCTCCTCGGGCTGAGTTTAATTTCGTCATTGGCATCGAAAATTTTTCCATAACGTTTCTTAACTCGCTGAAAGATTTTTCCGATTCTCTTTTGAACGGTCAACTGTCCGTCGGGGTTAGAACGCTCCTCCGATGTCGTATAAAACTCAAGCGGATTCGGAATATTACGCTCATCCTCAATTTTGCAGAAAATAACCTTGAGCAGTTCAAAGAACGCAGGTTGCTTTTGCATGCCATCATTCACATAAATGTGATTATGGCAAGTCTTGAAAACGAATAAAAGATTGTCGTCATAAGCGTTTTTTAAGCTCGTTCTGCTGGGACGGTTGACCTCATCCAAATTACCGTCTGCGGCGGGAATATCGTTGTACTCCATGAATGTAATATTTCCGTCGGCATCAACAGCTTTGCGGAAAACATACTTTTGGACACTGTTGGTCCACATGCCCCACTCACAGTTTGGGCAAACAGACATATATGATTTTAGCTGCGCAATGCCATCCTTAGCATTACGAGCGTCAACCGTCTCTTTTTTGCATTCGATTATCAGCTTGATTGTACCCTGTGTTTGGTCTGCACCTTTTTCCCAGATTACAATGTCTGCGCGAGGTTTGTTTGAACCAACCTGCAAGGTATATTCGATTCTAATTTGCTCCGGCAGATACTTATGCTCGTTCACGAGTCGTTTCTCGATAGTTTGCCGAACATACTCTTCCGGGGTATCGTTACGGAATTTGCCGTCAATATAGTCACATATTTTCCCGTCTGGGATTACGATGATCTTCTGTTCACTTGGCATCGTTACTTCTCCTTTGCTTATTGGCATGATGCCAATTTCATTTTTTCCCGAATGCTTTTGAGCGCATCCGGATTTTCATCAATGTACCTTGCTATATCTGCCGGCAACTCATTTCTGCCTTTTGCCGCCAAGTCAAAAAACCTCTCTCTGGTTTCATTGCTTGCTTGCAGTATTTCCATTGCCTTTAACTGAAGCGGATATGGTGGTGGGTTAGTTCTCCCGGCGAGAATATCATAAAAGTATGGCTTCCGGATACCCAGTTCTGTGTAGAATTTATGCTGCGTTATCCCGGAGTCTCTTATCAGCTGGCGAAGATACTCTCCAAAGCTCTGCTCGTTTTCAACCATTCTTTTTGCCTCCCAATAGGTATGCTTGTATACATACTAACATACTTTTTTGCGTCGGTCAACAAGATATTGCAAAGACCATAGCTCGCGCCGAGGGATTTATTATATTTTGGGGGCGGGCGGCGGCAGTCAATGGCGCGAAGCGTTCATCTTGACCATTGACGGCCGGCGGCTGCTGCGCTACGACCCTTTCCAATCTGCAGGCCACAGAACAATTTCGGTAGCCGCTGCCCAAATTACGCTGTCAGCCGCTCCGTCCCGTGGTATTGACGTGCAGCCTTTCCGCTGTTACAATAAAAGCACAATTTCAGATACAAGACATCATGCAGACGCAGACGGGCTGAAAGGTTTGACAGGCGGCTGCATTTTTATTTTCAGATAGGAAAGGAAGGATGCGAAGGGAAAAGAGGCACAGACGGCAAAAGACGCTCAAGACGCCATTCCTCCGCCGCACGGGAGAAAGCTGCGGCAAAATACTTTTTCGGAGGTGCAACTTGGGCAGGCGGAAAAAACTCACCAACAACAGCGGAATCCCGCAGCATGAGATCGAGAACATCGCCCGAATCCTGCTGCCGGATATCCTCGCCTACTACGAAAGCGAGGAAGGTCAGCGTGAATTTGCGGAATGGAAGGCGGCGCGGGACGCGGCAAAAACGGACAAGGACAGCAACGACGAGAACGCCGCCTGACGATAGATATAAGACAAATCCAAGGGATATATGCTCCTAAAACAGCATGGCAAAGGGGATGGCCGACCGCCATCCCCTTTTGTGCGTTTGTTCAATTTTCGTAGGGCTTGTACTCCGTGACGGCGTTCAGGTATGCTTCGACGTCTCCGTTCAAAATAAGATCGGCATAAGCCAGCGGGTCGTTGTAGATGAGGTAGTCCAGCTCCGACCGCTGGAAGCGGTTATCCGCCGCCTCGTTCTCCACGGCGGTGCAGTCGATGGAGATCATGTTGCCGTCCTGAAACCGCAGCTCCACACAGCCAGTGTCCATGTTGAATTCACAGCTTTTGATGTTTTTCATGTTCGTCCTCCTTATCCTTTGCCAGTTTTGGTTTTCTCGGCCCTCTGGGCTTGGATTCGGGACGCTTTACCACGCCGTTTCTGAAATGCGTATCCTCGAACTTCTCGAAGAAAACAAATAATCCGAACCCATCTCCGATTAAGAAGATTTGGTTCGGATTATATTGGTTTGGTGCGGTTGATGGGACTTGAACCCATACGGTCTCCCATACGCCCCTCAAACGTACGCGTCTGCCTGTTCCGCCACAACCGCATTTTTCACTGCGAGAGATATTATAACTCTTTCCGATGCATTTGTCAACACAAATTATGTCCGAAAGTCAATATATTTTTAAACCTGTGCAAATTTCCGCCTTTTGCCCTTTTGCAGGGTGCAAAACGTGCTGCGTTTATGTTATAATATAGGCACAGCAAACCCTTGTTTCAGGGTCGTTTTACGAATAATATCGGGAGGTTGGGGCGATTTTCGGCTTTTACTGCGCAATTCCGTCCGAACCGGAAAGGGAACAGAACATGCAAAAAGATAAAGCACTTGAAATGGCACTCGGTCAAATCGAAAAGCAATACGGCAAGGGTGCAATTATGCTGATGGGAGATGCCGCCTCAAGGATTCAGGTTTCCGTCATTCCGACGGGCTGCATTGAGCTTGACGCAGCTCTCGGCGTCGGCGGCATTCCGCGCGGAAGAATAGTTGAAATATACGGGCCGGAATCCTCCGGCAAAACCACCATTGCGCTGCATATCATTGCCGAAGCGCAAAAAATGGGAGGTATGTGCGTTTTTATCGATGCCGAACATGCGCTTGACCCCGTTTATGCCGAAAAGCTTGGCATCAGCATGGACAAGCTCTATGTTTCCCAGCCGGACAACGGCGAACAGGCACTCGACATTGCGGATGCACTCGTTCGCAGCGGCGCGATCGACGTTATCGTTGTTGACTCCGTTGCGGCTCTCGTTCCCAAAGCCGAGCTTGAAGGCGACATGGGTGATTCTCACGTCGGCCTGCAGGCAAGACTCATGAGCCAGGCATTGCGCAAGCTTGCCGGCGTTGTCGGAAAATCCCGCACCTGTGTTATTTTTATCAATCAGCTCCGCGAAAAAGTCGGTGTTATGTTCGGCAATCCCGAAACCACCACCGGCGGCAAGGCGCTGAAGTTCTTTGCCTCCATCCGTTTGGACGTCCGCAAAATCGACACGCTGAAACAGGGCAATTCGCCCGTCGGAAACCGCACGCGCATCAAAGTCGTTAAAAACAAGGTTGCGCCGCCTTTCCGCGTTGCCGAGTTCGACATTATCTACGGTGAAGGTGTTTCTAAGGAAGGTTCCATTCTCGATATGGGCGTTGCAAACAAAATCATCACAAAGACCGGCGCATGGTTCTCCTACGGCGATATCCGCATCGGACAGGGCAGGGAAAACGCACGCAATTTCCTGCGCGACAACCCCGAGCTTTGCAAAGAAATCGAAAAGAAGCTCCGCGACCTTATCGAAACAGCCCATGACGAAACCGCTCCCGTCAGCGAAGACGAGCCCTATTCCGAGGATGAATAATTCAAAAGCAACCCGCGCTTTATGCCATGCATACCGAAAACATGCCGGTTGACGCCCCGGTTAACGTTCCGCAGTTAAATTTTCAATTACAAAAGCTCCGCAGCAGGTATTTCGGCCGTGCGGAGCTTTTTCGCATTTTATCCGTTTTATTCAAATTCGAATTCTCAGCCCAATCCGAGCGCGGCACGGAGTATCAGCACGGCGTCCGAAAGCGTGACGTTTCCGTCCCCGTCCGCATCGCAGAGCGCGGCAGTTTCGGGCGAAAGCTCTGCCGTTCCGAGTGCGCACCGCATCACGAGCAGCGCATCCGCCGCCGTCACAATGCCGTCCCCGTCCGCATCGCCGGGAACACCGGGTTCGCCGCCGTTAACAAAGATCCATCCGCTTTGCGTCTGCGTCGGCACGGGATATTGATCGTCGTCGGTCATCATATAATTAAATTTCTTAACTTCAACGCGAATTTCGGAATCCTCCGCAGTGCCTGCAAGCACGGTAAAATTCATTGTGTGAATAATGCCGTTGTTTGCCTGCGTCATGCCTTCATTGCCCGGGTACAGCACGCCGAGGCTGATCCTGCCGGGCATGGATGTGTCCAAATGGTTAAGCGTGTTTTCCCAATCTATCGCGCTGCCGCGGGTCACGGAATTCAACTCCAGCGCCTCCGGATCATACCAGACCGTGACTGCAAGCGCATGTGCAAGATAGTCTTCACCTTCAATGCAAAGATTGATGTCTGCCGATTCGCCCGCCTCCGCCGCTGCCGTGTCCGCATAAAAAAGCACCGTCTCCGTGTTTGTCCTGAGTGCCTCGGCACTCGCCGCCGCAGGCCGAACAAAGCCGCACAGAACCGCTGCGGCAAGAATGATTGCAGCAGCAAGAAGTCCTGCAAATCCGCATTTTGCTTTCTGTATTTTTCCGTTTGTCATCTGATTTTGAACCCTCCCCGTGACTTTGCACTTATTCTATCTTTTTTTTGCATGATTTGCAACACCCTTCAACAAAAACCTCGCCCCCGCAGTTGCCCGCAGGGACGAGGTCAGGAAGAAATCCCGCTGTTCTGTTAATGGGGGAGGGGAATCATGCATCAGGGTGATCACTCCTCTACCGTTATTTTGCATTCGTAATTCATATAATTGCCCCTTTACGTTCAAATTTTTCTGTCTGTCAAATTCCGATTTGTTTGTTCCATAAAATTCATTTTAGTCGCTTTCAAACTTGCTGGCGGCGAACAGCATTTTATGCTGTTTGCGGACGTCAAGTCCACAAGGGATAGACGTGCAAACGTCGCAAGGGGTGCAGCCCCTTGTTCGGAACGAAGTGACGCAAAACAGCCCGGACATTCGAGTGCCCGGGCTGTAAGCCTCGCAGAGCGCACATACTCCCGTCAGGAGAGTATAGAAGTGCGCGCTTACCATGGGATTATCATTTGGTATTGACTTTCTATTCATTAAATTGCCTTGTTGTACTCTTGTAATGCTTCAGCAAAGGCTATGATTCCAGTCACACAAATTGAAACGCCTTTTTCTAAAGCATATCTCCAATCCTCAAAGGCTTTACCTGATTCATCCAACAGTTCATCCAAGGGCTTGCTGCACTTTTTATTATATGCCGATCTGATCGCCGTTCTATCTTTATCATCAAGTGCATCAAAGAGCTGTTTCAGATCATGGCCTCGACTAAACTCCTGGGTAGGTGATTGTTTGATCATAATTGCCTTAATAAACAATTCACAGGAAAAGCTTGCATTCACTACAAATGGATACATTTTCCCGGACAGAAACTCTCCGATACTGTCAATGCATGATTTTGCCACATTTAGAAACGCTGTTGCTTCATCAATGCACACTTTATAATCTCCAACCATATTCACCACTCCTGATCCACATACGGTGTATCTTCAACACCATCAGCGTTCAAATTGGCGACCATACGATCAAGTCTGCCTTTCCACATTTTTTTGAACCACTCGGTATGTCCGAACCACTTAACAAGTGTAGGACTAATTGCATAGTAGGTACGGATAAATGCTCTGCCATACCAAGTTTCGGCAAGAGTGTAGTCACGGAAGCGGCGCAGGGTCCAGACCTGGGGGCAATCGTAAGAACCATAAACAGCGGTAGCAACATAGCAACCACCCGAAGACTCCTGAATTGTTTCAAATACGGGAACTTCGTGATCAGGGTGGATCTTTTTTATTTCTTCGTGCATTGCAACGATATCCGTATTAATGGCATTTTTGGACGCAACGGTAACATCCATTCGATCTCGAGTAAACTCTCTAATCTTTATAATCAGATTAAAAATATATTCAACCTTCGCTTTGTCCTGTTGCTCATACATGGCAACAATGTTTTTCAAAGATGTAACCCATTCTCCGATCAAGTTCAAAAATAGCTGCACGGTCTCGCCTTTGTTTGTACGAGTAACGACACCACCACCATCCTTCCACTCAGTATAAACATAGTTGCTACACGCCATATTCATAATATCAACGGTGATCTGCTCAATGATGAGTTTCTCCTCAGCTTCTTTTTCAACAACATAGTTATCGTCAATGATAGACACGCAGTTTTGGAGAACCTTGAATACAGCCTGACGCTTGTAAATGTCGCTATCCGTTAAAGAGGTTCTTGCCTTACCGTAGGAACTATAGAAAATGGCCTCAATGTTGGTAGGATCATTTTGCTCTACCATGTTGTAATATTTTTCGGTCTCCTCCCAGTCCTCTTTTTGTTTTGCCCGACGAGCGTTCTGGAGATATCTTTCGACAAAAGCAGAATTATCAACCTTAACTGTACTTCCGCTGACATCAACACTTCCTTCGATCATCATACGCTTTGCTTCCTCAACGGAATACTTGCATCCGCAAGACTGGCACACAAACACGCCATCCTGTTTCATCAGATCGGTGCTACCACACATTTCACAAGTTAATTGTTTCATTTTTCTTTCCTCCCGATGTTACTTTAGGTTTTTGCATTTTTTATTTCGCTCATCCAAAAGCGAATTAAGTTCGATTATGATCTCCACCTTGTTTGGTGCTGTTTTCAGTTCCAAAACTTTGGCGGAGATTTTGTTTTCCAAATTCGCTAACTTCTCACTGCTCATAGAATCGGAAAAGCGGATCTTTTCAGCAAGTTGGTCAAGCGCAGCTTTTGTATCAGCATCTGTCTCAACATCAGTCAGCAATTCAACAACAGTTTGCAGTTCTCGGATATAGAAAACCTTCTTCTGTACCTTTGCTTCAACTCGCTCAATTTCATTACGCCCTGCATCGGCAGAGATCATGCACACCGCAGAAATGCCGGCGATAACGGAGCATACCACGATTGCGCTCCATGTAGGAAGCGTCGGCACGAACATGAATACGGCAAATGCAATTACTTGAATGACCGTATATACAATGCCAATGTGTACGACAGGAAAACCAAGGAACTTGCTCTTGAGAGTTTCCTTACCGAGTGCGGTTCTCCAAATGATGATCTGTGCTGCAAATGCGGCAGCGGTGAATACATAGGCAATCCAGAATGTTGCTGTTTTCACTGTTGGTACAGCAAAAGCGATGATGCTGATCAGTGCGAACAGAATTCCAAGAATTACATATCCTTTTGTGCTATTCTTTTTCATCATCAGCCCTCCCTCTTAGTGCCACACTTCGGGCAGAACTTACCGGGCTTTGTGAACTTAAAGCCGCATTTTGCACAAGTGTCAGGAGTTGCCTGCGGCGCACCGCACTCATCGCAGAATGCAGCACCGGGCGTCAACTCAGCTCCGCATTGATCACAAAAGCGATTTGCTGTCGCTTGCGGTTGCGCCGTAATTCCTGCAAAGGCATCCGAAACAACACCGCCGACCATACCGCCTACAGTACCGCCAACACCTGCCATCATTCCAAGACCAATCCCCATATTAGAGAATTGTCCGGCGGCTTCGTTGCGAGCTGCATCCTGTGCCACATCAAAGCCACGTTCCTGCTGGTAGGTATATCCTTCCTGCATACGTTTGGTTGCCTGTGCCTGCGAATCAATGACAACCTTTTGCGCTTCGGTCTGAGCATGAATCACATCGGTCTGCTGTTTCAGCTTTGCCTCTGCTATATCGGCGTACTGACGGAAATGCAGTTCCTTGAATTTTTCATACTGTGGATCGCCGTCCGGTTTGACCACCGTAGTAACATAGAAGCGCTTGAGCTGCACGCCATAATCAAGAAAATCGGGAATTAGCCGCTGTTGGATATCTGCTGAAAATGTCTCAAGGTTTTCATCAATCTCGAAGATATTGATGGCATTGGTACGCATTGCCTGAGCAATGTAAGTTTTTACCTTTGCCATCAGAATACTGCGAAAATAAGTAGTCAACTGCTGGCGATCAAGAACACGCTCCGTACCGACCAGTTTCACAAGAAGTTTTCTGGAATCGTTAACGGAAAGTGCCATCTCACCGCTGGCACCAATAGAAATAGGGAACTTGTAAGTAGGCTCTACATATTGCACCTTACTGTCTGTTCCCCAACGAATTGCCATTTGTTCAGTTTTATTAATGAAATAAACCTCACAATGGAATGGCGATTCGCCACCGGTGGGAATATTGATGATACGCCGCAGCAGAGGAATGTTCTGCGTTTCCAGCGTATGTCTGCCCGGGCCGAACAAATCAAGTGCCTGTCCGTTCAGAAAAAAGATTGCTTCCTGTGATTCATGCACAATCAACTGTGTGGTTGTATTAAAATCTTCGCAAGGATGCTTCCAGATGAAGGTGCTGTTATCGCCTTCGTATTTGATTACCGAAGTGATTGCCGCCATAGCTTGACCTCCTTTGCCTTTTTCAAGCGGTTCGCGGTGAGCGGTGCAACGGTCGTGCCGTGTATTAAAGTACACTTTAAGAGATTGACTTGAGTTCATCCTGTGGTGTATAATCTATTGCACTGAGGGGCTTGAAAATTTAAAACAGGCGGTCAACCGGCCGGATTTTGCAAATTTTCAGCCCCGTTCTGCTCTCGATGCAGTGTTTCCAAAAGTGTACTTTTGTGCACAATAGGCCGATTTTTAGAATATATTTTCTTAGTAAGCACATTTTTTACTCCTTTTTCGGTGCGGAGGGTGAAATTTCCCGAAATTTGCCGTTCTGCATGTCACGCGGTTCGGTGAGCGGCGGGCTGTTCTCCGCTTCGGACTGCTGCGGTGCGGTTCGGCCGAGCCATCGGTAATAGAGCGACCTGCTGACGCCGAACTCCGCCGCGATATCCGCGCTTTTCATCCCCGTTCGTGCAAGTTCTTCCGCACGGGAACGAAAGTTCGGCGGGATTTCGATTGCATGCCGCCCGAAAGCAACGCCGCGCGCCTTTGCCGCCGCAATGCCTTCCGCCTGTCGCCTGCGGATGTTTTCGCACTCCGTTTGAGCAACATATGAAAGAATTTGCAGCACAAGATTCGATATGAACAGCCCCGTCAAGCCCTCATCGCGGCGGCGCGTATCCAACAGCGGCATGTCAAGCACAACAATATCCACACCCTTTTCGGAAGTCAGGTATTGCCACTGTTCAATTATCTCCCGATAGTTTCTGCCGAGCCTGTCGATGGACTGCACAAAGAGCGTGTCCCCGCGGCGAAGCCTGTGCAGCAGCTTTTTGTATTGCGGGCGGTCAAAATCCCTTCCGCTCTGCTTGTCCGAAAACACGTTTTCCGCCGGTATCCCCGCCTTTTGCATGGCTGCAAGCTGCCGCGCTTCGTTCTGTTCCCTGCTTGAAACGCGAGCATAGCCGTATTGTCTCCCGCCGCAATGCTCCGTTTTTCCGTTTTTATGCATTTTTCTGTTCCTCCGATATTCTGCAAAGAATCACTTCCTTTATTATAGCGAAAGTGCGTAACTGCCGTTTGCGGAACGGATATACCGGATATTATTTCGTTTTTATGCTGTACGCGTTTTTGTACACTTGACATCAGTTTAATGCACTTGTATAATAGGATGGAGTGTCTATATGCTGCCGTATTCTCGGCACCGCTGCGACACATTAACATAAATCGGAGGTGAAATTCTGTGGCTTTTGATGCTTTATATATAATTCTTCCGGTCGCTGCTGCCATTTTCGGCGCAGGCGGCGGAGTATTCGTAAAAAATATATATGACAAGAACAGTGCAGAATCCAAGGTCGCCAAGGCGGACGAGATGGTCAAAAAAATGATCACCGACGCACAGAAGCGCGCCGAAACACTGAAAAAAGAGACCATTCTCGAAGCGAAAGAAGAAGTCTACCGCCTTAAGACCGAGAATGAGAGGGAAAGCAAAGAAAGGCGGAGCGAATTGCAGCGCGCGGAGCGCAGACTTCAGCAAAAGGAGGAAAGTTTCGACAAAAAGCAGGATACCCTTGAGCAGCGCGAGCAGCAGCTTGCAAAGCGCATCAAGGCGATCGATGCAAAAGAAGCTTCCGTCAGCAAGCTTTATGACGCACAGCAGCAGGAACTTGAGCGCGTTGCGGGCATGACGCAGGACGAGGCAAAGGACGTGCTTCTCAACAACGTTGAAAAAGAAGCAAGGCATGAGGCTGCGCTCATCATTCGCGACATTGAATCCAAAGCAAAGGCCGAAGCCGACAGGCGCGCCGTGAACATCATTTCAATGGCGATTCAGCGCTGCGCAGCGGATCATGTTGCGGAATCCACCGTTTCCGTTGTGGCTCTGCCCAACGACGAAATGAAAGGCCGTATCATCGGCAGGGAAGGACGCAACATCCGCACACTCGAAACCGCAACCGGCGTTGATCTCATCATTGACGACACGCCCGAAGCGGTCATCCTTTCCGGCTTTGACCCCATGCGCCGCGAAGTTGCGCGAATTGCACTCGAAAAGCTCATCCTTGACGGGCGCATTCATCCCGCACGGATCGAGGAAATGGTCGAAAAGGCACGCAAAGAGGTCGAAACCCAAATCCGCGAAGCGGGCGAACAGGCCGTTTTCGAATCCGGTGTTCACGGTTTGCATCATGAGCTTGTTCGTTTGCTCGGCAGATTGCGCTACCGCACCAGCTACGGCCAGAATGTTCTCAAGCATTCAATCGAAGTTTCGCACCTTGCCGGACTTATGGCAACGGAACTCGGCGTTAACGTTCAGCTTGCGAAGCGTGCAGGTCTGCTGCACGACATCGGCAAGGCGGTTGACCACGAGGTTGAAGGCACGCATAACCAAATCGGCGCGGATCTTGCAAAGAAATATCGTGAAAACAACCAAGTTGTTCACTGCATTCTTGCACACCACGGCGATGTTGAACCCGGAACGGTTGAGGCTGTTCTCGTTCAGGCGGCGGATGCAATTTCCGCAGCAAGGCCGGGCGCAAGGCGTGAAACCCTTGAAAATTACATCAAGCGCCTTGAAAAGCTTGAAGAAATCGCCAATTCCTTTGACGGCGTTGACAAGAGCTTTGCGATTCAGGCGGGCCGCGAAGTCCGCATCATGGTCAAGTCCGATACCGTTTCGGATACGGATATTGTTGTTATCGCAAAAGACATCGTTAAGCGCATTGAATCCGAGCTTGAATATCCCGGACAGATCAAGGTCAATGTTATTCGCGAAACCCGTGCAACGGAATATGCGAAATAATTGCGCCTGACGTTCCGAACAAATTTTTTCAACGCAAAAACCCGTTCCCGAGGTTAGCTGTCCCCGGGAGCGGGTTTATGTTTGTCTGTTTGTCGTTCGCGTTTCCGTCCGCATTTCGCTGCTCCGAACACAGCGGAACCAAACCGAAATCAATCTCTGTTTTCGTTCAGTTTTTCAATCGGACTTCCGCAAAGCAGTCTTCCCTTTGCCGCAAGGCTTATCAGCACGATAACGGCGGCGCAGGCAAAGCTCAGCCCGAGCATTGTCCAAACGGTTGCACCGAACCGCTGCAGTCCGTACAGTTTTGACGCAAGTGCGGAATTCAGGCTGTTATACGCTTCCGGGAATTGCTGCACGAGCCTCCGCGCCGAAAGCACTGCATAGCCCGCATACACGACCCAGCCCACCGCTGCGGCAATCAAGCCGTTTATTAATGCCGTGCCTGAAAATTTTCCGACTGCCTGCCTGCCCGACATGCCGATTGCGCGCAATATTCCGACGTTTCGCATTTGCTCCCTTGCCTCCAGCGTGAGCGCGTTCATAAGCAGCATCAGCATTATGACCGCAATGCATCCGCCGACGGACAGAATCAGCGTTATCTGCTGAATGCTTGTTTGCAGATTCGCCGCAAGCGACTCGCGGCGGTTGGACATTCGCACTCCGAGGTCCGCCGCCTTTTTCGCAAGCACATAGTCCGTTGCAGCGTATCCGGAGCGGATATCCGCATAGCAAAATGCGCCCGTGTAAGCAAAATCCCCGTTCATTACATAACTGCCGTCAACGATGTAATCGCGGAATTCATCCGTCAGCTCTGCAAAGGCATTTTTAATCAATGCGGTTGAAGCGGCAATGTTGAAAGTTCTTGCTCCGTTGACTTCTATTTCGGTAACGGATGTTGAAATATCGGAACAATAAACGATTCCGCCGACCGTATAGGAAAAAGTTTTGAGCGAATGTTCGCTTTCGTCCCCTATATAGTTTTTTTGCGCCGCCCCGTAAAACGAAAGTTCAATTTTGTCGCCCGGCTTTATTCCGATGCTGTCAATATCCCCGTATGTTTCGCGCAGTTCATCGTCATACATCCCATAGTTAATCATGATATTTCCGTCCGAACCGCGCACCGCAAAAAGCAGAACCTGTTCACCCCGCTCATAAGCCTGCCTGTCGAATGCGGAAAGGTCAAGTTCAACATCATCGCGTGCAAGAAGCCTGTCCGTTATGAATTCGGGGTATGCATACAGATTTGAGTGTATGCCGTCATCATACGGCACATAATAGTATCCGTCGCGAAGCTCCGCTTTGTCCGACGCCCGCGAAGCGGCAAACGCAGGGGAGGATTCCGAACCCGCATAATTCAGCTCAACTTCCATAAGTATGTACGGATCGACCCGCACCATGCCTTGAATTGTGCGCATCTGCTCAACTGCCTTTTCGGGAATCAGGTGTTCATGCATCACATCGTTTTCGTAGTCAAAATCGCTGCTGCAATAGATTTGATATGCGGGGAACCGTTCCGTTTCATGTTTATTGCTCAAAGGCGATGCGGATTCCACCGCCATGAAAAACACTGCCGCACAGAACAGGGAAGCGAGCGCAACGGTCAGTACACGCTTTGCCGCCGCAATGCGGCGCGCTTTTTTCCGTGCAACATGCAGCCTGCCCGTCAGCGGCTGATGCAGAGCGGTTTGGAAAACGATCAGCCGCATCAGAATGATTCCGAACAGCCAGCAAAGCACGGCGAGCCCCACTTGTTTGAAAGGGATATCAACAAGAATTTCCGCGCCGTTTTTGAACATCGCCGTGCGAAGCAGCAGCCATGTGCCGCCCGCGCCGAGTAAAATGCCGAGGGCAACCGACGGAATGCAGATGAACAGCATCTCAAAAATCTGCATTTGCCGAAGCTGCCGTTTTGTTACGCCGATGCTGCGGAAAAGCGCAATCTGCCTTATTTGTTTCTGCATCTGCATTATGTTGACGCAGACAACCGCAAGCAGCGTGACGGCAAAAATCAATGCCGTAAAGAAAATGTTGTATGTTTGAGTCTCCTGCTGCGCAAACTTTGTTGCATTGAATGCAAGCGGAACGCTGCCCACGGTCTGATACACTCTTGCAATAAAGTTTGTTTTGTCCGTATCGAACCCGGTGCAGAAAAAATTGGTTGTCGGTGCATCGCAAAGCTTTATTCGCAGATCCGATCCCTGCTCCTTCTCTGCATTATTAAAGGCCTCCGCCTGCAATTGCGCCTGCCGCACAATTTCTGCACACGCATTTTCCGTCAGGAGTGCGCTGCAAAGGGTTGCGGAAATTCCGCCTTCGGCGCGTGAACTTGTGCCGTCAAGTTCGTAAACGGGCCTCGTTGCCCAAGTCCAAACATCCGTGTATTCTTTAATAATGCCGACAAGCTGATATGTTCTGACAACGTTGACGGGGTGCGACGTTCCCAATGCGGAGTTTTCCCGCGCCGCAATGCTGACGGAGAGCGTGACATCCTGTCCAAGGGTGTAATCGATGCCGAGTTTGCTCAAAAGATCCGCTTCCATCGCGATTTCGCCGTCACTTTCGGGAAATCTGCCCTCGTTAACCGTAATATGGCCGAGTTTTTTCAGCGTTTCGTCCACTGTGCCGATGCCGTCCTCCCCGATTGTTCCGTAAACATTCATGACGCCGAGTTCATCCAGCCAGTCGCTGTTTGCGGCTGCGCCCTTAAGCTTTGAATTGATGCCCGGCAGAATCAACTGCCACTCGCCGTAGGTCGTTTTTCTGAACACATCGTTTGTTTTTATCATGCTTCCCGAAACGGACAGCGTGATAACCGCAAATGCAAACGATATTGCAAGGATAACGCTCATAAGAACGCTGCTGCGCTTTTTTCCGCAAACGCTTTGCCACGCCAGCTTCAAACACTCCATTTTTGCCTCCGATCCGACAGCGGGTTTCCGCCCGCTGTCCGCTTTGCTGCTGATTATACCCCTTATTGTAAATTAAAAACCTTACGAACAGCTTTCAGCGTGCCTTACAATAACGTAAGACGGGCACGGCTGCACATATTATGTGTCGAAAATACGCCGCCGAAAAACAAAAAACAGCCGAATAAGCGGCTGCCTTTTTTGGAGAGCTTTCCGCAGCAATCTTCTGCAATTCAAAACAGCCGAACGATCGCCGTTATCAGCAGAACCGATGCCGCAGCAATAACAATTCCGGAGAATACGCAGCGGCAGACAAAGTTTGTTTTCGGAGTTGTGCGCACATATTTTTCCGTGACCTTTCCCTGTTCGAAAAGTTTTTTCAAATCAGGGGAAATATAATTGCGCCTGCGGAAAGCGTTTGCCAATATTGAACTGCCGAAGATAAGGAAGAAAACCGCAGCGATGATTTCGGACAGACTGCTCACCGTGTTCCAATCCGCTGATGCCGCTGCTCCGCTTGCGCTCACGGCAGCAGCACCGAATAACGCCAACAGCAAATATGCCGCCGCACCGATGCGCAGCCCGTAAACAAGCTTTTTAAGCTTCTTTTCGTTTTTTTCGGATGAAGTTTTTGTTTCGGCCGCATTCTGCCGTGAGTTTTTGTATGCCATTGTTTGCCCTCTCCGTTCCGTTTTTTCCGCCTGCCGTATGCCTGCGCCGCTGATATGGTACCACCCGCCCGCGGCCGTGTCAAGCATCGGGAGCGTTCACGATGTTTCGCTTTTCGAAAGGCTCGGCTCCGCCGTTTGCTTTGTCCGAATACCTTTAATCGTTTTTTTAAAAAGTTAAGGCGTGAAAATGTTCCTTCACTTGCGTCTGCCCGTCTTAAATGATATAATAGACTTGCGATACAACATCGGTTTCGGAAATGCTCCGAATGAGTTCCGCTTACCCCTGCTGCACACCGCAGGCTTAAGTCGGCAATTCACTTCAGGCCGATTGATTTTTTGCAAACAAATTCACGGAGGAATCACTCATGTTTAAAAAACCTGCCGCTGCTCTTCTTGCGCTCATTATTCTGCTGAGCTTTTTTGCCTGCGACACGCCCGGCTCAAACGGGGGAGAGGATTCGATCCCGTCGCAAAGTCCGACCCTGCTCCCGAGCGCGGCCGATACCGCACAGCCCACTCCGACGGATTCCGCGATCGAATACAAAAAGTTTTCGACCAAACCCTTTTCAAGGGCAGCGACCGTCAGCCGAGCGGTTCTTCACGATGATGATCGCATATCGATTTCGGCGAACGAATTGATTTATATCGATGATTTTGCCGTGCTGAAGCTTACGGCGGAAAATAAATCGGCGGATGACTTGCTTGTTTCCGATATTTCGATTTATGTGAACGACTGCCTTGTTGAAGTTGACTTCAGGCACAAATTTGCTGCGGGCAAAGCCGAAGATTTCAGTCTGTACATGCCGATTCTTGATATGATGCTGTACGGCATTCGGGAAATTTCCTCCATTGACATTGAATTCCGCATTGCAGCCGCTTCGGGCGAAAAATACTTTACGGAGCTTGCCCACCTGTCCGCCGCTTCCGCACAGCCGCGGGAACCGGGCGCATATGATTACAGCGGCTATATTGCAGGCGATATTGCTCAGGCCATTCATTATGATAAGTTGAACGCTTTCAATGACTCTCACGGTTTTGAATCCGACGGATTGAGCCTTGTTTCATCCGCACTCATCACCGTCAACGAAAAATACCGTGTGCTGCTTGAATTTGAAAACGCCGCTGCCAAGCCCGCGGAGGTGAACGTCGGTTATATCAAAATCAACAACCTTGTTGTTTTTAACGAATTTGATCATGCCTCCTTCCGTATTCATCCGCAAAAACATGCTGTTATCAGCATTCCGCTTTTCACGAAAGCACAGCTGCTTTTATACAGCATCGGCAGAATTGCGGATGTGCAGTTTGATATCACGCTGACAAACGAAAACGCCGAAATTCTTTCGCGCGGTTCGGCTTCCGTTGCGATTCCCGGCAGAGTCGGAAACTTTGACTTTTCCAATCAGTATGCCAATTATGATGAAAACGGAGTTTGCATGTTGGTTGCCGGGCCCATTGAGAACCTTGATCTTGCAAACAAAAATCCGCTTATCCCCGTTTACGTCAAAAACGAAAGCGGGAAGACGATAAGCATTTCAAGCTTTGAAAAATGTCTGTTCATCAACGGGCGGCCCGTCGAATGTGTGAGTTTTTCAAAAATTCTGCGAAGTGATGATCGTATGCTTTTTGAAATTGAAATTGATGCGGCTTCACTTGAAACCGAGCTTTCCGCAATTTGGGAAATTGCCGTGTCATTCGAAATTTCGGATGAGAACGGTAATTTGATTTGCAAACCCGAAATAAAGCTTCAGGATCCTTCTCAGTCCTCTATAACAGCCGCATAATTGCTGCGCTGCATAACTGCGGCACCGCATAACTGCTGCGCTGCAATCGGCTTTCTTTATTCAAATTCAACGTTCGTAAGGCAGCCTTCATGCAGGGTTTGCGTGTCGGCTGCCTTTTCCGCATTCTTTTTCTGTTGAAACCGAACATCACAAGTGATATAATAAATTCGGAGGAATTTTTGCGATTTTTGTTTTATTTTGCGAGATATTTCCTCAAAACTAAATATACAAAGCAAGGATGAACCCCTGTCCCTGCCGGCAGTTCGAGAGCCCCTTTCGGGATCGGCTGCCGCCGTTTGGCTGTCCGTTCCTTGCCTCACGAAATCCCGACCCGATTCGGATTTAGCTTAAACGGCTGCTTTCGGCAGGAACTGCTTCAAAGCTTTTTCCGTCGGCACGGGGCCTGTCGGTGTTTGCCCTGCGGCAGGCAAATAAAAAACAAAAGCACTGCGGAAGATAAAACCTGCAAATGCGGTTTCCGTTCCCGGGTTTTCGCAGTATTAACACGGAGTAGGTCATAGAAATGAAACTGAAGTTTTTGGAACAGTACAAACACCTCGGAAAGGAGATATATATCCTTTTCTGGGGACGAATCGTAACAAGCATGGGCTCGCTTATCTGGCCGCTGCTGACTTTGATTCTTGAAAACAAGCTCGGCTATGATGCAACTCTTATTGCGGGCATTTCGTTTGCAATGTCGATATTGCAGTTTCCGATGCTTCTGCTCGGCGGCAGGCTTGCGGACAAGCGCAACCGCAAAAACGTCATTGTCATATGCGATCTGGTGACGGTTGTTTGTTATATCATCTGCGGTCTGATTCCGCTTTCGGCATACAGCATCGGACTGTTTTATGTTGCAAGCGTTTTTGCAACCATCGAGGGCCCGTCATATGATGCACTGATTGCCGATCTGAGCGACGGAGAGGACAGGGAAAAGGCATACAGCCTTCAGTATCTCGGAATGAACCTCGGGCTTGTGCTTGCGCCCACAATCGGCGGTTTTCTGTTCAAAGACTATCTGTGGCTTGCGTTCATTATCACGGGCATTGCAACGCTTTCTTCAACGCTGCCGATTCTTTTCTTTGTCAAAACGCTCAGCATACCGAAAAAGAACATCAGCGCATACGAACAAAAGCGTGAAGGCATAGGCGTTTTTTCGCTTCTGCGCGAAAGAAAAACGATTCTTATATATCTGCTTGTTGCGGGAATCGGCGGGTTTGTGTATGCTCAATTCAACTACCTCCTTCCGCTTAACATGGGTGCGCTTTACGGCGCGGAAGGCGCGGAAATATTCGGCGTTATGACAAGCGTCAACGCCCTCGTTGTAATCCTTGCAACACCCGTTGTAACGACCTTTTTGGGGCGGATTCGGGATGTTCGAAAGATACTTCTGGGCGAAACGCTGATAGTTGTCGGGCTGTTCTGCTATCGGTTCGTTCAGGGAATCATCCCGCTGTATTTCGTTTTAATGACTGTTTTCACCATCGGTGAAGTATTCAACACCATCGGCGTGCAGCCCTATGTGACGCGGCGCATTCCCTCAACGCATTGGGGAAGGATGAACTCGATAATATCCATTGCATCCGGTGCTTTTTCCGGAGTCGGCAACCTGCTTATCGGCAAGCTTGTGGACACCTCGGGCTTTGATTCCGCGTGGCTCGTTATCGGCATTGCGGGAATTTTTCTCATACTCTGTGCCGCCGCAATGTGCATTACCGATAAAAAATATTTCCCCTTGCTTTATGAAAAAAGCACCCCCGGAGGCACTCCCGAAGCGTTTTCGGATTCGGAGCCGGAAAGCTCTGCGTCGGGATCCGACAAATAGCATTCGGCCTTTTCGGCTGCATTTCCGTACCCGTGCCTTTTGTCAAAAGTAAAAACTCAGTTTGCAAAGATGCGCGAATTGTGTTAAAATTGTGAACGGAGAAGCAGATATTTTCCGCTTCTCCGAGTATTATCCTTCGGATTTTTTCCGCAGCAAAAATTTTTTTGGAAGATAACGCAACCGAATCGGCGCGAATTGCGTTATATGAATGGAGACAAAAATTGTCCGACCGCAGTTTCGACAGCATCTATAGTGATTATTCACGCCTTGTCTTCTGGGCGGCATATCGTGTTGTGCCAAACAGGGAGACGGCGGAAGATATTACGCAAATTGCTTTTGAACGTGTTCTTTCCAATCTCGGCAGGCTGGCCGGCCTTGACGACGGACAGTTGAAAAGCTGGCTTTACCGCGTGTCCACAAACATCGCGCTTGATCATCTGCGCCGTGCAAAACACGAAACGCCGGTTGATGCGCCGATAAGCGAGGATATCGAGGATTCAGCCCTCCCGCTCGATGAGGAAGTTGAAAGGCGCCGAAAAGCGGCAAAAGTTCGAAGTGCGATCGACAAACTTGACGAAACGAGCCGCAAAGTCATATTGCTGCACTATTACGCCGGTATGACCGTTCGCGAAATTTCGGCTTGCACGGGCATCAGCGAAGGAACGGTTAAATCGCGGCTTATGAAGGCAAGAAAGCGGCTTGCGGTTATGCTCGGGGAGGAGGCAGCGGATGAAAAAAAGCGGAAGAAAAAATGATTATTTCTGTTCGAATACGGTGAATCTCGAAGCAGCGGATTCCAATCATTCCGCCGACACATGCACGGAATTTGACAGTTCCCGCACAATTGACGAGCTTCTTCGTTGGGCTGCAAACGAAAGCACGGCCGAGATTGATTTCGAATCGATTCGTCTGCGCGCTGTTGAGAGCAGCCGAAAGTCCAAAATGCAGCGCATACGCCGAATCCGTGCGTTGACAGCAGCAGGCGCGGCCATTCTTTTGATCCTGTTTGTTTTTGCACTCACCATCGGAAAAATCAACGATTGCGCAAAAGATCCGCAGGTCAGTGCAGGCCTCACGCCGAATGCAGGGGCAACACCCGAACCGTTTTCCGATCCGATGAACCTGCCGTCCGGATATGACAGTTTTCAAAACGCCGGAACCGTCGCCGATGAGGCGATAAAAAACACAAACATGTTCCCGCAGAATCTTCCTTCCGAAATGCACAAAAAGGTTGATAACGATTCCCTGCGCATTTCTGCCGAAGGTTTTGATGCAAACGGCAACCGCCTTTATTACGATTGCGAAGTTGTTGATGTTGCGCCGTATCAGCTCTCTGTCGGCCAGGTCGGTTCGTTTTCCGACGGCGTGGATATTGTTTACTATTGGCAGATAACAAGCGGCACATGCTTGCGCGTTCGTTTCTTTGGGTTTAAGCAGGCAACCGCTGAAATGCTCTTTAACCAGCTTTCCGGACAGATAACGGGCACGAGCGGGAAAACCGCTGCTGTCGTGGCCGCACCTGCCCCATGGATACCTTCCGTTATCAGCTCGGGCGATTCCGAACCGTCCGAAGACGGTACGCTGCCTGTCGTCAGTGTTCCTTACATCGACAATTCGCCTGCCGAAACCGCACCGGTTTATGCTGCTCCCATCGGAACAGCTCCGACAGTTGATATTCCTTTTGAGCAGATATCGGACTCCGGCTACGATGCAATCGGGGAAATCCCCGTCGTTGCCCTTAACTCCGAATCGGCGGAAATCGGCGGCACATCGGCAAAAGCCGGCGGAGGTTCGGTCTGCGAAAAATCCGACAGGGTCAGTTTGCCCCGCCCCGGAAGCAGCAAAGTTGACTGCGGAAACAACAGTTCAAACACCGGCAAAGACGTTGCAGACGGGAATGACGGTACAAAAAACGTTGTCAGGACACAGCTCAATGATACGAACGGTACGTTCGACAAAACTCCGGCTGACCGTCCCTGATTTTTGGGCAAACGCAGGACAAACCTGCATCAGGACACGGCTCTCATATTTTTTGTTCTCCGAATTGTTTTCGATACTCTTTAATAAACTTAACTCGGAAGGAATCCGCGCATAATGAGCAAAAGAAGAAGATGCAGAAACGTCGTAACAGTTGTTAATGTGCTGAAAGAGCAGGGTGTTTTAACAATTGATATTCAGGAGGCTTTCCGCCGCGGCAATGTTGACGCCCTTATTTTTTCCAATAAAGATGCGGTGCTTATCAAGCACTCATGCGGAGCTTACATGCTTTGGGCCGCAACCGTTGAAGCCGGAAGGCTTGCCCTTCGCGAGGTTCCCGAAATGCGGGTTTGTGTTGTTCACGGGCAAGCTGCTTTTGAGGCAATTCGCTGCGAACGAAAAGGTTTTTCTGTCGAAAAACCCTGCAAGCAATTCTGCCGCTACTCCATGCAGCGGCACAAGGCGAAATCTCCTTTTCCGATTCGGGAACTGACAACGGACGATCTTCCCCAAGTTGCCGCGCACTATAAGCTTGAATCCGAGGAAGAAATTGCTGCAACGATTGAACACGGGCTGATGTTCGGTGCCGAGGTTGACGGAGAGCTTGCCGGCTTCATCGGAATGCACACCGACGGCAGCGTCGGAATGCTTGAAGTATTTAAAAAATATCGCCGGTGCGGCGTCGGCAGTGCACTTGTGTCGCACATGAACAACTATCATGCCGACAGAGGATGGACCGTTTACGGACAGGTTTATTTCGATAATGATGTTTCCCTTGCGATGCAGCGCCGTCTCGGGCTTGCCGAATCGGAAGACTATATCCGTTGGATCAGCGGCAGGGATACGTTTTAAGTCGGTTTGCTCTGTGCATGTTTTTCGCTGCACACGCACGGATTCGGCATCAATAACCGTTCCGTCGTCTATCGCAGCTCAGTCAAAGATTCTTTATAAAAAATAAAAAAGGGCTGTTGCAAAATCAAGTCATATTTGCAGCAGCCACATAAACCTGATGTCGGTTTTGCACGCTTCTTCTATAGCTCTGCTCGAGAAAATTCCTTGCATGTTTGCATATACAACAATCGAAAACATAACCTCAGGGTCAATCTTTCTCCACCGCCTGATTTTTGCTCGTTTTCATTGTATAATCAGCTCGCTTTCCGTTGGTTTTTGAGCAATTTAATTATATACGAAAGCAGCAAACCGGACAACCCTTCTTGAGTTGCCCGGTTTTGTTTTGGGGACTAATGCAACAGCCCCTGTAGGTTTATTCATTTGCTGCTTCTCTTTTTAGCTACATCCATCCATGCAGAACCTTCCCACTGAATAGGGGAAATTCCCTGTTTTTCCGCAATGTTCCTAATTCCTTCTTGCAGATTTTTGTAGTTTTTGTACTCAGATATGGCACTCCACGCTTCGCCGTTATAATAGTAGGATTCGCCGGAACCGGTAATCTTGTTTTCCTCGGTGTTGAACTGCTGCGTCTCTTTTAGAGCTTCAAGAATAAAGCTGTCAACCGGTACATGCAACTTTGCCTCAGAAAGGCCCTTTGGCAGCATATCAAGCAGCCACAGATATTTCAGCGTCATATTCACCCATTTCTGTGCTTGCCCGTATGTAAACGTAAAACCGTCTTTAAGAAATTTTTTCCTACCATCATCATAAGGCGTATTCATTTGACAAATGATTTGAGCGCACCGCCCGTCATGCCATGTGTCGAAATCGACGGGATAATTCGGAAAGATCTCGATGGATTCAATTAGTTTCGAGCAGACATCTTCAATTCGTTTTTTTCGAATATCAATGAACGCATGCGCATCAGTACCGACCGTTGCTTTTTCCAGCTCTGCTGAAGAATAGGTATATTTGACCGTGCGAGCTAAGTCTAAATATGCACGGTACGAACACTTTATTTTCCTTGTTTGGTCGAGGTCTCCACTGCTGAATCCAAAGTAGCTATACAGCAGAAAATCCATTAGTTTTTTGTTGTCGGCAAACTGATTCATAGTGCTATCTCCTTTGCTTATATTATTCATATTTCTCCAACGCTTTTTTCAAAGCGTTTTAAACCTTTTCCCGCAGGCACTGAGGCTCCGGCACCGTCACATCCGGGGCGAAATTCAGGGCAAACTGCTCCATGGCCACCCGGAACACCGCCCGGACATTGTCGCTGGAATACATATAGGGATGCTCTTTCATATAGGTTGCCAGATCCAGCGTCCGGCCGTTGACCCATTTCAGGTGCCCAAGGGCTTGGCAGGCTCGTCCAGAATCTTCAGCTCCTTTGATTTTTGTTCAAAGCTTAATCCGAAAGCTGCCACTCGATTGTTCTCTGTCCCGAATCGGCAAGGATTTGGTTGCACTTTGAAAAATGTTTGCAGCCGAAAAATCCGTTGTAGGCCGAAAGCGGGCTCGGGTGCACCGTTTCAAGCTTTACATGAATCGGGTTTGTGATGACCTTTGCTTTTTGCCGCGCATTCGCTCCCCAAAGCAGGAAAACAACCGGCTCCGTCTTTTTGTTAAGCTCGGAAATTACCCTGTCCGTAAAAATCTCCCAGCCCATTCCCTTGTGGCTGTTCGGCTGATGTTCGCGCACCGTGAGAACCGAATTCAACATCAACACACCTTGCTTTGCCCACTCGGTAAGATCTCCGTGATGCGGGGGAATGAACCCGACATCGTCGGAAAGTTCCCGAAAAATATTTTTCAGGGACGGAGGCGGGGCGATGCCTTTCAAAACGGAGAAGCAAAGCCCGTGCGCTTGGTGCGGCCCGTGATACGGATCCTGTCCAAGTATCACTGCCCGCGTGTTTTCAAACGATGTATATCGAAGCGCATTGAAAATATCATACATATTCGGATACACAACGCATTTTCTGTATTCATCGGCCAGGAACTTCCGCAAATTCCTGTAGTAGTCTTTCTGAAATTCGTCTTTAAGAATTTCGTCCCAATCGTTGCCGAGATTTACCATTTATCCTCCGTATTTTGCTGTGTTTTGCACAAAATCAACATACTTTTTTGTTTTGCTCAAATGCCGAGCATTGCAGAAGCGATTGCAAAATAAATAAGCAGCGCAATCGCATCAACAATTGTTGTAATAATCGGACTTGCCATGACAGCGGGATCGAGTCCGATTTTTTTCACAAGCAAGGGCAGCGTGCAGCCGAAAAACTTTGCAACAACGACCGTTGCCAAGAGTGTCAGGCTTACCGTCAGCGAAACAAAAACCCCCAGTCTGTCGAACAGCATCAGTTTTCCGAAGGTTACAACAGCGAGCGTTGCGCCGCAAAGCAATGCAACGCGCATCTCCTTGAACATGATCCGAAAAATATCAGAAAACCGAATCTCCGCCAAAGAAAGGCTGCGTATAATCGTTACGGACGATTGGCTGCCGGAATTGCCGCCCGTGTCCATCAGCATCGGGATGAACGATGTCAGGATGATGTTTGCTGCAAGCGCAGCTTCGAATTTTCCGATTATCAGCTGTGTGAAAACCGCTGAAAGCATCAAAAGCAGCAGCCACGGTATGCGGCTTTTGTACAGATCCATCACACTGAGCCGCGGATACGGTTTGTCCGACGGGGTGATAGCAGCCATCTTTTCAATGTCTTCAGTCGCTTCATCACGCATAACGTCGATTGCATCGTCAACCGTAACTATACCTACCAGCCTGTTTTCGCCGTCCACAACAGGCATGACTGTCAAGTCGTATTTTGCGAACATATCCGCAACAACTGCAATATCATCAAGTGTTCCGACGGAGATAACATTTTCATCCATCAGATCGGAAACAACGGCCCTCGCATTGGCAAGCACGAGCGTCCGCAAAGAAACAAGGCCGATAAGCCTGCGTTTTTCAATTACATAACAGATGTCAATCGTTTCCTTATCTACTCCGGTCAGCCGAATATGATCCAGTGCCTCTGCGGCGGTCATGGATGAATGCAAATCCGCAAATTCCGGAGTCATTATGCTTCCTGCGCTGTCCTCCGGATATTTCAGCAATTCGTTTATGTCACGTCGAACATCGGGCGAAGCCTGCTTCAATATGCGCTTAACAACGCTTGCGGGCATCTCCTCCACAAGATCCGCCGCGTCATCCGCATACATTTCATTCACAATATCAGCAAGCTCTTTGTCGGAAAAAGCATTTATCAGCTGCTCCTGCAGCACGGGTTCCATTTCAACGAAAACATCCGCCGCCGTTTCCTTTGGCAAAAGGCGAAAAAGCATGAGCAGCCGCTGCGCAGGCTGATCACGAAAAATCACGGCAATATCTGCCGGGTTAACGGTTGAAAGAATATCTTTCACGCTGTTATAATTCTTGCGCTCGAGCAGAACTTCCACCGTCTGCGATAAATCTGTTGAAAACACTGCCATTGTTCTTCTTTTGAAAGCCGCAGATCGAGAAACAAGGCAAAAGACCTGCGCTTGCAGCATGGTTTCGATTGAGAAAAGCTGCCAATGACTTATTGCGCGGATACGCAGCAAATTCCGAGTATACCCCGATTTCAAGCTGTTGTTCGCGCAATAATTTTTCGGAAGCTCCCTATGGTTTTTTTCTCAAATCTCGCTGCCCGGATGATTCAGCCGGAGGTTGAACGCAGAATTGCGGGTTCATGTGAAAGAACGCAAACAGGAACGGTTAATCTTCCGCTCCAAGCCTGCCGCAAAAGCCTGCCCTGTGAAACCGTTTCTGTTTCAACAGCAAAACTTCAATTGCAAAACAGTATAACCGCAGGAGTCATACAGGGTTTGTTCGGCGCATTCAGTACATGTTTTTGTTTTCCGCGCATCATGTTCTCGTTTCGGTTGGGAACATCCGCACTTGTGCTGCTGTCAGCTTCCATAATAACTCCTTTGATTTTTTTCGGTCAGGGACTTTACCTTTTCCGTGTTTTAAGTGTAAAATAAACTTGTGCATTTGTCAATCCCCGCAAAGTAATTTTTGAACACCGTCATCCCTTTGCCGCTTTGTTCCGCCGCTCGTGCCCGCTGCGCCGAACGTAAAGCTAAAATTTCGTTGGAACGTGCAGCCGCTTTGTTCCGCCGTTCGTGCCCGTTGCGACTGTCTTTTCGCTGTTGACAAACGGACAGCACGGCACTATAATCAAGAAAAAGTACGAAAGGGTGCGGATTCATGACGGAAGGCAAGATTTACAGCAAAATCAGTCTGTTTGCGCTGCCGATCTTTATCGGGCAGCTTTTTCAGCAATTTTACAATGTTGCAGATTCCCTCGTGGTCGGCCGTTATTTGGGCAAGCAGGCACTTGCGGCCGTCAGTTCGTCCGGCAGTTTGATTTTTCTTCTTGTCGGATTCATTAACGGCGTTTTTGTAGGCGCGGGAGTTGTTATCGGACGATATTACGGCGCACGCGAAAATGAAAAAGTTCATACCGCCGTTCATACCACAACCGCATTTGCAGTGCTGTCGGGCTTGTTCCTTACCGCCGCCGGAATGCTTCTCACGCCGGTTATTCTCCGCCTGATGAACACTCCCGCCGACGTTTTGCCCGAGTCCATACGATACTTCCGTTTATATTTTGCCGGCGCACTCGGCAATGTTCTTTATAATGCCTTCAACGGCATTTTTCAGGCGCGCGGCGACAGTCGGCATCCGCTTTACTATTTGATAATTTCATCAATGACCAACGTTGTTCTTGATATTCTGTTTGTAAAATATTTTAAATGGGGTGTCGGCGGGGCTGCAACAGCAACGGTTATATCGCAGTTCCTGAGCGCAATTATCTCATTCGTTAAACTCACCACTGTTGACGACGTCCACAAAATCGTCCCGCATGATGTTCGTATTGATTGGCCGATGCTTAGGGAAGTGCTTGCGACCGGATTGCCGACAGGCGTTCAGAATTCCGTGATCGGGCTTGCAAACGTAATCGTTCAATCCAACATCAACGATTTCGGCTCCGATGCGATGGCGGGCTGCGGTGCGTATTTCAAAATAGAGGGGTTTGCTTTTCTCCCGGTAACAAGTTTCAGTGTTGCACTTACGACTTTCACAAGTCAGAACCTCGGAGCGAAGCAATATGACAGAGTAAAAAAGGGCACTGCATTCGGGCTTGTCTCCGGCGTTGCACTTGCGGAACTCATCGGAATTGTTTTTGTGATTTTTGCACCGTCGCTTATTGCCATGTTTAACAGTTCGCCCGAAGTTGTCGCTTTCGGCGCAATGCAGGCACGAACGGAAGCACTTTTTTACTGTGTTTTGTCGCTTTCACACTGCATGGCCGGAATCATCCGGGGAGCGGGGAAAACGATGGTTCCGATGCTTATCATGCTGATTTGCTGGTGCGTGATCCGTGTTGCATATATTACAATAACGGTGCATTTTATTCCCGATATTCGTGTAGTTTTCTGGGGCTATCCGATAACATGGATGCTCAGCGCGGTCTGTTTCACGCTCTACTATTTCAAAGGCGACTGGATGCATAATTTCGAACGCTTGGACGCCCGCCGGAATGCGGCGGCAAACCGAAATTGATTTAAATTACTGATAAAATACGAAAGGAATCCAAAATGGAAGTAAACGCAAAAAGAGCATTTGAGCTGCTGAACAAGCTCTCCTTCGAACGCGTGTCCTGCACGGCGGAAGAAACCCGCACGGCAGAGGCACTGCTTGCCGAAATCGACTCATTTACATGGGCGCGTTCGGACATACAACGTGAAATTGAAGTTTTTAAGGCGTCAACCGGCACCGTTACTGCGGCAAGGTTGATCGTTACCGAGCCGTATGAGAAAGAATACCCGATAACAGCCTATCTGCGTTCCGACAGCACACCTGATGACGGGTTGGAGCTTGAACTTGTTTACGTTGAAAACGCGCTCCCCGCAAATCTGCTCGGGGTTGAAGGTAAGGCCGTTCTTGTCAACGGACGATTCGGTTTTGAAGCTTACGGGCGCATTCAAAAGGCAAAACCTGCCGCAATAATCGGTTTTACCGGCAACATCCTCGATAAAGAAGACGAAACCGATCACGGTATCTGTAAAATTCGCGAAACCTACACCGCCGAATTCGGCGACAACATCCTCGTTAATTTGAAGGCGAAGGATGCGCTTGAAATTGTTTCAAAAGGTGCAAAAAAGGTTAAGCTGTTTGTCAGCAGTACTGCGACTGAGGGCGAATCACGCAACGTATGCGTTACACTGCGCGGAACGGATCTTGCAGATGAAATCGTGTCGTTCGGCGCGCACTACGACAGCGTTCTGTTTTCAACGGGCGCATATGATAACATGAGCGGCTCCGTTATCATCATGGAATTATTGCGCTATTTTGTGGCAAATCCTCCGCGCCGCACATTAAAATTCAACTGGTTCGGTTCAGAAGAACAGGGCCTTCTCGGAAGCAAAGCGTATGTTGCCGCTCACGAGGCGGAGCTTGAAAAGCATCGTTTGATGGTCAACGTCGATATGGCCGGTCCCATTCTTGGCTCTGAGCATATATTTATCATGGGGGATGCGCCCATGAAGAGTTATGTTGAAGGGATGATGAACGAACTCGGCGCCGCCGTTGTATATCATGAGGATGTTTATTCAAGCGACGGAACTCCGTTCTCCGACAAGGGCATACCTGCAATAAACTTCACGAGGGTAAATGCAAACGGAACCGGCTTTATTCACGATCGCCGCGATGCACTTGCAAACGGTTTCCTCTCGGCGGATGCACTCGGCATAACGCTTAACTTGGCTCTGGAGTTTTCGAAACGAGTTGTCAATGCTCCGATTTTCCCGATCGAGCGCAAAATTTCCGATTCCATGCGAGATAAAATCGACAAGTATTTGTTCAGAAAATGTAACAAATAACCCACTGCGCTTTTGACTCTCGGTCGGATGTGTCTGTTTTCACGCTGATTTGTTTACATGATTTCCCGGGAAATACTCTGTTTAAACGGACTGTTTCTCGGGAATTTTCTGTTTTTTGCATCTCGCCGCTCATTTCCCGGGAAATGCTGCGCGGTTTTAACTTAAATTCATCTATTTTCGAGAAGCGAATATATTTATTAATATTTAATTTTTGTGTTTTCAAAAAATTACTTTGGTGCTATAATCAGGCTGAAAATGAGAAGAGCGGGCAATGCCCGAAGGGATGGTCTGATTTGAAGCTGCTGGATAAATTAAAGTCTTTCGGTCAACGTCGTGATGTTGATATGACGGAGGGCGGAATCACACGTCATATTGTGTGTTTTGCAATTCCTTTACTGCTCGGGAATCTTTTTCAACAATTCTACAACACGGTTGACAGCTGGGTCGTCGGCAACTATGTCAGCGACACGGCTTTTTCGGCTGTCGGCACTGTCGGCCCGATCATTAATATGCTGATAAACACGTTCCTCGGGCTCAGCACCGGCGCAAGTGTTGTCATTTCGCAATTCTACGGTGCAAAACAGCATGAGCGCGTGCAGGACGCTGTTCACACGTCCGTGATGATGACGCTTATCTTGGGCGTTGTTTTCACCATTATCGGCATTGCAATGACGCCGCTGATGCTGAATCTGATGGAAACTCCGGACTCCGTACGTCCCGAGGCAACGCAGTACCTTATTATCTATTTCTCCGGAATAATCAGTCTTATGCTCTATAATATGGGTTCCGGCATTCTTCGCGCGATCGGCGATTCACAGCGCCCTTTTTATTTTCTTGTTGTTTCAGCACTGACAAATGTTGTGCTTGACCTTGTGTTTGTTCTTGTGTTCAAAATGGGAGTTTCCGGTGTTGCGATCGCAACTGTCGTTGCTCAGACGCTTTCGGCCGCACTTGTTCTCATCGTACTCCTCCGTGCAAAAAACTGCTGTCGGCTTTCGCTTAAGAAATTGCGCATTCATCGCTCCATGCTCGCAAAAATTCTGAAAGTCGGCATTCCCGCCGCTCTTCAAATGGCTGTTACGGCATTTTCGAATGTTTTCGTGCAATCCTACATCAACAGTTTCGGCGAGGACTGCATGGGCGGCTGGACAGCCTATGTCAAAATCGATCAGTTCCTCTTCCTTCCGATGCAGAGCATTTCGCTCGCTGTGACAACATTTGTCGGGCAGAATCTCGGCATTAATCAGGTTGCGCGCGCAAAAAAGGGAATCCGCGCCGGAATGCTTATGGCCGTCGCCTGCACCGCACTTTTAATGGTGCCGGTGCTGATTTTTGCTCCGCAGCTTGTTGAATTTTTTAATAAAAAACGTGAAATTGTGGATTACGGTTCAATGCTTCTCCGTCTGATTTCGCCCTTTTATGTTTTCTGCTGCATCAACCAGATTTTTGCGGGTGCGCTTCGCGGAGCGGGCAACAGCCGAACACCGATGTTCATAATGATAGGTTCATTTGTTGTATTTCGTCAGATTTATCTTTTTATCATGGCGAACTATATCAGCAACACAATTAAACCCATTGCGCTGAGCTATCCTGCCGGTTGGCTTTTGTGCAGTCTTATCACCGCATTATATTTCAAGTTTGCAAAGTGGGAAAAACATCGCGTTGTTGATATTGAGTAGCATTGCGGCATACGGTCGGATTTTGCGGACAAATTTGCGGCAGGGCTTGAAATCCGCGGATTAATATGTATAATTTAAGCACCGGGCGGCGCGAACCTGCTGTTCGTCCGCTGATTTTACGAACGGAGCCGCGCATGGGTTTATTCCGTGCGCAACTTATTGATGAGTTTTTTTCGATTAACCGATAAAACCGCCGGAACAAAACCGGCGGAAGAAGCGGGCAGCACGGGCTTTCGGCGCGCAGTTCGAATAGTCAGAACTGTGCTCATATGTTTTGCCGCTGCATTGTATGTTTTTTATTTCATAACCAACTTGCGGGCAATGAGCATCGGCGGCGGAATACTTTCCTCCTCACTGCTTGCTCTTTTCACATTCGCAGCTTATAAAGCTGTTCCTCTCGTTTTAAAGACGCTCATCGGCGAACGGCTTTGCAGCTTTGTCCCCGTTGCGAACGCCCGCAGGGATTTTTCTCGGATTATGCTTGCCGCGCTGGCGATTCACATTGTTACAACCATTCTCGGAATGGTGATTTATCGGGTTTTCACCCCTGATTTCAGCGGCAATCTGTTTGAATTATGGGAGACTTCCTGGTCAAAGCACAACACCGATGTCCCTCATTATATTAATATTGCCGAAAACTGGTATGTAAACGATGGGAAAGATCGCCTTCTGATCGTTTTTTATCCGATGCTGCCTCTGCTTATGCGAATACTCAATCCGGTCTTTCACAACAGCTTTGTGTCAGCTCAAATTATCAACACAATTGCGACGTGCCTCGCCTCCGGAACGGCATATTTAACGCTGTACGGAATTCTCGGCAAAAAGCGTTCCGTTCATGCCGCACTGCTTTCGCTTCTCCTTCCGGGTGCAATTTTTCTTAATTCACCAATGACGGAACCGCTTTTCATGCTGTTCTGTTTCTGTGCGTTTTACTGTTTGCAAAAGCATAAATTTATACTCTCCGCTGTTTTTACCGCTTTAGCCGGTTTCACGCGGTCTCTCGGGGTCGTGCTTGCTGCTGCAATCTTCATTGAAGGAGTCGGCACGGTCGTCCGAAACATTCGCGACGGCAAAAAATACGGAAAGCAAATTATTGCGGTTGCTGCCGCGCTTGTTATATCAACACTCGGAACGGTGGCTTATCTGCTCATTAATTATAATGTCTCCGGCGATTTTTTCGTTTTCATGGAGTATGAAAAGCTGAACTGGGATCAGCAGCTCGGTTTGTTTTTTGACACCATGCGATACATTTGGGACTGGTGCGTCAACGCAATTCCGAACGGGAACATCAGCGTGATTTATTCCCTTTGGATTCCGACAGTTCTTATTGCATTCGCATCACTTGCGCTGATTACCGATCGTATGCGGGAATTGCCTTCGGCCTATATTGTCTTCTTCCTTGCTTACTACGTGCTTGCAATGGGCTGCACATGGCTGCTTTCCGCAGTTCGCTACCTTTGCGCAACGCTGCCGCTCACGGCATCCGTTGCCGCCCTGTGCACAACAAAAAAGAAAACGCAGGCGGTCTATGGGTGTACCTGCGTTTTATATGTCGCTTTCCTTTGCATGTATATGCTTAGATTGAGCATATTCTGACAGCGGAATTGCCGCTTCATATGATGCTCGTCACCTTCGGGCATCAATTTTCCATGTTGTTGAAATCATAAATATCCTCGCCTTTTTCGCGCGGTCCGACCCTGCCCGCAAGGAGATAGCGCCGCTCAATGGGGTCGTAGAATATATGTTTCACGATACGAAAATTTTGTACGCATCCCGTACTCGGCACATGCGTTCTCGGACCCGTGCAGGGGTGCAGCAGGTCGCCGATCATAATGTGCCCTTCGTCAACATATGAAATTGTCAAATCTTTTGCAATTGCATCAAGAACCTTGCTTTCCAGCTCGTCAAGATCAAGCTCGGGTTTCGGTTCGTCAAACGACAAAACAAAGCCGTGCTTAACATCGCTGTGTTTGCACCTGCAGCCGTCATCGCCGGGAAGGAAAATCTCGCAAAGATCTTCCGCCGTATGCGCCATTCTGCGATAATCGACCGTTTTTGCAACGATATCGTAGATTTCATTCGGCAGCGGACCAAAAATCGTCGGGCGCGTTATGATTATTTCCTCACCCATGCCGATCAGAAGGTTTGCATTGGTCTTAAGAAACGGGTAAATCATGTCGAAATGCTCAACGATTACACGTTTGCCGCGTTGAACAGCGTTCAAAATTGCATCGGCAAGCACTCCCATCTGCGTGAATGCCGCCTCGAAGCGTATGTCAAGATGATAAGTGTGCGCAGTAAAAAAACCTTGCTGCTCAATGTCAAGAATCGGAAGCGGGCGAGTGTTCACTCCGTTATCATCGTTTGTGAGCTCGAGCCCGGGGAACATGCCTTTTATCAACATGCTCTTGCCCGAGCCTGCCTCGCCGATAATGCCGATAAGCTTATCAAACGGGCTGAGATACATCTGCGCAATATGCATTCCAAGATCATATATCCTGTCGCGTCCTCGGGGTGCGAAAAAGACGCTGTAATAGTGGCTGTTCTGCATTCTGCCTGAGTATGACATTAGAGAATCTCCTTTTTGTTTCATGCACGCGTCATCTGCGTTTTTTACCTGCAAAGCGGTGCTGCATTTTTCCTAATGATTATATAGCATTCCGTCTCCCAATGCAACAAGAATTTCCCGTTTGAAAATACTATATTGCATTTCGGCGGCAATAATGCTATACTTGCAGCAGACGCGACGGGGAAGCGAAGGATTAAAAGCCGATTACCTCAATCGAGTTTTGTGAATTCCGTTTTCCTGCTGCAACGGTTAACTCCGCAAAACAACCCCGTAAACAAACAGAAAGGAAACTGTATTTATGAAAAAAATCTCAACCCTGCTGCTTTGCATCGTTCTTGCGGCGGCACTTGCGCTTGCTGCGACAACTGTCGGCTGCAAAAGCAGCGGAACAGATAAACCAAACGAAAACCAAGGAGACAATGACATGAACAACGACAAAATCATCGCAACCATAGAAATGGAAAACGGTGGGGTCATGAAGCTTGAACTGTATCCCGAAATTGCACCTCAATCCGTTTACAATTTCGTTTCGCTTGCGCGTTCCGGCTTCTATGACGGCTTAACTTTCCACAGAATTATTCCCGGCTTTATGATTCAGGGCGGCGACCCCCTCGGTGAAGGCTACGGCGGCCCCGGCTATTCCATCAAGGGTGAATTTGCAAGCAACGGCTTCAACAACACGCTTAAGCATGAGCGCGGCGTGATTTCCTGGGCACGTTCGAACAATCCCGACAGCGCAGGCAGTCAGTTTTTCATCATGCACGCTGCCGCTCCGCACCTTGACGGCAGCTATGCCGCTTTCGGCAGGGTCATTGAGGGCATCGAAGTCGTTGATGAAATCGCTTCCGTCAAAACCGGTGCGAATGACCGTCCTGTCACTCCCGTTGTGATAAAATCAATCACGATCAGCGGCCCCGAGCTGCCCGAGCCCGATAAATTGCCCGGTAAATAATTCCTGATTTATACCGGATTCATAAGTGCATACTGCTGCATCAGCGACGCCCGAACCGGCAGTTTGAATACAAGCTCCGCACAACGGCTTCAACCTGCTTTTCAGCTTTAAATCGGCCTTTGTCAATGTACAGAGGTCGATTTTGCATTCATTGCACATCATCAAACAGCACCTCATCAAACATTCTTAATAATGTGCATGTCAGGCTGCCGAGCTTTTTCTTGAAGGCTCATCGACAACTTCTCCGTTTCGATTCACCGTCTGATTCCTTTGTGCAGCACGTTCGCGCAAAGTGTATGTCGGTGCCGGCAGAAGCTCACCCCTTTTTGCATCATCGGGTACGCATACGTTGTGTGTTCTGAAATTCGATGTTGTTTCAGATTTTTTAAATTTATCGGTGCAAACACCGACTGCAATCAATGCGCCAATGATCATTCCCGGAATAAGAAAGGAAAAAAACAACCCAAAGTAATTCATTGTAATACCTCCGCAATCAATCGGTTTTACGGTCGAACATCGCTGTTCACAGTTTCCGTTTCGGCAACAAATTCCAGAACAGTTTTTAAAAGCGCGTTTCCTTTTCGGAAATCAGCTGCTGTTTTTTGACCGCACGGCTATTATAGTATCTTTTTAGGATACTTGCAATACCTTTTTCCGTACTGTTGCCCGTTAAAATGAATATATTTTTATTTGTGCTTGCATTTTGTTTCCAATCGAGATACAATACAGACAGTAAATTACGGAGAACCGACGATGAACAGACTGAAACAACTGCGAAATTCACGCGGCATCACCCAAGATGAGCTGGGGCGTATGCTCGGAGTTCAAAAAGCAGCGATATGCAAATATGAAAACGGAAGAGTCAACATGCCGAACAGCGTTATCATGCGGCTTGTGGAAATTTTTCAAGTCAGCGCGGATTATCTTCTCGGCACGGATGAAGTCGTTCCGCTGCTGAAATCAAGTTCGGCAAAACTTTCTTCCTCTTCAATGCCGCATACGCCCGCAATCGGTGTTCCCTTGGTTGGGTTTGTTCACGCCGGTTTGCCGATGCTTGCGGATGAAAATATAACCGAGTACATACCCGTTTCCGCAAACGAAGTATCTTCCGGAGAATGTTTCTTCATGCAGGTCGAAGGCGACTGCATGACGGGGGATCACATCGTTGAAGGCTCGCTCGTTCTGGTGCGGAAATGTGTTGAGGCGGACAACAATTGCATCGGCGTTGTGCGTATCGGAGACGAGGTGCTTCTGCGGCATATCCAGCGCTTCGGAAAGCAGCTTGCGCTCACCCCGTCCAATCCGGCATACAACACCATGATCGTTTCCGAGGGCGATGTTCAAATAATCGGTAAGGTTATTGAAACGCGGCTTAGATTCTGAAAACCCTCATCAGCGGCTTTTCGGCATAAACCCTGCCGCAATGCGCATAAAATGCAGCATGCCGAGCACATGTTGCTGTCGCTGTGTGCCGACGCGAAATTCTTCAGCGTTCGGTGCGCTCTTCGGCTGTGCCGCATTGCGAAAGGAGTATTTCGAATTGAAGAATAATCCGTTACTTTCAAAACCGTTCGGTCAGAGCAGAAACCTGGCACCGACAAAGGTCACGTTTTGCAGACCGCGCCGCAAAATTCTCGGATTCCGCCGTGTTTTCGGGTTTATGATGCTGATTATTTGCGCATCTGCTGCCTCTCTGCTGCTTGCGATGCGCATTTCCGAAAGCGGCTCTCTTGTCAGCGGTGATACTGTTGACAGCGCTGCCGTGTTTTCCCCTCTGCGTTTTGCTTCAAACAATTCACCGGATGATGCGGCAAAAGGCGATGACTCGCGTGCGACAGGTCGGCTTCAGCTTGTTCAGCTGCCTTCAATTTTAACCGTTTTTGCGCCGTCCGATAACCCGATACGCCCTGTGCAGTCAGACAGCGTGATCGTTGATAACGACAGCATGATTGCTAAGATTTATGCCGGAGAAGGCACTCCCGTTCTGTCCGCACTCGACGGAACGGTAAAAACCGTTTCATTTGACGAAACCCTCGGCGGCAGTCTGACCGTTTTCAGTTCGGATGATATCGAGATTACCTACTATGGATTGCGGGATATCTGTGTTGAACGCGGGCAGCCTGTCGTTCAGCGCAGCATTCTCGGAAACATGCAGCGTGACTATATTTGTGTCAAAATCACCAAGGCAGGGCGGCCGATCGATCCGTTTGATTTTTTTGGCATCAAGGCGAATCTCGGGTAATTGAAGATTGCCGTTTTCGGCAGAACCGAACTTCGCTGTTCAATTTGCGTTCTGCTGCTTGTTCCTGCCGCAGCCGTGCTCGGTAAGCTGCCCGCCCTCATGCTTGCCCTTGTTTCGCTTGCGGTTCATGAACTGTCCCACGCATTTATGGCGGCAAGGCTTGGGCTTGTTGTCTCCTCGATTGAGGTGCAGCCCTTTGGTTTTATCGCTGAACTGCATACACCGCCGCGTACCCCGTCGGAATGCCTGTCGGTTGCGGCAGCGGGACCGTTTGCAAGCCTGCTCATCGCCCTCTGCGGCGCAGGTTTGGGCAAATACATCGGGCATACATCGGCAGCCTTCCAAGATTTCTGTTCTTTCAATTTATCGCTCGGATTAATGAACCTTCTCCCTTTTCTGCCTCTTGACGGCGGACGGCTTGCGCTTGCATTGATTGAGAAGCGAATCGGGCGGGTTCGTGCGCAAAGAACACTTTCTTTGTTCGGCATCATATTCGGTTTTCTGCTTTTTTGCGCAGGCGTGATGCTTGTTTCAGCGGCTGATGCCGTATTCAACCCGACCCCGCTTGCGGCAGGTTTTTTCATCTTTATTTCGGCACTTTCGGAATTCCGCTGTTCCTGCGGCACCAATATCAAAGCAAGTCTTGCGGGTTTATCACGGCTCCGTTCCGGTTCCGCGGTTCGCGTTGTGCCGATAGCACTGCGAAGCGACTGCACGGTGCGAAAAGCACTTTCGTTTATAGGGGGCAGGGGATACGGCATCATTTTTGTTGTTGAGGCCGGAGCGACTGTCGGCATCCTTGATGAAAACATTGTTTTGAATGCCGCACTCTGCGGCGAAAGCGATGCGGAACTGAGCACGCTTCTGCCCAAGCGCTCTGCATCGTCCGCACCGAATTTACCTGTATTCAAGCGATAAATTATGAACCTTCCCGTCGTCAACAAGTTCAACACATGCACCGTGCCGCTCCTTTGCATTCGAAGCGCTGCGGTGCATATCGACACTGTAAACGGTGTTTCCGAAACGGTATTCAAACGAAAATGTATCAAGCACGGTGCAGGGTTCAACAAAAAGTTTTGTTCCCCTCTTGCGGATTCCGAGAATGTTTTCGATGGCGGCGCGATACAGCCATGCTGCCGATCCCGTGTAAAGCGTCCAGCCTGCCCGCCCTGCAAGCCTTCCGACCGAATAAACGTCGCCCGCAACGGCATAGGGTTCCCCTTTATAGCGTTCGATTGAGTTTGCGGATCCGTGTTCAATCGGGTTTATCATTTTAAACAAGCTGTCCGCTGTATCGGCCATACCGAGCCGACATGCGGCTATTATGCACCACGCCGCCGCATGCGTGTATTGTCCGCCGTTTTCGCGTACTCCGGGCAAGTAACCCTCTATATAGCCCACAGCGTTCCTCGTTTTTCCGTCAAACGGAGGGGTCAGCAGTCGAATCAGCCCGTTCACCGGGTCCGTCAAGGCCGCAAGCACGGTTTCAAACGCTTCGCGGGCGTGAACGGCGTTTGCGAAAACCGCAAAACATTCGCTTACGCAATCAACGGCACATTCCGAACAGTCTGCGCTTCCAAGGCTTGTTCCGTCACCGAAAAAGGCACGTATATATCTGTTTTTGTCCCACGCGTTGCTTTCAATTGCAGCACGAAGCGCGGCGGATTCACGTTCGAAAAGCATTGCCCGTGCAGTATCTCCCCGCTTTTTGCAAACAGGCAGCAATGCCCTCGCCGCAAGCAGCAGCAGCCAGCCGACAACAACGCTTTCGCCGCCGTTCGAACCTACCGTGTCCATGCCGTCGTTCCAATCACCCGTGCCCATAAGCGGCAAACCGTGCGCCCCGCGCAGCTCAAATGAAAGCTCCACGGCGCGGCAACAGTGTTCATACAGGGTTTCCGTATCATCGGATCTCTCCATTTCACAATATATGTTTTGTTGTCCGTACGGTATCTTCATGTCGGCAAGATACGGTATTTGTTCGTCAAAAATCGCTGCATCCCCGCTGACCTCAGCGTATTCGCACGCTGCAAGCGGCAGGAAAAGGCGATCGTCGCTTATCATTGTCCGCACCCCGCGCGGCAGCCCGTCAGCAAAACCTTCGTGCCACCAGTGAAGCACATCGCCCTTTTTAAACTGACGTGAAGCGCACTTGATTATCATATCCCTCGTGCATTCGGGATCGGTCGCAGCAAGTGCTGCTGCATCCTGAAGCTGATCTCGGAAGCCAAACGCACCGCCGCACTGCCAAAATCCCGTTCGCCCGATTATGCGCGCCGAATATGTTTGATAGAGCAGCCGCCCGTTCACGAGTGCATCAAAGCTCGCATCGCCTGTTTTTATCCTCAGTACATCCGTTTTTTTCCTATAAAACCGCATTGTTTCATTCAACGCCGCTTCAGCGTCCGCATCGGCAAGGAGCTTCGGAATGCGTTCAAGCTGCTCAAACCCAAGCAGCACCGTAAGCTTTCCCGTTGATTGCGGTTCAACGGTGAATTCGGCTGCAATTTGATTTCCGTTCGCGGCAAAGCTTTTCGAACCACCCAAAATCGAAAGGAAGCCCCACTCCGAATGTTCCGAAAGTGTGTCGCGCGCCGCAGCGCAAAGCGGGAAACCCTCCTCGCCGACAGTTTCAAATTGCAGTGAAGCGGGATGTGCTTTTTCGCCCAACACCCAGTCCGCTCCGCAGCGCAGCCGCAGCTTTTTTCTGTTTGCCGTCAGGTTTTCGATGCATACCGTTGAGTATTTCAAGGGTAACTCCATGTCAACCGTCACCGTGAGCTGCACTCTGAGCTCATCCGTCCGCCATTCAAAGCGGCTGTACCCAAACCCATGCGACACGACACAGCTGCTGCCGAATGCGGGCAAAAGGCTGAGCCTGCTTTCTCGTTCAATATCAAACAGTATCAAAAATTCTCCGCTTGTATCAAACAAAGCATCGTTTGACCACGGTGTTATCCGCAGCATTCTTGCGTTTCCGCACCATGTGTAACCGCCGCCGCTCTCGGTCACAAGCGTACCCATGCGCTTTCCGGCAAGGACATTGCTCCAAGGCAGAGGAGTAATGTTTTTAGGTGAATTTTCAATAACGAATTCCATTTTTTCATTGTCAAACCCGCCGCAGCCGTTCCATGAGAAGCATGCTTTTTTTCGTGCATCCGTTATGTTCGGCTGTGTAAGCATTGGGTGCATTGTTTCTGTTTCCGTCATTTTCTCGTTTATGCTGCCGTGCTCAAAAATATATTTTGAGTCATCTGCAAAAGCCAGCGGTGCATCGGCATCAATTTCAATCTGCGCCGCAGCGTGAATCAGCGCGCGATCCGACTCGGTCAATTCGAATCCGTGCAAAAGAATGCAGGTTGGGCAGATCGTCCGCAATTCCTCAAGCGCCGACCGCAGAGCGTTCGCATATTCATGCGGGTATTCTCCGATAAGAACAACATCAAAAAGCTTTTCCTGCCGCTCGTCCGCGTGACTTCCCTCGTTGAACTCGTCCCTCTCCGTTCTGCAGCTGCCTGCATTGCACATGTTGATGTATTTCGCAGCATTCAAAAGCATACGCACCCCGTTCAGCTGCTCCAAATGCGTGACACGCATGAGCACGATCGGGCGATCGCCGGAGATTCCGTGTTTCCAAAGGCCGCGAATGCCGCCAAGCCGGCTTTTTATACCACTCTTGCCCTTTGACACAATGCCCTTCACGATAAACGCATTCAAAATCTGTGCAAATGCGTTTGTTTTCGCGTCGATTTCAAATGCACGAAGTATTCCCGCCGAATGCATTCGCGCCGCAGCCTCCGCACTTTGCAGCCGCTGCCTTTGCCGATGAAGAATCTCATCAATTCTCGTTCTGTTCTTTGTGAATCCGATCGTGAGACGCACGGTTCCGCTTTCGCCCGGCCCGAGACGAACCTTTGTTTTTGCGAAAAAGTACGGCTCAACCGGCTGCACCGTCGGCAATTCTTCCGCGTCGGCTGCCGAAATGCACTGCATCAGAAGAGCATCTTCATGACTTTTGTGCCGCCCGGGGCAAACCAAACCATCCGCGCAAAATTGCACCCTTTCAAGCGATGCCACGTTGAAAAAAGCGGAGTAAGACGGCTTCCCCGGTTTTTTTCTCATTGTAAAAATCAATGTGTCGTCCGTCCTTTCGGATTCGGTGCAAACATGCACAAACGCAGGATGCGCATCAAATTCCCTCGCCGGTGCAAGCGCGATTTCGGCGAACATGCCGACATCAACCGTCTCTTCCTCTTTGCCGCAGTTAATCAGCTCCAGCGTGCGGATTTCACAATCCGAATCAGCAGCAACCATTGAAGTGAGGCGTGCCCGAATTGAAGTGAAACGGTCCTCCGAAACAACTCTGTGCGGCTCCGCCGTGATGCTTCCCGAAATGCGTTTTGCGGCTTTTTCACCTGATTCGGAATCATATTTTGCAATTACAAAGTCCACACCGTTCGGCGGAACAAAGCCGAATTCAGAAGCGTTTGCCGCATCTTCACCAAACGCGCCCCATGCTTTGCCGCGCAGTCGGGTTATCAACACACCGCCGCATTTTGAATAGCCGCAGCCGTTTTCATCAACAAATACGCTGTATGAACCGTTTGTGATAATCTGTCCGTTGACCGCCTGCCCGCTGTTATTTTCCGTCCGTCCCTCAGTCGGCTGCATTTCTATTGCGTTTTTCCGATTGCCCGGGTTTTTTATCTTCTTCCGAATAAATGCTCCCCGCAGCCGCGGTGATTCGTTCCGCTTCGCTTCCGCAGCGTTTTTTTTGATAATGCGAACAAATTCATCCGCATTACGAGCCGCGTGCGGCTCCCTGAAAATTTCACTTTCATAAGTTTTAATTCGAATGGGGTCAACGGGCATGTTCTCAAACAACAGCTGTTCGTTCGCCCGAACCTCGGGAACGCTCATGAATCTTCGCGCAAGCACATTGTTGTTCAAAGCGTTGTTGATTGCGCACAGGCTCATTCCCTGATGATGCGCCATATAGCTTTTTACAATTGCAAATCCATTCTTTTCAGCCGCCCCGTAATCGAGCGCTTCATAAAGCCCGTATTTGCCCGCCGCGCCGATTTGGCAGAGCAGGCGCAGGTTCTCCGCCGCTGCTTTCGGCTCAACGGCAAGTGCAAGCACGCATGCATACGGTGCAATAACATCCGACCGCATTCTGCCCGGTGCAAGCGCAAGTTCGGGATTGCCGAAAGCACGATATTGATAGCGCAGGGCATCATCGAACGCATAATACCCGGATTCCGACACACCCCAAGGTTTTTCCGCTGCGGCAGCAAGGATTTGCGTCAGCACCGCATTGCGGCAAACCTCAAACTGCATACTGTAAGGAACGGTTTCAAAGAAAATCAGCGGCATCAGATACTCAAACATCGTCCCGCTCCAGCTTTTAAGTACGCGCCCGCCCGAAGCATCGCACATAAGGCGCGAAAGCGCAAACCAATGTTCCGACCCAATCCGAGAAAACGCAATTGCAGAAAAACTCGTCAGTCTGCATTCTGATGCAAGCAAGTCATAATGTGACGGAGTAAGCTTTCCCTCCTCGAACGAGCAGCCGATATGAAAAAGCTCTCTCGTGTTGTCATACAGTACCCTAAAATCCATTGCCCTTGCGATCGCTGTGCAGCGCGCCGCAAGCTTTTTCAGCTCTTCCGCAAACTCTGCGGAGGTCTTTTCCGCCTGCCCCGCGCATTCAGCAAGCGCACATGCCGTTGTGATAAGGCAGGCGAACAGATTCCCGCTGTCAACAGTCGATATGAAGCGCGGACGCAGCAGCGATAAGTCGCGCAGGTTATACCAATTAAAAGGATGCCCATGCCATTTTTCAAGCTTTTCTATGGAATTCACCATGCGTTCAAGGCGCGTGAACATTCCGCGCTCATCGAGCAGATGCATATCATGCGCCGAAACAACAGCCATCAACCCCATGCCGATATTCGTGGGCGAAGTCAGCATTGCCGCGCCGCGATAAGGCTCTTCCTGAAAATTATCGGGAGGGAGCCACGATGTTTTTTCGGTGCAGTTCTGTTCAAAGTACTGCCAAGTGTCAGCAAAAATTTCCGTCAGCCTGCCTCTCTCCGCTGCGGTAAAACGATAGGAATCGGGCTTTTTATCCTTCTTTTCCGCAATCAGCGGCGCACAAAGCCAAAGCACCGCCGTCGCAAGACCCGCCGCTGCCATGCCTGCGGTTTCGCCGTTGTGTATCTGCCGTGCCGCTGCAATTGCCGCAGAAACGGCGGCGAGAACAATTGTGCCGAATGCGGCGCACGGAAACAGTGCCTTGAAATATTCCCTTGTATTTTGCGGTCTGCTGCGCTCCGCATCCGCCGCTGTCTGCCATTGCAGCATGTTTCGGTGCGAAAAAATCATTCTGTACAACGCACGGCAAACAGCATCCGCATCGCGCAGAGCCGAATAGGGCAGCACCGCAAGCTCATACAGCCGACGCCCGGCAAGCAGAACAAGCGGACGAAGCGCGGACTTTCGAAAGGGCAGACGAAGCAGCAGGAATGCGGCTTCCAACAGCAAATCAATGAAAAAAGTCGTTACAGCAAGCAAAAAAAGCGGGCGAAGCCCCAAAACGGCGGCAAGCAGGAATGCGGCGGCGAAGCTTATGCCGCCGAAAGCCGCGCGGATATTGAACAGGATCTTTCGCCGCGAAACTGCATCAATTCCCGAATTCAGCGGCGGAAACAGGAAGGGGAGGAGCTGCATATCCCCGCGCAGCCAGCGATGACGCCGCTTTTGCCACGGCAGCAATGCGGACGGTTCGCCGTCATAAAGCACAATATCGGCCGCATATGCCGCACGCGCAAAGCAGCCTTCCGCCAAATCATGGCTCAGCACGGTATTTTCCGGGATTTTGCCCGAGACCGAGCGCAGGAATGCATCAATATTGATTATGCCCTTTCCGCCGAAGTTCCCCTCCTCAAAAACATCCCAATTGAAATCGGAAACACGAACGGAATATGCACACATGCCGCTTTCCCCGCTTATCAGCGCGGCAAACCCGCTCTCCGCCGCCGAACGCGATGTTGCCGCCATGCGCGGAGCAATTATGCTGAATCCGAAGGACGGACGCGCCGCACCGTTTTCAAACACGGGAAGGTTGAGCGGATGCGCCGCCGCACCAATCAGCCTGCGCAATGCTCCGTTTGGCATTATTGTGTCCGCATCAAGAACAACAAGAAAGCGAAAGCGTTCTTTTTCGCTGCAAATATCCGGATAATTGCAGCAAAACTCGTGCGTATCCCCGTGCGCGGCACAGTCAAGCAGTGCCTCCACCGCACCGCGCTTACGCTCCCTGCCCATATAAACACCGTCCGCCGAATTGAAAACACGTTCCCGGTGCAGATAATGGAACACCGGCCTTCCGCCGGCGCAAAACCTCGAATTCAGGTCATCCGTAAGTTTCTTTGCAAGCTCGATCAGTTCCGCTTCTCCCTGCTTTGTTTTCTCGGCGGAATCGGGAAAATCCGCAAGTATTGCAAACTCTGCGCCGCAATTTGCCGCAGCAAAATCCTGCGCCGCAAGATAATGCGCTTCCAGTGTTTCCGCCGCCTGTCTGACGGACTTTTCGGACGTTATAAGCACCGGAACGGCAACAAGCGTTCGATTTTCCTCCCCGATGCCTCCGCGGAGCGAAAGGCGGGGAAGGGGACGCGGTTTTTTAAACACAGGCATCAGCCGCGCTTCTATTGCGAAAGCTGCCGAAAGTGCGGGCATCAACCCGAATATTACAGTCAATACCGCAGACCACGCACTGACACGGGTATTTGCGGGAAAAAAAGCCGAGCCGAGTCTTCCCGCCGCTGCCGCCGCAGGCACAAGAAGCGCAGCCGCAAGCAATGCTTCAAAAACCGTAAGCAATGCGCATTTTGCCGAATTTGATAATTTTACGCATTTATGTTTTTGGACATCGGTTCTTTTTCCCGAATCGGAGGGAGCCTTTGCGCCGTTGTCGGGTTTTAATCCTTTTAATCGTTTTTTCTCCGCACGAAGCGCACGAATCAGCTCCGGCTTCCCCTCCGCAAGCAGACTGCAGCCCACAAGAGCGCGGCGCCCCGTCCGCCCCTTTGAAAGCTCGAACGCCTTCCGAACCACGGTCTGTTCCGACGCCGACGTCCGTTCCGAAATTTCGGCCGCCGCTTTAAGATAAAGCTGCTGCGTTGACTCATCGGAAGCCGAAAAATCCGCTGCATCCGCCAGCCTGCGGCGGGTTATGTTCAGGTTTTGAATGCACTCCGAAAAATCCGCATCGTCAATTCTTGATAATGCGGCAAGCACGTTCTGCAGAGCTGCCGCGCGCCCGGTTCCGAGTGGGCCATCACCTGCCGTGCATACAATGCCGTACAAAGTCTCAAGCTCCGCCCGCCGAAGCATCGCGGGAAGCAGCTGTATTTCACGCGTTGTCAGGGGTTTGTTTTGCTGGTATTCATCGAAAAACTCAACGACGGAGCCAATGCCCGGTGCACCGCCGCAAAGTTCGCAGAGTTTCTTTGCAAGCACTGCGCAGCGAAGGCTGCCCGCCGCCTCGCCCGCCGCAAAACACGGCAGCCGTCCGAATTTCAAACTTTCCGCTTCCGCTGCGGCAATCCGAAGCTGTTTTTCAACACGATAGTATTCGTTCACGAGCACTTCTCCGACCGCACCGCAAAAAACGCTGCCGGCGGCAAGTGCATAATTCCTGCGATATTCCCCGTTCAACCCGCGCCGCATTTCAAACAGACGCTTTCTGTATGCGGCCCGCTGCGATAAGCCTGTTGTTCTTTTGGTTTCCTCGACCGCGATTTTGCTCAGCTCACGCGCCGCTGCGCCGAGTTCACCGCCGTTTCCGTTTCGCGCTTCCGCAGTCCGCCGACTTTCATTATCAAAACGATTCATTAATCAATACCGAGCCTTCTGTTATTTTCGTGTTTTTTCAATAATGTCTATTATGTCCGAAATGAAATCCGCAATGTACGGCAAATTGCTTTTTGCCAATACCTGAAAAGCGTAGATTATCACCGCTCCGAGCACCGTCACGCCGACCGCCGTGCCGAAGCCTCGCAGTAATCCTGTCAAAAAAGCACGGCGGAATATCCGTTTTTCATTCGAAGCGTATTGAACATAATCCAAAAAATGTGCTTTTTCAAGTGTATAAGCAAATGAATTTACAGTCCTTTGAAGCTTTGAAACTTCCGATGCGGGACAGCTGCCGAGTTTGCAATTCCGTCTGCATTCCGTTTTGCGCGCCGTTTTTCGGTTTTCAAACTTTCCTTTTCTCTTCATATCCGTAGCGTCTGCGCAGATGTGCATTATTATTCCCGAAAGGGTTCCCGTCGGGGGAGTTTTTTCAGATTTTCGTTCATTTTTTCGGTACAGCTGTGTATATTGAAAATGCAAAAGAAAAAAACGGGTGTTCGCACCCGTTTTGATGCTGACTCTGTTTTGTTTTCGGCGTTTTGCTGTCGGTTCGGCAGCGTGCATCGATTTACTGTTCGTCCGCCGTTTTCGAATTCTCCTCCGGCCCATGTTTCGGTTTTGAATCCGAATTCATCTGCCGCGCCGCGCGCAGCATTTCAAGCTCCGCCTTCAACGCCTGCATTTCCGAATAAAGTTCATCAAGAAAAGCATCCACCTGCCCGATATCATAGCCGATGAACGAACGGTTAAACTTTTTGTTGATTATATCTTCACATTCCATAAACGGTTCTCCGAATAAGCCGATGCGGCATTGCGCTGCCGTCGGACAGGTACACTTGTTCGTATGGCGTCAATGCATCCGAACGCGCAGAGGGGCGAACCCCTCCGCAGTCCGGCACTGACTGAAGCAAAACATCCGCATCACTCCCTGAAGCCGTCGGAGCTCCCGATTATATCATAGTTTGCGGGCGCAACCAGAAAAATCCTTGCGGAGACTTTGTAAAGCCTTCCGTCAACGGCATAGCATGCACCGCTCATAAAATCGAGTATGCGCTGAGCCGTTTCAACTTCGATCTGCTCCATGTTCACGATGACGGGCTTTCTGCCCTTCAGATTGTCGATGATGTTTTGTGTGTCTTCATAGCTGACAGGGCGATAAACGATCATCTTTCCGCAATTGACTCCGGGAAGGCTGACAACATTTCCCGTTGACAAAACGCGGCGTTCCGTGGATTTTTTCCGTTCCTCGGGAACAGTCTCCGTCTCTCGGAGACCGTCCTCCGGTTCTTCGTCGTACTCGACATCGTCCTTGCCGAATCCGATATATTCCATGAATTTGTTTAGGATCTTTGCCATTCGGTATGATTCCTCCAAAAGAATATTCTCCGTTGGCACTTGGAGAAATTGGGCGGCGACAAACTCCGCCCGCGGTGCATCGGCCTAAACCCGCACCCTGCCGTAGTCTCTTGCGCCGAAAATTGCGGAACCTATCCGCAGCATCGTTGCGCCCTCGGCAACGGCAGCTTTATAATCTCCGCTCATGCCCATTGAAAGCTGTTCAGCCGCAAAATTGGGGAAGGAAAACTCTCCCGCTGCAAGGAACAGCTCCCGCATCTTTGCGAAAAAGTACCGTGTTTCGTCCTCATTGCCCGCAGGAGGAACGCACATCAGTCCTTTTACCGAAAGATTCCGCATGTCGGAAACTAACTTGAGTAATTCGGGCAGTTCGCCCGGCAGAATGCCCGATTTTTGTTCTTCACCGCCGATATTAATCTCGATAAGAACGGGCTGGACAAGCCCCGCTTTTTGCGCAAGCCTGTTTATTTCCTCGGCAAGCGCAAGCCTGTCAACAGATTGGATAAGCTCCGCTTTGCCGACAACATATTTCGCCTTGTTCGTTTGAAGCGCACCGATAAAATGCGGCCGAACGCCCTGCGCGGTGAAAAAATCGAATTTATCGCGAAATTCCTGCGCACGATTTTCGCCGACCTCCGCAAGCCCGGCCTTGAGCGCAGGCAGTATCTCCGCGCAGGTTTTGAATTTTGTTGCGCCCACAAGCCGAATTTCGGAAGGATCGCGGCCGGCTTTGTATGCTGCTTCCGCAATTTCATCGCAAACACGGCGATAATTTTCCGCAGTTTGAGCCGCAGCGGGCTCTTCATTTAACAATTTATCTTCCATAGTTCAAATTTTCCTGTTTTGTTTAAAACTCACGGTATCCAATAGCGAACTCCGACGGCTATCGGCATATCCTGATCTTCACGAACGTTTATCACCGCACGCTTGTCATCCGCCGAAAGCACATTAACAAATATGCAGTATTTGCCGTCGCTCAGCAGCAATTCGATATACGGGACACCGTTTTCGAATTGAATCGCCTGTTTGCTGACGCAAATATCGGAAGCATCGAACCGAACCGTCAGCTCAATGCAGCGCGTGTTCAGAAATTCTGTCGGTGCGCCCTCAACCTTCAGAATGTTTACGACTTTTTTGCCGCTCACGATAGGTTCAAGCGCAACAGCGGTATAGGTTCCGTGACCCTTTGCGGCGATTGAATAGCTCCGTCCGCCGACGCAGCGCAAAGCCTCATCCGCGCCGGTCAGAAACACGCAGTACCACTCATCTCCGCCGACAAGCCTGTATGCCGATGTGTCAGAAGCCGTTGTCCATGCCGCACCGCCCTTGCCCTTTATGACGGATGAAACAAGGTCGCTTGTCAAAATCGAGAGCTTGTCCGCATTGAGCGCGTTTTCGTAATCGTCGAAATAGAAACTTACGAACCCGGATTCCTGCGAATAAAGCACGTGTCGCTGGGTCTCCACAACCTCCGCAAGCGCATCCGCCTGCGAATAAAGGGCGCGAAGTGTTTCCGTTTCCTGCAAATTTTTGCGCAGGTAATCCGTGCGGGATGAAAGCGCATCAAGAAGCTCCGCCTCCTGTCGGCGCACCTCGGCAGAGTTGCCCGCCATGAGTTCCTCGGCAATGTTCTCCTCGAGCAGGGCTATCAATTCATCGTATCCGCGAATGGTTTTGTCCCTTGTTTCACCGAGCAGTGCAAGCTGTTCATCGTAAATTTCGGCATGTTTGCGCATAAGCGCAGCTGCCTGTTCCTCGCTGTATCCGCGGCGATAGATCTGCATTATTTTTGTATCGGGTTCGACCCATGCGCCTTCCTCCGCAAAATAATCCGCAAGATCAAATGCTTCGCTTGTGATAACCTTTTCGTTGCGGACAATAACAGCATTATAATCAACATCAACCGTGACGCTGCCCGTCTCGGCAATGCCTTCGGCACCGCCGCGAACAAGTATCACGAGCACTGCAATGAGAATTGCCGCAAGCAACCCCGCAATTATCCAAAGCGGATTTATCTTTTTTACGCGTTTGCGCTTAAGTTTTATTACGTTGTTTGTGTTCAATTCAACCCCCGGTCGCTCTTTTTGCGGGATTGCCCGCATATTTTCGGCAGGGAAGGCAAGCCTGCGGATGCTTTACTGCACGCTCTCTGCGGGATCGTATCCCGTTTTTGTGCTTTTGCCGTACTGCCTGTTAAAATTTTCTTTATTTTTTTCGCAATACTTGCGATAAAGATCCTCCGCGCTCATTCCTGCCCGCAGGCACATGCTGACAAAGAAGTGAAGCACATCAACCAGCTCGTCCTGCAAGGCCTCGGTGTTGACAGGTCGTTTGTTCTTCCACCATTTGAAGTTGACCTCGTCAAGAACCTCGCTCAGTTCGCTTATCATCGCAAGCACAAGCCTTTGTTCCCATTCCTCAACGGAGAATTCCAACCCGCGCCGCGCCGCAATATCATCATTCAGAAGTTTTTGCATTGCAAATATCGCTGCAAGCCTGTCCATGTTTTCGAATGCGGAATACTCGATTCCGCCGTTCAGCACCGATTCCGCCGCATTGCGGCGGTTTTCGGCGGTTTTGTTCATATCTTTTTCCATAGCGTTTTTAAACCTTTTCGGCAGTATCCGTGTTTCCGGGCACTTTTTGCTTCTCAGCGGCGTCCGCGGATGATATCCTCGAGTTCCTGCGCGTATTCGGCGGTTCTTCCGACAAATACGGCGGTCATCTTTGAAAAGTCGCAGACTGTCGGCAGTATCGCACGAATATCGTCAAGTGTCACGGCATCGATCCTTCGGATGATCTCCTCCTCGGAAAGATAGTCCGTACCCATAAGTTCCGTGCGCCCGATCGCGGAAGAATGCGCCGAAGTGTTCTCGCGCCCAAGCAGATAGCCCGTTTTCATTTGGTTTTTGCTGCGCGCCAGTTCATCGGGAGTAATGCCTTTTTTGCAAATCTCGCTGTATTCATCCAACATCAGCTTCAGCACTTCCGCAGTCTGCTTTTCGCCCGTGCCGGCATACAGCGTGAAGTAACCGCTGTTGCGGTAGAAGGACGGAGCGGAATAAACGGAATATGCCATGCCGCGTTTTTCGCGTATGCTTTGGAACAGGCGTGAACTCATGCTTCCGCCAACGGCATTATTCAGCATATAAAGCGGATACTGCCCGTCGGATTCGGCCGCAAATCCGGGGAAGCCGAGGCAGATATGCGTTTGTTCAACATCCTTTTCAAAAAGGTTGAACGACCTTTCCCCGGCGGGGCTGCCGTAATTGAAATCGTGCTTTTCGGCTTTTCCGGTTATTGTAAAAGCATTTTCAACAAGTTCGCGGAAGCGTGCGGGGTCAAAACAGCCTGCGGCGGATATTACCATGTTGTCCGGCTTGTAGAACTGATTCATGCAGCCCGTCAGCGTGTCCCTCGTGAACGCACCGACACTTTCCGCATTGCCGAGAACGGGCATTGCCAGTCTGTCCCCGCTGTAATAGGCTTTGCAAAGCTCCTCATGCGCAAGATCCTCGGGAGAGTCCTCATTCATTGCGATTTCTTCAAGCACAACGCCCTTTTCACGCTCAATATCGCCCGGATCAAACTTTGAATTGCAGACAAGATCCGCAAGAATGTCAAGCGCGGCGGGAAGGTTTTCCTCAAGCACCTTAACGTAGAAACAGGTGCATTCTTTTGAAGTAAAGGCGTTCAGATTGCCGCCGACAGAATCAATTTCTTCCGCAATATCGGCCGCAGAGCGGCGATACGTTCCCTTGAAGAGCATATGTTCGATGAAATGCGACACGCCCGCTTCCGCAGGTGTTCTTTCAAAAACGGAACCTGCGCCTATCCAGACTCCGACAGAAACGGAGCGATAGTTTTCCATTGTTTCGCCGACGATGCGCAGCCCGTTTTTCAGTGTTTCACGATAAATCATATTCATTGCCTTTTCCTCTTTCTTGAAAAGGCAATGTGCCGGTTTCAGCGCACATAAACCTCCTCAATCATATATTGTACCGCTTACTGAGCCCGCCGTCAACCCCTTTCCCGATATATAGTCCAAAATATACGGTAAAGCTTTTGAAAATGCTGCCGTCGGCTCGGCAAGCAGGATGTCGCCGCCGTTAGTGTTGCCCTCAGTGCGCTTAAATATGTCTTCCGCGCTGCCCTTTGTGCATACAAGATCCAAAGTGCAGAGCACCGTTGTGAGTCCAAGCCTTCCCGCCGCGCGGTTGGACACGCCGGAAGCACGGCTGCCGCAATAATAAACCGTCGGGACGGCCGCCGCGCCCAGCACGCTTTCTATGCAGTCAAGCGATTTTTGAATATCTTTCAAAACAAAATCCACCCCTCCGTCCTTTGACGGCGCATAGCCCATGGTTGCGATTTCATGCCCTTGAGCTGCTATTTTTTTGAGCATTGCAGGACTGCGCTCAACCCATTCTCCGCTGACGGCAAAGGTTATGCGCACGCCGCGTTCCTCAAGCACCGCCAATATTTCATCCAATGCGGCGGCATCCCACGTTACGGCGCATTCTATCGCAACACATTGCCTGTTGTTTCCGTGATAGATCGGAAAGCCCGATACGCTCGCAGGCTGTGCCCTGTGCGACAGGCTGAGTGCAAAATACAACCCGAGAATTATTGCCGCAAGCACCGTGTTTACAAGTGCAACCTTCAGGTTTCGTCTTCTCATAAGTTTTCCTCCGCCTTTGATTTCCGCCCGCATGAACAGCAGACGGGCTTTTTACAGAATATGCGGACGGGGGAGGGATATGACTTTTTTCGGACGGGCTGCGGGGGAGAAATATAATTAATATATTCTTGCAAAAAGCTTTATTTTTATTGACAAACCCATGATTTATGAGTATAATAATCTTAACAGGACTCCCCGCACCTCTCGTTGATGTGTCCCAGGGGAGGCATTTTTGTATTCGGGTGAATTTAGTCTATGGATCAAGTGAAAAAGTTCTCAACCTATGACGAACTGCTCAATAAGTTGCGCGACAGAGGATGCATAATTAATAATGCTTTGGCCTGTATTGAAGTATTGAAAAACATAGGATACTATCGTTTATCTGCATACTTCTATCCTTTCATGCAGGAAGATAAGACTTTTGTTGAAAAGCTGTCTTTTGACAAAGTTTATCGCATCTATGAGTTCGATCGTAAACTCCGCAACTTGTTGCTCACCGCACTTGAAGTGATTGAAATCAGTTTGCGGGCTCGACTTGCTCACTTTCATTCAGAAAAATACGGGCCGCAAGGCTACCTTAATGCTTCCAATTTCAACGAAAAGCATCAATCAGCTGTGTTTACGGATAAGATTAATATCGCAATCAGCAATAATAAAAAGGCTCCGTTTGTCAGGCATTATATTGAAAAGCATGGCAGGAATTTCCCCCTGTGGGTTATCTCCGAGTTATTCACATTCGGTATGCTTTCGCGTTTTTACAGTGACCTTAAGACGGCAGATAAAAAAGCTTTTGCAGGTGTCGATCATAAGCATATGGTCAGTTGGCTGAAATGCTGCACTGACCTTCGCAATATTTGTGCCCATTACGGCAGACTTTATTGCAGGGTTTTTCCGGCATTACCATCCGGCTTTCAGCTTTCCGAATTTGCCGGCAGCCGACTGTGGGGCGCGGTTCTTTCAGTAAGAGCACTTTATCCGTCAACTTCGGAATGGAACAATGAATTTATGCCCGCCTTAGAAGCATTAATTGAGGCATATAGTGAGGATATAGACCTTTATCACTTAGGCTTTCCAAATGACTGGGAGATCCGGCTCAGAAAATAACCGAATCGCGCACTTACCCCACCGCACAAAATGCGCCGACTCGCAGAGCGAGTCGGCGCATTTTATTACTTTGTTTCAAACGGCGTTCGTTTTTGCCGCCCGTTTATATCCTTTCGGAATTATCTTTTGCCCTCTTCGGGAATGAGTCCCTTGCGGGTAAGGTCAATCTTGCCGTCGGGTTTGATTTCGATTACGCGAACAAGAATCTCATCACCGATGCTTACAACATCCTCAACGCGCTCAACACGCTTGTTGGAGAGCTTCGAAATATGAACAAGACCCTTCTTTCCGGGTTTCAGCTCAACCTGTGCGCCGATGGGAAGAATATTCACAACCTTGCCGAGAATCACATCACCGACCTGAATATCGCGAACGATATTGTCGATAATGTTCTTTGCTTTTTCAGCCGCTGCCGCATCGGTGCTTGCGATGAACACTCTGCCGTCATCCTCGATATCGATCTTGACACCGGTTTCGGCAATGATGCCGTTGATGGTCTTGCCGCCGCTGCCGATAACTTCGCGAATCTTATCGGGGTTGATGCTGAACTGCAGGATACGCGGTGCAAACGGGGAAAGCTCGGGGCGCGGAGTGTGAATGGTTTCCATCATTCTGTCAAGAATGAACAGCCTGCCCTGACGCGCCTGTTCAAGCGCACGGGTGAGGATCTGCTTATCGATACCCTTGATTTTGATGTCCATTTGGATTGCGGTGATGCCGCTCTGGGTGCCCGCAACCTTAAAGTCCATATCGCCCATGAAGTCCTCAAGGCCCTGAATATCGGTGAGTATTGCAATGTTGCCGGTGCTGTCGTCCTTGATAAGACCCATCGCACAGCCTGCAACGGGAGCCTTGATGGGAACGCCTGCATCCATAAGCGCGAGCGTGCTGCCGCAGATGGAAGCCTGGGAAGTTGAACCGTTGCTGGATACAACCTCGGAAACAAGGCGGATCGCATACGGAAATTCGTTTTCATCGGGAATGACGGGCAGGAGAGCGCGCTCCGCAAGTGCGCCGTGGCCGATTTCGCGCCTGCCGGGGCTGCCGAGACGCTTTACCTCGCCGGTGCTGTAGGGGGGCATGTTGTAATGATGAATATAGCGTTTAAATTCCTCTTCACCGATGCCGTCGATCGTCTGTCCGTCGCCGAGAGTGCCGAGAGTCGCAATCGTCATGACCTGAGTCTGGCCGCGGGTGAACACCGCCGAACCGTGAGTGCGGGGCAGGATGCCGACTTCGCTCCAAATGGGGCGGATCTGCGTGTGGGTTCTGCCGTCGGGACGGATACCCTTGTTGATTATCTTGTCACGCAGGATCTCCTTCATGAGATTGTAAAGAACGGCGTCAATATCCGCTGCGCTGTCGGGATATTCCTCGGCAAAATGCGCAATGGTCTCAGCCTTGACCTGTTCGGTGCGAACCTCGCGTTCCTTACGGTCAAATGTGTCAAGCTGCCATTCGACCTTTGCACGCGCAAATTCAACGACCTTTGCCTTCAGCTCCTCATCGGGAGTGTGAATAACGGGAACGATTTTTTCCTTGCCGACTTCCGCCTGAATCGTTTTGATCCATTCAACGATCTGCTTGATGTATTCATGGCCGAAAAGGATCGCATCGAGCATTTCCTGTTCGGAAATCTCGTTTGCGCCCGCTTCAACCATCATAACGGCGTCCGCCGTGCCCGCAACGGTAAGGTGCAGGCGGCTGCGGCTGCGCTGCTCAAAATCGGGATTGATGACATACTGCCCGTCAACATAGCCGACGCTGACCGCGCCTATGGGGCCGGCAAAGGGAGCTTCGCTGATGGACAGCGCAATTGAAGCACCGTTCATTGCAAGCACATCGGGAGTAACATCGCGCTCGACGCTCATTGCGGTTGCAACAACCTGAACGTCGTTATAGAAACCCTTCGGGAAAAGGGGACGAATGGGTCGGTCGATAAGGCGGCTTGTCAAAATCGCCTTTTCGGACGGACGGCCTTCACGTTTTATAAAACCGCCGGGAATTTTGCCTGCGGCATACATTTTTTCTTCATAGTCGCAGCTGAGGGGAAGAAAATCCGCACCCTCGCGTGCCTGCTTTGCAACGGTTGCGCAAACCAGCAGTGCGGTATAACCGCAGCTGATAAGTATCGCACCGCCCGCCTGCTCGGCGTACTTGCCCGTTTCAACGGTGATCGTGCGCCCTGCAAGCTCAAATGTAAATTTCTTTTGCATTATTATTTATATCCTTTCAATTATAGCTCTCGATTTATAGCTCTCCATTGCAGCGTGTCCGCTGTTTTGCCGCATGTTCGGAATGATTTTCGCAATAAACAGTTTTAACGCTTCTGTATGCGGCGCATACGTTTTTTTGCAAACAAAATTTTTAACCGTCACACGCAATGCACGAAAATTCCGCCCCGAAGCACTTATCCGTGCCGTTATGACCCCTAAAAATTTTGCTTGCTCCGCAATCCGCCGCCGCAAATTTGCAAAGAAAGGCGGGTAACTCCGCCCCGCCCTTCCGTTTTTGTTGTATAAAATTATTTCCTGATGCCCAGGGATGCAATGATCGTCCTGTAACGCTCGATGTCAACTTCCTTAAGGTAGTTGAGCAGACCGCGACGCTTACCGACCATCTTCAGCAGACCGCGACGGGAATGGTTATCCTTCTGGTGAGTCTTGAGGTGCTCGGTGAGGTGGTTGATGCGCTGTGTGAGCAGAGCAATCTGAACCTCGGGAGAACCGGTGTCGCCTTCGTGAAGGGCATACTTTGCAATGATTTCGTTTTTGAGTTCCTTTTCCATTTGAAACCTCCGTAATTCAGAATGTGCCGAATGATCGGCAGTTATTAAATCCCTGTCTGCTGCGTGACGCGTCGGAGCTTCGCGAAACGAAGCGGACAGATTGCCGCAGAGAACGCAAAATTCATTTTGAACATGCAATTCTCCGAACATAGCAATTTATTCTAACATACCTGCGGACTGTTGTAAAGGGCGGAAAAGTGAATTTGAACAGCTGTGAAGCAATATATTTGAACTCGCTGCATAGCTGCATAATAGAAACTCAACCCGCGCGAACATCCCCGATTGAACCGCATAGGAAACAAACTGTTTGTATGTCAAATAAAATATATTTATTCGGGTGGGGGAATTGTATTGAGGATTTGTCGCACGGGTGATATAATATCATTAAACAAAAAGACAATGCAGCAGGCCTAATCGATGTCGGCCGCATTGACAGGCAACCCAAAGCTTCCCGCATACGACTCGTTTTCGTAATTTGTTCTTGCGGCGGGCAGCACCCGCAAACCCGGTTACTACGGCACACGGCAGCCGCTGATGCCGCTCAAATAAGAAAAGGAGTAAATTGTTATGTTTCTGAAATCCAAACGCTTTCTTTCCCTTTTTCTCTGCGCCGTGCTGACTCTGGCTGCGTTTTCTCCTGTTTTCGGCGAAATATCTTCCGAAAGTACGGGAACAAAGTTCTTCAGCGATATTGACACCGAAAAGGTGATCGCTTTTTTACAGCAGCCGGCGGGCGATACAGGCTATTGCAACGGTGAAATTCTTAGAATTACACGCGGTTTACCGCCTGTGTATAACGGCGAGTTCAATTATTCTTTTTTTAATTGTGTACCCGGCTCACCTTCCTATCCCCCCACACCGGATACTTTGGGGTCTACCAGTTTCGAAATCCAGGGCATTTACGAAGACGGCATTCTGCATTGGTATTGGTATGATACTGTCGATTTTTACGGTGAGTTTGACTTTTCCGGCACAACCATAGCCGCATTGTGTACTCCCGGCACCCGCACCCACATCTCCAAAGTTGAACTCAGCAACTGTGAAGGCCTTTGGCTTTTGGATTTTTTGAACCAGCCTTACTGCACGCAGGCACGCGCACTGAATTGCCCGAACCTGCGCGGAGTCAACCTTTCCGGCGTGTATACAGACATTGAGGTTCAACCCCGGCTGTTTTCCCGCCCCGTCAGGCTTAACACCCTCGGCAGCGGCACGGTAAGCTTCGTTTACGGCGAAAGCGGAACCGAAATCGGCGATGAAAACGAAACAGGCAGCGTCGGCGCACAGGGCGAAAACTTCCTCGGCTGGTATTCGGAGGGCAGCATTCACAGTGCGGAAGCCGATTTCGAAATTACCGACGGTATTTCGGCAACAGCCTGCTTTGCGGGCGATATCAACGCGGACGGAAGCATCACAATGCAGGATGCAATTGCCGCTCTGCGTGCGGCTGTCGGTGTTACGGATCTGAACAGCATCGACTTTGCAATGGCGGATGTCGATTGCAGCGGAAACATCGGCATTCCCGATGCGCTTGCAATTGCAAGGCTCTGCATGGGCGTGCTTTGATAAAAGCTTTGACAAAAATCTGAATAAACGCTGATTCGGCAAACAGACGAACGGGCGAAATCGGCAGCTTCCCGAGTTATTATTAAAAAACCTCCTGCTTTTTCGGGCGGTGTTCGTAAAACAGTAAAACAGGAAAGGCGTGACCGCGAAAGTCACGCCTTTTCATTATGGGTACAGCTGCTTTCGCGGCGCAAGGGGTGCAGCCCCTTGTTCGGAACGAAGTGACGCAAAACAGCCCGGACATTCAAATGTCCGGGCTGTTCGCCTCGCAGAGCGCACTTCTATACAGAGCTTGCCTCTGTATAGAAGTGCGCTCTTTATCAGTTCAACAAATTGGAATTTATGGGTGCAAAACAAATACTTGATTGGGATACCCAAATTCTTCTGTCAATTCGCCTTCCTGAAATCCAAATTTTCTGTACAGTGCCCTTGGTGCAATCCCTTTTTCATCATTTTCACGAAACGTTGACACCGTGATTTCCCGGCTTCTATCCAATTCATTCAGTGCTTTTCTCAAAAGGATCGAAGCAATACCCTGCTTTCGATACTCAGGGTCCACAGCCATACAACAAATCATGTTCTTTTTGTGCGAAAAAAGAAGAACACCAATGATTGTTCCCCGGCTTTTGACGCATAATGCCTGTTTCTTATTCATGAATTTCAGTACGGTTTGTTCATGCTCATATATACACTCTTCCGTTTCAAGTCCTGGAAAATTCCAACTTACCTTTCTAACAAGCTGCATCCACGAATCGATACAGGAGCTTTCCCCAAACACGGCTTCCATCTCATTACCTCGCAAATTCCAGTTTATCGGCCTGTTTAATCATATCATACGGCTACAATATATGCAAGAATAGTCCCGGCAGACATTACTGCCGGGACTGAAACTGTTTTACGGACACCCGGCTTTGTCGGGAGGTTTTTTGTGCGGCAAAACAGGCGGCAGAATAAATTGAACCGATGCCCGCAAAGAAGAGCTGCGCGTCCTGCGGATTTTGCGGTAGACAAGCTGAATTTAAAGTGGTAAAATAGACGCATGACTATGGACAGGTTAAATATACTCGAAGTACGGTGCTCCTTTGCGCCGAACGGGCAGGAGTGAACGAATGTCAGGAAGCAGATCCAAATTACCGATTGCGGCACTTGCCGCACTTCTTCTCGCAACGGCGGGCTTTTTTACATACCTTTTGCGTGAAGCGGCGGCAAAGGACGACGCCGCGCCCGTTATCGGTTGCTTCCAAAGCTGATGAGCGGCGAAATCGAAATCTGAAAACAACACAGGGGGTATATATGGGCAAAGATTTAACGACTTCAAGGATCGACCGTCAAAACATTCTCAATAACGAATTGGCTATTGAGGAAATGCATAATAGTGTTGATACAAAAATGGTGTTTTGGAATGACAAGTATTATTTCACCAAAGAAATGCTTGCATCCTATTTTGATGTTGAAACCCGAACGATCGAACGCTATATAAGTGCGTATAGCGAAGAACTAAAAGAAAATGGATATGAATTGCTTAAGGGTAAAAAGCTCCTTTCTTTTATCGCGGCATACGATTCAACTTTTGCGACCGACATAAATGTCGGCCACAAAATTCGTTCTATTAGTGTCTTTGATTTTCGATCGTTTCTGAATATGGCGATGCTTCTATCCGAAAGCGACAAAGCACGTGCTCTTCGCCAGCTCATGCTGGATATCGTAATTGATATCATCAATCGACGGACAGGCGGAGGGACAAAATATATTAACCAGCGCGACAAGGCTTTTATTGGGTCCTCACTGCAAGAAGAGAACTATAGAAGAGAGTTTACAGACGCATTGAAGCATTATGTTGTAGAAGACCGATATAAATATGCGCATTTTACGGATATGATTTATGTCAGTATTTTCAGAGAAAAAGCTCACGAATATAAGAAGATACTTGATCTAAAGGCGAGCGACAAAGTCCGGGATACATTTTATAGCGAAATACTCGATATCATAGCCGCATATGAAAGTGGTTTGGCTGACGCTGTCAAAAATGAATATGAATCGCTTGGTCATCCTCTCAGTATAGCGGAAACAGAAGCTCTATTCCGTCGTTTTGAATCCATGGCTCATTGGAAGCCTTTGATTCATCGGGGACGCACAAAAATGGCGAGCCGTGATATGGCTTTGCGAGATGCTTTTCATTATCAACTGTCCGAATATATTCAACCGCTTGATAAGGATGAATACCAGAAGTTTCTTGGTGCTGCGGGCGATGAATTAGAGCGTTTGATGGCAGAAAATCAAGAAGTTCTAAAACGGTTGAAGGAGAGTGAGTAAGAGTGGATGGGATTGTTTATATCACGCTGGACCAAGCAAAGGATATACATCGCAAAACAATCCAGTATAGTGGAGGTGGAACCTATGAGCATTTTGATCTCGGCCGATTAGATAGTGTTCTACAAAACATTCAAAACGATGATTACTATCCCACGTTTGAGGACAAAATTACCCATCTGTTCTTTTGCACCTGCGAATTCCATTGCTTTGCAGATGGAAACAAACGATTGGCTATTACACTCAGCGCTCAGTTCCTGCTGCTTAACGGATATATGGCAGTCGCTAAACGTTTTTTTACTGTTATGGAAAACATCAGTTACCACGTGGCTGCAGGTAGAATTGATAAAGATTTGCTTCATCGAATTATAGTCGCGGTAATGGATGGTACATATGATTCGGATGAGGAGCTAAAGCTGGCAATCATCGAGGCAATCCAATAGGAGAAGTACAACGGCATGAGCTATGATTACTCTGAAAACATTCTTGTGCAGGAAAGCGCCGGTAACCTTCTACGGGACGAGCTGGGCTGGGATGTCAAGTTTGCCTACAACACGGAGGTGCTGGGCGATAACGGCACCTTCGGCAGGAAGTCGTACAAAGAGATTTTGCTTGTGCGGCATTTCCGTGCTGCCCTGAAAAAGCTCAACCCGTGGATCACTGCCGATCAGCTGCTTGAGGCACAGTCTGTTTTGGAGAAGCGTCTTTCCACCTCGTCGCTGCTTCAGATCAACGAAGAAAAGTATTTCCTGATCCGCGACGGCATTCCCGATGCGCTTGCAATTGCAAGGCTCTGCATGAGCGTGCTTTGATAAAAGCTTTGATAAAAATCTGAATAAACGCTGATTCGGCAGGCAGACGAACGGGCGGAATCGGCAGCTTCCCGAGTTATTATTAAAAAACCTCCTGCTTTTTGTCGGGAGGTTTTTTGTGCGGCAAAACAGGCGGCAGAATAAATTGAACCGATGCCCGCAAAGAAGAGCTGCGCGTCCTGCGGATTTTGCGGTAGACAAGCTGAATTTAAAGTGGTAAAATAGACGCATGACTATGGACAGGTTAAATATACTCGAAGTACGGTGCTCCTTTGCGCCGAACGGGCAGGAGTGAACGAATGTCAGGAAGCAGATCCAAATTACCGATTGCGGCACTTGCCGCACTTCTTCTCGCAACGGCGGGCTTTTTTACATACCTTTTGCGTGAAGCGGCGGCGAAGGACGACGCCGCACCCGTTATCGTTTGCTCTTCCTCCGAAATTCACGTCAGCGTTGATGCTTCCGAAGAGGAGCTGCTTTTCGGCGTTACGGCAATGGATGCGGAGGACGGCGACATTACTTCATCGGTCGTTATCGAGAGCATTTCATCGTTTGTTGAGCCGGGCAAGAGCATCATAACATATGCCGCGTTTGATTCGCATAACCATGTTGCAACGGCCTCACGCACTCTTTATTACACCGATTATCATTCGCCGCGGTTCCGCATCACCGATTCGCTGCAATTTTTATCCGGAACGGTTATCAATCCTCTGCTGTATATCACGGCCGAGGACTGCATTGACGGCGATATTTCCAACAAAATTTCAATGACCCTGCTCGAATCAGGCGACTATATATCAGCAATCGGCGTTCATCCGGTTGAATTCCGCGTTACCAACAGCCTCGGCGACGTTTCGTCGCTGCAAACCGAAATCGTTGTTTATGAGCGTTCATCCTATAACGCACCCTCAATAGTTCTTTCCGACTACCTTGTTTACACCGAGCCCGGCGAAAGAATCAATCCCATCGACTATGTTCGTGAGATCGCATTTTTGCGTGAAAGCTACACGGTTGAGCAATACGGTGCGGAAAACCTTGTTATTGACGATTCTGAGCTTAACATTGCAAAGCCCGGAATATACAAGGTGACGATTTACTGCGAGCGCGGGGATGCGACCGGTTCGGCGACGCTGCTTGTTGCCGTGACCGATTCGGTTTCAGCCTCATAAAAAGGGAGAGCAACAGACTATGTCAATATTTTCAAAAAACGATCTTCCCGCGGCTGAGGAGCGGCAGATTCGCCCGGATGCAGGCATTATTGCCGCCGAGCTTATCCGCTGCCGTTGGCTGCTGCTCATCGGGCTGCTCATATCCGCCATGCTGTCCTATGTTTTTGTTACGGAGACTTACAAAGAAGAGTATTCATCCACCGCAACCTTTTTCGTAACGAGCAAGGGGTCGGTGACTTCAACCGTTTTTACAAATATCGAAACCGCAAAAAGCCTTACCGAAGCATTCCAGTATCTGCTTGAAAGCGATGCAATGCGCCGAACGGTGCTTGATGCAATCGGCGAAACGGAGTTTTCCGGCACGATAACAACATCCCAGCTTCCGGAAACCAACATCATGTCGCTCACAGTGACATCGGACTCGCCCGGGCTGACATTCAAAATAATCCGCGCCGTTATAAACAACCATCATCTTATAACGGACAATGTCATGTCCAACGCCGCGATGGATGTGCTTATGCAGCCCACCGTTCCGAAAGCTCCGACTCGCGCACTCAACCGCCGCAGCAGCGTCATAAAGTACACCGCAATTTTGTTTGCCGTCATTGTTTCGGCAACCGTTGTTTATATCATCTTTTCCGACAAAGTCCGCAGTGAAAGAGATCTTTCCGCACTTTTGCCGAGCTGTGAACGGCTTTCGACTTTCGGCTGTGAAAAACACAGGCGCACCCTTCGCAGCCGCCTCCGCCGCGGCCGCAGCGCAAAAAAAGCCGCTTCCGAAAGCCTGCTTGTCAGCAATCCCACAACGAGCTTCGGCTATGCGGAAACCTTCCGCCTGCTCCGCACGCGTGTTGAATACCTTTTGAACAAAAACGGGCAGAAAACCCTGCTTATTGCAAGTGTTGCCGAAGGCGAGGGCAAAACAATTACCGCAGCTAATCTTGCCGTCATGCTTTCATATGCGGGCAACAAAGTTTTGCTGATTGACGGAAATTGCGACACCAACGGCAACCCCGGGCTTTCAAAGCTTTTCGACATCACACCGAAAGATGAGGACTGCCTCTGCGCCCGCCTTGAAACGGGCAATGTTTCGGGTCTGCCTTCTCCGGAGGGCGCAAAGCACCTTCGGCTGCTTCCGAACAACGATTTTTCGGGCGATGCGGCCGATATTATCGTTTCCGAAAAAATGAACAAGCTCATTCGAGCCGCCCGCGAACAATATGATTTCATAATCATCGACACTCCCGCACTGTGCCGCTCCGGGCTTGCGGAATACTATGCGGAGCTTTCGGACTGCGCCGTCATGGTTGTTCGGCAGGGCGTCGCTTCCGGCAGAAGCATACGCGATGCGGTCGACACGCTTTCCGGCAGCACGCAGATACTCGGCTGCATTTTAAACGATGTCCGCAAGGTCGGATTCCTGAGCGGGCTTTTGTCCGGCGGCTACGGCAGGCAGTACGGTTACGGAAAATATTACGGCAAATATGGGTACGGCGACTACGGCAAATACGGCTACGGCGGCTACGGCAGCCGCGGTTCATCCGAAAATAACGGGGGAGGGAAACGTCAATGAGCGAATACGACTGCCGCGCAGGTTTCGGCACACATGCACACGGAAGAGAAAGCTCTGCCGATGCGGCGGATTCATCGTTTGATCTTTCGGTGTTTGCAAAGGATTCCCTGCGGATGCTTCTTCGGCTTTTCTGGCTTCCGCTTTTGCTTGCCGTTGTGTTCAGCGCGCTCTTCTGTTACAACGCAAAACGTTCGTATCGGCCGATGTACAAAGCCTCCGCAACGTTTACTGTCAACGTTGTGGGCATGTCCGGTGCAAGTGCTTCTTATTATTCCAAATCAACCGCGGAGCAGTTTGCGCGAACCTTTCCGTACATACTCACAAGCGGCGTGCTTCGCAACCTTATATGCGAGGATCTGAAGCTTAAAACGCTTCCCGCCTCCATCAATGCCTATGTTGAAGGAACGACCACGCTCTTCACCCTTGAAACAACCGCTGCCGATCACGAGCTTGCGTACAAAGTTCTTGTATCTGCAATCGACAAATATCCGCAGGTTGCAAACTATGTTGTCGGCAACACGGAGCTCACGCTCATCAGCCCTCCCGCAGTTCCCTCTGCACCCTATAACAGCCTCAGTTACGCAAGCTGTATCAAAAAGGGTGCCGCACTCGGGATTCTTCTCGGCATTGCAGTGGCCGTTATCGCTGCCGCAACGCGAAAAACCGTTCGCAGCACAGCCGAACTCAAATCGATTCTCAACCTTCGCTGCATCGGCACGCTGCCCTATGAGCGCGTGAATCGCCGCCTGCGCAACAAGGACTCCGTCTCGCTTCGCGATGACGATGTTACAAAAAACTTCGGCGATTCAATAAAGCTTATCCGCAGCAGGATTCAAAAATCCGCCGAGGAACACGGCGACAAAGTCATTTTGTTTGCGAGCTCCGTTCCCGGCGAGGGTAAAACCACCGTTGCGCTGAACACCGCCGTTGCACTTGCACAGGAAGGCAAATGCACCGTGCTTATCGATTGCGACGTGCGCAAGCCTGCAACTATCGGCGATTTCCGCGGACTTAAACCGGCCGGATTGGTTGAATACCTTAACGGCACGGCGGAGCTTGCGGACATTATCAGCCAGCCTGTGGATAATCTTTTTGTAATCAACGGTAATACCACTGCGGACAATGCCGCCGAGCTTTTCCGCACCGATAAAATGGCAGAGCTCATCAACGCTCTGCGCGAGGTTGCGGAGCTTATCATTTTGGATTCCCCGCCCTGCGCCATCCTTGCGGATGCACAGGTGCTTGCGGGATATTCCGATTGTGCGGTGTATGTTGTTTGCCGTGAATACACGCGCAAAAGCAGCCTTGTCAACGGCATCGGCAACCTTTCGCACACGGGCATAAGGTTCATCGGCTATGTTCTGAACAATGCTCAAAGCTCCGCTTCCGGTTTGAATTACGGAAGATATTCCCGCTACGGAAGGTATTCCGACAGGTATGGAAGGTACGGAAGATACGGAAAATACGGAAGGTACGGAAGGTACGGAAAAAGCAAATAAAGCGGAAAGACCGGCAGCTGAAAAAAGCCGCATGTTCCGTTGATTGCTCCGCACGTTTTTAACCCGCAAAATACAAAGGAGGATCGAAATGCAGGATTATAAAACAGAATATCAGCGTTGGCTTAACAGCAGCGCGATCGATGAAAAAACCCGCGCCGAGCTTCTTTCCGTTAAGGATAACGAAAAAGAGCAGGAAGACAGATTTTATACCGAGCTTGAATTCGGAACGGCCGGTCTGCGCGGCATTCTCGGTGCTGGCACAAACAGAATGAACGTATATGTCGTTCGCAGAGCGACTGCGGGGCTTGCCGCCGTCATTTCCAAAATATCCCCGGCACTGGCGGCGCGCGGAGTTGCCATTGCGTATGATTCGCGCCGCTGCTCAAAGGAATTTGCTTATGAAGCTGCGCGAACGCTTGCCGTCTGCGGCATTCGCAGTTTTGTTTTTTCTTCCATTCACAGCGTTCCCCAGCTTTCGTTTGCCGTGCGGGAATTATGGTGCGCAGCGGGCATCGTAATCACCGCAAGCCACAATCCGCCGCAGTACAACGGTTATAAAGTCTACTGGTCGCACGGCGGACAGGTCGGCCCTGAGCTTGCGGAAAAGATTTTTGAAAGCATCCGCCGCGCAGATTATTTCGACATCGACACGAGCTCACTCGCTTCGGTGAACGAAAGCCAGATGATCTGCACCGTCAGCGATCTTGTTGATGAAGCATACTATAAAAAAGCTCTTTCTCTCCGCCTCAATCCCGAATTGATGCAGGAGCGCGGCGCAAACTTTCGCGTGGTTTACACTCCGCTGCACGGCGCGGGGCTTGTTCCCGTGACGGAGATTTTAAAGCGGGCAGGGCTTAAAAAACTGCGCGTTGTTGAAGAACAGGCGCAGCCCGACGGCGATTTTCCGACCGTTGCGGCACCGAATCCCGAAGATCCGAACGCATTTACACTCGCCTTGCAGCTTGCGAAAAAAACCGATGCACAACTTCTTCTTGCAACGGACCCGGATTCCGACAGGCTTGGCGTCATTTGCCGCTCAAAGGGCGGAAAATATCGTCCCCTTACCGGGAACCAGATCGGCTGCCTTCTGATTTACTATATTTTGACCATGCGACGCGAACGCGGAGAGCTGCCCGATTATGCCTTCGTTGTTAAATCCCTCGTCAGCACCGGGCTTGCGGATGCGATATGCGCTTCTTTCGGGGTTGAAATGCGCACCGTTCCGACGGGATTCCGCTTTATTGCAGAGCAAATCGATCTTGCCGCAAAGCAGCACAAGGGCGCTTTCATGTTCGGTTTTGAGGAGAGTTACGGCTTCCTTGCCGGTGATTTCGTTCACGATAAGGATGCAATCTCAACCGCTCTTCTCGTTTGCGAAGCAGCAATTTACTGCGAGAGCAAAGGGTCAACTCTTTGGAACATGCTGCAGGAGATTTACCAAAAATTCGGCTGCTATGTTGAAAAAACAAAATCCTACACCCTTGCGGGCCGTGAGGGCATGGAACGCATTTGCCGCGCAATGAGCGACCTCCGCAGCAAAACGCCGCAGCAGTTCGGTGCGCACAAGGTTAAAGTTTTTGAGGATTATTCCAACGGAACAACAAAGGATTTCGAGTTTAATCTTTCTTTTGCTGCTCAGCTGCCGCAATGCAATGTTCTTCGTTTTACTTTCAGCGAAGGCGGAAACTCCTCCGTTATTGTCCGCCCGAGCGGAACAGAACCCAAGCTGAAGCTTTACATCAGTGCTTCCGCGAAAAAACCTGAGGAAGCCGAGCAGAAAGCCAATGAGCTGCTTTCGGCGGCGAATGCCTTTATTGAGGAAAGCATCAAAAGCTGACACTGACACTGCGCCGGCGCACCGTGCCTCGCCGCAGAAAGCTGCCGGACATAAAAGCATATAATTCAGCATACGAAAACCACCCGCCGTTCGGCAGGTGGTTTTCGTGCACTTTGTTTTTCCCGATCGTGCGGAGTGAGTTCCAAGCACTCCGCAAAAGAAAATTGCATTAAGAATGTGTGAGTTGCTCCGTTTCACCCGCTTTTGCGGAAAGGAGCCTGAACCGTGCCGCTTTATGCACCGATTCCGAGTGCAGCGCGAAGGATGAGCAGTGCATCCGCCTGATCAACGGTACCGCTGCCGTCGAAATCCGCCGCTGCAAGCTGTTCCTCCGTAAGAGTTTCCGCGCCGAGCATATAGCGGAGAACGAGGAGTGCATCCCCTGTTTCAATCACGCCGCTGCCGTTTACATCACCGGGAACCGGTTCGGGGGGTTCGCCGCCCGCACCGATGACCGTGACGGTGTCAAGCAGGAGGGACATAACATCCGTGCAATCGCAGTGATGCCATGCAAGGTAAATTGTCTGTCCTTTATATGCGGAGAGATCGATAACGCGTGCCTCATATGAAGTGTTGGAGAGTGTTTCGCTCAAAAGCACCTCGGTGAAACTCGCATTCAAATTATCGGTCGTGCTGAGTCTGAGTTCGTAATGTTCACCGGCAAATCCGTCGCAGGAGACGAAATATTGAAGAGTATAGACCGCACTGTCTCCGGAAAGCTCAATGGCGGGGGAGATGAGCCAGTTGTCGGGGCTTGCGGAATAGTCTTCATCAAAGGAGTCGGATGCCGCAAAACCGCCCGAACCGCCATGTGCCTTTGCACCGTTTGAGAAATACCAATAGGTATCGCTTGCAGCACCCGTTCGGCGAACCCATCTGTCGTTGGGGCTGTTGTCAAATGTTTCTTCGAACAGAACCGTGCGGTTCACAACGTTGACGGTAATCGTGTCGGTAAATCCGCCCTCTTCGGTGGTTACGGTGATAATTGCCGAACCGACTGCAACGCCGGATGCAATGCCGTTCTCGCTGACGGTCACAACGGACTCATCGGAGGAAGTGAACGTTACGTTTTGGTTTGTTGCATTTGCGGGAATAAGGCTGTAAACAAGCCGCTCCGTTCCGCCGATGGGGAGTTCCGTGCTGTCCGCCGCAAACTCAACGCCGGTCGGCACAATGTACGGATGTTCCGCAACGCGGAGACCGTATTCGCCGACACCGTAATAATGATAAGCGGAAACAAGCACGCGATATGTGCCGCTCATCGGTGCAGTAACATCAAGTTTCTGTCCGAATCCGAGCCCTGCGGATTCATCGTCGCAAACAAGATAGCTGCCGTCGGGTGCGATAACGTTGAGATATGTGTCGAAGCGCAGCCCGTTGGGCGAATAAGTCAGGAAATCGTATGTTTTGCCTTCAACAAGCTCAAATTCGTATCCGATAGCGTTGGTGGTTGACAGGTAGCTTGTTGTTGCCGTTGACCTTGGGAAGCGCAGGTGGGGAACAACGTTCCACGCAATGACGCCGGTGTAGTCGGTATCCGTTTCAGCGGGAGTGAACGAAAAATCGGCAAGCCCGGGCATATCATCGGGCGCGATAACGTTGACGGTGATTGAAGCCGAAAGGCCGTTCGCTGTCGTTGCAGTGACAACAACGGTGCCGCTTACATTGCTCATTGCGGAGATTTTGCCCTCGGAGGTAACGGTCACAAGACTTGTGTCGGAAGATTCCCAAGTTACCGTTTTATCGTATGCATTTTCCGGAAGTACTGTTGCAAAAACATTGGTAACGTAGCTGCCCGCCGCGAGATCGCCCTCGGTGAAATTCAGTTCAACGGATTCCGGCAATACGGGCGCAGGGACGGTTATATGAGTTGTTGCGGTGAATCCGCCGTCGGCAGTTGTTGCCGTGATATTGCATTCACCCTGCGCAACAGCGGTAACAACGCCTGCCGCGTTGACGGTTGCAACCTCTTCGTTGTCCGTTGCCCATGCAACAGTTTGAATCGTTGCGTTTTCGGGAGAGATAACGGGAACAAGCGTGAGCGGCGTGCCGATATAGACGGTTTCATTTGCGGGAAGTTCGATTCCCGTCACGGAAACAGGCTCTTCAAAGCGGATATTGTCCAACCAGACGGTATCCTCGTTCCTGTCAACGGAAGAATCCTTGGTATAGCCGAAAACGAAAGTGAAGTCGCCTGTCTCTGTCACGACATAGGACTTTTCCGTCCAATCGTTTATGCCGTGCATTGTGTGCGCTGCAATCACGGCACCGTTCACGGTGAGCGTGAATTTGTCGTAGGTCGGTTCCGTGCTGGTTTTAATGTCGTATTTCAAAACCGTGCCCGCCGCAACACTTGCAGTCAGCGTTACAGAGGAGGTTGCCCTGCCGACGGTTTGGTTTGTTGTCTTTGCGCAGACACGCTCATCAACTGTGACAGCCTGCATGGGATATTCTGTTCCGCCATCGGAAAAGCTGAGTGTTCCGCCCGGAACATTCAATGCGTCGTCAAGCTCGGTTCGAACGGGGCCGGCTTCTGCAAAGCCGCAAAAAGGAATGATTGCCATCAGCAAGGCCACAAGCAATGCGATGGGTTTGCGAAATGCTTTCATGTTGGACTCTCCTTCGGATGTAGATAATTAACGCACAAATATGTTGTACACATATATTGTAGCACCATTGTTTCCGAATTGCAACATTATTTTAAAGATTTGTCACAGTTTTTTCACATAAGTTTCTTATACGCCCCTGATTCCGGATTGTATATGATTATTCCGAAAACCGTGCGCCGAAACGGGCTTCACGCAGAAAAATTCAGGTTTAATATCGGCAGCGGCGGCAGAACTCAAAACAAAACGTGAGCCGAGAGGGTATTTCTTCCCACCGGCTCACGTTGACTGCGCATTGCGCATTGAAAACTGTTTTGCACTATGCATCAAAATTTCCATCCTGAAGCACATCGGGGATCCCATCCCCGTTTGCATCACCCGCCGCGCCCATCATTTCATTATAGCGGACGCGATAGGCGATTTTCGCTTTTTCGACCTGTTGATGAAGCATTTCTTTAACTTCACGGGGACGCTTAATATCGCGCATAACAAGCACAGGCATTGTCTGATCGGAAGAGTTGACCGTTACCGTGCCGACGCCCGTAAGGCGCTGCCAAAATGAGATTTTTACACTTATATCCCGAACTCTGTACAGCAGGATATCGTCAACCGTAGTACTTAAAAAGCCTTTTTCATAAAACAACCTGTCCTCGCCCAGACGGTAACGCTGAAAACTCAGGGGCATTCCGAGCCTGCGCCGCCGATCCTTCCAAAGGATATTGACCGTGTATTTATTTTTCTTTTTCTTTGCCATTGCAGCATCCTCCCTGTTAATAGTCAGCAAACGCTGCGGAACGAATGTTCCCCTGAAATAAGTATAGCAAACCGCCCGGAAAAATGCAACCTGTACATGTGTACAGTCTCAGCCTCATACGGCATTGAACCGAAAAAGCGGCACACCCCGCTTTTGGGGGTGCGCCGCCGTGATTTGGGTCATATCAAAGGTGAAATCAGAACTTCATGCCGTTGAACTTGACGCCGGGGCCCATGGTGGTGGAGAGTACGAGGCTCTTAATATAGGTACCCTTCGCCGCTGCGGGCTTTGCCTTAATGATAGCGTCCATCAAAGTGTTGAGGTTCTCGCCGATCTTTTCTTTGCCGAAGCTGACCTTACCGACGGGGCAGTGGCAGATGTTGGTCTTATCAACGCGGTATTCAACTTTACCTGCTTTGATATCGGTGATTGCCTTTGCAACATCCATGGTGACGGTGCCGCTCTTGGGGTTGGGCATCAAGCCCTTCGGGCCGAGAACGCGGCCGATTCGACCGACAACGCCCATCATATCGGGAGTTGCAACGCAGACATCAAAACCGAACCAGTTTTCGGTCTGAATCTTTTTGACCATATCTTCATCGCCGACGAAATCCGCGCCCGCTTCCTGTGCTTCGCGAGCCTTGTCGCCCTTTGCGAAAACGAGAACGCGAACGACCTTACCGGTGCCGTGGGGCAGAACGACTGCACCGCGAACCTGCTGGTCTGCGTGACGGGAGTCAACGCCCAGACGGATATGCGCTTCAATGGTTTCGTCGAACTTTGCCTTTGCGGTGGAAAGGACTACGGAAATACCCTCTTCGGGATCATAGAGCTTCTGATTGTCGAAAGACTTTGCGCTTTCGATATACTTTTTGCCATGCTTCATAGTTGTTTAATCCTCCTTGTGGTGATAACGGCTGATGCCTCCCACGCTGTTTCCTCAGTCAACAACGACAACGCCCATGCTGCGTGCGGTGCCGGCTACCATGCTCATTGCCGCTTCAAGGCTTGCTGCGTTGAGGTCGGGCATTTTGAGCTCAGCAATTTCTTTAACCTGTGCTTTGGTGATGTTCGCAACCTTGGTCTTGTTGGGCACACCGGAACCGATCTCGATTCCGCAAGCCTTCTTGATGAGAACGGCTGCGGGAGGGGTCTTGGTGATGAAGGTGAACGAACGATCCTGGTAAACCGTGATGACAACGGGAATGATGAGACCCGCCTGCTTTGAGGTGCGCTCGTTGAACTCCTTGCAGAAGCCCATGATGTTAACGCCGTGCTGGCCGAGTGCGGGGCCTACGGGCGGTGCAGGGGTCGCTTTGCCTGCGGGGATTTGCAGCTTGACAAAGCCTGTAATCTTCTTTGCCATTTTGATATTCCTCCTAAAAATAATGTGGTGCGAGCGGAACGGCGGAGCGTTATCCGGCGCGCTGCTCCGTGCTGTTGAGCAAGCGGCGCAAGCTGTCCGCTTTTCCTCCCACTATGCAAATCCGTTTAATTTAAAACGGAAAAACATACGGGGTTACGGTGTTTGAAAAAAATCAGAGTTTTTGAACCTCGACAAAATCCAGCTCGATCGGCGTTTCCTTGCCGAAAAGGGAAATTATGAGGCGAATCCGCTGCGTTTCGGGGTCGATTGCCTGAACCGTACCGATGAAATTCGCAAACGGGTCGGAAACAACACGGACGTGTTCGCCGACTTTGATATCCAGCTCAAGCTGCATACGTTCAACGCCCATTGCCGTGACCTCCTCATCGGTGAGGGGAATCGGCTTGCTTCCCGGGCCTACAAAGCCGGTAACGCCGCGGGTGTTGCGAACAATATACCATGTGTTGTCGTTCATGACCATTTTGACCATGACATAACCGGGGTACACCTTGCGAAGCACCGTCTTGGGCTTCTTTGAACCCTCCTTGAGCTCCGTGACCTGCTCTGTGGGATACTTAACCTCGAGAATCAAATCCTGAAGATTGCGGTTCTCAATTGTTTTTTCAAGGTCTTCCTTGACTTTGTTTTCGTATCCGGAGTAGGTATGGACGACGTACCACCGGGCATCAAGCGGGGTGTCATCCCCGTAATGAGTCCTTACTTCGTCCGTCATTGGCAATCCTTATTTAACAACGATTTTGGCAAGTGCGCCGATGCCTTTGCTGAAGCCGAGATCCAGCACCCACATGATAGCTGCCATCAGTGCAACAAAGCCGATAACAGCAAGGGTATATCCGACAAGTTCTTTTTTGCCGGGCCAGCTGAGCTTTTTGGTTTCAGCAAAAACTTCTTTGAAATAAGTTCCGATGCGGGAGAAAAATCCGCCGACTTTTTTGAAAAAGCCCGGCTTCTTTTCGCCTGTCTGTTTTACTTCTTTTTTCATAGCGTTCTCCTTGTTCCTTATTTGGATTCCTTGTGGAGAGTATGCTTACGGCAGAAACGGCAATACTTTTTGAACTCGAGCCTGTCAGGATCGTTCTTCTTGTTTTTGAACGTATTGTAGTTCCTCTGCTTGCATTCGGAGCAAGCGAGTGTGATCTTTACGCGCATGGTAGAGCCTCCTTGTAGTCTGCCTGAGCCCGCGCCGCCGCTGAACCCGCTTCCCCCAGCACAAGGCAAGCCGCAATTCGGGCAAACGATATGAACTCAAGCTAAATAAAGCCCCCTCAAGGGGACGTCCTTGGTACTTTAGCACATCAAATCCCGTTTGTCAATAAGGTTTTTTAAAAAAATGTTCCGCAAAGAGGAAAAAGCGGCAATATATTTTCAATGAGCAATTAGCAGTGAGCAATGAGTAATTAAAGGTGCACCCGCACCCCTCTGTTCAACCGAGAAAAATAATTCCTAATTCCTAATTCCTAATTCCTAATTCCTAATTCCTCATTCCCAATTCCTCATTCCCTTGTGGATAACCTGTTGACTTTCTGCGGGTTATTCTGCGGCGAAGAATGTGGAAATTGCGGAAAACCCTGTCAAAAGCGGGCGAAATTTGGTATATTTGCGGGGTTTTCCGAAACTGTCAACAGGGTTTTCCACATTATCCACAGACTTATCCACACATAAACAAGCCTGTACACCGCCAAATTTCGGAGTTTTCCGCATTTTGCGGCTGTTTTGCTCACGAAGGTTGAGGATAACTCCCTCTCTTGCGGATAACTCTGTGGAAAACGGGGTCTGATTGTGGAAAACTCATGTGGATAACCCTGCCGGGCGGCACAATATCTTGGGGCAAATGCGGAAAAGTTCAGTCGGCCGAACAGATTATGCACAATCGGTGCGGCACCATATCTTGCGGTGCATATTGGAACGAAGCACAGGCGAATAAAAAGGGGAGACGCGGTTCGGTCTGCGTTCTCCCTTTTCTTTTAACTCAATATTAAATCTGATATGTTTCGGCTTTCCGGTTCCCCCGGCTTATGCCTGCGGTGCATCCGCAGTGCTTTCGACGGCAGCAGCTGTCTTTTTCTTTTTTCCGAGATTTTCAGCCGAAATTTCACCTGCCTTTGCAAGCGCAAGCTTTGTCAGCACGGGGCCCGCAAGTTCATAAACAAGTGTTGCAAACAGTGCAACCGTCACAACCTGCGCGGAAAGCGTTTGCGGAAGGTCGCTTGCGGCAACCATCTGCGCCATGCCGATTGCAACACCTGCCTGCGGAAGCAGCGTGATGCCGAGGTATTTGCGCACCTTTGGATCGGCATGGGACATTGCCGCTCCGGTGAACGCGCCGAAATACTTGCCGGCGGAACGTGCAATGATATAGATAATGCCCGGAATCCCGACCGTCAGCAGGATTGAAAAATCAAGCTCCGCACCCGAAAGCACGAAGAAAAGCATGAACAATGCAGGCGTCCAGCCCTCGCAAAGCTCCATCGCAATGACAGAGTCGCTGCGCATGTTTGCAAACACCGCGCCAAGCATCATGCAGGTCAGCAGTGAAGAAAGCTCCCACATTTCCGAAAGTGCAACGCAGGCAAAAACCGCCGCAAGCATCAGGCAGAGACGGTTTGCTTTGGACTTGAAAAAGCGCATTACAAACGCAAGCACGGCACCCATAACGCCGCCCGTAAGCAGGGAAAGGCCGATTTCGCGCAGCGGATCAAGCACGATTGCCTGAACCGTCAGCGCATCGCCGGAGGCAAATGCCTGTGCGAGTGCAAAGCAGAGGGAGAAGATCATCAGGCCGACCGCATCATCAAACGCCGTAACGGGCAGGAGCGTGTCCGTAACGGGGCCCTTTGCCTTGTATTGGCGAACAACAAGCAGTGTTGCGGCAGGTGCGGTTGCAGCCGCAATTGCACCGAGAAGCAGCGCACGGGGAACGCGGTATTCACCCGGCACAAGCAAAAGCGCAAGCAGCACAAGAAGCACGGTCATAACAGCCTGCACAACGGTGATAACGACAATCTTGCCGCCGAGTTTTTTCAGCAGGGACAGCTTAAATTCGCCGCCGATCGAAAAAGCAATGAAACCCAATGCGGTGGTTGTGATAATCTTTGCGCTTTTGATATCGCCGTTTGTGACAAGTTTCAGCACAAAGGGACCTATCAGAATGCCTGCAATAAGGTAGCCCGTGACATTGGGCAGGTTGAGCAGCTTCATAAGGCGGGACAGGGCAAGGCCGCCCGCCATAGCGATTGCAAGAATCAGCAGAATTTTCATGTTGTTTTTCCTTTCAGTTCGAATTCCGCCTTTTATCCGGCGGTGCGAATTTTCGACAAATTTCGCGCACACCGGCGCGGTGGAACATGCGCCGCTTTTCTGCCGCGTACCAATGAACACGCTGTCGGTATCTTTCAGTGCGCTTATTCTTCGGAATGCCGCCGAACGGCGGTTTCCGTTTTATATTTACTTAAGTCGGTTTTCGATTACCGTTCCGCGTGCGTTATTCCGCATCGATTCCTTCGAACGAAAGCACGGGCAGCGTGAACATGACGCCTTTTTTGCCCAATCCGTGCGTGTTGCGGCGGATAACGCGCTTTGCGTGCTCAAGTTGATCATCGTTCAGCAGCAAAAACGCAGTGTGACTGGATTCAAAATCATGGCTCATGATTTTGCTGACTCGACCGAAAATCGGCGGTGCGTCAACGTTGCTGTTCAGCAATGCGTGTTTAAGGCTTGTGGACTGAAAAACAATGCCGTTCATTCCGTGTGCGCGAAGCCCTTCAAGCGTTGCAAGAAATTCATCGCAATCGTCGATCGTGATAACAAGAAGCTGCATGGATTAACCCTCCTTCAGACTCTTTTTTTATATGCAATGATTATAGAACCGATTTGGGGAAAAGTCAAGGGCACGCAAAAGACCCGCACGTCCCTTTAAGCAAATTAAGCATAAAGCAAATTAAAAAAGCCCTTGCAAAACAAGGACTTTTTGTTGGTACACCTTCAGGGGCTCGAACCCTGGACACCCTGATTAAGAGTCAGGTGCTCTACCAGCTGAGCTAAAGGTGCATTCACTCTTTCAAGTGCATATCACATTATACTCGGATTTTGTACAAAGTCAAGACCGTTTTGGACAGGATTGAAGATATATTTTTAATTCCGTCTTCAACCGTATTTGTGCCGCACCGATAGGGCGTATTTAAAGAGTTGCAGAGAGAAGAAACGCCATCCGTACAATACGCCTGAGGCACATGCATTCCGCATTCCGCATCAACGTTTCTTCTCTTCTTTTTCTCAGTAAATTTCAGTCAAGGTGAATCAGTGTTCATCCAATCACAAGCCGTACCCTTGCAGCCATTGCTCCGAGATCCGCATCGCTTATTTTGCGCGGGACAAGAACGCCGGTTTCGGCAAAAGTTCTTGCGCCGTCGGAACCGTTGACAATGCGCGCAAATTCCGGATCCGCCCGCATAAGGCTCTTCAGGCCGAGATAAAGCGCCTGGGTGATGCCGTATTCGTCGTTCCGTGCGTTCATTATCTGCGTTGCCTTGTTGTAGCATTCGGCCGCAAGCTCGCGGCACTGTTCATCGGTGAGCTTTGCAAGAATCTCCGGCTGTGCAAGCATTGTTTCAAGATAGTCCAACCTCAGGCAGGCATATCTGTCGAGTTGGCTCTGATCGTTGAGCTTGTATGCCTTGTAGAGATTGACAAGAACCGTTCCCGCATCCTCTCGCGCGGCAAGCAGCTGAAGTCCGTCATAATCCTGTTTGACAACGTCGAATCCTTCCAGCATTGATTCGTAAACGAACATATCATCAAACAGGTTATAGTTCATGCAGTACAGCACAAGCTCCGCCGTTGTTGCATTCCGCGCAGTTTCCGGCAATTGGGAAACCTCCCGCATTTCTATCGCATCTTCAAGCAGATCCCACTCCTCGGGCGTGTCGTAAGGGTTGATAACGCTTTTATACACGTTTCCGTCCTTTACGGGCAGGAAGCCCTCGGGTGCGGTGAACCAGTCGGAAAGAGCGGGATCGTCGTCGGAATCCTCAAATTCGCCGCTTGCACGCAGCCGTACCACACGCTCGGCATATTCGTTGAACGCCTTGCGGATGCGCCTGCCGTCCTCCACACGCACTGCACGCGAAGCAACTCCCACAACCGCCGCCGCAAGAATTGCGACACAAACAACGATGCCGATAATCTTTACGCTTTTTTTCATGGTTTTCCTCCGAAAGGAATGTACTCGGCCTCAGTCGGCAATAAGTATTGTATCATTTCTAATTGACGTTGTCAATTAGAAATCAGCAATTAGAAATCAGCAATTAGAAATTAGCAATTAGAAATGTACATCGGTCTTCGCTCTCCGCTCTCCGCACTCTTAATCAAAACCCCTCCACCGCTCTGCGGTCCCCCTCCCCTTGCAGGGGAGGCAAACGAGTGACTTCAGCTCCACTCTCCACACCCTTAATCAAAACCCCTCCACCGCTCTGCGGTCCCCCTCCCCTTGCAGGGGAGGCAAACGAGTGCCTTCAGCTCCACTCTCCACTCTCCAAACTCCGCTCTTAACTTTCCACACTCCGCTCTCCGCTCCCAATTCCTCATTTCTCCTACCTATATAAATGTACCTTTAAATGCGCCTTTCGGGCTTGCCGAACTCCTTAAAATATGGTATAATAGAACGAAGGTAATAATGCCGCATAATGCGGCAGGGCGGAGGCTTTGCGTGTACATCACCGCCGTAAGACTTTATTGTTTCAGAAGTTATACGGAGCTGCGGTTTGAGCCTGCAAAGGGGCTTAACGTCATTGTGGGCGCAAATGCGGCGGGCAAGACGAACATTCTGGAATCCGTTTTCCTTGCTGCGTTGGGCAGGAGCCACCGAACGCGCCGCGATGCGGAACTTATCAACTCCCTTTCCGACAAGGCATATGCGGGCATTGAGCTTGTGAGTGCAACGGGGAAGCACAGCATTGAACTCAAGCTGTTTTCCGGCGCACCGAAACAGGTTTTTATCGATGGGCAGCGCATCAGACGCATGGGCGAGCTTATGGGCGTTCTGAACGCCGTAATGTTTTCACCCGAGGATCTCTCCCTCGTCAAGGACTCTCCCGAAACCCGCCGCCGCTTTATGGACATGGAGCTTTGCCAGCTTCGACCTGCATATTTTTACCGTTTGCAGCAATATAATGCCGCCCTCAAGCAGCGCACCGCGCTTTTGAAAACAAGTTTTCCGTTCGAACCGAACATTGAACTTCTCGACATGTGGGACGATAAGCTTGCGGAGCTCGGCGGTTCGGTCATGCTGCTTCGCCGCGATTTTCTTGACAGGCTCAGCACCGCTGCGCGGGATCTGAACCGCAGCATCACGGGCAATTCCTCTGTCGGGCATGAACCGGAAGAGCTTTTTACCTATTACAAACCCTCCGTTCCCTTCGAGGGCGACGGCGCGCGCGCCGCACTCGGGGACGCACTCTGCAAGGCACGGGCGGAGGATATCCGCCGCGGCTGCACAACCAAGGGGCCGCACCGGGACGACATAGGCATTCTGCTCAACGGGCGCGACGTCCGCGTTTTCGGTTCCCAGGGACAGCAGCGCACGGCAGCGTTGAGCCTTAAACTGAGCGAGCTTGCGCTTATGCGCCGCGTTCGGGGCGAGGCGCCGGTTCTGCTTTTGGACGATGTTCTGAGCGAACTGGACGGCGACAGGCAGCGGGAGCTGCTTTCAAGCGCATTTGATTGCCAATGCTTTTTAACATCCACAACTCTCGACGGCCTTGAACAGGTGCCGAACATGACGGTGTTTGAATGCAGCGGCGGCAAACTCAAAAAAATTCTGTCAGCAGAAAATTGATTCTGTGTTGATTTAACATTGTATAAACAAACGCCGTTTTGTGGTTGTTTTAAATCATACGGTCGGCGTTCTCCCCAAAACAGCCCGACATAAAAATCCCGGCGGACAGGGCTCCGCAGGCGGCGGTTTTTCAAAAATGCCGCGGGTTTTACTCTGAAAGGAAATAATTTTAAAAATGGAAACGACTTATAACGCTTCGCAAATACAGGTGCTTGAAGGATTGGAGGCCGTTCGCCGCCGCCCGGGCATGTATATCGGTTCAACCGATTCAAGAGGCCTGCACCACCTTGTTTATGAAATCGTCGATAACTCCATCGATGAAGCAATGGCGGGATTCTGCACTCATATTTATGTTACCATTCATGCGGACAACTCCATTACCGTTGTTGACAACGGCAGGGGCATTCCCGTTGATATTCACCCCAAAACCGGCAAATCCGCGCTTGAAGTCGCACTTACCATGCTTCATGCGGGCGGCAAATTCGGCGGCAGCGGCTATAAGGTCTCAGGCGGCCTTCACGGTGTCGGTCTTTCCGTTGTTAACGCATTGAGCACGGAGCTTACCGCCGAGGTGCGTCGGGACGGGCATATTTACCGGCAGATCTGCCGCCGCGGCATAAAGGTCACGGAGGTTGAAATCGTGGGCAACTGCGGAGCGGACGAGCACGGCACAACGATTCATTTTGTTCCCGACGAAGAAATTTTTGACGAAGTGAACTATGAATACGATATCCTTGTTCGACGGCTGCGCGAGCTTGCGTTCCTAAACGGCGGCGTGCGCATCATCGTGACGGATGAACGCTGCGACCCGCCCGTGCAGGACAGCTTCCATTACGAAGGCGGGGTTGTTGAATACGTTCGCTATATCAACAAAAACAAAGAAGTTCTGCACCCCGACCCGATTTATTTTTCCGCTGTAAAGAACGATAATCCGCTTGAAACGGCAAGCGTTGAAGTTGCGCTGCAATACAACGACGGCTACAGCGAAAATGTTTTTACCTATGCCAACAACATCAACACCATCGAGGGCGGCAGCCACCTTGCGGGTTTCCGTGCGGCAATGACAAGGGTCATCAACGACTACGCCCGAAAGTTTAAAATCCTTAAAGACAGCGACCAGAACCTGACCGGAGACGACATCCGCGAAGGTTTGAGCGCTATCATCAGCGTTAAGCTGACAGAGCCGCAGTTTGAAGGGCAGACAAAAACAAAACTCGGCAATGCCTACATAAGAACCCTTGTTGACAACGCCGTGACGGCCGGCATGACGACCTATCTTGAAGAGAACCCGGCGCAGGCAAAGCTTATTCTCGACAAATGCCTCAGTGCAAGCCGCGCAAGGGAAGCGGCGCGCAAGGCACGCGAGCTGACCAGACGCAAGTCCGTTTTGGATTCCGCCGCACTGCCCGGCAAACTTGCTGACTGCTCCGAAAAAGATCCTTCAAAATGTGAACTGTTCATCGTTGAGGGCGACTCCGCAGGCGGTTCCGCCAAGGAAGGACGCGACAGGCATTTTCAGGCCATCCTTCCGCTGCGCGGAAAGATTCTGAACGTTGAAAAAACCCGTTTGGACAAAATTCTCGGCAATGCGGAAATCAAATGCATGATAACCGCGTTCGGTGCGGGCATGGATGCGGATTTTGACGAAACCAAGCTCCGCTATCACAAAATCATCTGCATGACCGATGCCGATGTTGACGGAAGCCATATTCGCACGCTGCTGCTGACGTTCTTCTATCGGCACATGCGGCCGATGATAGAGCGCGGCTATGTTTACATTGCCCAGCCTCCGCTCTATCTCATCAAAAAGGGCAATACGGAACGCTATGTCTATTCGGACGAAGAGCTGAACAAAACTCTTGACGAAATCGGCAGGGATAAAATCTACATTCAACGCTACAAAGGTTTGGGCGAAATGAACCCCGAACAGCTTTGGGACACGACAATGGATCCCGCGAACCGCATTATGCTTCGCGTCACAATGGACGATGCAATGCTTGCGGACGAAACTTTCACCCTTTTGATGGGCGACAGGGTTGAACCGCGCCGCGAATTTATTGAGCAGAACAGCAAGCTCGTTGCCGACCTTGACGTTTGATTCGGAAACGTTTCAATTTTCAAACGGCAGATTAAGAGCTTTGAGCTCTGCAATCCGAAATTATTAACACGATTCAATGACTTGACGACCGACGAAAGGTGCGATGCACCGACTGCGGCAGGCTCCGCACCTTTCATGCAGGAGAAATAATGGACGAAAACAAAAGAAGACCCAATCTTGAAATGCTCGGAACAAACGAGCTGCCGACCGATGTTGAAGGCGGCAGAATATTGCCCATAAACCTTGTGGGTGAAATGAAGCGCAGCTTTATATCATACGCAATGGCTGTTATCATCAGCCGTGCGCTTCCCGATGTGCGCGATGGGCTGAAACCCGTTCACAGGCGCATTCTTTACGCAATGGACGAGCTGAGTATGCAGCCCGACAAGCCCTTCAGAAAGAGTGCGCGCCTTGTCGGCGACGTTCTCGGCAAATACCATCCGCACGGCGATACGGCGGTTTACGATGCAATGGTGCGCCTTGCCCAGCCCTTCTCCACTCGTTACCCCCTTGTTGAAGGTCACGGCAATTTCGGCAGCGTTGACGGCGACCCCGCCGCTGCAATGCGTTATACCGAAGCGCGCATGAGCAGACTTACTCTCGAAATGCTCCGCGATCTTGACAAGAACACGGTTGATTTTTATCCGAATTTTGACGAAACGCTGATGCAGCCCGCGGTATTGCCCGCAAGATACCCGAACCTTCTTGTGAACGGCTCAAACGGCATTGCTGTCGGCATGGCAACAAACATTCCGCCGCATAATCTCGGCGAGGCTGTCGATGCCTGTGCCGCAATGATCGACAATCCCGATATCACGATCGACGAGCTGATGAACTATATCCCGGGTCCGGACTTTCCGACCGGCGGCGTCATCATGGGCGATGTCGGCATTCGCCATGCGTATTTTACAGGCAGGGGAAAGATCCTTGTTCGCGCAAAGAGCGAGATCGAGCAATACAAGGCCGATCGTTCACGAATCATCGTCACGGAAATTCCGTATCAGGTCAACAAAGCAAAGCTTGTTGAAAAAATTGCGGAGCTTGTTCACGAGAAGCGCGTGGACGGCATTTCCGACCTTCGCGACGAAAGCTCCCGCGCGGGAATGCGCATTGTTATCGAGCTTAAAAAGGATGTCAATGCAAACGTTGTGCTGAACAATCTGTATAAGCACACTCAGCTTCAGGATACTTTCGGCGTTATCATGATCGCGCTTGTGAACGGCGAACCCAAGGTGCTCAACCTTCGCGAAATGCTTTATCACTACATTGCGCATCAAAAGGATGTTGTCACCCGCCGCACGCAGTTTGACCTTGACAAAGCACGCGAAAGGCTGCACATCTTGGAAGGCCTTATGATCGCACTGGACAATATTGACGAAGTCATTGCCATCATCAAAGCCAGTGCAAACGGCGCAGAAGCAAAGGAAAGGCTGATTGCACGTTTCGGTTTCAGTGAACGGCAGGCGCAGGCGATACTTGACATGCGGCTGCAAAGGCTGACGGGGCTTGAGCGCGAAAAGTTGGAAGCCGAGTACGGCGAGCTTAAGCGCACGGTTGAATACCTTGCTTCCCTGCTTGCGGACGAAGGCAAACTTATGGGCGTTGTTAAAGATGAAATGCTCGAGATTCGGCGCCGCTTTGCCGATCCGCGCCGCACCGAAATCACAAAGATCGTTGAAGACATCGATATGGATGACATCATCCAGGAAGAAGACATGGTTGTTACCTGTACCCATCACGGCTACATCAAGCGCATTGCGGAAGCAACCTATCGCACGCAGCGCAGAGGCGGCGTCGGCATCAGTGCGGGAGCAACCCGTGAAGAGGATTTCCTTGAGGATATTTTCGTCACAAGCACGCATTCCTACATCATGTTCTTCACAAACAAGGGCCGCGCTTTCCGCATTAAATGCTATTCCATTCCGGAAGCAAGCCGCACCGCAAAGGGCACGCCCATAGTCAACCTGCTGCAATTGCAGACGGGCGAGTTCGTTACCGCCGCATTCCCCATCGGCAGGCAGACCGAGGGCGGCTATCTCGTTCTTTGCACACGGCAGGGTGTTATCAAAAAAACCCCGCTCTCCGATTTTTCAAACATTCGCAAGGGCGGCTTGATTGCTCAAAACCTCCGCGAGGGTGACGAGCTTATCAGCGTTGCGCTCTCCGCAGGCGATGATGAGTTCATTATCGGCACACGGGACGGAATGAGCATCCGTTTCAGCGAGCAGGATGTTCGCTCAATGGGCAGAAATGCCTCCGGCGTTCGTGCCATCAAACTCTCCGAGGGCGACTGCGTTGTTGATATGTCCATGGTCAAACCCGGCAGCTGCGTCATTGCCATCACCGAAAACGGCATGGGCAAGCGCACGGAAGAGGACGCCTACCGCGTTCAGGGCCGCGCCGGCAAGGGCATTATTGCAATGAATATCACCGAAAAAACCGGCAAGCTTGTTTGCCTCAAAGTTTCCGAAGGCAATGAGGATCTGATGCTTATCCGTGATGACGGCGTTGTCATTCGCGTTCCCGTCGATACGATTTCCGTCATTTCCCGCAACACGCAGGGCGTTCGACTGATGAAAATCGACGAGGGGCACAGGGTTGCAAGCGTTGCGCTTGCGCCGCATAACGATGATGAACCGCAGAAGGGCGGGGAAGAGTCCGACGGCGAAATCTCAAATGCAAATGACAATGCAGACTCCGGCAAAACAGCACCCTCCGATACGGCGGAAAATTCCGATACACCGGAAGACCTCCGATAACCGCAGCCGCTGAACCTGCCGCGCGGGCTGAAGTTCTCCGCTCGGCCGCAGTGTTTCGGCAAGCAACCGATTACTTCTTCAAAAACAAACACGGGAAGCCTTCCGTAACGGACAGTGCTTCCCGTGTTTTCTGTTGGTTTCGACGTTGCCTTCCGCACTCGGTGTCAACCGTTGGGTAATCGAATGTGACTGCTGCATATGCCGAATCGCCTGTTTTGTCAAGCAAAATTGAGAACCGCAGACATTTCACAACTCTCATGTTGCTTTTGTTTTCCGATGTTGCCGCGTAATCAGTCTCACCGTACATGACGGCGGGCAAAACGCTGACACCATAATCAGCATACCGAGGGCAAACATTATCAGCCCCAATACAATTTTCGTTCCGTTGCTCTTGTTTTCGCCTCCATTCTTACGATGTTTTGTGTTTTCCCGCAGGTGCGGATAAAACTGTTGTCTTGAGTGCAAAAAAGCACTTGCTGCGGCTCACTCCGATATTGCACATGAAACAGCATTTTTTCCTGCACCGAACAGGGCAGCCCACAAGAATTACTTTGCTCTACTTACGTATCAGATACGGCAGTGCAAGCACCACCAAAATAATCAAAACAATTGTCATTTTTCCTCCTTAATCAAACCTGTTGTTATGTAGACATCATTGTCATGGCTTTTGCAGGAAAACCGCCGCTACAAGCTCTTTGGATAATCTGTTCAATTTTTTTACCTCTCAGTGCGTACAATTTCATTGCAGCATTCTGCAATTGCCCTTTAATCGGTTATATTATACCTTTATCCGTCAAAAAAAGCAACATATGACATTCAGCGTCATTCTTTCTGTTCACTACAAATATTGACTTCGTTTATTGTGTGCTTACATGTTTTTTATATTTCTGACGGTATTATTCCTTCATTGAGACATATTCAATTCGATATGATAAAACGCTGCTGTACATTTTTATGTCCCGCTGCGATAATCTATTAATTTTGTCTGTATTGCCGGCGTTCGAACCAAACCGGATTGCCCTTCGTTTTCACTTGAAATATTCTTAAAATATTTATACAACTCCGGATCACCCCCGCAGGTGCGGGGAAAACTGTATCGTCCAGCGCAAGCGGTCAGCGGGGCAAGGATCACCCCCGCAGGTGCGGGGAAAACTGCGGGCGACGGCGCGTAGAGCGTAAACACAAAGGATCACCCCCGCAGGTGCGGGGAAAACATACGCGCAATCGTAAAGTTTGCGTTTTGTACGGGATCACCCCCGCAGGTGCGGGGAAAACAAGCGATTCATTTAAAACATATCTTGCGCAAAAGGATCACCCCCGCAGGTGCGGGGAAAACTCTGCTGATGTTTGGGGACAAATTCTTGCAAAGGGATCACCCCCGCAGGTGCGGGGAAAACGCGAGTCGTTCAGCGGCGGCTCAGTCAAGGGCAGGATCACCCCCGCAGGTGCGGGGAAAACCCTGTGAGTAGCTGGCGAGTCGGTGGCGTACAAGGATCACCCCCGCAGGTGCGGGGAAAACCGTTCAGGCGGGGGCGAGCGTGGCAAAGAACGAGGATCACCCCCGCAGGTGCGGGGAAAACCATATAACAGATGAAGATAAGCGGCCGAACACGGGATCACCCCCGCAGGTGCGGGGAAAACCTATCACCGAGGCTTTTAAGGCTGATATCGACAGGATCACCCCCGCAGGTGCGGGGAAAACTCTTTCGAACGCAAACTGGGATTTCTTTCCCCAGGATCACCCCCGCAGGTGCGGGGAAAACCATGCAATTCAAGCCTTTCTTCTATCTTGTTAAGGATCACCCCCGCAGGTGCGGGGAAAACTGCGGGCGACGGCGCGTAGAGCGTAAACACAAAGGATCACCCCCGCAGGTGCGGGGAAAACTCATATTGATTCCATGCGTACAGCCACGCGGCAGGATCACCCCCGCAGGTGCGGGGAAAACGCAAGCTCCTGCCTGAGCTGAGCGATTGTGTCGGGATCACCCCCGCAGGTGCGGGGAAAACGTTTTCCGGAGGCGACTGAATCCATGGAGGAAAGGATCACCCCCGCAGGTGCGGGGAAAACCTTCGAGTTCAGGCAAGCTCCATTCGGTCTCGAGGATCACCCCCGCAGGTGCGGGGAAAACGCGGATACAGCCGTGGGAATGCGGCTATCCTTGGGATCACCCCCGCAGGTGCGGGGAAAACTAATATCAACCGTGCTGCAAGGCATAACGCAGAGGATCACCCCCGCAGGTGCGGGGAAAACGCAGAACTACAACGGCTTCCCGATAGTCCCTTGGGATCACCCCCGCAGGTGCGGGGAAAACAGTCTTTTGATGCAGGGGTCTTGCGCTGATGCGGGATCACCCCCGCAGGTGCGGGGAAAACCGAATGTTCCTTTTCGTATTTTGCCTTCCAGTCGGATCACCCCCGCAGGTGCGGGGAAAACCTGTTCTTTCAGCAACGGCACGGTCAGTTCCCGCAATCACCCCCGCAGGTGCGGGGAAAACCTATCACCGAGGCTTTTAAGGCTGACATCGACAGGATCACCCCCGCAGGTGCGGGGAAAACATCAACGGTATCTCGACGCAGCTTTGCAACGGCGGATCACCCCCGCAGGTGCGGGGAAAACTGCAGCGGTCAAGCTCGAAGCGTGCATCCAGCAGGATCACCCCCGCAGGTGCGGGGAAAACCGGCGGGCGGGGTTGAATCGGTCGCAACGGCGGGGATCACCCCCGCAGGTGCGGGGAAAACACATTTTCGATATATTTTCATGTTTTCCCCATGGGATCACCCCCGCAGGTGCGGGGAAAACTGCAAGGGCTTAAGCGCACAAATATGAGATATAGGATCACCCCCGCAGGTGCGGGGAAAACCCCCGCAAAAACGCAGGAAAGGCACGCGCGGGAGGATCACCCCCGCAGGTGCGGGGAAAACCTGACATATCCCTCAACGTGACAGGAGCGACTGGGATCACCCCCGCAGGTGCGGGGAAAACCTGCCGTTTGAGAGCGTTGTCTGGAAGGAAAAAGGATCACCCCCGCAGGTGCGGGGAAAACTACTTAGTGGAACGAACAACCCGTTTATCTTTAGGATCACCCCCGCAGGTGCGGGGAAAACTCCCTTAGTTCGTCATCTTGCCGGAGGAGGTTGGGATCACCCCCGCAGGTGCGGGGAAAACCGGGTTACACCGATGAAGCAAAGAAGCCGCTTAGGATCACCCCCGCAGGTGCGGGGAAAACCGCCTTTTTAGCGAACCTTTCAAGGCTGAGGCCGGGATCACCCCCGCAGGTGCGGGGAAAACGAGGACGGGCTAAGCCGTATCGAGTCACTGACAGGATCACCCCCGCAGGTGCGGGGAAAACGAGAAAAGAAAAAACTGCTGCCTATGAGAAACAGGATCACCCCCGCAGGTGCGGGGAAAACCGCACTATAACCGATGAATTATAGTGCGTGAAAGGATCACCCCCGCAGGTGCGGGGAAAACTTTAGCTCTTGCCGCGGCATTGCAAGCATCATAGGATCACCCCCGCAGGTGCGGGGAAAACCGCAAGTGTTATACTCACACTATTTCGTATCACGGATCACCCCCGCAGGTGCGGGGAAAACCATACGGGCTGTTTAATTATTACCTTGCACGAAGGATCACCCCCGCAGGTGCGGGGAAAACGGTGTAATATCAATTGCGCTGTCTCCGACTGAAGGATCACCCCCGCAGGTGCGGGGAAAACGACCGCTTGCCGCCGTTGCTGTTGGCACTGTAAGGATCACCCCCGCAGGTGCGGGGAAAACTTTTGTATATCTTTATCGCTTTGTTAGCCTTTGGGATCACCCCCGCAGGTGCGGGGAAAACAAAGCCAAAATTTCATTGGAACGTGTTGAATTAGGATCACCCCCGCAGGTGCGGGGAAAACTTCGCCGCCGCAAGTGTTTCGCCGCATTTCGTAGGATCACCCCCGCAGGTGCGGGGAAAACCACCACAAACAAGCATGAGCGGCGTTAATGGTGGGATCACCCCCGCAGGTGCGGGGAAAACCCGTTAAAGCCCGCAAAGTTAAGCGCGGCACTAGGATCACCCCCGCAGGTGCGGGGAAAACTAAAACGCAAAAATGGATAACGGAGAACGCATAGGATCACCCCCGCAGGTGCGGGGAAAACTACATATACTGCAACATCATATGGAATTTATAAGGATCACCCCCGCAGGTGCGGGGAAAACTGCAAAACTGATGTTGAATTCGCTTTACGGCAAAGGATCACCCCCGCAGGTGCGGGGAAAACGTGTATCTGCATATGTTTTCGCCGCCGCCAATGGGATCACCCCCGCAGGTGCGGGGAAAACCGGTTATAGTGCGTGAACCATTTTATTGATATAGGATCACCCCCGCAGGTGCGGGGAAAACACTAAAAAGATCCTTTAGGAATCAGCCTTTTTGTTCCTGAGCAGTTCAAATTTCATTTAACTTCTCAAACAGCCTGAATGTAAGTTTGCAATCCGAAAGCGCACGGTGACGTTCTCCGACATCAATTCCAAAGTATTCGCAAAGATGCCCAAGCGAATACTGTTTAACTCCGTTCACGCGCCTGCGCGCCAAGGCAAGAGTATCTGTGCAGGAACTGCGAAACAACTTCACGCCGCAGCGTTTTGCCTCCGAAATCAGAAACCCGCAGTCAAAATCCGCATTATGGCAAACAATCGGGCGGTTCGCAACGAATGCAACAAGCCCGTTGATTGCCTCGCTCAGAGGAATGCCTTCAGCTGCAAGCATTTCATCCGTAATTCCCGTAAGGCGGACAACATCCGCACTCAGCGGTGAATCCCGCCTGACGAGTGTTTGAAATTCTTCTGCCTCTTCTCCGTTTCTTATCAGCAGTGCACCGATTTCAATAATGCCGTCCCTCTCGGGCGAAAGCCCCGTTGTTTCAACGTCAATAACAACATAGTCAGCCCGCCTGCGCGCTTTTTCCGCACGACGCGCGAGCAGCATTTTTCCGGCTCTGCTTTGCGGAGCCCCTGTTGAATTGTCTTCTGCCTTATGCGGCTTCGGAAGCGGGCGGCGCATAAGCAGTATTCCGTCAAGATCAACGGGCTCCCAGTGAGCATTGTGAACTTCGAATTTCATCTGCTGTTCGCAGCGCGCACTGTAAACCATGGTTGCGCGCCCGCTTTTCAGGTTTTCGCATATCCGCGCCCAAAGCTCCGTGCGAACGCGCGCATTAATATTGCCGGCATACACTCCGGGGCTGATTTCACATAACCACTTGGACAGATCCCCCCGAACTTTCGGCGGGCAGTCGCTCAAAGTAATCACTGTCAACGTCAATCCTCCCGATAGGATTTACCGTATTCTGCACTGCCGCTGCGGTCATCCCAAAGATAAAGCGGTCTGCAGCCTTCTTCGCCGAAATCGGATTCATCGGAAAGAAGGTATTTGATATCCTTCACCATTCGCTCCAAAATATGGCTTTCTGCAAGCGCATCACGCACACTGCGCCTTGTTTGGGACGGGATATCCTCCGGAGACTCTGCCGCAAGCCGAAATGCGATCGGAATCGTGATTTCCGCCTTGTACAAATCAGCAATATCATAAACGAATGAAAGCGAATGACCGATATGCACAAAGCCGAGGCCGGGGGAACAGCCGAGTGCGCAAATCACGGCGTGAGCAAGGCCGTACAGACAGGCATTCCCTGCGGACAGTGCCTGATTTACCGGATCTCCGGATGAAAAATCCTCCGGGTCATAGTCTCGTCCATGCCACGGAACGCCTGTTTCCTTTGACCAATGCCGATAAACGGAACGCATACGGCTTCCTTCACGCCCGCGCAGCTGCTGCAAAGTCAGGTGAGCCACATCCTCTCCGGAGAACCGCAGACTGTACATCTTTCGAACAACGTTGAGATGCCCCCGCTGGTTCGTCACAAGAGCAGCCTGTTTCACAAGCAGACGTGAACTTCCCGTCAAAGCACAGCCCCCGGTGTAGTACCGAACACCATGTTCCCCGACCCAGATTACACTCACACCTGCATCACCGATAAGCTCCATTGCACGGTGAGTCACATCCGTTCCCGGGCCGAGCATGAGCACCGAAATTGCAGCGGCAGGAACATGAATGATCCCTTTTTCATCCGTAACGGTTATCGCGCTGTCCGCACGGCTCAATTTACAGTGCTCAAAGTAAAGAAAGGTCATTCTGTCGCCAATCTGCGGCAGAGACTGAACGGAAGGACGGATCATCCCCGGAATTTCAGCCATTGATGCCTTCCCCGATGCCCACAACTGTCATAAGTCCGTTTCCGTAAGCCTTACCCCTGCCGAGGCCCTGAGTCAAAGTTTCCCGAAAGCGGGCTGCATCCGTAACTGTCAAAATGCCTTCAAAAGTTACGGAAAGCAGTCTTACTTCCTTGTTCTTTCCGCGTTTTTTGAAAGAATACCTGTTTGAATGAACAACACGGAATTCATCGGGCGCGAGTTCAAATCCGTAACTTTGCGCATGAGAAGCAAGCCACTCCTCCTGCTGTCCGACCGAAATAAGGGCTGTTACCTTTCCGCGAGCCTGCGGATCGTCTTCGCGCTTGATGCTCTTTGTGGGATTGGCTGTCAGGCGAAACCTCCAGCGGCTGCCTTCCGCAATTCGTGCAAGCAGGGGATCGTATGATTTTGTTTCAACGTTAATTCCGCCGTAACCCAGCTGCTCCGCCGCACGGGACAGCTTTGGCCTGTCCTGCGTCAAAACGAGCAGATACATCTCCCCGCCGAGCGTGTCTATGCGCCAAAGACTGCGCGCACGATTTTTTTCATCCGCGGCATCGGAAGCTTCGGACGGTTCTCCGTTCAAAACTTCAATCGCACCGTGAATCTGCTGCGGATTGACAAGTGCTTTCATTGTTTCGCGTTTCTGTGTGTTAAGCTTGATTCTCGAAAGATACATCTGCGTCCTCCAATTCTGCAAACGCGTCATGCTCCGCTGCGTCCGTATCCTTCTCCGCCTTGCTAACGGATTCATACGCCGCAACAGTGCGATAGGTATGTTTACGGCAGCGCGGGTCAAACGAGACCGCAAGGTCACGCCGCGCTTCACGTCCGATCACTCTCGGTTCGTCCGCATCCGAATTCTGCTCATCATCTTCCGAATAATCCGCATATATGTGCGCTGTCATATTGTACTTCATTCGTGAAGACTCGTCAAGCGTCGGATACGTCCGCAGCACTTTAATCAGCCCGTCCTCCTTAATGTCGTCAAGAACGATCGGCAGCGTCGGAGGGCAGGAACGCCTGCCCAAAAACAGCGGAAACACCGGATGCGACAACGCGAATTCAATGCGCTCCAAAAGTTCCCGTTCTCCCTCCAATCCGACAAGGAAGACGGCATCCGAAAGATAATAACGTTCGGTAAGATATGAAGTCTTTTCTGCATGCGCCATATGGAAATCCCGAAGGAGCTTTCCCGCGCGGTCAATGCGGACGCCGATTCGCAGCGCATTCAGCTCGCGGAGCTTTTCCGGCTCGTTTCGCCGAATGCCGAGTGCCGCTGCAAGCAAGCCCACAATGCCGCTTTTTGACGGTTCCCTTCCCGTTTTTCGGATCTCAAATTTTGAATTTTCGGTTCCCCACGCCTGCAGCGGAGCGGAAAGCCGAAGAAGCAAAACAGCCATTACATGCCCTCGCTCTCGCCGAGATATTCCTTAACGCACTCCGCAACCGACTCAAGCAGTCTGTCGAGGCTCATGCATTTGCATTCCTCAAGTTTTCCGACGGCTTCACCGACTGCAAATGCACGATCGGGCTTAGAGGCGTACTTGCCGTAAACCTTGTTTGCGTATTCAACAAACTTTTCTTCGGATTCTTCCGAATAACCGCCGTTCTTTGCCGAAACGGGCTTTTCAAACGCACCGCAAAGGTTAACGGGCTGATCGCGCCGAATTGTGACATAGACCATGCTCGGAAGGGTGCGGTTTGCAAAGGTGTTTTGTTTGCCCGTGGGCATTGAGCGAACAAACGCTTCAACAAATTTTGCCGCTGTCTCCGCCGTGACCTGTTTCCCGAGGGCATTCGAAAGCTCAACAAGGTTGACCGTTGCATAGCGATAGAGCGTTGAGGAGTTGAACTCCACCGTTCCGAGGTGACCCGCGCCGGTATTATCCTCCGGAGCAAGATCGTCAACGGCGGTGAAATAATCGTATTCGTTCTGCACGGTGTGGGTTGAAATGCTGTGCGCAACCTGCGCGGAGGCATCGCAATTCAGCGTTGCTTCGGAAGCAACCATTCGCCCGAAAAGCGCAATATCAACGGAGGGGTTGTCCTTGAGGGCTTTTTTGCAGGCCTCCTTATCAGCCGTACCTTCGGAAACTGCGATCTCGGCAAGTGCTTTTGCCTGTGCCGCACTCATGAAAAAGAGTGCTTCCGCCTTTTTATCCTTTGTTTCACCTTTCTTATCGTCTTTAAATTTCACGCCGGCGCTTGTAAGCACTTTTTCCGCAAGTTCCGCCGCTTTCGCATCGGGGTTCAGTTTCAGAATCTCCTCTGCAACCATGCTTATAACGTTCTTTGTTCTCAACCCGAGCATATCCGGTTCAATGAGTTCTTCGCGGAACATTTCGCGCATTGCATGTTTCCACGCCTGCGAGGAAACGCGCGCACGGGTCGTGCCGCCGTAGATCGCCGTTTTCGGGCTGCCGGTGTCGTCGCGGTTAACGCAGCTCGGCGGAACGGTTTGGAGTACGTGTACATCAAGATAGCATCTGTTTTTCATAGTTTTGGTTCCTTTCCACATTAGTTTTCATCATTTTTTATTTGGCGGCAGAAATCCTGTCCCCATTTGAGCCTTACTTTTGTTCTTCCTTCCGCATAGCTGTAATTATACAGGTCAACGGCAAGATCCGCATAGTCAAGTTTTATACCGTTGCCGCTGAGAAGATTTATCACGCCGCGCAGATGGTGGTTGAGCTCGGGCAGATCCGATGCCGTTGCGATCTTGTTAAATCTGGCGCGTATGCGCTTCAACTCATCCTCGTCCTTGGCAAGTTTTCGCACCGAAGCCCCGAACTTCAGTCCGTCCTCATTCATCCATTCGGACCTGAAATCATGCCCCTGCTGATGCAGTGCAAACATGGTCAATGCGGTGTAAACCGCCCATTCCCCCGGCGAAGCGTTACCGTCATTCCGGTAAAACTCCTCCGGAAGATCGGTCAGGAATGCTCCCCAAATTGTGGGAAGCTCCCCGGGGGCGTGTCCGATTCCGTGCCGCAGTTCGGCAAGCTCCGCTCGGCACTGATTCTCGGGCAGCGTTCTGAGCCGCTCGAGTTTTCGCTTCATAAAAGCGGTGATTCTTATTTCTTTTTCAGTCATTGTTCTCCTCCTTCGGATAAATTTCATTCAATTTGACCTTAAAGTAACGATAGGCGTCGGGAGCGGAATAATACCTTTCTTTATCATTCTTATCCTTTACCGCACGGCCGACAATTGCCGCCGTGCCCGCCGATTCAACAAGCTCTTGACCGATGCGCAATGCGATTCGTTTTGCTGTTTCGCGCCACCTTCGGATGGCTGCGCGCTCCTGCTCCGAGCTGATCGCCCAAGTCGGATCGATCGACTCAAGCCAGCTTCTGAACGGCGCATCAATTTCATAATAGAACTGCTCCTGTGCGCGTGCAACGGCAGCGCATTTCTTTGCAGATTCATCGTCCGCGCCGGCTGCGATTTCAATATTGACGGCAAGGTTTTTAACTTCCTTGGCAGTTTCACCGCAGTTTTGGATTTCGGTTTCGATTTTGTCCCGCCAATGTTCTCCAACCTCTGTGATAAGATCCGTGTGGAATGTCAGGGAGTCGGAGAGGATGTTTGTGTAGCAACTCTTCATGGTATCATATTGAACGGAACAGATTCGGAAGCTTATCAATCTCGTTTTGTCAATAAGTCCCTCTTTTTTTATATAGTTGATCCATCCAACGATTCCCGGGGTATGATTTCCGTCACCGAAATCGAAGCAGACGGAAAACTCTCGCCACATCTGCGCTGCGTAATTGTGCGCTTTCGGCTTACATACCTCATTGCCACCTTTTGAGGCTTCACGATCGACCCGCCAAATCGTCATTGGCTCCAAAAAAGCATTTTCGCTTGTGAAGAAATCTCCGCCGCATATTCTGTACGCCGTAACAAAGCCCTCACTGCGAACCAACATTACTCGCCTTGACTGAAGAGTGTAAAGCGCCGCAAGGTTATCCGGCATGGCGATTTCAACTCTTGGCCTGCTGCGGACTTTCTCCTCCCAAATTGGCTTCTCCTCTTCCCAAACGCTGTTACCGCCGTAATTCAAAGCTATATAATTCAGCAAAAGATCCTCAAACAAATTCTTGCCGTGTACTGCAATAATTCCAAGGTTTCCAAGCCATCCGATTCCCGCTAATTTCTTTCCGGATGAGGCATTGATTTTTTTGCTTTTGCCTCTCTCGTTTGAAGAATCGTCGAATGCATTAACGTGCAAAAGCCACCTTGCAGCTTCCGAATTTGTTAGCCGTTCCTTTTCCTCTCCCGAACGCGACGCGAACAGACGCGGTTTATTGTTGCTTTCGGCTATAGCGCTGTTGAGTTTGCTCGCAGAGAAAACGGACGCTGTTTCATCCGTGTTTACCGATAACGCCTGATAAAACGGCCTTTCCGGATGAAAAATCCAAAACCTTTCGTGTACGGACTCAAGGTAATCCCTTATCGGCTTTTCGGGCAGCCGACCGGCGGTCCAAAGCTCCTTCCAGCGTTCCTCCGCATCCTCCGGCTCTTCGAGCGGCCACTCCTCGCCGTCCGGTGAGTATCTTGAAAAAACAGTGTGCAAAACCGCAAGCATCAGTCGGAGCACCGCAACATCCTGCGTCGGCAGCTCGCCCGCAAGCTCAACGTATTCATGAGCCTTCAGCAGCGCATCCGTCAGTGAAAGCTCATCAACGGTGCAGTCGCTTTTCCGCGCAAGTATCCATTTTTCGTCAAGCAGATTGAATTCGATTTCCTTCATCATTTCACTCCTTTTCGTATGTTAATCCAGTTTTTATATCATAATGCAGCCGCACTTCGCCAAGCACCGCATTCAGCTCATTATCGAAAAGCAGAACAAGCTCCTCCTTCAGCAGCGCCGAATCCTGCCATGTGGAAAAATTGCTTTTGGTTTCACTCTCAAGCTGCGTAATCGTGCTGTCGATATTCCACCGTCGGCCGAAAAATCCAGGAAGGCGGAGCTTCTGCCGCGCAATGAGCAACGCCTCCTCCCTTGAGGGCGGCCTGTCCGCCGGTATGACCCGCTCGCATTCATCCGAAACGGTGTGTATCTGCCCTTCCGCATCGCGCATAAGTGCAATTACGTCAATCGATGGGTCTCCGTCACGCACGGCTCTTTCGCCGGCCTGTTCGCTGCTTAAGCCAATGGCGTTATCCAGCCAGCCGTCAAGCGATTTCCCCTTTCTTTCGGACGGTTTTCCAATCAACCAATTGCATGCATTGCGCTCTTTTTTCTTTGTTTTTTTCACGTATTCTTCTTGCGCACTTTCCATCCCCTCGGTCAGCTCTCCAAGCATTCGGTCATCGTTTTCATCGTATACACGCTGAACGAGCAGCGGAATATCGCTCGGAATCGTCAATTTGTTCGGCAGCAATGCCCGCGTCCGCATCAACAGCCATTCACCGTAAATCGCCGCACTTCCCGAATCAAAACTGTCATCCGTTTCATCAAGAACAAAGCAGCATGCCGTTTCCAGTCCCTGCGGACGAACCCTGTTATGTCGGTGCAGCCTGCCTGTGCGCTGCAAAAGCAAATCCATCGGGCAAAGTTCCGTTATCATAAGATCAAAATCAAGGTCAAGCGATTGTTCAAGCACCTGCGTTCCGACAATTATCAGTCCGTGTCTGCTTTCCGGGGTGGAGTGTTTGCCCACACGCTTAAGTATCTGCTCCTCGCGCTTCGCACGATCCGTCATTATGAACTGCGCATGCATGATAATAACTTCGGCTTTCGGGAAAGCGGACTGCAATTCAGCCGCAATTTCCTGTGCTTTTCGCACGGTATTGACTATCACGCCCACACACCCGCCGCGTTCGGCGGCATAGCCTGCCCGCGCAGTTACTTCATCGCGGTAAATCGTTTTAACGGAGATTTCCTTTTGTTCACCGCTAAAGGAAAGCGCCTTCTGCTTTACAAAATTCTTCTCCGTGTACGTCAGCAGGGGATAAGCAAGGCTGCTCTTCCACGCGTCATCGATGCACTTTAGTCCCCGTCCGACATACGCCTCAACAAGCTCCGCACGACGTTTCGCCGGAAGCGTTGCCGAAAGAATAATCACCGGAACTTTATAAATTCCGAGCCATTGTATCGCCATATCAAGATATTTGCTCATATAGGCGTCGTAAGCGTGACATTCGTCAACAACGACCACTTTTCCGGAAAGACCGAAGTGTTTCAGCATCACATGCTTTTGCTTCAGTGCCGCCATCAGCAGCTGATCGACCGTTCCGATAACAAAATCCGAAAGCAGGGTTTGCTTTCTTCCCGAAAACCAGTCGTGCACAATGAGTCCGCTGTCCGACTCGATGTTCAAATTGCTGTGCCCGGTGAACAGCTCCCGATAGTCCTCATTCAGAGCGGCATTGCCGTGCGCAAGCTTTATCGCCAAAAGGGTTTGCTCATCCTCCGCCAACCCGCCTGCCCATTTTTCAAGCCGCGGAAAAATTCCGTTTGAAGTTGCCTGCGTCGGCATTCCGAAGAACATACCGCCTGCGCCGGCTCTTGCGGCAAGTATTTCCGAAAGTGCAAGTGCCGCTTCCGTCTTTCCCAATCCCATAGGGGCTTCGATTATGTAGATTCCCGAGGACTCTGCATCCGTTGCGGTTGAAATGATATCCGCCTGCGTCGGGTTCGGCAAAAATCCGAATCGTTCTTTAAATGCTTCGTCATCCAGTCCGAAGCGCGCCGTTGAGTTCCATATATCAGTGAAGTGAATTTTGTTCCACGCCGCCTCCGTTCGCTCGGGGTAGTCGCTGAATTGACCCTGCTCATCCGCCGATATGAGCGGAAAATATGTTGTGTTGCTTGCGATCCAGTCCGCCGTTATCAGCATTCCGGAAATAACCACCTGCGCCGGAACCGATATATCGGGAAGCGCACTCAAATCAGAAAAACCAGCGCTTTCAAGTGAATAATCGAGCCATTCCTTCCAAAGTGAGTCAAAGAGAGATTTGTATTTCATTCCGCGTCCGTAGAAATTATCGGGGTTTTTGTATCCCCCTTCAATTTGATTGCAAACATCCGCCGTAAGCGCCGTCGGCTTTCCGTGATGCGCCCCCGCGATTGAAGCAATTCCTCTCAAACAGCCGAATTTTAAAAGTATCGCCTCGCTTGCAAGCGCATGGGGCGTTTCGGAAATCCTTTCAAAACTGCCCGATTTCGGAAGATCAACGTATTCCGCAAAGGGGGAGAACTCAACCGCGTCACGTATACGTGACTGAAAAACGACGGTGACCTTTCCGATGTCATGCACAAGCGCACAAAACTTAAGTGTTGAAAAGAGTTTTTCCCTGCCGCCGCATTCAGCGCAAAGGTAATCCGAAATGCTTTCCGGCAATCTCTTTTGTGCGAGTTTTTCCATAATGCCCGCCGTGTCAAATGAATGCATCCAAAACGGCAGCCAGTCGTTTCCGTTCTCTCTGTCACTTTTTGCAACCGCCGCTGCAAGCTCTTTGGATAATCTGTTCAAATTTTTTACCTCTCAGTGCGTACAATTTCATTGCAGCATTCTGCAATTGCCCTTTAATCGGTTATATTATACCTTTATCCGTCAAAAAAAGCAACATATGACATTCAGCGTCATTCTTTCTGTTCACTACAAATATTGACTTCGTTTATTGTGTGCTTACATGTTTTTTATATTTCTGACGGTATTATTCCTTCATTGAGACATATTCAATTCGATATGATAAAACGCTGCTGTACATTTTTATGTCCCGCTGCGATAATATATTAATTTTGCCTGTATTGCCGGCGTTCGAACCAAACCGGATCGCCCTTCGTTTTCACTTGAAATATTCTTAAATATGATGTACAATGCAATCGGGAGCCGTCATTGGGCAGTGCGATCCGCAAGTGATTTACAAATTTGCGTGCAGTGCCGGTTCCGATGCTGAGAGGAAACGGAGGAATAGCTTTGGAGCAAAAAGACATAAATGTCAATATTTTTTCCGCCGCGCCGCAAACCTGTTCGGGAGAGAAGGTTTTTAATCCGAACATTTCTTCAGCTGTGCCGCAAGCATGTGCGGCAAAGCGCGCACCGACCTATTCCGAACGATTGGACAAGCTGCGCATATTTGCCGATGAAGCGGCGGAGGAGCTTCCGCAGGTATTTTATCGTGAGCTGAACGGAGGAATCATACTTTCTCCGATTACAAAAGCGCACCCGCAATCCGATCCGAAAAAACCGCTGCTTGTGTTGGGTGAATACAGGAACTCGCCGCAGATGGGACGGAGCATTGTGTTGTACGGCGGTTCGATTTTGCGCAGTTACGGGAATTTACCGGACGAAAAGCTGAAGGCCGAGGTTCGGCACATCTTGCGGCACGAATTCACGCATCACCTTGAGTCACTCAGCGGCACAAACGATCTTGAGATTGACGATGCAGTCAAGCTGAACCGCTACAAGGCAAGCATTCATGCGGAATAAATTTGAAAATGCGGAACAGGACAGCAGGAAGCGGATGAAGTTATTGCTAATCAGTTTTTAATTTATCCATTGTAAGGAGTCTCGTAAATGAAATCAAAAGTGTTTTTTTCTTCCGAAATCACAGCTGAAAAGGTGGTTGAGCTTTTTCATGCGGCATTGAATGACCTGCCCGGCGGAGTTCTTCCCGGCAAAGTTGCCGTAAAACTGCATTCGGGCGAACCCGGCAATCAAAACTTTTTGAAACCGGAATTTTGGCAGCCCGTCGTCAATGATGTGCACGGAACCGTGGTTGAATGCAACACCGCCTACGACGGCGGACGCAACACAACCGAAAAACACCGTGAAACCATGGAAAAACACGGTTGGAGCAAGCATTTCACCGTTGACATTATGGATGCGGAAGGACCGGATGCCGAGCTTTTGATTCCGAACGGCAAGCGCATCAAAAAGGTTCAGGTCGGCAAAAACATGCTTAACTATGACTCCATGCTTGTGCTTTCCCATTTCAAGGGGCATCCGATGGGCGGGTTCGGCGGCGCGCTGAAGCAGCTTTCCATCGGCTGCGCCTCCTCCTACGGCAAGGCATATATCCACGGTGCAGGCGAGCCGGAGAAGATTTGGACAGGCGACCACGACTCGTTTCTTGAATCCATGGCCGACGCGGCGGAAGCCGTCGTGCGTCATTTCAACGGCAATATGGTTTTTATCAACGTCATGAAGAATATGTCCGTTGACTGCGATTGCTGTTCCGTTGCGGAAGATCCCTGCATGGCAGATATCGGAATTCTTGCATCACTTGACCCGATAGCTGTCGACCGCGCATGTCTTGACCTTGTTTATGCCTCCGACGACCCCGGCAGGGATCATTTGCTTGAGCGCATTGAAAGCCGCAACGGCGCACACACGGTTGATGCCGCAGCGGAGTTGGGGTTCGGCAGCAAGGAATATGAGCTGATAAAACTGTAAGCATTCAGATTTTATTTCGTTCGAAACCCGAAACCTTGTGCCGTTTTTCGGCACCGGTTCGATTCTGAGCAAAAGTTATCCGCAATTTAATCATAAACTGCGGATAACTTTTTTGTTTTTGATATTCGTTTTTAAGGAAACATCCGAATAATCCGTTTTTTGCGAAACGGACTTTAACTCGGAGCTTTTCGGAAATTTTGAACGGGCGTTGAACGCTTTCGCGCTGTAAAATCCCGTCACTCCGTTTCGCCGTGAAGTATTTTTTGCAGCTCCGCAATAAACGAATCCACGCGCTGCCTGTTCACGGAATAGATTATTTTTTTGCCGACGGCATGGGAATCCAGCAGCCCCGTGCCGTTAAGGCTTGTCAGATACTGTGAAACGGTACACGGGGCAAGGCCGACCCGCTTCGCAAGCTCGCGTCCGTAGGCAGGCTTTTTTGCGATTTCCGAAAAAATATTGAATTTCGTCTGATCGCCGAGATAGCTCATAATCCGCGACACCTCGGCTGCGGAGTTGAACTGCTGCCTGCTTATTTCAACAAAATGCCTGTATAAAACGCCGAGATCAACGCTGCAAAGCCCGCTTTCCGCGTCAACATCTATATAGTAGGACGAAAACGAAACCACACTCGGGTAAATTACAATATCCTTAACCCTTTCGTCCGAAAAATGCAGCAACTCGTCGAGAATCTTCTCCTCTCCGCCTTCATTCGAATATGAGTCCGCAAACACACTTATAAGCGGCAGCCACAACGCTCTGTTTTCCGAAAAGGTTCGTGCTGCCGACGTCAAAGCAGCCTCAAAAGCATCGATGTATTTATCGCGTGTTAAAGTTAAATCGATAAGGTCAAGCTTGGAACGGCGTGACAGTTTTGACCCGTTGATCATGCGCAGCACGCTCTCGACCGTGTTGTAACAACCGAGGTCTTCGGCGTCCCCGTTGTCAAGTTTATCCTCCTCCGCATCACCGCAAACCGCCGCCGCAATGCGTTGCCAAAGCACATTTTCGGGTCTGCCGCGAATGACGGCAAACGGGTCTTCACGGCAGAACACGCTTACCTCTTCAATCAACAGCTCCGCAATGCAGTCTCCGCGGCCGCGATTTGAAGCTCTGCGACCCTTTGTTGAAAGCGGACCGAAAAGCACGTCCGTCATTTCATCATCGACCGTTGCTCCCGCAAGCGCCTCGTAAACCGCAAACAAATGCACAAAATATTCATCATACTCCTTTTCATGCGTCGGATGCCGCTTAATCAGATTATCAAGATAATCCTTCAACGAAAATCCGAATTTTTGCGCACGAAAAAAATGAAACGCTTCGAGCAACGGTATCGGCTCGCGATAAATCATTTGCTTTCCTCTCCTCCTCCAAATTCACAGTCCGAACTGTTTGATTAGAATAATAACATAAAAAGATTAAAATTGCTATTGACTTTTTTGCCTAAACGGAGTATATTTGCATTAGCAACCACTCGTATGTTTTATTTTTTTCAAACATATGGCGTTTGCAAATTAACAAAGAAGATTATCGTTATGAACAGAAAGACCCGCCTTCCCGCCGCCCTTTTGGCGGCGGCCGTCGCCCTCATTGCAGCCGTTTTTCCTTTGCTCTCCGCAAAGCACGGCAGCATTGCCGCAGAGCCTGCTTATTCGGCGACCGAACAGCTCCCCCGCCTTTACGAAAGCGCCGCGCGACGCACGGCAAACCGCACCGCGCCCAAACTTTCCGCCAAAAAGCCTTCCGCAAACTCCGAATTCTATAACGAACACGACCTTAACGCCGCGCTGAGCTTTCTTGAAACTGCCGATTCCAACGGCGTTAAAAACGGCACGAAGCTTTGGGCGGACTATGATGCGAACGATCCCGAAACATGGATTTCCGTCGGATGGACGGAGGACGGCAGGCTCTCCATATTTGATGCGGACTTTTCGTCTCATCTTGCCATTCAGGGCAACGTTGCCGATGAAGTCGGGCCGGTGGGGGAACTTGACCTTTCCGGCTGCGAAATGCTTGGGAGCGTGAGCCTCGTCAGCACCTGTGTCGAACGACTGGACGTTTCCAACTGTCCGAATCTGTTTCTGGTTTCCGCATTTTATGATGAGCTTAAGTCCATCGACCTTTCCGGATGCAGCAGCCTTTATTTTCTCTGGGTTTGCTACAACAAAGACCTCCGGCAGATCTACCTTTCGGGGCTTTCCGAGCTCGGCGCGCTTGCGCTGAGCGGCAACGGGCTTGAGAGTCTCGATTTCAGCTCCAATCCCCATATTACGGAGATTGACTGCTCCGGCAATGCCGTGACCGAACTTCTTTTAAACGACGATTGCGACATCAACCTCCTTGATTGTTCGAACACGCAGCTCACCGCTCTGCGCATTCCGTCAAGCTATGTTGACGGCAGCCTCTCAATTGAAACGGACGGCAGCGGGTTCATCGGCGCTGTTTTCAACGGGCAAATGACCCCCTATGTTGACGACTACGGTAATTTTCAGGAATCCCTTTCCACCCAAGCCGTTCTGAGCGCCGTTCCCGCCGAGGGCTTTGCCTTTGACGGCTGGTACGGCTCCGGCGGTGAAAAGCTCTCCGAATCCACCGAATTCACTTTCTCCACAGACTCCGAATGCAGCCTGACCGCAAGATTTTGCAAGGCGCCCGAAACTACGGTCGCGCCCACGGACACTCCCGCGAATCCAACGCCGACCCCCGCACCCGTTCCCGCAACCGGCACCGTTGGGCTTTCCGCTGTCGGAATCCTGTTGCTTGCCGGCGGTGCAGCAGCCGCCGCACGGGCAAAAAGGGATTGATAATCGACCGTCCCCGGTTGAATCAACGAACCTCCGAGTAATCCGACTTTTTGCGAAAAAAGGCTTAAATCTGTTGGCTTCTTCCGCAAAATAAGCCTTATATCGGAGCTTCCTTAATTATCAAGTTAACATTTCAGGAAATCTTTGATTTAAAGTTTTTTCAGGGATTCTTCACACAAAGGGTTATCCGCATTTGCGTCCAAACCGCGGATGAGCCTTTGTTGCGTTAGAAAATCTCTGCAAAATAAACGTTGATGCCGAGTTTCCTTAATGCAATAGAGGCGTCGGGGGAGTAATGCGTTACGAATCCGTTCAATATATTTTTCTTTCACGGTCGTCCCCGTTGACTCTGCCATAATGTGAAGGCTTATAATGTGTGCGAGCTCAAAAAAAGCGGAGGTGCCGCCACGATGTTAAAAATCGGAGAATTCTCAAAACTGACACAGGTCAGCGTCAGGATGCTTCCGCATTATGACGAAATCGGTCTGCTGAAGCCTGCGGAAACCGACAGGCTCACGGATTACCGTTATTATAAGGAAGAGCAGCTTCCCGCGATGTGCAGGATAAAGGCCCTTAAGGACATGGGTTTTTCGCTTGCGGACATCATACGCATCATGCAGCTCGACGGCGACAATGCTGCGCTTGACGCCTTTTTTGAAGTGCGCCGTGCGGAGCTTTGCGCCGCCCTTGCCGAAACGGAGTACAAGTTGAAGCTGATCGATATTGCAAAATCAAATTGAGAAAGGAAGAAAAAATGAAATATAATCCCACAATAAAGACTTTCCCCGCGCGCTATGCCGCAATGCTCCGCACGGTCATTCCCCATTATGAGGACGAGGGCATGGTCTGGTCCGTGCTCTGCGAAGAAACCGCACCGCTGAACATTGTTCCCGCCGACCCGTGCCTCTGCGGCGTTACCTTCCTCGACGGCGAATATAAGGAGAAGGACGTTGAAGTTGAAGCATGGAAAACCGTTAAGGGCAGCTATGACGACACCGAACACGTTCGCTTCCGCACCCTGCCCGAAGTTACCGTTGTAAGCTGCACCTGCAAGGGCGGTTATGAACAGATGGGGGAGGTCAACACAGCCATCCTTGAATGGATCGCCGCCACCGGATGCCGCCCCAACGGCCCGATGTTTAATATCTATCACAAACTTCCAACCCCGAAGAGTTCATAACCGAGGTATATTACCCAATTGAAAAACGATAAAGCCCCGCTGCCGCACCCCGTGCACGGAGTGCCCGCCGTGCAGGCTGAACAGCTTCGCCTGAGTTGAACGCAAAATCCATGAAAGTTATCCGCAGTTTGCAAAAAAATGCGGTAACTTTTTTGATTCGAATTCAGCGTATGCTGCTAAATATCGTCAATGCACAAATCAAATCCCGCCTGAAGCATTTGCCTCGGGCGGGATTTATTGATTCAATCAACTGTTGCGGAATTGCTTTAAAATGCTCGGCGCGGCGTGCGTCGAATCAGTCAATGGGCTTCATTGTGGGGAAGAGCAGAACGTCCCTGATTGTGGGGGAATCGGTCAGGAGCATGATAATCCTGTCGATGCCGAAACCGATGCCGCCGGTGGGGGGCATTCCGTATTCGAGTGCAGCGATGAAGTTTTCATCAATGGGCATTGCCTCATCGTCGCCTTTTGCTTTTTCCTGCGCCTGCTGTTCGAAACGCGCACGCTGGTCGATGGGGTCGTTCAGCTCGCTGAAAGCGTTGCAATACTCTGCGCCGGCAATGAAAAGCTCAAAGCGTTCAACGATCCCGGGATTATCAGGTTTGCGCTTTGTAAGCGGAGAAACCTCAACGGGATAATCAATAATAAACGTGGGCTGGATGAGCTTGCTCTCAACAAATTCATCAAAGGCCGCAAAAAGAACCTTGCCGACGGGCGCAGTTTTATCCTCAATTTCGAGGCCGAGAGACTTTGCTTTTTCAATTGCCTCCGCGCCGTCCCTGCAGGCATAGAAATCAACACCGGTGTGCTCAAGAACCGCGTCATTCATGGTTTGACGGCGGAAGGGGGGAGTGAGGTCAATTTCTTTGCCCTGATACGTAATTTTTGTAGTGCCGAGAATCGTTTTCGCGCAGTGGGAGAGCAGATTTTCGGCAAGTTCCATCATTCCGTGGTAATCGGTGTAAGCCTGATAAAGCTCCATGCTTGTATATTCGGGATTATGCGTCGCATCCATGCCCTCGTTGCGGAACTGGTGACCGATCTCATAAACCTTTTCCAAACCGCCGACGATGCACATTTTGAGCGGAAGCTCGGTTGCAATGCGCATAAAAACGTCCAAATCAAGCGCGTTATAATGGCTTATGAAGGGACGCGCATTCGCACCGCTTGCAACGGTGTTGATAATAGGGGTCTCAACTTCCAAAAATCCGCGCTCATCCAGGTATCTGCGAATTTCAGAAATAATTCGGCTGCGCTTAATGAAAGTTGTGCGAACCTCGGGGTTCATAATAAGGTCAACGTAGCGCATGCGATAGCGCAAATCAGTATCACGAAGACCATGGAATTTTTCCGGAAGCGGCCTTAATGATTTCGAAAGCAGAGTGACTGTTTCCGCATGAATGGAGATTTCGCCTGTTTTTGTTTTGAAAACAAATCCGGTAATGCCGAGCATATCGCCAATATCATATGCTTTAAAATCGGAATATGATTCTTCGCCGATATCATCGCGGCGAACATAGGCTTGAATATCACCTTTCGCATCGCGAAGTCCTGCAAAACTTGCCTTGCCCATAACACGTTTTGACATCATTCGGCCGGCAACAGAGACTTTTTTGCCCTCATATGCCTCGTAGTTTGCCTTTATGTCCGTGCTGAAATCGGTTTGGTCGAATTTTACAATGTCGAACGGGTTTTTTCCGGCAGCCTGAAGCGCCGCAAGCTTATCGCGGCGAATCTGAAGCAGCTTGTGGAGTTCTTCAGCGTTGACAGTGTTGTTTTCTTCTGTATTGATTATGTTGTTTTCTTCCATTTATACTAATTCTCCATCATCGTAACGTGAGCCTGTCTGTTAAAAGTTATCTCCTGATTGAGATGATTTTAACCTTCATAAGACCGCCGGGAGCCTCTACATTGGTGATTTCGTCAATCGATTTTCCCAAAAGCGCAGCGCCGACAGGGGAGTCGTTTGAAATGCTCTTTGGTTTTGCGTCAATATCCGCCTCAGCAGAACCGACAATCTTAAATTCATCTTCAAACCCCAAATCAACGAACTTAATGCGAACGATCGAACCCATTGTGACTGTTTTGCCGTCGGTATGAGTTTCATCAATGATCACAACGTTTTTGAGCATCGCTTCAAGCTCCATAATCTCGAGTTCATTATGAGCCTGTGCGTCTTTCGCGGCGTCGTATTCCGCATTTTCGCTTAAGTCGCCGAATGAACGCGCAACAGCGATCTCCTCGGTTATTTCCGCCCTGCGGACATTTTTTAAATATTCAAGCTTATCTTCGAGAGCTTTTTTGCCTGCCAGAGTAAGCTGTACAACTTCTGCCATGTTTCTGCCTCCTGAGTCTGTATGTGCAAGGCAAACCTTGCGAAAGCACATACCAATTTATTCTATTATAAGGATTTTTTTCCGTGTTGTCAACAAATCGGCATGGTTTTTTTATAAAAAATCCCCGTGTAATCCACCGTTTGCGTCAGCGCAGCCGCCAATTTCTTTATGCCTGTTCCCGACTCACGCGGAACGCCTCGCCCGCACTCAACAGATATACCCAAGTCTCTTTCACCGGCAATCCGGACAGTTTTTGCAATGCATCCGCGTAAATTTGCAGCTGCATACGGTATGAATTCGCAACATCCCTCGGATCTTTGTCACGTGTGCTCGTTGTTTTGTAATCTACAATGATCCACTCGTTATTTTCGGTGAAGCAGCAATCGATTATTCCCTGCACCACAATATTATTTTTGTTGACGTCCAGCAATAACGTAAACTCAAGTTCACGCTTTATCAGTTCATTGGCGTCATTTGCGGCGGCAGACATTCGTTCATACAACCCGCTTTGCAGAAAACGTTTTATTGCAAACATATTTACAGATTTCGCCTGTTGTTCGGACAAAACGCCATCCGCCGAGAGTCTTTTGAGAACAGTATTTATTTCCGCCTCGGTTCGTATTCCGAGCGGGAACATTTGAAGGAATATATGCGTTGCAGTTCCTCTCTCTGCTCCGGTCAGCACGTGTTCAGGCTGCAAAAAAATCGGAACAGACGGCGAAAAATCATAATCAATCGAACGTTTTTCGCCTTTAATTATTTCCGTGACGCTGCGCTTGCTTTTTTGCTTGGTATCGTCTTCAAACGGATACCGATACTCAAGCCTGCGGCTCACGGCACTGCAATCGGTGCTGCGGGCTTCTTCACTCCATCTGATATATTCTGCCTTGCTCATTCGGGTTTCATCAGTTGAATTCGGTGTTTTTTTTATGCATCGCAATAAAAGCTTATCCGCTCCGATTGCGCATTTTACACCCGCCGAACCCGCATTATCAGGGTTGATACCAAACGGAAAATATGCTCCGAGCATCCAATCGAGATAGCATTTGGAATTCATTATGCGGGATTTTGACAACGGCGCAGCAAATTTCTTCAATAAATCCGCCATTTTTTTGCTTGATCCGATGATATAAAGTCTCTCTCTCGGGCGCGTCATTGCAACATACAGATTCCGCATTTCCTCAGAAACCAATCTGTCATCCTCACGCATCATAATTGCGCGGCGCAGCAGGGGAGTGAGAGGGTTTTTGCCGCGCATACGGAAACCGATTCCAAGTTCTCTGTCAAAAACTGCATCGGCTTTGTGGCTTTTTTTGCTGAATTCCGACGTTGTTCCGCAAATGAAAACAATCGGAAACTCCAAACCTTTGCTCTTGTGTATGCTCATTACGCGAACCGCGTCAATTGCGGAAGGCTGAGCCGCACCCATGCTGACATTATCCCTCAGACTGTCCATCAGCGTTACAAATCCGTGGAGCCCGCTTTTGCCGTTTGCAACGAAAGCCTGTGCCTTTTCAAGCAATAAATCAAGATTCGCCTGCCGAACCGCACCGCCGCGCAGCGCACCGACATAAACATAATAAAATGTCTCATCCAGAAGAGTGCCTATCAGTTCATCAACGCTTAAAAAGCGGCTCATTTCATGCCATCTATCAACATTTCCCAGGAAATAATTTGCCTTGCGGCAGTATTCCGCATTATTCGAGCCGTTTTGAAAGCTTTGAGCGGCCTCCGTGAGTCTGTCAATGAACTCTTCACCGCCGAAATCGGTTCGAATATGTATATACTCATCCTCATTGAACCCGCCGATTGGGGAGCGCATAACGCTTAAAAGCGGAATATCCTGCCTTCGATTGTCTATAATTCTTAGTAAATTTAAGAATATCTGTACCTCAATTGCGTCAAAATACCCATCTCCGAGCTCGGCCGCGCACGGAATGCCCTGTTCCGTCATTGCGTTTACAAATTGCAGAGCAACACCCTTCGTTCGCCGCATCAAGACCGCAAAATCAGAAAACATCGGCTTTCGCACTCGATTGATTTCCTTATCAAATACCTCAACATTTTCAATCACGTAGCGTATTTTATCAGCAACACAGCGTGCCTCGGCCTCTATGGCTTCCGGCTCATCGTTTTCCTTTGCGGAGTTATTTTCCGATTCGGCCTCATTTTCGTTTTCGCCTTTCCCATCTGAAATGTCAATTAAGCATATTTCCGCGCTGCCGTTTGCAGTTTCCGCGCCCATTCGCAATTCGGCATTGTCGGAATAATCAATTTCACCGACATCGCCGAGCATGATTTTTGAAAACAGACTGTTCGCTGCATTCAAAACTGACGTCATGCTTCTGAAATTTGCGTTCAAATCAATTCTTTTTCCAACCGTTCCGTCATAGCTTTGATATTTCGCCAAAAAATTTTCCGGTTCGGCCTGGCGAAAGCGATATATGCTCTGCTTGACGTCTCCGACCATAAACAGATTATGACCGTTTGAAACAGCAGCAATTATTGCGTCCTGGATGCTGTTGGTATCCTGATATTCGTCAACAAAAATGTATTTGAACTTTTCCTTATATTCAGCGGCAATTTCATCGTTTTTAAGCACGGTATATGCAAGCTGTTCCATATCATTGAAATCTATAAGCGCATTTTCACGCTTTAATTCGGAATAATGCTCCGCAAACCGTCGAACGATCGCTTCAAGACTTTTCAGGCAAGGATAAATCCGCGCTGCATTTTCACGTTCAACGTCATATGAGTAGCAAAAAGCCTCGCTTATTTTTTTGAATTGACTTTTGACTTTTTCGCGATATTCCTTAAGCTCCGCAGGCGCACCGCCCTTTCGTGACGGAATTTTTGCAAAAGCACAAGCCGCAATTTTACAGTGCCAATCGGAATAAGTTTTCAGCTGCATCAGCTCGTCATAAAATCCCATATCCGTTTGAAGCAGTTTCGTATACACTTCAAATTCGGGGTTATTTTTGTTTACAAAACAATGATAAAGCTCATTCGCCATATCATAAAACGTCGAGATGTTCCTTTTTGCGGAAGCAATCAGACTCTCCGCCGCCTTCTCGGAAAACGTTTCAAAGCTGCTTCCGTATGCCTCAACCGCCTCATGCAGCCAACCGAACGGATTAGGGCGTGCCATAATAAAATCATAGGTATCCTCAATAAGAGTGCAAAGCGCATCATCGCGAATAAGGGCGTCACAAAGCAAGCGAAAATCCGAATCCGAAGTTTTTTCCGCATCCGAATATGCCTCTTCCAATACATCATCCAATGCTTTAAGGCGCAGCAATGCAGCCTCTGCGGCATCGGCGGTTCTGAATGCCGGATCAAGACCGACTATATGACAATTACGTCTCAGAACATTTCCGCAAAAACTGTGAATGGTTGAAATATTTGCAGTAGAAATATTTATTGCCGAATCGTGCAAATGCATTTTCAGCTTTGTATCATCGGTTGACTCCGCAAGCTCCGACAACCGCCGCTCAATGCGCTGTTTCATTTCGGCAGCGGCGGGGTTCGTAAACGTTACAACAAGTATTTCCGAAACATCAGTCCCGGAAGCAATAATTCGAGCAATGCGTTCGGTCATTACTGCGGTTTTACCTGCACCCGCGGCAGCCGAAACAAGCAGGTTTCCATCCTCGTTAATTGCACGAAGCTGCTCAGCAGTCCACATTATTTTCTCCGTTCTTTCATAAACATATTATACGTCTCACTGTCAAAAACCCGGTCGCTTGAATTACAGTTTCAGCTTGTTCAGAACCTTTGCGGCAAGGGGTCTGTGCGCAACCATAGCGGCACGCGGACAAAACTCCTGGCAGCAAAAACAACGGATACATTTTTCGCGGTTTATATGTGGTTTTTTGTTTTTCATTTCTATTGCTTTTGCGGGACACATCCTTGCGCATTCACCGCATCCGATACAAAGACGTTTTTTTAGCGTGGGCTTATGTTCAAGCGCCGCTTTACTGATAAAATGAAGCACATTGCCTTTGCGCATAAAGCTCAATCCACGCACCGGCGGGGCTTTAAAGTCATCAACGGTTAACGCGCGAATATCACCGTACACCCTCAAATTTTTACTGGATGCAGGCGCAAAACCTCGTTCATACGCCGCTTGAAGCGTCGGCAGACCGTCAATGTTCATCCCGATCAGCTCTGCACCGACAACGTCGGCATAATACGTGCTTTTCGACGCAATTATTGCACCGATTTGGCGCGGCGTGCCGGCAGTCGGCCCGTTGCCCTCCATTCCGACAACGGCATCACAAATTGCAAGTCTCGGTTTGAAATACTCATTAAGATCAACAAGCATATCGGCAAATTCAGCATCGTTTTGAAATTTATAATGAACTTCCGGCTTTTTAAGACCCGGAATCGTCCCAAACAGATTTTTAACCGCCGCACTCATGCCAAGCATTCCGTGCGATTTCAATTTACAGAAATCAATAATTGCATCAGCCTCATCCAAATACTCTGTGTATGTGAAATTTTTTAGTACTTTTCCTTCAGGAAAGTCAACAGTTTTTTCATTCATATTGCGATTCAGCTTTGCACCGAGCTTTTCAAGCCGATCCATGCCCGTTGCTGCGTAGACGCGATTCAGCAAAGGAAGTGAATGCGGACCGCCGGGGCTGTCGCCTATCGTAACATCTGCACCGCGTGCCAAAAGCATTTCAACAAGTGCCTCAAGCAGGGCAGGGTGGGTTGTTGCGGCTGCATCGGGCTTTTTGAACGAAACAAGGTTGGGTTTAATAATTATTTTCATTCCGGGCTTGACAAAATCCAAGCCGTTTACCGCATTTAAGGCCTCTTCAAGCGCAGGTTTGACTGTCTCAACGTCATAAGTCTTGCAGCGTACAACAGCAACATCGTAGTTTTCCAATTCAACCTCCGGACTTTTTTGTGTATTTAAATCTTATCATAAGAAAAGAAGCGTCAAGCAACCGGTATTTAAACATAATGGAATACCGATTGCAGCTGATTCATTTATAAAAGCTGCTCGTAAACATCAGCAATGTGAAATTATCCGTAATTGCGGGATTCATGTTCGAACACGAATTCAGTCTGCCATCACTCCTGATTTTCACATACCCCTGATATGGGTTAACCGGGAAAAAGAAATTAACTTTATCATCCGGGCTTTTTATCACAAAAAACAGGCATACATCACCGTTCACAGGCAGTTCCCATGCGTTATCGCCGCCTCCGACTGCTTTTAAAGTTGAAGCATTAATTACGTTGCGATGCATATTATCCACTTGAGTTATCGTTATTTTTTCACCGCTTCGCAGCCCCCCGCCCAAGGAATTTAAAACCGTCACGCCGATGCGCAGTGAATTGCGTTCACTCCTTATCATTTCGCCGCGTTCGCCCGATCTGCACAAAGTCGGCGTATATGGGGTTACGCTGTCAACCCTTCCGATAAAGTATTCATTGCAGCCGACGAGCAGTTCGTTCATATTGGAATAGAACATATATTCACTTGGAATAAATAATTCGGATTTCATTGCCGCAATTTCGCGTTTAATTGAGCTGATTTGAACATTTCTGCCGTCGCTCATGCGAACTGTCGATCCGCTGCTTTGCATTACTCCGTTTTCGACCGGAACGTATATTTTTCTGTAACCAAATTCGCCTTTGTTTTCATCAGCAAGAAAGAGAATGCAGCGTTCACCAACATTATATTCTGTTGAAACATTAATTGTTTCAGAGCTTTCCGTATCGCCTGCGAAAACATCAAGTACTCGAAATAAAGAAATCGCATTGCCGCCGTATGTTGCTTCGCCGACACATTCCGCTTCGACAATCAGAGATGCATTTCTGAAACAGTTCCGCAAATTATAAACATCCAACGCATTTTCTTCAATTTCAAATTGATAATTCAAGTCCCTGAACACAACAGCTGGCTCATGCTGCGTTCTAAACGGCATAACAAGCGCAATTATCAGAACCGCATTCAGCAGTATTCGTATTTTTTTACAGGCACACATTGAATATTACCCCCGCATTATAAACAATGATTTCCTTATCGAATATTATACAACATTCGGATGTTTTTTTGAATCACCCTTACAGTTCATTTTTAATATATTTATAAGCGGGATGAATCAATGCATCCCGCTTATTTTTTACCGGCTGATTAATTGTGCAGTATTCTCAGACCGCTGCGCCGTCAGGCATCGGTTCAATTTCGTGCCTCCAAATTTTCGTTAAGGAAATTATTCCGAAAGTTACGGCGGAAAACTCTGCAATTACAAAGCACCACCAAACAGATTCAACCGATTTAAACACGAGAGCAAGCACAAGGGCGGCAGGGAGCAGCACCCCGAGCTGACGCAGTATGGACATAAACATGCTCTTGATTCCGTATCCGATCGCCTGAAAAGTTACAGATATTGTAATTGATGCCGCCGCGATAGGAAAATGCAAAGAAATAATTCGGAATGCCGCAATTCCTTCAGCGGTAATCTTCCCCTCGGAGTCGAAGAGGGAAACGATCTGCTGTGGGAACAGTTGGAAGAGCAGCGTGCCGATGCTCATAATAATAGCAGTTACGCAAAGTGTCATCTTCCATGCTTTTTTAAACCTCAGTCTGTTTCTTGCTCCGTAATTATAAGCAAAAATGGACATACTGGCGTTCGTAACTCCAAACAACGGCATGAAAACTATTGATTGAACTTTGAAATAAACTCCAAATGTTGCAACACCGGCGTTGCTCATTAGAATCCTTGAAAAAATCGCGTTCATGCCGACATTCATTATCGAACCTATCGACTGCATGACAATGCTCGGAATGCCGACTCGGTATATTTCTCGCACCGTTTCACCGCAGAGACGGAAATTTTTGAAACTTATTTTTACCTCATGTTCCTTAAAAAACACAAGTGCCAATGCCATCAGCATTCCGACCCATTGTCCGATTACCGTAGCATATGCCGCGCCTGCCACTCCCATTTCCGGGAAGGGGCCGATTCCGAAAATCATAAGGGGGTCAAGAATGATATTAACAACCGCGCCGACAAGTTGAGTCACCATTGAAAGCCCGGTTTTGCCCATTGACTGCAATATTCTTTCACAGCCGATTTGTATAAACACGCCCAATCCGAAAACCATGCAGATTTCAAGATAATCAACGCCCATTTCTATGAGCTGCGGATCGTCGGTGAAAAGCCTGAAAAACGGAGTGATTACAAACCCAAATATTGCAAATACAATTGCAGACAGCAAAAGCAGGCACAAGCCGTTGCTTGCACCTTTGCTTGCAGCCTCAGTGTTTCCCTCGCCGAGTTTGCGCGACATATATGAGTTCATGCCGACGGATGTTCCGATCGCAACAGCGATCATCAACATCTGTATCGGATAGGCAAGCGAAATTGCCGTCAGTGCGTCGGTGCTGATTTTTGCAACAAAATAGCTGTCCACAACATTGTACATTGCCTGCACAAGCATGGAAATGACCATCGGAATTGCCATGTTGGCAAGCAGTTTTCCGACAGGCATAACGCCCATTTTGTTTTTGCTCTTATGATTCTCTTCCATTCGGTTACGCTTTCTTAATCAGTAATAACCAAACGATTTTAACACCGGTGCTCAATATATTCAAGCTTTATCACGAATTATATATGTACTGTTGTTTCGGCAATGTCGGCCGAAAACTCAGCATAGGAAATTTATTCAGTCCTGCCACACATAATATCTATTCCTGAATGAATATTTGTTATATGTGCTTCAGTAATGTTTTTTTCCTGTTCACCGTCGAGCGTCCAGCTTACGCTTTCGTCCGGGAAGCGCACATGCAATTCGGATGCACGAAACATTCTGATGTATTCGCAGCTCATTTCGCCGCTTGTGATTGCATTTACAATTTTTGTGAGTTCAAGTGCATTTTGCGGATACCTAATCAAAATTATTTCGAACATTCCGTCGTTCATTTCGACCATTTCAGGCTTCAGCTTTACAATTCCCGCAATTATTCGCGAGTTGCTGACCGTGCAAAGGATAAACTCGTCCTCAATCGTTTCTCCGTTAATTTCAAAAACAGCCTTTATCGGACGGATTTTTTTGAGTGTATCAAACCCTTTCGCAAGATAAGCAAGAAAACCGAACATGTTTTTTGCGTTTTGCGAAGTCGAGTAGGCAACATCGGTAAATGCGCCGAAAGCTGCAACATAAGCATAGAATCTGCCGTTAAAATTTCCTACATCAATTGTAGTACAAATTCCATCAGTAATATTTCTTACAGCTTCATCGCTGTTCTTTGGAATGCAGAGCGTGTTCGCAAAGTCGTTCGTGCTGCCGGAAGGCACATAGCCCATGCGCGGGCGTTTCTCCTTTGGAAGCTGCATAATGCCGCTGATGACCTCGTTCGCTGTTCCGTCGCCGCCGGAACAAACAACAATTTCATTTTCCGCACCGTATTTTTTTACGTATTCGGTTGCAGATCCGCTGTTGATTGTTGTAAGTGTTGTGCAGGCATAGCCGTTATCCGTCATGTGTTTTACAACTTGCGGAAGCAGTCTTAACGATCTGCCTTCTCCCGCAACGGGATTAAAAATCAGCAGTGCACGCTTATGAACGAGTTCACCGCAAGCCTTATCATTCACCGATTTTTCGCCCGTTTCAGCGTTTTTTTGCTTCCATTCATCAAACAATCTGCCCATTTTCTTTCCTCACCAATGTTTTGATGCTTCAACCTGCGCAAACACTCATAAGAAGTAAAAGTCACTGTACTCCATAGAGATATTCGTGCAGAAGTCTTTTATTATCAGCAATATCTATATGAATAACAGCCATTTTTCCTTCCCATGCATAGTCCCATGTTCCTTCAAAGGGGAGTGCACGGTTTTCAAGCGTTAAATCGCCGCCAAACACAACATCAATTGCAAGATCGATCATCTGCATCGGACTCATGTTCGTCTCAACATATTTTGTCAGATTGTTTACCAATGCAGTAAGCGAAGCAATTGATTTTTCGGTCTTTGCTTTTTTAAAAAACGCATACATAACGTCTCGCTGTCTCCGCGTTCTTGACCAATCGCCGTCACCGCCGATGGACCTGTTGCGCGAATGCGTCAGCGTTTGCCGACCGTTCAAATGCTGCCAACCTTCTTTTACGGGCAGGACATCATTTTCTGCGCTGTTATTTATGTATTCAACTTCACGTTCCGTAAGATACACATCTATTCCGCCGACGGTGTCAACAATTTCTTTCAGAGAATCAAAATCAACCTTCACATAATATTGAATGTCCATCCCGAAATTGCTGTTGACGGTATTTATTGCAAGCCCGACACCGCCAAAGAAATATGCGGTGTTTATTCGGTTCCACGTATCACGATTAGGAATATAAATCCATGTGTCGCGCAAAAGAGAAACAAGTTTTGCCGTCCGCAGCTTTCGATTGTACGAAAGGATCATCATCGTGTCCGACCTTCCGTGCCGTTCACCCTCGCGTACATCGCTTCCGAAAAGCATTATATTTACAACATCCTTGTCGATTCTGCTCTCATTAAAAATCGAATCGTCATCCATTCTGATATCGTCAATCAGTGCAGGATCAAAATCCTTTGTTGTGTCAACTTTATCAGCATCAGCCTTGATCAACGCGGGGGGAGTTGCCGTCTCACCCGGTGATATTTCAGGCTTTTTGACGGTTGAAACCGCATTTTTGTTCATCTGCCCGAGTTTGCAGCAAACAATCACCAAAGGTATGCTCAAAAAAACAACCACAAGCAGGATAATAATTACTATGCGAAGTGCATGTTTTTTTGCGGTTTTGCCTTCCCCGCGTTTTTTCATTTTTTATTCCTCCCGATAACCGTTGGGGTTCATCTGCTGCCAGCGCCATGTGTCACGGCACATATCCTCAAGCGTTTTTTCGGTATACCAATGCAAAAGCTCAGCCGCAAGATGTGCATCTGCAAACGAGGCATCGATATCGCCGGGACGGCGTTCGGTTATAACATACGGAATTTCAATGTTGTTTGCCTTTTCAAAAGCGTGAACGATGTCAAGCACACTGTAGCCTATGCCGGTACCGAGGTTGATTTCGACACAGCCGTTTTCATTTTGCGCATATTTGAGTGCGGCAAGATGACCCTTCGCAAGATCAACAACATGTATGTAATCACGCACTCCTGTCCCGTCGTGAGTATCGTAATCATTGCCGAAAACGGAGAGTCTTTCGCGTCTACCTATTGCAACTTGTGATATATACGGCATAAGGTTGTTCGGAATCCCTTTCGGATCTTCGCCGATCCTGCCGCTTTCGTGCGCGCCTATCGGATTGAAGTAGCGGAGAAGAACTATCGAAAGTTTCGGATTTGCCGCACAAACATCCCGCATAATTTGTTCGCTCATGTATTTTGTCCAACCGTAAGGGTTGGTGCACCATGTGGGCTGCTTTTCGTCAATCGGAACGACTTTTGGCACGCCGTAAACGGTCGCAGATGAGCTGAAGATAAGCTTGTTTACATCATGACGCTGCATAACCTCAAGCAGATTCATTGTTGCATCAAGATTGTTTTTGTAATACATTAACGGCTTCGCAACCGATTCCCCGACTGCCTTTTTCCCCGCAAAATGGATCACGGCATCAATATCATTTTCTGAAAAAACCTGTTCGAGCGCATCCTCGCTGCACACATCAATTTCATAGAAACGAACAGTTTTTTTGCCCAATTCCTCAATACGTTTCACAACTTCGCGGCAAGAGTTTGATAAATCATCTGCAATAACAACATCACAGCCTGCGTTCATCAATTCAACTGCGGTGTGCGAACCGATATATCCCGCACCGCCGGTAAGCAATACTTTCATATTTCCTCCGTTTCCGTTTCGGGCATTATAGCTCCGAATTATCAATTTTTTGTTAATTATAAATCAATTTCCGTTGTATTTCGGAAAAACCGGGCAAGCTGTTCGATAAAAACGAAATGCCCGGCTGCTTCAATGCTTAATCAGCGTGAACCTCGTCCTTAAGAACACCAACAAAAGGCAGGTTTCGATATGTGCCGGCATAGTCAAGACCGTATCCCACGACAAATTCATTAGGAACGACAAATCCGTAATAATCCGGAGTAATGGCGCATTCACGGCGTTCGGGTTTATCAAGCAGGGCAACGATTTTGAGGCTTGCAGGTTCGCGGGCACGAAGCATGCTCGTGAGATGATTCAGGGTCAGCCCGGAATCCATTATATCTTCAACGATTATGACGTGCCGTCCGGTAATGCTCATGTCGAGATCCTTGTTGATGCGAACTATTCCGGAAGTTTTTCTTGCATTGCCGTAACTTGAAATTGCGAGAAAATCAATCTCGCAATAATCATCGAATTGGCGAACAAGATCGCTGAAAAAATGCACTGAACCCTTAAGAATGCAAAGAAAAACAGGGTTTTTGCCGCGGTAATCGTTTGTAAGCTTCTCCGCAAGCTCGTGAACCCTCCGCTGCAGTGTTTCCTGATCCAAAAGCACATAATCGATATCGTTGTGCAATCCGGTTTTATTAATCATTTTATTCCTCCGTAATTTTGTTGTTTTTATATTTGCGAACCAAAGAGTTTTTTTCAACTTGATCGCAGCTGTTTTTCTGAAATACGAAGCCTTTATCCGAAGAAGGATTCCTCCGTTTCAAATTCAACGCAAACAATATATTTTGTTTCGCTTGAAATTTTGACATCATCGGATATTCCGACTCCGTATGCATATACTATTTTGCCGCAGCATTCGAGCAGCGGCAGTCTGTCGCGCCGTTCGGAATCAATTTTTTGAGCAATCAAATACTTTTTCAACTTTGTTTTTCCGGGCGCATTTACCGGAAAAAACATGTCTCCGGCGTGTCTGAACCTGATGTTCAGGCTCAGAGCTTCTACGTTATTTTTTATTTTCAGTCCGTCAGCCGGTGTATCGTTTGCTTCGTTTTCAAAAAGCCCTATAAGCTTTTCGAGATCCATCATTGCTCGAGTTTTATTATACACCCGTTCGTGTGAAAATTCCAGACCGCCGTCCGCGACGGAAGCTTTTACCCTTCCGAATGAAGTTTTAATCCATTTTCCGTTGAGGGGCAGGGGAGTGCTGCGGGTCTGCGGGCACAATTGAGCATCCGATTGAAAGTCTGTCTGTTTTTTTTCTGAGTTGGAAACACAATTAATTTCACACTCATGTTTCGTGCAGCTTTTGTTTTCAACGAGCAGTCTTCCGAAACTTTTTCGAATTATAACTGTAGACATTTCAATTTTTGCGCCCGACTGCATTTCAAGCAGTTTCATCAAAGCTTCTATATGCGGCTGAAAAACATCGTTTTGCACTCCGTTTTCCCGAAGCATGTGCATTACGGCGCGCGACTTAATCGGCACCGGCAAGTGAATCAGCTTTTCCGCATCAACCCCGTTTTCTGTTTTTGCGTTCAGATAGGCCTCTTTTGCAACGCCGTTTAGGTATTTTTCATCTTCATTCAAAAGTTTTGCATTTCTGCATATAACTTTTTCGCAGCTTGAATTAATACCGTTTCGTATTTCCGGAATTATTTTCAGTCTCAGCAAATTTCGTGCCGTATCCGGAACAAAATTTGTTTCATCCGTTTGAAACTGCTCGCCGTTTTGCAGTAAATACTCGACCAATTCTTTTTTCTCAAACTCCAGAAGAGGATGAATGATTTTTCCGCTGCAATATTTCATTCCGCACAGCCCGTTAAGCCCGCTTCCGCGTAAAAAATGCAGCAGTATGCTTTCCGCATTGTCCGACAAATGATGAGCTGTTGCAATAAATCCCATGCCGCTTTGAATCCTTGCACGTTCAAGAAAGTCATAACGCAATTCCCGAGCCGCTGTTTCTGTCGAAAGGCTGTTTTCATCGGCATATGCCGGAACATCCGCCTTTTCGCTCAGAAGTTTAAGCGCATGTTTCTCACAAAAAGCGCGAACGAAATTCTCATCCTCGTGCGCTGCTTCGCCGCGTATGCAATGATTGAAATGGGCACAACATAATCTGAAATTTGTGTGCTTTTCAACGATTTTGCAGGAGAGATTCTTTAGAAGGAGAGCAAGCGCACATGAATCCGCGCCTCCGCTGAGCGCAACCAAAATTCCGCTTTCAAGGGCGTCGGCACAGTTTTTTTCAAGGATATGGAGCATTTTTTCTTCCGTTTTCATAACGCCCGCCTTCCTTCAAAGAACATTGCTGCAAATCAAAGTTTTTCTCTGTGCAAAGGATTATAAACAAGCTTGCCTTTTTCTTTAACGCTTTCAAAAAGGGTTATTTCCGAGGCAGTGAAGCTTGTTTTAAACTCCGTCTCCTGCAATTGTGCATAAACCAGTTCGTCGAATTCAACACTCCGTCCGAGAGTTATATGCGGAACAAAGCGTCTGTATTCGCGTGCAAACCCGTTATCAGCCAATGCGGTTTGAAGTGACTCATGCAAAATTGCCAATTCGCCTGTATTTCCGCCGACCTCGATAAAAGCCGTGCGGCTGCCGCTCCTTTCAAAACTTGAGAATCCGGCAGGATGCAGTTCAAACGGACGAATTCCGCGCACGGCAGATTGCATTGCTTTTACCGCGCCGGCAAGATCGTTGCTTTCGCCTATAAAATGCAATGTTATATGCAGGTTATTTTCCTGAACAAATCTGCCTCCGCTCGAAAGCATCTTAAGCTCTTTGAGCGCAGCACCAACTTCGTTTCTGACAGCTTTGGGCAGTTCAACGGCAATAAACAGACGCATGGCATTTACCCTACTTTAAATCATAGATTTTATTATACTTTTCTGTGAGGTATTCAATGTAATAATCTGCATTGAATTCCTCTCCGCAGGCATTCTCGATCAGCTGCGCCGGGGTCAGCAGCATTCCGTATTTATGTATTTTTTCAGTCAGCCATGCGGTAACTTCGTCGATCCTGTTTTCCGAAACAAGTTTATCAATATCAATATCCTGTTTCATTTTGTGAAGGAATTGCGCTCCGTAAGCAGAGCCGAGGGAATAGCTCGGGAAATAACCCAGCGCACCGCCGCTCCAATGAGAATCCTGAAGGCAGCCCATGCTGTCGCAGGGAACATCGATTCCGAGATATTCCTTATACAATCTGTTCCATTCATTCGGCAGATCCTTAGTTGAAAGCGAACCGTCCATAAGCCTTTTTTCAATTTCATATCGTACCATTATATGCATTGAATAAGTCAGTTCATCCGCCTCGGTCCTGATAAGAGAGGGCTCGGCCTTGTTTACGGCAAGATAGAAATCATGCGCGGAAACATTTTCAAACTGCTCGGGGAAAAGCTCTTTAATTTTCGGGAAAATCAAAGAAATAAACGCTTCACTCCTGCCGATGATGTTTTCATAAAAACGAGACTGAGATTCGTGAATGCCCATTGAAGCTCCGCCTGCCATCGTTGTTCCGATAAGATCATCGCCGGTGTTCAGCTCATAGATCGCATGTCCGCCCTCATGTATCACCGAATACATGCTGCTTGCAACCATATTTTCATAATAATGCGTGGTAATTCGAACGTCATGCTTGTTGAATTCGGTTGTAAACGGATGCTCCGTTTCCCCGATTGAACAATCGTCGCGGTTAATTTTCATAACGTCCATTATATAATCCGACAGTTTTCGCTGCGTTTCGATCGGGCAGGACTTTTCAAGGAACGAAGTATTGATAACATCACCTTTTTCGCAAATTGCATGAATCAACGGAACAAGTGCGCTGCGGAGCTTTTCAAAATATACATCAAGCATTTTTTTCGATGCACCGCGCTCAAATTCATTAAGCCAGTAATCATATGCATCCGTCTCCGGTGAAACATATGCCGCAATTTTTCTGTTGTATTCGACAATTTGCGCAAGATACGGTTCAAAAACGGAATAATTGTCCGTATTTTTTGCTTCAACCCATGCATTATGGGCTTCTGTCAGGAGCACCTGGAACGCGGTGTATTCGTCCATGGGGATTTTGCGCATTTGATTAAGCTCGCGCGCTTTTTCCTCGACTTCACGGCGAGTTATAAAGTCCAATTTATCAAGATTTGACATCATGGTGTCTATAACTTCAAACTGCTCCTCATTTACGGTCAGTTTGTAGATAATTTCACTTAAGACGCCGTAAGTTCTGCCGAGGCCTTCCGCCGAATTTTTCGGTGCAGCCGTTTCGGAATCATAGCTCAGAACACCCATCGCATGACTGTAGGCTGCCATGGTTTCTGTGTTTTTCTTAAATAATTCCTTTGCCTTTTCAAATTCCATATTTTTCTCCTTTTGGGTTGTTCGTTTTATTTTTACGCTCCCGTAAAAAGTCTTACGGGAAGAATCATGTAATAGAATGCTTCGCCCTCGACCGGAACGATTACGCAGGGCGTAACGGCATTGTTCATGTTCAGGTAAACGCATTCGTCATCAAGAACACGCATTACATCCTGAATATAGGTTGCGTTGAACGCAATTTCCAGATCCTTTCCGACAAGTTGAATTTCAATCTCGTCGTTTATATTTCCCTTTTCACTGTTTGCCGTTATGGTGAGGGTGTTGTTTGCAAACATCAGCTTGATGCGGTTCGATTTCGATTCGCGCGCCATGAGCAAAGCGCGCTCGGTGCTGTTCTTCAACTCTTCGCAATTGATCAAAACTCTTGTTGCAAAGTTTTTGGGCAGAATGCCCTTATAATTTACATATTCGCCGTCCAGAAGGCGCGAAATGACCTTTGTTCCGCCGAAATCGATTTTTATATGCGTGCTTGAAAAAATAAGCTTAACTTCCGAATCGTCGGAAGAAAGAACGGCGGCAATTTCCTGCATTGCGCGTTTGGGAATTACGACGGATTTTTTGCCGGTGCAGTTATTGATTTTTTCTTTTCTCATTGCAATGCGGAAGCCGTCGAGTGCAACCATTACAAGCGTGTTGTCGCTGTCGAATTCAAGGCAGACGCCGTTGAGGATTGCCTTTGTTTCATCATTGGAAACCGAAAATATGACCTGTTTTATCATGCTCTTCAGCTTGTTTTGAGGTATATCCGCCGAAAACTCATCGTCAACGCGCATCATTTCGGGGTATTCATCCGCATTTTGAATCTGTATTGAAGACTTGACCCTGCGCGAGCGAATGTTCATTGTGTTCCCGTCGCTTTCGAAATCGATTGTGTCGCCGCTGAATTTCTTTACAAGATCGGAAAACAGCTTGCCCGGAAGGACCGCGCTGCCCTCATCGTCGATAATTGCGGGAATTTCGGTTTCAATTTGGAGTGACAGATCCGTGCATTTTATGAACAGAGTGTCATTCGCTGCATACATATATATGCCCTCAAGGATCGGAAGTGTTGCGTTTGAGGGCATTGCCTTCGTAACGACGGAAACCGCCTCGTTGAGTTCTCTTGTGTTTACGCTGAAGCGCATGGGTGCATCTCCTTTGCTGTTGTTTATTACTAAGGTAGCGGCGGCAGTAGTAGTGCGGAAACTGCGGATAAGTCATGTTTTGCCTTTGCTGTCAAATAAAAACAGTGTTTATAAAAGGCGCAAAACTCTGTTGATAAATCCGGCTGTTATTAACAGTTTCCGTGTTGTTCGCATTATCCTCAGCAAATTAATTCTTTTCCTTGTGGAAAAAGCGGATAACAAGGAAAAAAATCCCTGTTTGTTCTGCCGCTTTTTGATACGGTAAAAAACACCGTGAAAGCTGTTTTTGAAAAACAAAAGCGTTCTGCATAATGCAGATCCGTGAGGCTTAAGCCTTCGCCGATGTATACTCCGCCTGTATACATTATAAGGTAAAACGGCCTTGCGGTCAATACGGAAAACGGTCTTGCGGTCAATACGGACGGGGCAGAGAATTGATTCCGAAACAGCACGAAAAGTCGAAATTTTGCGACTGATATTGACAAATGACAGCAACTTGCGTTATTATACAATCGAGTATTCATATCCGCAGATTGAGTTTGCGGGTGCGGGCTTGCCATACCCAAAGAATTTTGCACTGTTTTTTGACTGTACACAAAATTCATTGCAGGGTTTTTTGAGTAATTTCGGAGGAAATATAATGGACAGAATGTTTTTTATCGTTAACCCTGTGGCCGGAAGCGGTAAATGCAATGCTTTGTTTTCGAAATGTGAAACCATACTTCGCGAACGCGGCATTGAATACATCGTTAAAAAAACGGAGTACAAGGGACATGCGGTCAAAATTGCAGAGGAAGCGATAAAAAACGGAGAAAAGTTCATTATTGCGGCAGGCGGCGACGGAACAGTGAACGAAATTTCCTCCGTCATATGTCAAAACCCGAATGTTAAACTCGGGATCCTTCCTTTCGGAACAGGAAACGATCTTTCCGGAGTGATGAATCTTCCGAGCGAACCTGAAGCGGCGATAGACCTGCTTCTGAGCGGAGAAGCAAAGTATATCGACATGGGCATTGCAAACGGAACAAAATTCACAAATGTCTGCGGAATCGGTTTCGATGTTGATGTTTTGATAAATACCGAGCGGCATAAAAAGGGCAGGAAGGGGATGCTTCCGTATTTTTTGGGCATTGTTGACTCGCTTTTTCATCGAAAAAAGGTATATGCCAAAATAAAAACAGACAGCATTCAATATGAAGGCGATATTATTATTTCGGTTGCCGGAAACGGAAAGCGTTTCGGCGGAGGAATGCTTGTGAATCCGGATGCGGAGGTTGACGACGGTCTGTTTGATCTTTGCATCGTGCGTTGGGTGAGCCTTTTTACCTTTTTGCGGCTTTTACCGCTTTTCATAAAAGGTAAACACAAAAACAAAGCTCCTGTCACTAATATTCGAACGCAAAGCTTCACGATCGAAACGGACAGTGAATGTATTGTTGAGCTTGACGGTGAGCTTATTGAAAAAACGCCGTTGACTTGCAGCATTATAAAAAATGCATTAAGAGTGGTTCGACCGTGAAGCATGCAACACAAAATGACGGGTCCCGACGGACATGACGGTTGAAACTTATTTCCGATAAAGGAATTTTTCGGAAGACTTTTGCATAAAATCCAAGAATGGAGGTTTAACCGTGGACAAAACAAAAAAAACACAACACGGTGCAGCAAAAAAAAGAAAAGCCGCACACAGAGTTTTTGCGTTGTTGATTTCTGCGCTTGTTGTCATCGGCATTGCTTTTGCCGCTGTGCTGATAATTAAACGGATAAATACTGTTGCACGGAAAAAATCGCTCCCGATTCGTCCGGAAACCGAATATGCATACACAGGCGACGGTTTTGTATATATTGAAGGAAAGACGTTGAATTTTTACAGCGTAAAAAACGAAGATAAAAACTATTCAATGTCTGTTGAAGCTGATAATGTCAAACTCGTAGGAACGGATAAAATTAAAGTTATATACAACTCCTCTTCGATTCAAATTATCGGCACAAGGTTCGACAACATGTTGAACGGTGAATTAAAAAAGATAGTTTGCGGAGATAAATACGTTGCTGTTTACCTCAAAAACGAAAACGGAACGCACTCTTTGCGCGCTTTCAATTCATCCGGAACGCAATGCTGGCAGCGGGATTTCAGCACGACTTGCATTACCGATTTCGGTTTTGAGAGTTCGGATTCTCCTGTTTTGTGGATGTCGGAGCTTTCAACAGTCGGAAATTCATTTTCAACATCGATTTCGCTGTATGATTTAAGCCGTGAAAGCGTTATCGGAATTATTTCGGTTCAACAACAGATTGTTAAAAATGTTTTCATCACAAAAAAGAGTATTTTTGCATTCTGCACCGATTATTTGATTCGTTTTGACAGGGGGGCGAATGCAGAGGCATATCGCGTTCTCTGCTATGGATACGATTGCCTTTCCGCCGATTTGAGCGGCGGAAGAATGTATTTGCTTCTTGACAAAACCCCATTGGAAAACTCATCCGACAGCAGCTCGGAAACAAAGGGGGTCGGTGAGTACAGAATCCTTTCGGTCAGCGAATCACGGCTTGCGGAGGAGGCGAGCTGCACTATCACAAAGCCCGAGAATGTTGTTTATGCCTGTATGATGCGGGACAGAATCTCGATTATCAAAAATAACCAAATTGATTTTTACGGTATTAACGGAAAACTGCAAAAATCATATTTCTTTGATTCGCCTGTTGACAGTGCTGTAAAACTTGATAATAAAAATATATTAACGGTGAGCGGCAGTGAAACTGCTCTTTATAACATAAGGTGAAAATGCCTTACATCCATGTGATCAAGGCGTTATATCGGAGGTATTATTATTGAATATAATTGATTTTTTGATTATCTTTATGATTGGATTGTACTTCGTATCGGGCATGTACAAGGGCTTTGTATGGAGTGCATCAACTTTGGGGGTATCAATCGTGGCCTGTTTGTTGGCTTTTTTGCTCATGGGGACGGTTTCGAACTCGATAATTAAGAATGAAAAGCTCTACAATTCAATGTTGAGCTACACGGAAGGTTCGGAAGCCATTTACGACGTTGAACTTGTCAAATCTGACATAAAGAGTTTATCTAATTCCGAAATTGACGAGGTCATGAGCAGGTCAAACCTTGCTTATCCGCTTAAAGAGCGTGTTTATGAAAACATAATGACGGAGGCCTTCAAAGCGGAGGGAATAACAACGCTCGGCGATTATTTCAACGAGAGCATTGTTCGCGTGATAATAAATATTGTTGCATTTATTGTTGTTTATTTGGCTGTGCGTGTTTTATTCACATTTGTGATCTGCTGGCTGGATTACGCATTTATTTTCCCGCAGCTTCGCAAAGTTGATTTCATTATCGGCGGAGCGGTCGGGCTTGCAAGGTCAATCATCGGGATCTGCGTAATATTTATGCTGATGCCGATTATTTTGACGGTGCTTCCGTTTGATGCAATTGAAAAACTTGTTTCGTCGAGTGCGATTGCGTCATTCTTCTATCAGTCAAACATCCTCCTTAAACTGATTCCGGGTGTGTAATCCGCATAGCTTGTATGCAAAATTCGAATTATCTTTCGAACGAAAAAGGGAGCGGCGCTGTTTGTTCTTCAAAAGAAACGTTGCATTCGGCCGAACTCGCTCCGGGCGAGCGGATTGATGATTTGCAGCTTAACGGACTAAGCTTGATTCAGTCTGCGGACGCGTTTCGATTCGGCACGGATTCTGTTCTGCTTGCGCATTTCGCGCATGTTAATGCGAAGGAATACTGTGTTGACCTTGGCGCGGGCGCAGGTGCGCTGAGTTTTTTGCTTCACGGCAGAACAGGCTGCCGAATTCTTGGAATTGAAATTGACGCACGGCAAGCGGATCGTTTTTTGCGTTCCGTTCGTTTAAACGGTTTGAACGAAGCTGAAATTACTGCAGTTAATGCTGATTATATAGATTATTCATCAAAATCGAAAATAAAGTTTGATTGTGCAATTTGCAACCCGCCTTATCATCAGCATGATTGCGGCGCGATTTCCCAAAAGGGGGCTGCAACGCATGACATTGCCGCTCCCATAAAAGAAATTACAAAAGCTGCTGCGAAACTTCTTAAATATGGCGGTAAATTTTTCATGTGTTTTCCCGCAAGGCGGCTGTGCGATGCTTTTACTGCGCTTTCGTCCGCCGGGCTTGAGCCTAAACGGCTGTGTCTTGTTGCAGGCAAGCCGGAAGCCGCGCCTTATCTTGCGTTGATTGAAGCAAAAAGCGGGGCAAAAAGCGGATTGATTATTGAAAACAATTTAATAATTTATGATGAAAACGGGGAGTATTCACCCGAGGTGGCTGAGTTCTATGGAAAATAAAAAGATACCCGCAAAGCTTTATCTTTGCGCAACCCCTATAGGTAATCTTGAGGATATAACGCTGCGTTGTCTGCGCATTTTGCGCGGCGCGGCTGCGGTGTATTGTGAAGATACGCGAAACACCCTCAAGCTTATGAATCATTTTGAAATTAAAAAAACTCTTATAAGCTGCCACGAACACAATGAGGAACAGCGCGCGAATGAGATTGCCGAACGTGTGCGCGGCGGCGAGGCGATAGCTTTTGTCAGTGACGCGGGAATGCCGGGGGTCAGCGATCCAGGCAGCCGTCTTGTCAGGTTTTTTGTTGAAAACAATCTCCAGTTTGAGGTGCTCCCGGGCGCAAATGCCGTTTTGACGGCGTGGGTAATGAGCGGGCTTCCGACGGAGTCGTTATATTTCTGCGGCTTTATTCCCCGCAGCGGTGCTGAACGCAGCGAAGCCGTTGAAAGGATAAAGAACAGCGAAGCAACGGTTGTTCTTTATGAAAGCCCACATCGTGTTGCTGCAACTTTTGCTGATTTTTCCGAACTTTTTCCGAATCGTGAATGCGCATTGGTACGGGAAATCACAAAGACTTTTGAACAGGTCATACGCGGAACGGCGGCGGAGCTTGCCGCACGGTTTGCGGAAAGCGAACCCAAAGGGGAGTGCGTTATTGTAATTTCTCCATGTGATAATAATATTGCTGCCGATAATACAAAACTGCGTGAAACTGTCGGTATTCTTCTGAATGCCGGAATCGGTGCAAAAAACACGGCAAAAATCGCCTCAAGCATTTTGAACGTTCCGAAAAACGAGGCGTACAGGCTCGCTCTTGAATTATCGGATGAATAAGCGTTCCCGTATGCGGCATTGAAAATTAATACACAATGCAAATAAAAAGCAGTGCCGCGATTTGAAGCGCGAGGAAAAGCGGCATAAAAATCACAAATTTCATGTGCTTCGTTTTATGCTTGAATATACGCATACCGAGTACGGAACCGGCTGCACCGCCGAGGAACGCAATGATAAACAGCGTTTTTTCAGGGATGCGCCATTTTTTATTGATTGCTCGTTTTTTATCGATTCCCATGGACACAAAACCGATTACCGACATTATGACCATGTAAATAATTACAATTATCTTGTAATTGAAATTAGGCATTTTAATTCTTTCCTTTGTTTTCTCTTCCGAAGAATTTATCGGCGTCAACCGCACGCGGCCGCCTGTAGCGGCAGCCGGCGGTGGTGTCAAAACAGCAGATACTTATATACGGACAGTATTTACATGCTGTTTTCCCGTGATACTCCGTCGGACTGACCTCTATCCGTCCGCGCATAATTGCACGAAGCGTTTTTCCTGCAATTTTTTTTGCAAATTCAAGGGTTTCTTCCATTTCATCCTCATCCGCAAGGCTGCCCTTAAACATGCCTTCCTTTTTTGAGTAACGTACACCGTACAGCACATCGGAGCTTCCCGGAAAAGCGGAATCCATTGCTTCGAGTATGTTTTCATCATTTAATGTCAAACCGTTCATCCTGAAACTGCGTTGAATTTCATTTTCCGCTTTGTCTTCGCTGATGCCCTCACTTGCCTGTGCGTCGCCGATATGCAAATAATACATTCCTGCTGTGAAGAGCGGGTTATTGGTTTCTTTCCGCATTGCGTTCTGCATTGCGGAAGCGTACAGCGGCAATTGAATGCGCAGCCCGTTTGCAAGTTCGGTATAGTCAAATGTTTGACCATATGTTTTATAGTCAATTATGCGAATAAACTCTTCGTTTGCCGGTGAAACGTATTTGTCAATGCGGTCGGCAATGCCCGTGATGCTGTAGGTCACGCCGTTTTCCGCTTGAATGCGCAGCGGCGGATAGGCATCGTTGTCGTGGCCGAAATTGACTTCACTTGCAAACGGTCGAAATTTGCCTGCGTTGATTTGTTTCACGACAGCAAGGGCGGCAGTTTCAACAAGCTCGGCAATGCGCTGAAATTCCGCCCGCATTCTGGCAGAATCAAGCAAAATTCCGTTATTGTGTTCGATCATCATGGGCGGAAGAATCCGTTCAAGCTTTTCGTGGATATCCGCTGCGGAAATCGTTGTAAAATCGCAGTTGCTGTTCAAATATTCCTTTATCAATTTATCAAACGCTTCGTGAATGAAGCTGCCGCGGTCATTCGCTTTTTCCGTTCGCTGCGGCCGCTCCTTTAGACGCATTCCGAACTGTATCAGATAACGGAACGGACATTGATTGAATGTTTCAAGCCGTGTTGCGGTGCCCATCAGCCGCCTTCCGTAGAGCCGCATGGCCGTTTCACTTCCGAGCGCAGCGGGGGAGTTATCATTGAAAAACATTTTATCGAGCATATCGAGACGCGAAAAATAGCTTTCACTGCCCGAAAAATGTGAGTACAGACTGTTCAGGCTTTCATTGATTTCGCCGCTGTCAATCATGTTTCTTATGCCCGATGCAAGTTCGGCAAATGCCGCCGCGTCCGTTTCACCGGCATGGTTTAATGAAGCTGTTGATGTTTGCTTTGCATTGGGAAAGATTCTGCGCAGGCGGCTGATCATTCCGGAAGGTGCGGCGGCGGTTGAACCGATTTCATTGCTGTACGAAAAGCGAAGCATGTCCGTTGCTTTTGAGATTACTGAATATACACGTAAATTTTCAGAGCTGTTCATGCTTTTTGTGCTGTCCCAAACGGTAATGCCGGCATTTTTCATGCGCAGAAGGTCACTGTCGTTCAGTATTGCATTATCGGCTTTTGCTTTCGGAACAAGCCCCTCGTTCATGCCGAGTATCAACAAGAATCTGCACTTTGAAACATGAATTTTATCCATATCACCGATGATTACCTGATCAAGCGTGGTGGGGATAATGCCGATTGAATAGCTCATCAATCCTTCTTCAATGATTGACGAAAATTTGCTTAAACTTATCACCTCGTCATCAAGAATTGCAAACAATTGATTGAACATTTCAATAATTGTATCATAAATCTGCCGATTTTCGACGGCGGAATCCAACTGCCCCGCTTCGGCGAGCTCTTCACAGTATTGCTGAAGTTTTTCTGCAATACCTAATTTTGTAAGATAGTTAAAAAGCGCTTTGATTCTTGTGCGTGCATCTTTGCCCGTCGAAAGCTCCGCTTTAAGTTCAACCAGGGGTTTTGCAACTGTTCTTCTTGACTCTTCGATGCTTTCATCGATTTCCACATTTAAAAACTCACTCAGCGGCGCATCATCATAAAGCTTGCTTCCGTTCAATCCGAATTTCAGAATATGATTTTCGAGTCTGTCGCATTCGTCATTTGACAGGGTGGTAAGCCCTGTTTTAAAAACGCGAATAAAATCTTCGCTGCGAAAATTCTTTTCCGCGCAGCGGAGCGCGGCAAGCAGCAATTCGGAAATCGGATGGGATGAAATCGGGCGCTTTGAATCCATAAAATAGGGGATTGAATATGCATCAAAAATACGCCGTATTGTTGTTGAATATCCGTCGGGATCGCCAAGCACAACCGCAATATCGCGAAAACGCATACCGGCTTTGACGGCGTTCCGAATCGCTTCTGCGGCGGCGCGAACTTCCTGTCGTCGGTCCGATGCGGAGTGAATTTCGATGGAATTCGCTGTTTCGTCGGGATAAGATTCAGTGAAAATTCGGTAGGGAAAAGCGAATAAATTTTTTTCAAGATGAAGAAGCGCCCCGGTTTGGTGCAGCATTTTGTCCTGCATTCGAATAACATTTGTTTCGCATTTCATTTCGCCCGCAATTGCCGTTAACTTGCGGTATGCGTCAAAATCCGACTCGAATATTCTTCTGTCGGGCGCACTTCCTGTTATGTCAATTCGAAATGTTATTGTGACTGATGCCGCAACGGAAAACAACACTTTAATTATGCCGATTATCTGCGAATTCAGCATATCCGGCGCATCAATAAAAACGTCCGTACCGACTGCGGAGGAGCGGGGAAGTCGTTCTATCAGAGAATTCACCAAATCTTCGCCGTCAATATATCTGCCTTCGGTATATTCATTTGTTTTTCTGTAAATCAAGGCGAAATCCGACAGTTTTTCACGCAAACGCGCAGGAAGATTGTCTGCGGATAATAAATCATCCGGCGTAATCGAAAATCGCTTGCATTTAAGTATTATTTCATCACATTCCTTTGAAAAGCCCCTGTGTTTTGAAACGCGTGAAAATGCGGTGAGTTCGCTGCTTGCCTCGTCAACAATGCGGCGAACGAGCATTTGCCGTCCCTGCGAGGACAGAAAGGTTTTTCGGTTTCCCGTTTCGGTCAGTACACGGCGTGCAAGCGTTGTGAACGACAGAACGGATGTATAAAGAATGCCGCCTCCGATGTATTCGGAAAGCGAACGTTCGGTTTCGAACGTTGCCCTGTCGGGAACTATGAGAACAGAACGTTTTGCTGCTTTTTCGTTGCGGGCAATATGTGAATATATACTGTGTGTTTTTCCCGTTCCGGCGCGTCCGATGATGAAATTGACTTTTGCAGGCATATTTCCCTCCTGTGTGCAAAACTTTGAAAATTATCCACATTTTATTGCGAAACTGTGGATAATTTCGCCCAAAAACGAGCTGACCGTTAAAATCAATAAGTGGTTTGCGAATAATCTCAGAGCGGATTTTTTGCGGCAACACCCGGGCGTCGCGGGTATTTTTTGGGCATTGTTCCGTGTTTTTTTATCAGTACGAGTGAGCGCGCTCCCCATTCAGTGTCAATTTCTCGAAGTTCGGCTGTTCCGTTAAGGCATTTCAGTGCGGACTCGGCCGCTTTGAGTTCTTCGGCGGCCCCTGGGCCTTTGTACATCAGCGAATATCCTCCGTTTTTCAGAAATGGGAGCGTCCATTCGGCGATTGTGCCGATGTTTGCAACAGCACGGGTCAGCGCAATATCGAATTTTTCGCGCAGTTCAACACTTTGAGCGGCATCCTCTGCGCGCGCGTGAACGGCGGAGCAGGGGAGGGACAGTTCCGCGGCGACGTCATTTAAAAAAGCAACGCGTTTATTAAGCGAATCAAGCAGGGTAAGCTCTATATCGGGGCGCATTATAAGCAGCGGGATGCCGGGAAAACCCGCCCCTGTGCCGACGTCAATGCATTTTGAGCCGTTCGGAATCAGCTTTTCGCCGAGAAGACTGTCGGCAAAATGACGCTGAACAATTCCGAACGGATCGGTAATTGCGGTCAGATTCATTCGGTTGTTGTAATCGATAAGGAGTTCGTAATAGCGAACAAACTGATTCTGACAGTGCTCGTTTGCCTGCGGGATATACTCCCGAATCAGTTTTCTCATAAGCGGGCTGTCGGTTTCAACTTGTTGTTTCATATTTTTTTGTCCTCCGTAACTGTTTCATTTTCGGAATATGCCGTGTTTTGCCCGTTCTGTTTCAGTTTTATCATCAGAACCGCAATATCTGCGGGCGAGACTCCGGAAATTCGGCTTGCCTGACCAAGGTTTGCCGGGCGCATTGCCGTCAGTTTCTGGCGCGCTTCAAGGCGAAGACCGTTTATTGACTCATAGTCGAAATCAGGTGGAAGCAGCATGTTTTCCTGATTTTCAAAACGCCGAATATGCTCATTTTGCTTTTCGATGTATCCGCCGTAATGCGCATCAATTTCAATCTGTTCGCGTGCCTCATCGGAAAGCGGCGGCAAATCGGGACAGAGTTCAAGCAGATCGGTGTAGCAGATGTTTTTGCGTTTTAAGAGCGTACCGAGCCGCACTCCGGTGATAACGGGACTTTCATTGCGCGAGGCAAGCAGGAGGTTCAGCGTTTCGGTCGGAGGAACGGTAGCTTCAAGTGCACGTTTTGCAGCTGCAATTTCCTCTTTTTTTCGCATCAAACGCGCATATCGTTCGTCACTGATGAGCCCTGTTCGCCGTCCGAGCTCGGTTAGCCGCAGATCGGCGTTATCCTGCCGCAGAAGCAGACGGTACTCAGCGCGGCTTGTCATCATTCGGTATGGTTCGTTTGTTCCTTTTGTTGATAAGTCATCCGCAAGCACTCCGATATAGGCATCGGAACGGCGAAGAATAAGCGGCGGTTCCTCCGAAACATACAGCGCAGCATTAATTCCGGCAAGCAGACCCTGTGCCGCTGCTTCTTCATAACCGCTTGAACCGTTCAATTGACCCGCAAAAAACAGTCCCGGAACATCCTTTGCACCGAGTGTAAGAGCAAGTGCGGTCGGGTCGATACAGTCATATTCGATCGCATAGCCGTAACGCATGATTTCACAGTTTTCAAACCCGGGAAGGGTGCGCAGCGACAGCTGCTGAACATCGCGGGGAAGGCTCGTCGAAAAACCCTGAACGTACATTTCGTTCGTTTGATTTCCTTCGGGTTCAATAAAAAGCTGATGCCTGTCCTTGTTTGGAAAACGAACGAGCTTATCCTCGATTGACGGACAATAACGCGTTGGAGAGGCGTGTATTTTTCCGCTGAACATCGGCGAACGTTCAAGGTTATCAAGGATAATCCGGTGTGTTTCGGCATTCGTATAGGTCAGATAACAGCACTGTTGTTCCTTTTTTTGTTCTTCCGTCAGAAAGGAAAAATGCGGAATCGGAACATCGCCGAACTGCTCTTCCATTTTCGTGAAATCAAGGCTGTTTCTGCTGACGCGCGGGGGAGTACCTGTTTTGAATCGGCGAAGGTTAAAGCCCAGTTCTTGGAGTGAGCTTGAAAGGCTGTTTGAACGCGCGAGCCCGGAAGGCCCCTGTTCGACGCTTTGCTCTCCGATATGAATCAGGCTGCGCAGATACACACCGGTACAAATTATGACTGCACGGCAGGAGTATTCTGTTCCGCCCGAGCAGACAACTCCGGCAATTTTTCCGTTCTTTTCAATTATTTCGGCGCATTCATCCTGTCTGAGCGTCAGATTGGGTTCGCTTTCGAGTACCTGTTTCATTCGCATATGATAACGGTTTTTGTCAATCTGCGCGCGAAGCGAATGAACAGCAGCCCCTTTTCCAAGGTTCAGCATACGCATTTGAATAAAAGTTTCATCCGCCGCAAGTCCCATTTCGCCGCCGAGTGCATCAATTTCGCGCACAAGGTGTCCCTTACTCGTTCCGCCGATGGCGGGGTTGCAGGCACAAAGTGCCACGGAATCAAGGTTCAGGCAGAGACACAGTGTTTTTTTGCCCATTCGTGCGGATGCAAGCGCGGCCTCGACGCCTGCGTGGCCTGCTCCCGCAACAATTATATCATAATCACCGGAGTAAAAATTCATAATATTCCTCTTTTCGCTGTCGAAATTGCTGTTCCGATAATGTTTCACGTGAAACAATGCTTTTGTGAAACAGCGGATTTAGACATTTCAACAGTCCTAAAGCTGATTTTTTATCAATTGTATGTTGTACGGCGGTTCAATTTCAATTGATTTGCCGCATAAGTATTCAAGCCCGTCAAGCTTATTCGGAAAAACGATGCGCGTTGCTGTCAGCCGCAGACCGGCGGGGAAGCTGCGGTTCCCGACACGATCGCCGTATTTGTCGTCTCCGATGATCGGGCAGCCGATATGCGCAAGACTGGCGCGAATCTGGTGCGTTTTACCCGTAATCAGCAGCAGTTCAAGTGTACTCGTTCCGCCGTTCGATGAAAGCAGCCTGTAATCGGTATTCATTTCGAATGAATTTGAAACAGGTTTGGTAAATACCTGAACAAATGCGCGTTCCGAATCCTTTCTGCCGAAAAGCCGCAGGCTCCCCGATGCGGCAGGAGGAGCGCCGAAAACTTCGGCCTGATAAAACTTTTTGATTTTATGCTGACGTATTGCTTCTCCGAGGACGGCAGCTGTTTTCGCGTTTCTTGCAAAAAGCACCAATCCGCTCGTCGGCGCATCAAGGCGGTGCAAAGGGTAGACTTTGCCGAATGCGGAATTCAGCCGAGCTTCAAGGGTATCATTGCCGCCATCCTCGACAGTGCATGAGATACCTGAACTTTTATTAACACAAATCAGGTTATTATCGATATAGGCACAGCGCACGCCGGCCGCAAGCGCGGCGCATTCATCGGAGAATTCATCAAATTTTGCTCCGTGAGGTATGCAGGTGAAAGTCATACTTTCGCGCAGGGTGGGGTGTTCGATTGTCAGACTGTAAGCATAGAGTGCAATCTGCTGACCGACACGCGCGGCGCGATTGTAGCGTTGGTCACCGAAAATCGGACAGCCGCTCCACGCCAATTGTGCCCGAATCTGGTGGTGCCGACCGGTATGAAGCAGGACATCAAGCAACGTGAAACCATTTTTTGTAACTGTCGAAACATATTCGAGACTTGCGGCTTTTGCGCCGGGTGTGTTCGGCCGAACCACTCTTGATATGTTGTTTTGTTCATCGCGCAACAAGTCGCATTCCAGTTCCGCACTGCTGCACGGAGAACCTGAAACTATAGCCGCATAACGTTTTTTTGTTTTTCGATTTTTAAAGCTTTCGGTAAGGCGCGCAGCTGCTTTGCTTGTTCGCGCAAAAACCATTACGCCGCCTACGGGTCGGTCAAGCCGATGAACAAGCCCGAGATAGACCTCGCCGGGTTTGCTGTACTTTTCTTTGATGTACGCTTTAACGGTCGAAAGCAAATCCTCATCGCCTGATGAATCCGCCTGGACGGGCATGTTCACAGGTTTTTCGCAGACAAGAAGATGGTTGTCCTCATAGATAATTTTAATTTTGTTTTTCATTGCGGTATGCAAAAAATAACGGTGAACTCTATACTTCGCGGTACCATCTGCCCGTGCAGCCGCAGGGGAGGACGAGGCCGCCGTGCGTTATCGGCAAGCCGATCTCCTGTGCGTCGCAGACTCCGCCGCGCCCGTCAAGCGCAGTCGTCAGAACGTTTTTGATTACCGCAGGAGCAAGACCTGTCGTGTATGAATTGATTAGGAAAAAACCTGCATCGGGACTGAGTAGAGATACGCATTCGCGAACCAACGGATAGAGGTTGGCTTCAATGCGCCACATTTCGCCGTCGGGTCCTCTGCCGTAGCTGGGCGGATCCATGAGGATACCTTCGTAGAAACGCCCCCGCCGCTGCTCACGGAGAACAAATTTCATTACATCATCAACGATAAACCGAACAGGTTTGTCGGCAAGTCCTGATTGAGCAAGATTATTTTTTGCCCATGCTACAATACCTTTTGCAGCGTCAACGTGAACAACTTCCGCTCCTGCGGCTGCCAAGGCACATGTTGCGCCGCCTGTGTATGCAAAAAGATTCAGCACGCGGAATGGGCGGCCGGTCTTTTTCACATATTTATCCACATAATTGTGCATAAAATCCCAGTTAACCGCTTGTTCGGGGAAAAGACCGGTATGCTTAAAACCCGTCGGGCGAACGATAAAACTGAGGTTGCGGTAATTGATGACCCAACTTTCCGGCAATGTGCGATTGAAGTTCCACGCACCGCCGCCTGTTGAGGACCGAATATAATGTGCATCGCAATAGCCGGCGGATTTCATCGGCCAAATTGCCTGCGGATCGGGGCGCAGCAGTATGACTTTGCCCCAGCGTTCGAGTTTTTCGTCATTCCCGGCATCAATTATTTCATAGTCTTTCCAACCATCTGCAAGATACATTCCGATTTCCTCTCAGTTGCCCATGATTCTGTCATAAATGCCCGCAAGCTCGTCTTTGCTGTAGTATTCAATGACTATTTTACCCTTGTTCTCATCGCCGCGGAAGCGTACTTTCGTTCCGAGATGCTCGCGCAGGCTGTCCTGTGCGGATTTCATGTCGGTTGACAGTTTTTCGCGTTTCGGCTGGCGTTTTTCAAGTTTTTTTGCATCCAGTGCGTCGGCAACTCGGCGTTCGGTTTCGCGCACGGACCAACCTTCCGCCGCGGCAAGAGCGGCGAGTTTAATCATCAGCTCCTCGTCCGGCACTGAGGCAAGCACGCGGCAATGCCCGGCGGAGAGCTTGTCTTCAAGCACAAGTGCCTGCAATTCCTCAGGAAGACTGAGCAGGCGAACCGCATTTGCAATGGCGGGGCGGGATTTTCCGAGACGCTTTGCAACTTCATCCTGCGTCAGGTCATGTTCATCCATAAGTGTTCGGATGGCTGCGGCCTCTTCAAGTGCGTTCAGATTTTCACGCTGAAGATTTTCAATCAGAGATACTTCCAAAACCTGCTGTTCGTCCATTTCGCGGACGATCACGGGAACTTCATTCAGTCCTGCGCGGCGTGCGGCACGGAAACGGCGTTCACCTGCAATGATTGAATATCTCTCGCCGACTTTGCGAACGATTATGGGCTGAACGATACCATGCTGCGCTATGCTGTTTGCAAGCTCGACGAGCTTCGCTTCGTCGAATTTTTTTCGAGGCTGATCCGAATTATTATCTATCAGATACACGGACAGAGTGCTGACGGCGGTTTCATTGGGAGCTTCATATCCGCCGAGAAGTGCATCAAGCCCTTTTCCGAGTCCTTTCATAACGTTAATTTTCTCCGTTTCTCATTATTTTGCATTATCTGTTTAATTGCCGATTACTCATTGTCGCATTCGATAAGCTCTTCCGCAAGGCTGATATAGGCTTTTGCTGCATTGCATTTTGCATCATAGAGCGTTATCGGAAGGCCGAAACTCGGGGCTTCGCCGAGGCGCACGGAACGGGGAATAATCGTTTCATACACCTTATTTCTGAAGAATTTTTTAACTTCGCCTACGACCTGTCCGGACAGATTTGTTCGCTTATCGTACATGGTCATAACAACGCCCTCAACATCAAGCACCGGGTTCAGGTTCATGCGAACCAAACGAACGGTGTTCATAAGTTGAGAAAGTCCCTCCAAAGCGTAGTATTCACACTGAATGGGAACAAGCAGCGTGTCTGCTGCCGTAAGAGCGTTAAGCGTTAACAGACCCAGCGAGGGAGGGCAGTCCGCAAAGATATAATCAAACTCATGCTGGATTCCGCGCAGCGAATTTTTAAGTTTTTGTTCACGCGCCATAAGACTCACAAGCTCAACTTCCGCGCCTGCAAGCTCGATTCGGGACGGGATAACTTTGAGAGTCGGAATTTTTGTGTTTACAATTATTTTTTCGGCATTAACACCGTTGATAAGCATATCGTAGACGCTGTACTCACATGCGTCTTTGTCAATACCAACGCCGCTTGTTGCATTGCCCTGTGGGTCGATGTCAACAAGAAGTACGCGTTTTCCCTGCTGTGCAACGCAGGCAGCAAGATTAACGGCGGTTGTTGTTTTGCCGACGCCGCCTTTTTGATTTGCGATGGCTATGAATTTTGCCATTATGAACCTCCGCACATGTTGTTTTAAGCATATTATACACATTTTTTGCCGGTAATGCAATGCCGAATACGGTTTTTTTAATTGAAATTGTCGGCTTTTTCTCCCGAACTATCGGATTTGCCGATTCGTTATATGCAGCGGTCGGAATGTTTCACGGGAAACAAATGCCTCAAACAGGGCATTGGACGAAAGGAGTGCCGGAAAGGTATGTTTCACGGGAAACATATGTTTCGCAGGGAACGTTTTCGCTTTGTACAGCGGCATTGTTCGACTGCAAAAAAACGCCGCATAAAGCGACGTTTACGGAGAGTGAAATTAAAACAGAAATTATTTAGTTATTATTCCGTTTGCATAGACGGGGACACAGTCCGTTGAGTCCTCCGAAAGACAGTAATCAACATCGCGCTCAAATCCGAGAGAAATCAGACGGGCGCAGTGGAACGTTTTGCGCAAATCGAAAGTTCCGCTTTTAAAGCTGTTGTAAAGATGCTCACAGATAAGTGCAATATCCGTAAGCTCGAGTTCGCTGCAAAGCGAACGCAAACGATTGATAATTGCACCGGCAGCACAAAGATCATCGGCGGAAATCATGCGGTTTGTTCCGGAACAGACAATCAGAATGTCGTCCATGAAACCGGCAGCCTTTCTTGCAGCCGCAGAACAGTTGCTGAGTGCACCGAGAAAAATATGCCGCGCGTTGCGAACTCCGCAGATGGCGGCCGTGCCGTTTGAAGTGCTGATAATGACGGTTTTGCCGCCGACAGTCTCGCGGTTGTATTCGAACGGAGAGTTGCCGACGTTGAATCCGGGCAGAATCATACACCCGCGTTCACCGCCGAGGATACAGTCCTTGATACCGATGCGGCTTGCGTATGCCGTGGCATCGCCCGGTTCGACCGCGGGAATGATTTTTGCGGCGCCGTTGTCAAGCGCGGCGATAATCGCACTTGTGCAGCGGAGAACATCGATAACAATAACCGTGTGTCCGTTCAGCATATTGTCGTACAGTTTGTCTCGATAAGTTATAACATCAATTTTCATCAGAATCACCATCCTTTTCGGAATCGGATACATTATAACATACTTGTGCAGAATTTCAAGTGCCCTGAATGACTTCGGCTGCATTAATCCGTTACATTATTCGAACAAGAAGTATTCCGGAAACAACACCCGCCGTGCAGCCCGCAAGAGCGGCAGGAAGGGCATGACGGGTTTTGGAGATGCCGACGGAACCGCAATACAGAGCCAGTGTGTAGAATATGGTTTCCGTTGAACCGACGCAGACCGAAGCAGCACGGCCGACAAAACTGTCCGCACCGTACCGTGTAAGCGTGTCACCGAGAAGCGCAAGGGAAGCGCTTCCGGAAAAAGGACGAAGCAAAATCAGCGGCGTGAGTTCGGAGGGAATGCCGATTTTTTCGAAAACGGGCGAAAGCCAATTGCCGAGAGCGTCAAGCGCACCGCATCCGCGAAGAAGCGTTATTGCGCCGAGCATTGCGGCAAGGGCGGGCAAAACGCGAAGAAGCGTCGGCACGGCATCGGCCGCACCGCGGATAAAGGCCTCATATGGGTTCACACGGCGAATCAGGGCATATGCAAGCAGCGCAGCAACGAGTATCGGAATCACATATTTCATTTCACACCCGCTCCCGATTCGAAAAATTTGCAGGCAAGAATTGCAGCGGCAGCAGAAAAAACCGAGGAAATAAACGTTGGAAGAACAATGTCATAGGCATTTGCGGATCCGCATGCAATACGAACAGCAATGACACCGGTCGGCATAAGCTCAATTGCAGAGGCATTGAGTGCAAGAAACATGCAGATCGCATTGCTTGCACTCTGCTTATCGGGATTTACGGCGTTAAGGCGCTTCATTGCATCAAGTCCGAAAGGTGTTGCGGCGTTGCCGAGTCCGAAAAAATTCGCCGCAAGGTTCAGCGTCACGGAGGCGGAGGCGTCACCTGCATCGGGCATTAAAAGGCGGAGCGGCTTGTGCATTCGCGCCGCAAGCTTTTCGATAAGTCCTGCTTCGGAAGCAACATTGATAAGCCCCATCCACAACAGATACGCGCCCGCAAGCGATATTGAAAGCTCAACCGCGGAATCCGCGCCCGCAAGCAGACAGTCCAATGCTGTGCTGCCGCTGCCGCCGAAACAGCAAAGAACTATGCCGATAATACAGCTTACTGCAAAAAAGAATCCCATCATGGTAAACTATATGCATGAAAAAAGCCGCATAGCTCAATTCGTTCGAACATGCGGCAAAAAAAGCCGGCTCAGCATTCAAATCATCAATTCAATTGCAGCTTATGCAGCTTGATCAATAGAAACAGTTCAGTTCGTTTCTGTTCAATTCATAATCCACGGAGGATTGCAAATCACCGAGCTGATTTACCCATGAATTGACGTTAACGCGAAGCCTGCGGAAACCGAGGCGCTCATAAACATGCTGAGCACGTTTGTTGCGCAGGTTCGTGTCCAAAACGATTTTTGCATAGCCAAGGCGAAAGAGTTCGCTTATCAGCATTGTCAGAAAGATTTTTCCCAGACCCTGTTCCTGTTTTGTAAAGTCGCAAATTTTGATTCCGATTTCGGCAGCGGCGGCAGAAGAGCCGGGCTGTTGTTCGGATTCGTCGGCCTCGGCGGGGACGGTACGATAGCTTGCTTCGCCTATCGGCTTTCCGTATTGTTCCAAAATCAGCCTGTGGCACCCGGTGCTGTTTGAAATGTCGGAAGCTATTTTTTCGGCGGTTGTTTTGAGCCCGTTCGGGAAACCTGCGTGCGCCATAATACGCCCGCTGTTCCACCAGGCAGCGAGCTGAACACTGTCCGCAGCGGTCGCATCGCGGATAGTCAGCGATTTATAACGAATATTCATATCAAAAACTCTTATCAAACTTGAGCGGCAGCCGCAGCCGAATGCAGCGCTTAACGCACCGAAAATGCCGCAGCGGCCGAACTGCTTCGGTTTATGCGAAATAACCTTATTGCAATCGGCGGATTATTCCCATTCAACGGCGTCAATGGACACAAGGTATTGCTCCATGAAATCCATATAATCGTCCACAAGGCGCATCAGATAAGTCTGATACCTGCTGAATTTCGACGAAACGGATTTGAGCATATGTTCGTAAACATATTCCTCATCATAGGGCGAATCGTCTTCAGCAATCTTTCTGAGATATTCGTCGTCAATGGCAACAAGCGCAGAGATGATTTCCTCCAGCTGTTCATCGGGAATAAAATCGAAATCTCCCGCGTTGCGGAATTTGCCCGCGATAAAATCTTTTGCGGCAATAATATCGAGTTCCATGTTGTTTTTGTCCTTTCGGTTAGTAAATTCAGTGATCGCCCGGAATGCGGATCGGCGGTCGCATAAATTTCATTTTTTTGTTTCGCCGCATGTTTTTGCTTCACAAGCTTTTATGCAGCAGGAGGGTCTCTTTTTCGGAGACAGAATAAAGAAGGAGAAAGTGTATTTCATTGCAGTCACCACCTATATTATTAAGATATAATAATTTTTAATTCCGTATATCGATTATCGATCGCGGGCAGCACGCACAACATCCAGCTCAACATCCGGAAGGCGGAGCGCAAGCTTGTCCGCAAAACTGTCTGCGCCGTCCTGCGGAGAGGCCCCGAGAACGATAACAGAAACGTTGTGTTCAACGGCAAAATCGACCAATGCATCCATAACGCTGTCGGCACGAAGAATCGTAAGTTCCGCGTTCACGAGCAAGGCGCAGGTGAACAGGTATTCGATTGCATCAGCCTCAAAGGTCGTGTTCATGAAATTGTGTCCCGTCTGTACGCAGTGGACGATGAAAAGCTTTTGATCATCCTTTTTGCGTTTTGCACCGTGGTTAATGAGTCGTTCGCATGAACGCTGGCCGGTCACACAAACCATCACGCCGCCGGAGGAGGGAACCTCGGTTTGAATATCAGTCATAAATAATCCCTGTACAAAACATTAAATTAACGAATCCGCAAACACTTAATCGAATCATCAAGCATCGGGACTCGGCTGCCGCCGCGCGGCATCTTTTTCGGAATCGGAAAGCACACTTTGAATCTTGTCCGGCATTTCGCGGGGCGGAAGGGCAAGAGCCTCTGCAACCGCCTCGATTGAGGTGACGGAACAAAAAAGATTCATGAAATGCTTATCGGTAAAACCTTCTGCAACACAACGCTCGAATTGAGCAATCAACGGATCGTAAAACCCGTTGATGTTGACAATAATTACGGGCAGGTTGTGATAGCTGAGCTGTTTCAGCGTCAAAACCTCCAAAAGTTCTTCAAGCGTTCCGAAACCGCCGCTGAGAGCAACAAAAGCATCACTTCGGCTTTCCATAAGCTGTTTGCGTTCGTGCATTGTTGCGGTTTGAATGCGTTCAGTGCAGTGTTCAAAATAAATCCCCGGAATATTGAGCTTTTCGGGAATTACGCCGATGATTTTTCCGCCTGCGGAATATGCGCCGCGTGCAGCCGCACCCATCAGCCCGGTTCGCCCTGCGCCGAAAACTATACCGTGACCGTCAGATGCAAGACGATGCCCGAGCTTTTCGGCAAATTCGATATAACACTCGGGAATATTGCTGCTTGACGCGCCGAATATGCAAACATTCATTATGATGACACCGGTACTCCGCGGGGTGATGCCCGTATGCGAAAGTCCTTTCGTTTAAGTAATAAATCAATGCGGAAAGCTTTGCCGCACAAGCGGTGCGGTGAAATTCTCTCCGTATACATTATAACATCAAATTCGCGAAAAGGGAAACAAAAAAATTGAAAATTTGGGGGCGAAACGTTGATATTTTTTCACAAAAACGGGATAAAGTGTAATTTTGTGAAAAAATGAAACCGTGCAGGCGGTGAATTGCCGTATAGGCTGAATAGTTTGGGCAGAGTGCGGTCACGATTGAAAAAGACAAGAAAAGATATATTTTGCAGAAAAGGCAAAAATGTGACTTCGGCGGTTGTAATCAGCCCATTTGTTTGCTACAATGACCGAAACAGAGTAGGTGGCAGTGAGTTGGCAAGTGCCGGGGATACAGGGAGTTGATTCCCGGACGAAAACTCATGTGCGTTCGGTAAATACAAAGAATGCTGTGCCGTGCGCAGAATGTTTGTTGCTGTGCTGTCGCCGCATCCCGCTGTTACATAGGCTTTCGGCTTTCGAAAACGGATTCAAAAATTTTGTTTTCACGGCTGCTCCGGGGCGAGCGGCAGGCTGCCGCGCCGGTAACAACGAATGCTCGGTTCAAAACACGGAGGATTCGATTTTTTTATGCAAAAATTAAAACCGGTTGAACAGCAGTTCAACAAAAACAACAGACCTTACAACACAAAAGCAATCTTCAGTCACCCGTTCTGCCCGGAATTCTGGCGCTGCGCGGCCGGCGAATTCAAAAATTGGCGAATGCTTGTTTTTGCTGCCGTCATCATTGCAATGCGCATTGCGGTAAAGGCCGTGAAAATTGTTATCATACCCGGGGCGCTGAATTTCGGCTTTGATTTCATCGTCAACTCGGCGGGTTCAATGATCTACGGCCCGCTTGTGGGCCTTTTGGTAGGCGCGGTAAGCGACACGATCGGAGCGGTTCTTTTCCCGACGGGAGCTTATTTTTTTCCGTTTATCTTTGTCGAAATGCTCAGCAGCTTCATTTTCGGCCTTTTCCTTTATCGCGCAAAGCTGTCAAGCTGGCGCGTAATAGCCTCGCGATTTGCGGTCGTTGTTGTTTGCAACTTCATCGTGAATCCGCTTGTTATGACGCTGTATAATGCGGTCACGGGTGCGGACCCGTACAAATTCATCACGATTGCACGCGTCATTAAGAACGCCGCAATGTTCCCGCTGGAATCCGTTGTGCTTGTGATTTGGCTTGGTGCAATTTCAATGGCACTTTACAAGCTGCATCTGCTTCCCGAAAAGCCGCCGATGATTAAAGTCAGCGTCGGCAACATTGTTGCGCTTGTTTGCGCCGCAGTTATTTCGGCACTGGCAATTTTCGGTTATGTTAAATGGAAAAAATCAAACACAAAGCCGAAGCCGGAATCAACTCCCGCCCCGATAACGGAAACAGCCGCACCGACGGGAGATGTGCCGAATACGCCGTAAAAAGTGAATATCCGCACAGCAAATAATGCTGTGATCACCTCCGTCCGCTTTCAAACAGCGCGCCCCGTCGGAGGTGATTTTGACTGTTGAAATTTAATTAAAAATAAAGTATACTGTGCATGAGGTATGCGCCGAAACGTCCGAATTCCGTTTGCGGGTCAATTCTGTCGGCGGCGCACAATTTAACGGTGGAAAGGTTGATTTCTCCAAATGAAAAAAAACGTCAGAGCGATTTCACTCACCATTGCTGCTCTTCTTCTTGTTTCGGCATGTTTTTGCATTACGGGCTGCAAAAAGCATGAGGTTAAAATGACGGAGAAGAACAACGGACTCTACGAATATGAAGAGGTTCGCCAGATTAACGAAACGCTGCGGATGCCCTACCCGCTCGGCACCAAGGAAGCGGCATTCGGTTCGGAGTTCGAATCCTACGGCGGCATTCCCGACCATGCGGAGATTTTCCGTTCAAAGGATAATCTTGATATTACGTACACTCTGAGCACTCTTGAACTGAAGTACGGAGAACCGGATAAAAACACGGAGCTTATCGCAACCGGGTTCACGATTCGCGCCGCAAACAAGACCATCATTCGCAATGCGGACGGTTCAACGACGCCGCTCTACACCACCGACCGTGCGGTTCTCGGAATAAGCGTCGGCAACAGCATCGACAAAGCCAAAGAAAAGCTGCTGGATGCCGGCTATGAACAGATTTATGAGGAAACTCCCGTTGACGACGGTTTGCCGCACAGCCGAGAGTTTTCATTCCGCAAGGGCATAGTCATTGTTTCGTTTGCCGTCGAAACAGAGAACGATATTTCAAGCATACGCGTTTGGATTCCTTACCGCGATAAAGACATTGACGCGTTGAACAAAAAGAGTCATCTTCCTGCGGATCTCGGATTGTTCTACTCTGTTATGATTAATCCGAATTTTAAATATTCCGGCAAGAACACAACGTCAAGACGCTATGAAAGCGAGGATGGCTGCATTGCGATCATGCGCGGCTTCCCTGATGTTAAGGATGCGGCAATGACGGCGGAGGTCAGCTTTACTTCAACCGAATACGATGCTCTCGGCGTTAAAGTCGGAATGACACTTGACGAGGCGGAAAACATCCTCACCGAAGCGGGCTGCACAAAAGATTCGGATGGATTGTACGTATTCGGCAATGTTGCCGCAATTCGGCTCACCGTTGAAAACGGCACCGTTGCAAGGATTGCAGCAACACTGCGCCCTTCAACCAATCTTACGGATACTGCTGTTTCGGGCGATGAAGCAGCTCCTTCGCCTGTGCTCGATGAAAACGCAAGGAAGGCAAACGACTGAGTTTTCAAAGCGGCGGCTTATTAAATTGAATCAGTAAACAGTGAACGATCTTTCGGTGCGGGTGTGCCGAGGGATCGTTTTTTTGCGGAAAAGGCGAGGATATTAATGTTCAATTGCCCTTAACAGGGAATTCTGCGCCTTTTTTGTCAGTTCAATTTAAACGAAAAAAAACACTTGCATATGTCATGAAAATGTGCTAAAATATCATATATGTAACAGCGGGTGACGAGAGAGATACTGCGGGCCTGCCAAATGCGGTTCTTCCGTGACAGGGCAGGCGGCATTGCAGCCCTCCGGCCGTTTATAAAGAAAAGGAGGCGATCGAATGAATAAAATCATCACTATAGGCAGGGAATTCGGCAGCGGCGGACGTGAGCTTGGGAGAAGGCTTGCCGAAGAGCTTGGAATTGCATACTATGATCGCGAAATAATTGCCGAAATCGCAAAGCGCACGGAGCTTTCGGAGCAGTATGTGCAGCAAATTGTTGAACATCGTCCGTTGAATTTGATGCCGATAACAATTGGACACAGCATTTGTCCCGTTCCGCATCCGCTTATGGAGCAGAACCAGGAGATTTATCGTCAGCAGGCACAGATTTTGACGGAAATGAGCGAAAAATCCGACTGTGTGCTTGTCGGCCGCTGCGCGGACTATATTTTAAAAGATAAAAACCCGCTCAAAATCTTTGTTTATGCGGATATGGCAAGCAAAATAGCGCGCTGCCGACTGAAAGCACCCGAAAACGAACATTTAAGCGACCATGAAATGCGCAAACAAATCAAACGAATCGACCGCAACCGCGCAAAATATTATGAGTTCTACACGGGAAGAAAATGGGGAGACAAGCTCAATTACGACCTGTGCATAAACACAACCAACACCGAAATCAAAAAAATAGTTCCGCGAATTGCAAAACTTTTTTGATTTAAAACTGGAAACCGGGAGGCCTCGGTCACTTGACAAAATTAATTCTGCGCAGTTTGAGTTTTGAAAAGACCGAAGCCGTTAAATATCGCCGAGCCGGGGGAACGGACTCAGAACTTCTTTCCCCTCGGCTCTTTTTTGCTTTCGGAGCATGACGCACGCTGCGAACATTGCGAAGCGGGCAGCTTCGGCGCGGTTGACACATATGCGGACAGATGATAGAATTCTGTAAGGACTATTAAAAACATTTCGGCTTTTGCAAAAGGAATTCGGGTTCTTTTTTTAAGCCGATTTAAAACAGCACGGAGGATGAGTCCATGTTTGAAGCTCCCGTACCTATGCCGCGCTTCGCGCCGCAGCCGCCGATATACTTTTGCCCGAAAGCGGCGGGCGAATTGGTGCTTGACGGAAATATTAATAAACCGTTCTGGAATAATGTGCCGTTTACCGAGGATTTTGTTGATATCAGCGGCGGTGACTTTCCGACGCCGCGTTTCCGCACCCGAGCAAAAATCTGCTGGGATGAGCGGAACCTCTATATTGCTGCCCTGCTGGAAGGCAATGAAATCTGGGCAACGATAAAACAGCGCGACAGTGTCATGTATTACGATAACGATTTCGAGGTTTTTATTGACCCGAGCGGATCGACGCATAATTACATGGAACTTGAAATGAATGCGTTCAACACGCAATGGGATTTGCTCCTTACAATGCCGTACAGAAACGGAGGAAGATCCGTCACTGCGTGGAACATGCCCGGGGTTGAAACCGCCTGCATGATTTCCGGAGAGGTAAACAATCCCGCGGCAGACAACAAATTTTGGTCGGTTGAAATTAAAATTCCGTTCGCCGGATTGACGGAGACCTACTCGAAAGAAAAAAACCCTCCCGAACTTGAACGCTGCTATCCTGTGCGCAATGCACCGACGACGGGTGAAGTTTGGCGGATGAATTTCTCGCGCGTGCAATGGACGGTTGACGTTGCCGACGGAAAATATGCAAAACGTACAGGCACGGACGGAAAACCCCTGCCCGAAGATAACTGGGTTTGGGCAGCAACGGGACTTATCGATATACATTACCCGGAAACATGGGCATATGTCTTTTTTACCGAAAACGGTGAAAGCTGCCCGATGCCGGAGGAAGAGAAGATAAAGCTCGAAATGTACAAAATTTATTATGCGCAGCATGAATTCTGTCGCCGTTTCGGATGCTTTGCAAAAACGGCGGAGGAAGCGGCGGCCTGCCTTCCGACGGGGTTCGCATACGATGCGGATGCTGCGAAAAATACAATCGTTGAAACAACATCACGGTATTTTGAACTGAGCCGCAAACTGACGTGCGGAAAAACAATGGTTGTCCAATGCGACGGATTTAATTACATTGAGTAAAGGAGAAAAGTATGAAACGGGTTTTCACTGCATCGATGCACCATGAATCAAATTCGTTCAATCCGATTATTGCGGGCGAAAGCGAATTTACGGTCATTCGCGGGGCGGAAATTTTCAACAGATTCAAGGAAAACGATGCCGCAACGGGAATAATCAAGACCCTGCTTGCGGCAGGATACGAGGTTGTGCCTTCCGTTTTTACAAGCGCGGTGCCGAACGGTGAGGTTGATATTGATTTTTATAACAAAATAAAAAAAGAGATTATCGAAACCGCTGTTGCGGAAAACAAAAGGCAGCCGCTTGATGCGGCGGCACTTGCATTGCACGGCTCAATGTATATTCACGGTTTGGGCGATGCGGAGGGCTTTCTTCTGGAGGAGCTTCGCGCCGCGCTGCCCGAAATTCCGATTTTCTGTTCGCTCGATACGCACACAACAATGACGCAGCGTATGCACGATAATGCCGACGGATTTGCGGCATTTAAATGCGCACCGCATACGGACAGATACGAAACGGGTGTTAAAGCGGCTGAGATGACGATTGCAGCCCTTGAACGCGGAGTGAAAGCGAAATCCGCCTGGGTGCGCGTTCCTTTCCTTGTTGCGGGCGAAAAATCCTCTTCAACGGTGGAACCCATGCGCTCGCTTGCCGAAAAAACGAGGGTGGCGGAGCGTGAGCCGGGCATTCTTGCGGCATCGTATTTAATGGGTTTTCCGTGGTGCGACAATGAAAACAGCTCTGCCGCAGTGTACGTCACGGCAGAAAATCAGGCTCTTGCGGATGAATGTGCAATTCGCCTTGCCGAGGAGCTGTGGGCGCGCCGCGATGATTTTTGTTTTCAAACGGAAACATATTCCGAAGCGGAAGCTCTGGATGCGGCATTCGAAGGGGTTCGAACCGGCGGTCCGTTTCCGATTTATCTTTCGGATTCGGGGGATAACCCCACCGCAGGCTCAACATCGGACTGCACGGGCTTCCTGCGCCGCATAATGGAAGATCCGCGTACCGACGAGCTTGAAACGCCTGTGGTATTCGGCGGAATCTACGACCCGGAAGCAACCCTTCTTTGCAGGGACAAGGTCGGGCAGGAGCTGACGTTGACTTTCGGAGCAAAGTTCGACAGAAGCTCTTCGGTTCCGATTACGGCAAAGGGAACGGTTCTCGCCTATATCAAAGGCTGGAATAAATTTCACGGAGTCGGCGATATTGCTCTTTTCCGCTCATGCGGGGTTGATATTGTGCTGAGCGAAAACCATATCGGTTACGGCTTGCCTGCCGTGTTCGGCGATTTGGGAAGGAATCCTGCCGATATGCAGATTGTGGTATGCAAACTGGGTTATCTCACCGCGCAGCAGGCAGCATATGCAAAACGCAGCATTATGGCACTTTCAAAGGGCAGCACGAACGAGGATTTGACAAGCCTTGACTACAGGCATATTCCGCGTCCGATTTTTCCGCTGGATACGGATTTTTCGTTCGAGCCCGCCGAAAACCTTATTCGCAAAACAAAATAACATGCTCAAAACAACATGCTCCGGAACGCGGGAACACACTGTTTGCGAAACACAGTGTTTGCGAAATCGGATTTTTTGAACGGAGACGGAAATGAATCGGGAAATTTACGAAAGAACAAGGAAATTCTGCGCGATGCGCTTCGGAATGTTCATCCACTGGGGCCTTTATGCAATTCCCGCAAGGGGCGAATGGGTGATGTCCAATGAAAAAATGAGCGTTCAGCAATACAAAAAATACTTTGATGAGTTTAACCCGACTGATTTTGATGCAAAACGCTGGGCATCGGTTTGCAGGCAGGCGGGGATGAAATACGCTGTTTTAACGGCGAAGCATCACGACGGTTTCTGCCTTTTTGACAGCAAATTGACGGAATATAAATCCACAAACACGCGTTTCGGGCGGGATATTGTGCGTGAGTTTCTGGAAGCATTCCGTGCGGAAGGCATTGCCGTCGGGCTGTATTTTTCGCTGCTTGATTGGAGCCATCCGGATTTCCCGAAATATGCGGACAGGCATCACCCGATGCGCGGCCGCGAAGAATATTGCGGCGAACAAATTGATTTTGACAACTATCTTAACTTCATGCACGGGCAGGTAAAGGAACTCGTTACCGGCTACGGCAAACTTGACCTGCTTTGGTTCGATTTTTCCTATGATGATATGGCGGGCGAAAAATGGCGGGCTTCCGACCTCATTTCAATGGTGCGTAAATATCAGCCGAATGTCTGCATTGACAACAGGCTTGAAGGTTCCGGCGAAAAATACGGAAGCATTGCAACCGCCTCGCCGCTGTCGTACAGCGGAGATTTTGTAAGCCCGGAGCAGATAATTCCGCCGCAGGGCATATTCGATGAACGTGGGGAGCGCATTCCGTGGGAACTTTGCGCAACGCTGAACGATCACTGGGGTTATTGCGAAAGCGACAAAAACTATAAATCAGCAGCACTCGTAATAAAAAAGCTCGTTGAGTGCGTTTCAAAGGGCGGAAACATGATTTTGAACGTCGGCCCGGATGCACGGGGGAATTTCCCCGAAACGGCGGTTGAAGAGCTTCGGAAAGTCGGCGCGTGGCTTTCGAAAAACGGAGGCAGCATTTACAACTGCGGACACAGCGAAATCGAAAAACCCGAATGGGGAAGGTATACGGAGCCGCTTGAAATGCGGGAGGATGAACAATTCCGAACGGTTTTTGCGCATGTTTTCGAACCGTCCCTCGGTGCGCTGCCGCTTTTTGGGATACGGGCTGATGCGCTTGAGTCGGTGCGGCTTGCGGCAACGGGCAGCGAGCTTCGCCGCGGCGAAGCATGGAATTCGGTGCTGTATCGGGAAACACCGCTTGTAAGTTTCGGCGCAAACCCCGTTTATACTTACGCATTGCCGGATGAAGTTGACACTGTTCTCGTGTTGAAAATCCGAAAAGATACCGGAAATTGAAAACAATAACAAAAAACGGAGAGCGAACAGGCAGCCCGCTCCCCGGGAGTGAGCAGGCTGTCTGAACCTGCTCACTCTTTATCTGAGTTACCACACAGCTTAATTCATTTTGGTTTGCGCTCAATTGTTCGGCGCATGGCTCAAAGCGGTTTAAAAACCGCAGCTTGCCGTCAGCAGCGCAGAATGCCCTTCAGTTCGTCAAGCAATTGGTTAATATAATTTTTGTTGAAACTGTAATAATTCCGATTGCGGTCAATTCGTGTGTTCACAAACTTTGCCTGCACAAGCTTGCCCATATGATGATAAATGTTCGGGGTTGTCATTGTCCGGGGGCGAGATTGCCGATAAATTCGGATTGACGAGACAAAAAGTCTTTTATCATATGTCAAAACTTTTAACGCTTGGACTTGTGGAATGCAATGCAGAAAGTGGACGACCGTACTACTCGCTGAAAAAACAGTCGTTGGAAGAAGTCATAGCTGCAATAAGTATGCTTGTGAACGAGGACTGAAAAAGCAACATAAATGATTGGTGTTTTTCTGCGGATTCCGTGTTTGCGTGTTCCGCGAGCTGCACCGGCTGTCGGCGCTGAGCCGAAAAAATCCCCCGCGTATGCCTCCCTTGCACGCGGGGGATTTCTTTTTTCTTCGTAATGAAAAATCGGGATGAAAAAATCGGAATTCGGAAATTCGGGAACCGATGGGTTGACAAGGGAGAAATTCATACGGTTCCCGCCGCGCTTCCGTTATTGCTTTTGCCCGATAATGAAGCTGCCTTTTTCATCCGCATCAACGGTCAGGGTTGAACCTTCCTCGGGCGAATTTTCAATGATGAACCGCGCAAGCAGGGATTCAATATGCCCCTGAATGTATCTCTTGAGCGGACGGGCACCGAACAGCGGATCGGCACCGTTTTTGATGATGGCGGCTTTTGCACTTTCGGAAACGCTGAGATTCAGGCGGTTTGCCTGCAAACGCTTTGCAAGGTCCGCAATAAGCAGGTCAACAATGCCGTGCATATCCGCATCGGAAAGGGCGTTGAAGAACACGATTTCATCCAGCCTGTTGATAAATTCGGGACGGAATTTTGTGCGCAGCAGCTTGTGCAGCAGCTCCTCGGTTTCGGTCGTTATCCTGCCGTCCTTTGCCATGCTGCTCAGGATCAAATCGCTGCCGATGTTGCTCGTCAAAATGATGATCGTATTCTTAAAGTCAACGGTGCGGCCCTGTCCGTCCGTAATTCTGCCGTCGTCAAGCACCTGGAGCAGAACGTTCAGAACGTCCGGATGCGCCTTTTCAACTTCATCAAACAGAAGCACTGCATAGGGTTTCCTGCGAACGGCTTCGGTGAGCTGGCCGCCTTCGTCATAGCCGACATATCCCGGAGGGGCACCGATAAGACGGGAGACGGAGTATTGCTCCATGTATTCGCTCATATCGATACGAACCATACTGCGCTCATCGTCAAACAGCGCCTCGGCAAGCGCTTTGCACAGCTCCGTTTTGCCGACACCGGTGGGGCCAAGGAACAGGAACGAACCTATCGGACGATTGGGGTTCTGTATGCCTGCACGGGATCTTAAAATTGCATCGCAAACGCGCTGAACGGCGTCATCCTGTCCGACAATGCGTTTATGCAGCTGGGAGTCAAGCCGCAGAAGTTTCTTGCGCTCGCTTTCCATGAGCTTTGAAACCGGGATGCCCGTCCACCGCGCAACGATTTTTGCAATCTCCTCGGAGGAAACATGGTCGCGGAGCAGACTGTTTTCACGGTTTGCGGCAAGGGCCTCTTCCTTTTGCAGCTCTTTTTGCAGGCCGGGCAGCTCGCCGTATTTCAGCTGAGCGGCACGGTTAAGATCGTATTCGTTTTCTGCGCGGGCAATATCCGCGTTAACCTGTTCAATGCGTTCACGGAGCTGCTGAACCTTGGAAATTGCATTGCGCTCGTTGTCCCAGCGCGCTTTCATGTTGTTGAACTTGTCGCGCTTTTCGGCAAGCTCGCGGCGAATTTCGACAAGGTGTTCCTGCGTGTGTTCGTCATTGTCGCCGGTAAGAGCGGTTTCTTCAATCTCCAAACGCATTATTTCCCGGGAAATTTCGTCCATTTCGGAAGGCATGGAGTTCATTTCCGTCTTGATGAGCGCACATGCCTCGTCAACAAGGTCGATAGCCTTGTCGGGAAGGAACCTGTCGGAAATATAACGGTCGGAAAGCGTTGCGGCGGCGATAAGCGCGGAGTCGTGAATCTTGACGCCGTGATAAACTTCATAGCGTTCCTTCAAACCGCGAAGGATGGCAATGGTGTCCTCAACGGAGGGTTCGGCAACGGTCACGGGCTGGAAACGGCGCTCGAGTGCAGCATCCTTTTCGATGTATTTGCGGTATTCGTCAAGCGTTGTTGCGCCGATGCAGTGCAGTTCGCCGCGCGCAAGCATGGGCTTCAGAATGTTGCCCGCATCCATTGCGCCGTCGGTCTTGCCGGCGCCGACAATGGTGTGAAGTTCGTCGATGAACATGATGATCCTGCCTTCGCTGCGCTTGATTTCGTTAAGCACAGCTTTCAGCCTTTCTTCGAATTCACCGCGATATTTTGCGCCCGCAACAAGGGAACCCATGTCCAGCGCAAAGAGTCTGCGATCCTTCAGATTGTCGGGGACGTCGCCGCGCACGATACGGAGAGCAAGCCCCTCGGCAATTGCGGTTTTGCCGACGCCGGGTTCACCGATAAGGCAGGGGTTGTTCTTTGTTTTTCGTGAAAGAATGCGGATAACGCTGCGGATTTCGTTATCACGGCCGATAACGGGGTCAAGCTTCTGCGCCCGGGCAAGTTCGGTCAGATCCTGTCCGTATTTGTTAAGAACATCATAGGTGCTTTCAGGATTATCGGAATTCACCCTGCTGTTGCCGCGGACGGCTTTCAACGCTTCAAGGTATTTGTCGCGGACGATTCCGAACCGTTTGAGCAGGGGTTTCACAACATAGTCGGCGCGTTCGATAAGGCCGAGCATGATATGCTCAACGGAAACGAAGCTGTCGCCCATGCGCTTTGCTTCCTCTTCGGCGCGGGTGAGCACGGAGTTCAGCTCCGGAGTCATATAAACCTGCCCGCCGCCGCTGCTTCCGAAGGTTGCCTGTTTGTCAAGCTCCGTGTCGATTGCGGCGCGGAGTTCATCCGTGGAAATACCCATGGATGCCATAAGCTGGGCGTTCAAATCATCCGGATCGTCAAGAAGCGCATGAAAAACGTGGATCTGCCCGACTTGGGTATTCCTGCGCTCCTCGGCAAGCGATTGCGCCTGCTGAAGGGTTTCAAGGGTTTTTTGGGTCATTTTATTAGCGTTCATAAGGTAAACCTCCTTGAGGTATTGTTTCCGTAACGGTGTTCCTTTTAATCAGAAACATTGTCCCGTGCAAACGGGGCTGCATCAAACTGCTGCCCGAATGAAACGGGGCGTTATCAGAGAGGCACGGGAAGGTGCTTCCCCGTCCGCCGAGGGGCTGAGGTTCGGCGGTTCAAATCGGGTTATTAGCACTCGTTCTCTTTGAGTGCTAATATTATATAACGCTCCGATACGAAAAGCAACAGCAAACAAATAATGTTTCAATTTTGTCACATTAATGCCAAAAATCGAGCGGCAGTTGCTCATTATTGATTGCCGATTCCCAATTGAACATTGCCCGCCCTATACAAATATGGTATAATAACCGCATACGAAAGGCATTTGCTGCCGAGCAAAAAACAAGGCAGCCTTTCGGAATAATTCCTTTGGAGGGAAAATACCCGTGAAAATTCTGAAGCACATTGTGATGTGGAAATTTCTTGACAATGCGGAAGGCAAAACAAAAGCGGAGAACATGCGCTTTGCGGCGGAAAATCTTCGTGCACTTGTCGGCGTTGCGCCGACGCTTCTGAAGCTCAGCATCGGCGAGGATGTTCTCGGCAGCCCCGCAAGCTTTGATATGGCTCTTGTTGCCGACTTCAAAAGCGTTGAGGATATGCTTGCGTACCGCGATTTTCCCCGTCATGCGGAGATATCAAATTATATCCGCCGTGTGATTTCCGACAGGAAAGTTGTGGATTTTTTTATTGAAACCGACGAGAACTGAACAAAAGCTTCGAGTGTTGAAAACGATGCGGAAAGACTGCATCAAAATAATCCACATTATCCACAGGTTCGTGTGGATAACACGTCCGAACAGTGTAAAAATGTGGATAACTTGCCCGAATCGGGGAGTTTTTTGCAAAAAATGCCTGTTAAACGCGGCTTTGAATGTGGATAAGTTGAGGATATAACGGAGTCATAACAGTTTGCACCGAAAGGGAACCGGGAAAAAGATTTGAACATTAAACTTTAAATCCGAACCTCGGGCAGCTTTCCGACAGGGATTTTACAACGAAGCCGGCCGTGGCCGGCTGCAAAATGCAAAGAAAAGAAAGGAGACTTTCGCCGAAGCGAAAGTCATGGTCATAAAAATGAATTACAACGTTAAACTTTCTGATGAAGTTCGCGAGGCACTTGCGCTGGGAAGACCCGTTATTGCGCTTGAAAGCACGATTATTGCGCACGGAATGCCTTATCCGCAGAACGTCAAAACGGCTCTTGCGTGCGAACGTCTGGCACGTACGCACGGCGCGGTTCCCGCAACGATTGCGATCATCGGAGGTCAGCTTTGCGCGGGCCTTACCGAGGAACAGATAGAGTATCTCGGCAGGGAAGGACGGAATGTTGCAAAAGTCAGCCGCCGCGATATTCCTTATATCATGGCAAAGGGTGCGGACGGTGCAACGACGGTTGCCGCAACGATGTTCATTGCAAGCCTTGCGGGCATAAAAGTGTTTGCAACGGGCGGCATCGGCGGCGTGCATCGCGGCGCGGAAACAACCATGGATATTTCCGCCGACCTTACGGAGCTTGGAAGAACGCCTGTTGCAGTCGTTTGCGCGGGGGCAAAGAGTGTGCTTGATATCGGCTTGACGCTTGAGTATCTTGAAACGCAGGGTGTGCCCGTTGTCGGCTTCCGCACGAACAAAATGCCCGCATTTTACACGCGGGACAGCGGTTATAACACCCCTTGCAGATGCGATTCGGTTGAGGAGCTTTCGGATATGGTCGGCGCAATGGCAAATATTCCGATGCGCAGCGGCATGGTTATTGTGAACCCGATTCCGAAAGAATTCGAAGCCGACGAGGACATGATCGACCGTGCAACCACGAAGGCTTTGCGTGAGGCCGAAAAGAACGGCATCACGGGCAGGGATGTTACCCCCTTCCTGCTTGCGCGCATTGCGGAGCTTACGGAGGGCGCAAGCCTGAAGGCGAATATCGCGCTTGTTTATAACAACGTGCGCCTTGCCGCTTCCGTTGCGGCGGGAGTTATTCAGCCGGATTGACGGCAGAACGGCAAAAGCCGTCCGCGCCCGTCCGCGTGACGGTGCCGCACAGGAAACGCTTTTTATTGCCTGTCCGAGGCAATACGGCAAACTGTTCTCGGGCAGGCTTGTTTAATTTACTGTTGTGCAGGCTGAGCCTGCTGTCGGCTTGTTTCTCGGGAAACATTCCCGAGGGGAACAGGCATGAAAACCATCCCCGTGATTGAAGTTCTCGCGGGGGAGAGTTAACCCGCCGCTGCCGCAATTGCTTTTTTCGGGGCGAAGCCGAGCGTCGGCGCACTTTGTTGAGGAGGCATATAATGAAGAAAAAATTGCTGCGGTTCGCCGCACTGATGATTGCTTTGGCTTTTGTTTTTGCAGGCACTGCCTGCCGCGGAGGCGATGTTGTTGTTGACATAGGCCATGACACGCCTGCGCCGACAGCAAAGCCGACAACGTCGCCGACGGCCGAACCTACACCGGAGCCGACGGCCGAACCGACGCCGGAGCCCACCCCTGCGCCTGTTCGCGCAACGCTCATGTTTGTGGGCGATTTGATGTGCCTTTCAAGCCAGCAGCGCGGCGCGAAGCAGCAGGCGGGCGGCAGCGGCTATGACTTTTCTCCGTCATTTGCATATGTCAGGGAAGTTTTCAACAATGCGGACTGCGTCATCGGCAATCTTGAAACATCGCTTTCGCATTCGTGGCCCTATGCAACGGAGCAGCGCAATATCGGCGGAATGCCCAACTGCAACGGACCCAAGCAATATTTGGGAGCATTGAAATTTGCGGGCTTTGACGCGCTTGTGCTTGCAAACAACCATTGCTGCGATGCGGGAGTTCAGGGTATTATCGAAACCACTCAGGCTGTTGAGGAATACGGCTTTCCCTACACCGGACTTTTCCGCGAAAAGGACGCGCAGCGGTTCGTAATCCTTGATGTTAAGGGGATAAAAGTCGGCCTCCTTTCCTATGCCGAATTCTATAATTCAAAAGATAAAGCCGTTCGCGAAGCGGGCTGCGAATACATGATAAACACCTATTCAAAGGAACGCATTGCCGAGGACATTGCGGCGGCGCGGGCTGCCGGTGCGGAGCTTATCGTGGCCTATAATCATTGGGGCGCGGAACATACGCACCAGCCCACACCGAAGGTCGTGACTCACGCTCAGGAGATGGCGGATGCAGGCGTTGATATCATAATCGGCTCACACTCCCATGCGGTTCAGCCCGTTGTTTGGCTCACGGCGGCGGACGGACGGCAGGTGCTTTGTGCATATTCAATGGGCAACTTTGTGTCCAGCATGGGCAGAAGCACCGCGAACGACACTTTTATTGCGGAAATCGGCATCGTTCGCGAGGGGGGAAGTGTGCGCGTGGAAAGCGAGAAATATCATCCCTGCCGCGTGTTCCCGCAGCTTAAAGGCTATTGGTATGTTGTTGTGCCGACGAACGTGACGATTGTTAATAGCATCATTCCGCAGCTTAAGGCGGCGGAAGAAAGGATAACGGCAATTGTAAACCCGGAGGGAAGATAAAATATTAGCATGAAGCTGCTTTCAAAAATCCTTGCATATGCTGCCGTGCCGTGCCTTGCTGCCGTGCTGCTGATAAGTTTTATCGACCGGCTTTCGGGAGATAAGGTTTGGATTAAAAGGGAGTATGAAAAACTGGATATAAATGATTACACCGGCATGAGCACGGACGAGATGTGCACCGTGTATCTTCGCATGGTTGATTATATGAAGGGCGGGACGGATGAGCTTCAAACGGAAGTCACGGTGTTCGGCGAACGCACCGAAATGTTCGGCGAGCGGGAAATTTCACACATGAGTGATGTCCGAAAGCTCTGGTTCGGGGTTGAAACAGCGAAATACATTCTGTTCGCCTTTGCAGCAATTGCGGCTGCGCTTGCTTTGTATGTTTACAGGCGGAGAGCCGCCGCCGTGCTTGCCCGCTGCTGGCTTATCGGGATTTGCGTCATTGCCTTCATTGCGGCTGCGCTTGCAGTTTGGGCTGCCGTGGATTTTTATTCGTTCTGGATACTGTTTCACGCAGTATTTCTGGATGTTCCGTCTGCAATGTTTGACCCGGCGGAAAGTTTGATGATTCGCATCTGCGTTCAGCAGCTTTTCAGCGATCTGATACTTCGCATTGCAGTTTACACCGTGAGTGCCTGTGCGGTTATAAGCATTCTCGCGGGGATTGTGTGCAAAACCTCGGGAGCAGGCCGGGGAACCGTGAAAGCAGACTTAGGGATGCCAAAGACTAATTTCACTTAATCAAATCAATCGTTCCGGTCACTGCCTGCGGAAGCAGGATGCGGCTCGGAAAGTGAAAAGCGGTTTGGAAAGGAAAATCAATTTGAATTGGTCCGAAAGATGTGAACCCGCGCTGAAACGCTTTATGAGCGGGGAAAATGAACTTATACTCGGGATTGAATCCTCCTGCGACGAAACAGCCGCCGCCGTTCTGTGCGGCGGACGCAAAGTGCTGAGCATGGCGGTGCATACGCAAATTCCCGTTCACAGGCTGTACGGCGGCGTTGTGCCGGAAATTGCTTCCCGCAGCCATACGGAGCGTATAGGTGCCGTTGCGGATGAGGCATTAAAAACTGCCGGTGTCGGTTTGAATGACATCGGTGCAATTGCCGTAACCTGCACGCCCGGGCTGATCGGCGCACTGCTTGTGGGCGTCAGCTATGCAAAAGGCCTCGCATACGCCGCAAACATTCCTTTGGTCGGGGTGAACCATATTGCGGGGCATATCGCCGCAAACTATCTCACTTATCCGGATCTTGAACCGCCGTTTGTCTGCATTGTGGCTTCCGGCGGACACAGCCATATCGTTCGCGTGGTCGATTACAATCGCTTTGAGCTTATCGGCAGAACGCGCGATGATGCGGCGGGTGAGGCTTTTGACAAGGCAGCGCGTGCGCTCGGCTTGCCGTACCCCGGCGGCCCGGAGATAGAGAAGCTTGCAAAATGCGGGAACCCGAACGCATTCCGCTTCCATGCACCGTTTAACGAGGGCGAAAGCAATGATTTCAGCTTTTCGGGCATCAAAACGGCCGTTGTCAACCTGCTCCATAATGCGGAGCAGAAGGGGGAAGTTCTGAATAAGGCCGATGTTGCCGCTTCCTTCCAACGTGCCGTTGCGGATACCCTGACGATGAAATCCGTTCGCGCGGCTCTGCGCGAAAAAAGCTCCGTGCTTGCCCTTGCCGGCGGAGTGAGTGCGAACAATGTGCTTCGCACCCGGCTGCAAACCGAATGCGACAGGAACGGCATCCGTTTTTGCCGCCCGGATATGCGGTTCTGCACCGATAATGCGGCAATGATAGCCTGTCAGGGTTATTATATGCTGCGCAGCGGGGAGGTTTCCGGGCTGGATTTGAATCCTTCGGCGGCCGAGTTCCTGTCGGAGGGAAGGTAATTGTCGGGCAGCGGCAAACTCACTCAACAAAATTCGAATACAATAACAAAACAGGACTGCTCCCTTTTGCGGTGCAGTCCTGTTATTTGTCAGCGGTGGCGGGGATACCGAGCCCGCTGATACAGTTTGCGGTTTACTGAAAGCAATGCTTATTTCGTGTAGCGTACAACGGGCTTTCTTGCCGCGGTGACCTCATCGGGACGGCCGACGGGGGTGGTGACGGGGCAGGCGTGTACGGCCTCGGGGTTTTCTTTGGCTTCACGGGCAATGGCTTTCATTGCTTCAATGAACTCATCGAGAGTCTCACGGCTTTCGGTTTCGGTGGGTTCGATCATCATTGCTTCATGAACGATAAGCGGGAAGTAGATGGTAGGGGGATGGTAACCGCGATCGATAAGGGCTTTTGCGATATCGGTTGTGTGAACGCCGAGATCGAGCAGTTCGCCCGGAGCAATGACGCATTCATGCATACAGATGCGGTCGTGGGGAATCTCATAGGTGCCGCGCAGTGCGTTCATGATGTAGTTTGCATTCAGAACGGCATTTTCGCTTGCTTCCCTGAGACCCTTGCCGCCGAGAGAGCGGATATAGGCATATGCCTTGACGATAACACCGAAGTTGCCGTAGAAGCTCTTGACCCTGCCGAAGGATTCGGGGCGATCGTAATCGAGTTCGATCATGCCGTTGCGTTCAACAAGCACGGGAACAGGCATAAAGGGCATGAGGTGTTTTTTAACACCGACGGGACCGCTGCCGGGACCGCCGCCGCCGTGCGGGGTGGAGAAAGTTTTATGCAGGTTGATATGCATAACGTCAAAACCCATATCGCCGGGGCGAACAATGCCCATTATCGCGTTCAGGTTTGCGCCGTCGTAATAGAGCAGACCGCCTGCCTCGTGAACGATGTCGGCAATCTCCTTAATATTGCGCTCAAACAGACCGAGGGTGGAGGGGTTGGTGAGCATCAGACCCGCAGTGTCGGGGCCGACTGCCGCACGCAGCGCGTCAAGATCAACGCCGCCGTCGGGAGCGGATTTGATTTCTTTAACTTTGAAGCCGCACATAACCGCACTTGCGGGGTTGGTGCCGTGCGCTGCATCGGGAACGATGATGGTTGTGCGGGCGGTGTCGCCGCGATGTTCGTGATAGGCGCGGATATGCATAAGTCCGGTCAATTCACCGTGCGCACCGGCAGCGGGTTGGAGCGTGAAAGCATCCATGCCGCAGATTTCGCACAGGCATTTTTCCATGTCATACATCAGGCGCAGAGAACCCTGGCACATATCTGCATCGAGCAGAGGATGCACATCGTTAAACAGTTGGGCGACTTCTTCGTTGATTTTGGGGTTGTATTTCATCGTGCAGGAGCCGAGAGGATAGAACCCGTTGTCAACGCCGAAATTGCGGCGGGAAAGGTTTGTGTAGTGGCGAACAAGATCGACTTCACCCAGTTCGGGAAGGTCGAGTTTTGATTCGGCACGCATATTTTCGGGGATTGCGCAGTTTGCGGCGGGCACATCCAGTGCGGGCAGGTCATACGCGCGGCGTCCCTCGCGGGAACGTTCAAAAATCAGCTTGTAGGATTGCCTCATGCTTCGGTACCTCCGTCGGTTTCGTTCTCACCGTCCTGCTCAAAGAACATGATGTTGAGCATTTCGATAAGGTAATCAATATCTTCTTTGGTTGTCATTTCGGTTGCGCACCAGAGCATTCCGCCGTCTGCAAGCACAAGGCCGGAAACTATGCCGGCATCCTTGAGCGCGGTGGAAATCTCGTCGGCGGGAATCTCGCTGTCGATGACGAACTCGTTGAAGAACGGGGTGTTGAAACGGAGTTTGAAGCCGGGAAGCTCGGTGAGCTTCCGAGCCAGATAGTGCGCTTTTGCAATGTTCGCTTCGGCAACTTCTTTCATGCCGCAGGGACCCATCGTGCAGGCATACATGGTTGCCATGATTGCGCAGAGCATCTGGTTGGAGCAGATGTTGCTGGAAGCCTTTTCGCGGCGAATGTGCTGCTCGCGTGCCTGAAGGGTGAGAACGAATACGCGGTTGCCGTCGGCATCAACGGTTTCACCGACGATTCTGCCGGGCAGATTGCGGATGAGTTTGCCGCCTGCTGCCATAAAGCCCGCATACGGGCCGCCGAAGCACATGGGAATGCCGAGAGGCTGTGCATCGCCGACAGCAATATCCGCACCGTAGTCCGCAGGGCGTTTGACAGCGCCGAGGCTGATGGGGTTGACATAGCTGACGAGCAGTGCCTTTGCGCCGTGAACGAGGGCTGAAATCTCGTCCATGTTTTCAATGCAGCCGAAATAGTTGGGCTGTGCGGCGATGAAACCGGCAGAGCCTTCAAGGTTTGCCTTCAGACAGTCGATATCGGTAATGCCGTTTTCGTTGAGACCGATTTCAACAAGCTCAAGACCGTGGCAGTGGCCGTAGGTTTTGACAGTGCCGATAACATCGGGGTGAAGACCTGCGCTGTAAAGGATTTTGTTCTTGCGCTTTGAGTCACGCAGCATCAGCAGGGATTCAGCCGCAGCGGTCGCACCGTCGTAAACGGAAGCGTTGGCGGCATCCATGCCGGTAAGATTGCAGATGACTGTTTGCCATTCGAAAATACCCTGAAGCATACCCTGGCTCATTTCCGCCTGATAGGGGGTGTATGCGGTGTAGAATTCGCTGCGGGAGATGAGCTGAGGAATCAGCGCGGGAATGTAGTGATGATATGCGCCCGCGCCGCAGAAAAGCAGGCAGGCTTCGTCGTTCTGAAGAACATAGCCGGTGATGAGCTGACGCAGCTCCATCTCGCTCATCGGAGCGGGAAGATCCAGCTCGCGGTTGAGCTTAAGATCCGCCGGAATATCGGCAAACAGCTCGTCCATTTCGGAAAGGCCGAGTGTTTTCAGCATTTCGCGGCGTTCTTCAACGGTGTTGGGAACATAGCTTCTCATGTTGTGGAATACTTCCTTTATAAATATAAAATCTTGATGAATCGGAATTTTGCCCGATTCGAAAAAAAGCTTATTCAAGGTAAAAACGCATAACCCGCGGCGGCGGAAAACCGTGGGCGCGGAGCTATGCGTTTTTTTATCGCGGAACCGTGCCGAAAAGCACAGGCTTGGGCGGGGCCGCGACAGGTACGGGTTGATTAAGCCTCTTCAAGCAGCTTTTCGTATTCTTCTGCGGTGAGCAGGCTTGCTTCGTCGATTTCGGTAACTTTGATCTTTGCGATGAACTGACCGAAAGCATCCTCGTTAAGAAGCTCGGGCTGTGCGTCCAGCTCGTCGTTGACTTCGATGACGGTGCCGGCAACGGGGCTGTTGACGGGGGAAGCTGCCTTTACGGATTCAACGGTGGTGTAGGATTCGCCGAGATTGATCTCGCTGTCAACTTCGGGAAGCTCAACATAAACGATGTCGCCAAGCTCGCTCTGTGCGTGATCGGTGATGCCGAGGGTGGCAACGCCGTCTTCGATAAGTACCCAGTCATGTTCACGGGTGTATTTGCGGTCGGTGGGAACCATGATATAATCCTCCGGATTTATAAGTTTTTGTATGTATTTTCGTTTAAATTCCCGCGGCGGAACCGTGCCGTGTGCCGATACGCATCGCCGGGGAAGGGAACGCAGTTTTGTGCGCATTTGTGCGGCGCCGACGGGTGAGCCGCACAAATATGTTTATTTCCTCTTGTAGAAGGGCATGGGTGCAAACTCGCAGTCGATGACTCTGCCGCGAACGGAAACAGCCCAAGTGCCGTTTTCATCGGCATCGACGGAAACGAGTGCCATTGCATAATTGCCGCCGACAGCGGGTGCGGGGCCGCCCGAGGTGACGATGCCGACTTTTTCACCGTTGCAGAGAACATCCGCCTCGGGGCGGGCAATGCCTTTTCCGACGAGCTTCAGACCGATGCGTTTGCGGGTCTGGGGCTTGAGCAAAGCTTCTTTGCCGATGAAATCGGGCTTGTTGAATTTGATTGCAAAGCCGAGACCGCACTCAACGGGGTTGATGTCCGCACTCATTTCATGACCGTAAAGGGGCATGGAAGCTTCAAAACGGAGCGTATCGCGTGCGCCGAGGCCGCAGGGCAGCATGTCAACGCCTTTGCCCGCTTCAAGCAGAGCCTCAAACAGGCGAACGGTATCTTCCGCCGCACAGTAAAGCTCAACGCCGTCTTCTCCGGTGTAGCCGGTGCGGGAGATGAGGCAGGGAATGCCGGCAACGGTCATTTTATCGTTGAAAGTGTAATATTTCTGAGGGATCTCGCCTTCAAAACCCGCCGCATCAAGAACTGCCTGATGAAGCGGACCCTGCAAAGCGAGCTGACCCCATTTTGCGCTGTTGTTGATGACCCGAACATCACCGAATGCATGTTCGGAAAGCCATGCAAAGTCCTTGTCGGTATTGCCGGCGTTGACGATGAGCATGTAGTGATCATCGGCGAATTTGTAGATAAGAACGTCGTCCACTGCGCCGCCGTTATCATAGCACATAACGGCATAGCGGCACCTGCCGGGCGTCATTGAAGTGACGTCGTTGGTGACCATTTTCTGCATGTAGGCATAGGCATCATTGCCGATAATGTCAACTTCACCCATGTGTGAAACATCAAAAAGGCCTGCGCGTTCGCGAACGGCTTTGCACTCATCCAAAATGGAGGTGTACTGCACGGGCAGAGCCCAGCCGCCGAAATCGACGATTTTGCCGCCGAGAGCACAATGCTTCTCAAACAGCGGAGTTTTTTTAAGGTTATCGAAATTTTCCATTGCGATCCTCCCAAAGGTAACGTTAAAAAAGAAAAATCGCCCGAATCCGTCCGAAAATCGAACCGAACGATTCCTACCTCCTATTATATAACTCTTCAGCCTATATTGTAAGGGGGAAAAAGGATATATTTGCAAAGGAACAGGGATTTTTTTGCCGAAAAAATAAAATATGACTGCAAATTGCGGATTGGCAGCGTATGAAGCGGAAGAAGAAACACCGGCAGGGAAGCACCTTACGGTGTGTTTGGCAGTGTTTGTTTTGTTTCCCCGTTGCATTTTTTCGGTGAGTGTTGTATCATGTTATATGTGAAGGAATACATTTTTCGCGGCCGCAGACGGGCGCGCGGAAAGGAACGGAGAATAACATTGTTGGTTACACTTTGCGCAGCGGTTATTTTGCTTGTTGCGGCGGATTTAATATCAAAGGCGGCAGCCGTGAGCGTGCTTTCGCAAACGGGCGGCGCGCTTGAGTTTATCCCGGGGCTGATACGCTTCGAGTATCATAAAAACACGGGAATGGCGTGGGGGCTTTTCAGCAATGCAACGTGGTTTTTTGTTGTGATAACGATAGTCACGGGCGGATTGATAGTTTTCATTCTGTTGAAAACGCTGAAAACAATGCCGCGCAATTTGCAGCTCGGGCTTGCGCTCGTGCTTTCGGGTGCGATAGGCAATCTTATTGACCGCATTGCGCTTGGCTATGTGCGCGATTTCATTGCTTTTGATTTTATGAACTTTCCCGTGTTCAATTTTGCGGACAGCTGCATAACCGTGGGTGCGGTGCTGCTTGTTGTGAGCGTTCTGTTCACAAAGAGCGGCAGAGCGTATTTTGCCGCATTGGACGAAAAAAAGCAGAAGCCCGAAAAAACGGACGGCGAAAAAACTGCGGATTGCGCGGCGGACAACGGCGGCGAAGCGGGTGCCGAACCCGACGTAAAACAGGCGGAAAGCAAATGAACTCGGATTCGGAACGGATGAACGGGCAGCTCCCCGAAAAAGACAGCGGTGAATGCGCGGAAAAAGCCTGCGAAAATACAGATGACCGAGACTTCGGCAGTGAGTTTGTTTCGGATGAAATTCTTTGCGGCGAGACGGAAGACGACTGCCGAAACGGCGGAAAAATTGTTATTGCGGCACAAAAAAACGGAGGCAGGCTGGATGCTTTTGCCGCGGAACACACGGAGCTTACGCGTTCGGCGGTGCAAAGGCTGCTTCTTTGCGGTGCGGTAACGGTCAACGGTCGTTCCGAAAAAGCAAAGTATGCCGTGCGCATGGGTGATATTATCGAAATTCAGCTTCCGCCGCCCGTGCCGACGGAGCTTGTTCCGCAGGATATTCCGATAGATATTGTGTATCAGGATGCGGATATTGCCGTTATAAACAAGCCTGTCGGAATGGTCGTGCATCCTGCGCCGGGCAATCCGGACGGGACGCTTTGCAACGCGCTGATGTTTCACCTTAAGGATTTGTCGGGCATAGGCGGAGCAATGCGCCCGGGGCTTGTGCATCGAATCGACAAGAACACATCCGGGCTGCTGGTCATTGCAAAGAATGACGATGCTCACAATTTTCTTGCGAACGAGCTGAAGACCCATTCGGTGGCAAGAACCTACTGCGCTTTGTGCGAGGGCAATTTCAGACAGGACAGCGGAACCGTTGATGCGCCGCTTGCAAGGCACAAAACGGACAGAAAACGCATGGCGGTGTACCCTGCCGGAACGGCCGGTGCGCGTGAAGCGGTTACACATTGGTTCGTTCGCGAACGTTTCCCGAACAGCGGCGCGGGCGGAAGAACGCTTTTGCGGGTTGAACTCGAAACGGGAAGGACACACCAGATCCGCGTTCATATGGCCTATATCAATCACCCGCTTGTCGGCGACGATGTATACGGCACGGGTGCGGCATCGGCAGTGCGCGGCAGGAACGATCTCGGGTTCGTCGGGCAGGCTCTCCATGCGGAAAGGCTGCGCCTGATTCACCCGCGAACTCACGAACAAATGGAATTTTTTGCTCCTCTGCCGGAGCATTTTAAGGCTGCTCTCGAAAAACTGCGCGGAGCAAACGGATAAACCCGATTAAACAGAATTTTAATATCAAAACTGCGCGGAGCTTTTGCGGAGCAAACGGAACGAAGTTCCCCCGAAAGGCTCTGCTGCACGAAAACAGGGAAGGAACACAATGAAAAGATTGACCCGCAGCGAAATTAAAGCGGAACTGGAAAAGCCGAACGGTTCGGCGGAAATAATGAATGATTCCACCATCGACAAAATCAGCCTTTGCGATGAAACAACGGCAATGTTCATTGAGGAAAACATCGGCTCGGCGCTGATGATACGCCTTGCAAAAAGCCGCGCAATGCTGCTCCGCATGAGCGGCAACCCTGCTCTTCTGCCGGCGATGCGCAAAGCCCTTGCAAGCGATGCCTCCCCGAAGCTCCGCCGCAATGCAGCAAGGCTTATCGGCCTTTTCACAAAGGATGAAGCGGATGCTCAGCTTCTTATCGCGCGGCTGAAATGCGAAGATACGCGTTTTGTTCGTCCGTCCCTGCTTTTCGCATTGGGAGCTGTCGGCGGCGAAAGTGCGCAGCGCGCTCTTGATGAATACATTCCCGCCCCGCCTGCGGACGAAACGGAGCAGAAGCATTATCTTGAGGAATGCGAGGCGTTGAAACAGGCGCGCGCCGCCGCAATGAAGCACGAAAAGCATATTTTCCGCGGACTTGACAAAGTTTATGAAATTGAGTTGACCGCTCCCGACCGCCTGACGGAGCAGCTTAAAGCCGAACTGGAAGATTTTGACATTGAGGCGTTTGACGTTCGCCGAAACAGCCTGAAGGTCAATACGGATGATTACATCGGCCTGTTTGAAGCACGCTGCTTTTCGGAGGCTCTGATTCCGATCGATATGAAAGTCGATTTGACGGCGGAAGCTGTTTCTTCCTGCGCAAAACCCTTTATGCTTGATTTCATGCGGAAGACGCATGAGGGCGAGCCGCCGTATCGCTATCGCATTGAAATAACGGGCGACCTGCCGGGGGATATTAACAGAAGCGAGCTGAAAAAGGCAATTCGCGATCTTACGGACGATAAAACGCTTGTGAATGCGCCTGCGGATTACGAAATCGAACTTCGCATCGCCGCTTCGGTGAGCTCCGCAAGGCTGTACCTGAAGCTTTTCACCGTCAGGGATGAACGTTTCCCCTACCGAAAGGAGATGCTGCCGGCTTCGATGAATCCTGCGGCTGCGGCTGCCGTGCTGCGGTTTGCAAGCGATTATCTGACGGTCAATGCCCGCGTTATCGACCCGTGCTGCGGGAGCGGCACTCTGCTTTTTGAGCGCGGAATGCTCTCGCCCTGCGCTTCTTTGACGGGTGTTGATATTTCCCACAAGGCGATTGACTGCGCAAGGGTGAATGCGGAGGCGGCGGTGAAAACCTGCGGAATAACCCAGGCCAAGTTCATCTGCAATGACATAATGCGGTTCGAAAGCAAAAGACCGTATGATGAGCTCATCTGCAACCTGCCTTTCGGCAACCGCGTGGGGAATCATTCCTCTTGCGAAAGGCTCTACGAAGGGCTGCTTGACCGCATGGGGCTGCTTGTCAAAAAAGGCGGCATTGCAGTGCTTTACACAATGGAATTTACCCTGCTCAAGAACCTTATTCGGGAAAGACGCAATATCGAAATCCTGAAGCAGGAGCGCACCGAGGCGGGCGGACTGACTCCGATGATATTCATACTCCGAGTGAAAGAATGAGAAACCGGGGGCCGGGATGAAAATCAAAAACCGGGAACCGGAAGACGGAGATTGATTTCGAATTGCGAACAGGACGGCAGCGAGAACAGGACGGCAGCGATATGATATTTAAGGCAAAATTGCTTTCGGAAGATGACATCGGCAGAACGCTTGTTCGGATGGCACATCAGATAATCGAAAAAAACCACGGCACGGACGGCATATGTCTTGTCGGAATCCGCACTCGCGGCGTTCCGCTTGCGTTCCGCCTTGCGGAAAACATCGAAAGGATAACCGGCGCAAAAATTCCCGTCGGCGAACTTGACATAACCCTTTACCGCGACGATCTTTCGACTGTTGCGCCCGACCCCGTGGTAAGCACGACGGAAGTGGATTTTTCGCTTATCGGAAAAACGGTTATCCTTGTGGATGATGTTATTTATACCTGCCGAACGGCAAGGGCTGCGCTCGATGCGGTAATGGCTTTGGGCCGTCCGGCGCGGGTTCAGCTTGCGGTGCTTATCGACAGGGGGCATTCGGAGCTTCCGATTCGCCCGAATTTTGTCGGAAAAAACATTCCGACGGCAAAAAACGAGATAATTTCCGTTCGCCTTGAAGAAATCGACGGCGAAAACTGCGTGGAGCTGTATACGGCGGGCGGGGAACAGTGAGCGGCGGACGGCGAACCGCAAAAATGCGAAATTTTTGCTTGCATAGCCGCGCTTCCTCGTGTAAAATACAATAAAGAGACAGAATACCTGCAAAGGGGGCAGATTTTTCATGTTTCACCGCCGAAAAGCGGGGTTTTTGCCGCTTTCCGCGTGAAATGCCGCACGAATCGACAGTTCTGCCGGTGCGTGCCCTCTGTGCGGAACAGATATGACCTGATTATGACCTGATACAGAAAGGATTGTCACAGCCGTGAGTCTTTCATTGGAAGTTAAAAAATTCATCAACTCCGAGCATACCGGAGAATTTGTCAACGTCACCCTTCCCAGCGAGCTGCCGGTTCGCAGAGAGGAGGTTCGCACCGTTCATCGCGATACTGCCGCTGCCGAAAGCGCAAAGCGCAGGGCGCGTGATCTTGCAAATGCACGGGAAAGCGCGAAACGCGCCGCACAATCCGCCGAAGAGGCCCTTTCGGATGCACACAGGGATGAACGCGCCGCCGAAAAAGAATTGCGCGAAAGGCAAAGCCGCCGAAGTGCGCTGACGCCCGAATACGACGAAAAGAACGGCATTGCCGCAGCTGCGCAAAGCCTTTTTAACCAGCGCAAGGCGGAGAGCGACCGCTGCTATGCCGTGTATTCCGAGTTTGAAAAGGCTCTGCGCAAGGCGGAGACGGACAGCAACGCCGCCCACACCGCTGCCGCAGGCTGCCGCGCCGCGCTTGAGAACGCCGAAACAGCGCACCGAAATGCCGTTGAAACCGAAATGCGCCTTCATAAGCAGCTTGAAGAGCTTCGAAACGACAGCGCACAGACGGAAGTGCTTGCCGCGAAAACCGACCGCGAATCGGAGGAATTTCGAAAAGCGGAGAGCGAAAAAGCAAGTATTGTTGCGGAACTGAACGCCGAGTCGGTGCGCCTTGCGGGTGAAAAGCGCGCGCTTGAAAAACAGATTGCGGATGCCGAACGAAGCCTTGCAAAGCTCGGCCGCGATCTCCAGAAAACAAAAAGCGACCGAACCGCGCTGACTCAGCAGCTCGATGCGCTTAAAACCGCCGCAAACGGAAAAAAAGGCGCGGACAAGGACGCGGCAATGCAGAAAGTCAATGCCGCAAAGACAAAAGCCGATGCTGCGGCGGAGACCGAAAAGCAGCAGACCTCGGAACATTCCGCACTTGCGTCGGAGTGTGCCGCACTTCGCGAAAAACTGACCGAATGTGAACGCTGCGTTGCCGAAAACGACGAAAAACTGCGTTCCGCACGACATGAATACGACACGGCAAGGGCGCAAACCGCTGCAATGAATGAGGAAAGCACCGGAAGAAAAGCTGCGCTTGCAGGAAAAAACGCAACGCTTGACGCGCTTGCGGCTCAGCTTGAAAATGCAAAGCTGCGCATTACCGAAACCGAAAAAGCCGAAACCGCCGCCCGTTCTGCCGCCGCAGCCGCCGAGGTTGAAGCCGCAAGGCTCAAAACCGCACTTGACACAGCGAATGAGCGCGCCGCCGAAAAGAAAAAGATCTATGCCGACGCAAAGGCGCTTACCGATGCTGCCGAAGCCGACTACGATTCAAAGCGTTCCGATTTTGATGCGGCGGATGTTGTCGTTCGCAATGCGGACAAGAACGTTTCGGCTGCAAAGAATGCACACGATAACGCTGTTGAAAAGCTCCGAAATGCCGAAAACCGCCTTGAAACGGCGCGTGCAAAGCTTGAAGATGCAATCAAAAACAGCGAATTTGCCGATTCGGAAGCGGTGCGCCTGCGCAACTCGGTTCACGTTATCGAAACGCGCTATGAAACGGCAAGAATTCATTATATGGAAAGCGGCAAGGGCGAGCCGCTGATCTTGGTTCATTCGGCGGGGCAGTCCCTGTACACCTTCCGCCGGCTGTTCTACAAGCTTGCAATGTATTACCGCGTTATTGCCGTTGACCTTGTGGGGCACGGCTATTCGGACAGACCCGATTTCTTTGATTATACCATCGGCGACCATGCCGAAAGTCTTGTGCGCTTCATGGATTCAATGGGAATCGAATCCGCGCATATTCTCGGTTTTTCCTTCGGTGCGGGGTACGCGCTTGAGCTTGCGCACAAGCATCCTGAGCGTGTCGGAAAGATTGTCGCAATCTGCCCCGGCGGTGTAACGAGCGAAATGCCGCTCACCGTCCGAATGATGGAAAGCGGACTGTTCGGCGGAATTGCCTCCAGAATGTATAACCTTAAATCCGTTAAAAAAATGCTTAACGAATGCGTCTTTGACCATACCGTAATAAACGAACACGATGCTGCGGAGTATTTCAAGCCCGTTGCGGACAGTTCAAGCCGTTATGCCGTTCGCCGAACTTTGGCTGAGTTTGACGAAAACGCGCTGATTTCATCTCTGCGTGAAATTCAGGCTCCCGTTCTGCTGCTTTGGGGAGAGGATGACAAGTGGCACCCCGCAGGCGAAGTTGACGAATACCGCTCCTCCCTGCGCAGCTGCTCGTGCACCGTCATTCGCAATGCAGGGCACCTTGTTCATGAGGAAAAACCCGACAGGATCGCCGAACTTGTCCGCGGCTTCATTCCGGCGGGATACGATAATTAATATTGTTTTGCAAAAAACGGGTTCAAAACTCGGTTTTTGAAATCATTTCAAAAAGCGGCGCGGAGCAAATCGGCTCCGCGCCGCCGCTGTTTCGGAACGGGAGTTTCGGATGATGTTTCCGAGTTTCCGATATGAATTGAATATGAATTGAATCACGGAATCTGCGCATACTTCCTTTGGGCGGAATGCCGTCCGAAAAACATTTTGTTTAAAGGAGAACAGAAACCATGACACAGAATCAGGTTGGCTGCCAGACCGTCGGCTGCCGCGTCACAAGCTGCCGATACAACGACAAAGGCTCGTATTGCGAACTTTCAAGGATTCAGATCGAACCCTGCTGCTGCAAAAACAGCGGAAACGGCGATCCCGCCGATGAGAGCCTTTGCGGAAGTTACCGCAGAAAATAAAACAAAAAGCTGACGCGGGGCTTAACCGCTTCAAGTCAGCGTCCGCATGATCCGTCCTGCGGCACGGTGCCGTGAAGTTTTGAAAACGCAGCCGCGCTCAAAGCCGAGTTTCGTTTTGTACGTCTCGGTGCAGCATGTCGCACGCGAGCTTTTTGAGCCGTGCGGGTGTGTTGTCCGCAGGATAAACGGCGCAATGCGCAAGCAGAGCCGCTTTGATTTTCCCAACGGCGGGTGAAGCGGGAAGGCTGAGCCAATTCATGATGTCCGCACCGCTGCAATTGAGCGCACTGGCGGAGAACGGGACGCCTTCCTGCTGCATTTTTTGAAGCAAGATGCGCCAGCGTGCAGCCGATTCAACTTGCCCGGTGATGATTCCGGAACCGTGAACATCGGCATCGCGAATATCCGCAATTTCAAGGCTTCGTTCAACGCCCCAGCGGGCAAATGTTCGGCGCAGCGTTTTGTCCTTTGCGGTGTTGTTAAGATCGTACATATGATGACGGACGATGAAACAGACTTCGTCCGTCGTTTTGTTGTCATAACGGAGCCGCTGCATTATTTCTCGGGAAATAATTTCACCTTCCGCATCGTGTCCGTGCATATTGCCGTTTTTTTCCAGAACAACGGGTTTTGCAACATCGTGCAGCAGCCCGGCAAGGCGGGGAACAAGCATGGGTTTGGATTCCGCAGCGGTATGAAGTGCGTGGTCAAGCACGTCATAGCGGTGATGTGTGGGCTTTTGCGCAATGCCGCGTCCGCGGGACAGCTCGGGAAGAATGACTGCAAGTGCGCCGATGTCGCGCAGCAGCAGCAGTCCGTTCAGCACCTGTTCCGTGTTTCGCGAACCGTATTTTATATCACAGAGAAGGAGTTTATTCAATTCATCGCGAATGCGTTCGGCGGAAATATCGCGCAGATTGCCGCAAAGCCTTGATGCACATGCGAAGGTGGCAGGGTCGATTTTAAATTGAAGCTCCGCCGCAAAACGAACAAGCCGAAGAATACGCAGTCCGTCATCCGCAAGCACGATTTCAGGGTCAATGCTTGATGTTCTCAAGACCCTGTTTTCAAGATCGGGCAGACCGCCGGAGGGGTCAAGTATTTCACGCGTCAGAATATCGCAATACAGTGCATTTACCGAAAAGTCGCGCCGACGTGAATCCTCCTCGGGTGTTTTTGAAAACTGTATGCTCGTCGGGCGGTGCGCGCCGCCGGCGGAGTATTTGTCGGCACGGAAAGTTGTGTGTTCAAACTTTTGTCCGTCGGCGTGAATTTCGACCATGCCGAAAGCGATGCCCTTCGGAACAACTTTGAATCCCATTTCGTGCGCAAGCTCAATTGTTTCGTCCGGAGTGAGGGCGGAACATATGTCAATATCGCTGACGGGCAGCCCGAGAAGCGTATTGCGCACAAGCCCGCCGACGGCAAAAAGACGGCAGCCCCGCGCCGAAACGCGCTCCGCAATGCGAATAAGCGATTCGGGTAAACTGACGGAAGCGGGAAGGGTGCGAACTCCGTCCGCATTCGGTTTACGCGTTGATTTGCTTTCGGTCATGATAAAGCCCTCTCTTTTTTAAACTTTTACGGGGTGCCGGGAAAGGGGCAGGTCCGCTCTGAAACGCGCCGAACCCAAGCTCAAAAAGTCAGTCCGAAACCTCATCGCGGAATCGGCGGACAAGCTCCGAAAGCTCCGCAGTGCTGCCGCAATTGTTTACGCGGCGGCGCAGCTCGGTGCTGCCGTACATGCCCTTTGTGTACCATGCAATATGCTTGCGCATATCGGCAAATGCGCCGTCCCCGTGAGCGGCAATGTATTCCGAAATATGCCGAAGCGCGGCGTCAAGCCTTGCGCGGGCGGAAGGGGGAACGTAATCTTCTCCGCGCAGTGCGGCGCGGATTTCCGCAAAAAGGAAGGGATTTCCCTGTGCGCCCCTTGCGGCCATGATGCCCGCGCAGCCCGTTTTTGCGGCGAGTGCGGCAGCATCCGTTCCGCTGAAAACATCCCCGTTGCCGATTACGGGAATGCGCACGGCATTCACAACCTCCGCGATCTTATCCCAATCCGCAGTTCCCGAATACATCTGCATTCGGGTTCGGCCGTGAACGGTGACAAAAGCAGCACCGGAGGACTCGGCCATCTTTGCAAATTCAACTGCATTGATTGAATCCGCATCCCAGCCGAGGCGGAATTTGACGCTTACGGGAATGTTGACCGCACGAACGGCGGCTTCAATAATGCGTGCGGCAAGCGCGGGGGAGCGCATGAGTGCGGAACCGTCCCCGTTGCCGGTGATTTTCGGAGCGGGGCAGCCCATATTGATGTCGAAAACCGCAATCTGCTTTTGATTCCCGGAGGATGCGGAATCGGCATTCAGTTCCTCCGAAAGCCTCTTTGCGGTGTCGGCGATAATCTCGGGTTCGTGCCCGAAAAGCTGCACCCCGCAGGGCCGCTCGACGGGGGATATGTCGATAAGTTCCTTTGTTTTTTTGTTGTTGTAATGCAAACCCTTTGCACTGACCATTTCCGTGAAGGTGAAATCGCAGCCCTGTTCAATGCAGAGGCGGCGGAAGGCGGGATCTGTGATGCCTGCCATCGGCGCAAGCAGCACGGGTATGCAGCCGCATGTATCGCGGCAAAGTATTTTTGAAAGCACCGCCGAAGCGGGCGGGGGGGTCGGTATTTGCATTTTGCAGCGGGTTCAAAAGCGGTAAACGCTTTGCCTTCCGTTTTTTAATGGTTCTTAAAATAAAATTCCGGCGCAAATTCAACCGGATATCGGAATTCTGCGGCAGGAGCAATCATGCGTGACGGCAATTACTCATAATGATAAACACCCTCACAGACGGTCGCGGCGGGGCCGGACATATAGAGAGTGTTATCGGGCAGCCATTCGATGCCGAGCGTGCCGATTTCAACATGCACATTCACGCGGCGTTCGGTATGCTTTGCAAGGATGCACGCCGCAGCAGAGGCACATGCGCCCGTTCCGCAGCACATCGTGCTTCCGCATCCGCGTTCCCATGTGCGCATGATGATATTCTCCCTGTCGATAACCTGAACAAAATCAACATTCGTGCGCTTCGGGAAAATCGGACTGTGCTCAATATCCCTGCCGTAATATTCAACATCGGTAAGATCAACATCATCAACGAACACAACCGTGTGCGGAATGCCCGTGTTCACACAGGAAACTACAAAACGCCGCCCGTGGGAGTAAAGGCTTTTTTGAAGGAAATCACCCTCTGCCGAAACGGGAATGTCCGCACAATCCAGCTTCGGTTCACCCATGTTGACGCCGATGCGAACAACTGCGCCGTCCGAAAGTTCCGCATGAGTCTTTTTAATGCCCGAAAGCGTTTCAACGGACACATCCGGGGCGGGGACGATGCCCTTTTCAATTATGAATTTCACAAAGCAGCGTATACCGTTGCCGCACATCTCCGCCTCACTGCCGTCATTGTTTAAAATCAGCATACGAACGTCCGCACCGGGGAGGGAGGGCTTGCGAACGATTAAAAGATTGTCTGCGCCCACGCCCGTGTTGCGGTGCAGGATTCGGCGGGCAAATTCGTTGATGTTGCGGATTTTTTCTTCACGGTCGTCGATAAGAATCATATCGTTGCCCAAACCGTGCATTTTTGTAAAATTAAAAAGCATAGAAACCTCTTCGATGAATTAATCAAACTAATCGGAAAACAGTGCGGATGCAAGCCGTTTTCGGATGCAGTACGTAAAATATGTATTCGGATTCATCAACCCTGACGCTGCGTTTCAAGCAGCAGCCCGACCGGGCAATGATCACTGCCCATGACATCGGGGCGAATGAAGGCATCCTTAACGGACGGGACAAGCCTTGCGCTGACAAGAAAGTAGTCTATGCGCCAGCCGGTGTTCCGCTCACGTGCTTTGAACATATAGCTCCACCATGTGTAGGCATCCGCCCTGTCGGGATAAAGCATACGGAAACTGTCCGCAAAGCCGCTTTCAAGCAGCTCGGTGAATTTCTGCCTTTCTTCATCGGTGAATCCTGCATTGCCGCGGTTGCTCTTCGGGTTTTTAAGGTCAATTTCGTTATGCGCAACGTTCATATCGCCGCAGACGATAACGGGTTTTTTCTTATCAAGTCCGATGAGATAGGCACGGAAAGCATCCTCCCATTCACAGCGGAAAGCAAGCCGTGTAAGCTCGCGCTGCGCATTCGGGGTGTATACCGTTACAAAATAATAATCGGGAAATTCAAGGGTTATGACGCGTCCCTCGGTTTCGAATTTTTCATCCGCATCCATGCCGTAAGCAACGGAAAGCGGTTCTTTTTTTGTGAAGACGGCCGTTCCGGAATAACCTTTTTTTTCGGCATAATTCCAGAAGCCCATGTACCCTTCGGGGGCGAAATCTATCTGCCCTTCCTGCAATTTTGTTTCCTGAAGAGCAAAAATGTCGGCATCGGTTTCATCAAAAAAGTTTTTGAAACCTTTGCCCATGCAGGCGCGCAGCCCGTTAACGTTCCATGAAATAAATTTTTCGGTCACAGCAGCATATCCTTTCGGAACAGTTATTAAATCACAGAAAATCAAAGGAGGAAATTGCGCAGGAGCAGGTCCTCCGTGTCAAACTCCGGATACTCGATGCGCCAAAGCGTCAGCCCGTGCGCGGGAGCGGTGTCGCCGGCATTTTCGCGGCGCGGGCATTCGAGCGCGTGACGGAGTTTGGAGATGTCGTCATAGCCCTGCCCGATGCGGAGCATGGTGCCGACCATGATGCGAACCATGTTGTAAAGAAAACCGCTGCCCGCAACATCGTAAACGATACAGTCCCCGTCGCGGCTCCAGCGGGAGAGAAAAATCGTGCGGACAGTCGTTTCGGCTTTGCTTCCCGCGGCTTTGAAAGCCGCAAAATCATGTGTGCCGAGAAAAAGCTCCGCCGCGGCATTGAGCTTTTCAATGCTGAGCGGGGTATGAATATGCAGCGCCGTGCTGCGCAAAAAAGCGGAGGCATGGCGGCTGTTGAGCACACGGTAGCGGTAGTGCTTCTTTTGAACGGAAAAGCGCGCGTGAAATTCCGCCTCGCCTTCACGCGGCATTTCAAGGCTTGCTTTAATGCGAATGTCGGGCGGCAGATATGTGTTCAGTGCAAATGCGAATTTTTCGGCGGGAATTCGGCTTTCGGTATCAAAATGCGCTGCCTGCGCCCGCGCGTGAACGCCGCTGTCCGTGCGGCCGGAGGCATGGAGAGTGAGATTTTCGCCTGTGATTTTTTTGAGTGCATTGCCGATGACCTGCTGAACGGCAATTCCGTTGGGCTGAATCTGCCAGCCGACGTAGTTTGTTCCGTCGTATTCGATTATAAGTACGATTCGCTTCATGCTACCAATTATACAGGAATAATGTGCACGGTGTCAATTCAATTAGGAATGAGGAATGAGAAATGAGAAATCGGAACCGTGTATTTGCCGCCCCTGCAAGGGCGGGGGAGGGGTTGTTTGCGAATGCGGAATTTGCAAGGATGGACAAACAAAATATATCTTCGCGGCAAACTGTTTCCGAGAAGCCGAACAATCACGAAAAAATATACATATTCGGCAAAAAATGTATAATTTCAGCATTTTTTCTTCAGCTTTCCGCAAAAAAAAACAACAAAGATTATATCAAAACTCTTGACACGGAACAAAATGCAGATTATACTATAATGGATTGGGTGTATTGGCTTTTCAATGCATCACTGTCAAAATACCATCAGGAGGAAAAAACATGAAGAAATCATTCAAAGGCTTTCTTGCGTGCCTGCTCGCGCTGATCATGGTCATCCCCATGTTCACCGTTGCAAATGCGGACCAAATGTCCACCTTTAACGGCACCCTTCAGGCCCGAGAAACCGCTTCCGTTGATGTTTCCCGCATCAGGAACAGCGGCATCGATATGACTGCGGACGTTGCAGTCAAGGAACAGCGCAATCCCGAGGATATCGTTACCATTCTGGTCGAACTCGAAGCCGCTCCCGCAGCGGAGGTTTGCGAAGATCTCAAAGCAGCAGGCGATTATCGTGAGCAGCTCAACGCTTCCCACAAGACCGCAGCCGCTATGATCAACGAAAAGCTCGGCACCGAAATCGTTATTAAGCACAACTACTCCGTTGTGTTCAACGGTTTCGCATTCGAAGGCGAATATCGCCTCATCGACGAGATCAACAAGCTCGACGGTGTTCGTGCATTCGTTGATATGGAATGGGAAAGCCCCAACCTCTTCAACACCACCACCCAGGTCGGTGCGGTTGATGCATGGGCTCTCGACTACTCCGGTGAGGGCACCGTTGTTGCTATCCTCGACACCGGCTGCAAAGTCGACCACCCCGCTTTCTCCGTTGAACCTTCCAACGTAAAGTTCACCCGCGACAACATTGCTTCCATCATCGCAAGCGGCGAGCTCCAGGGCTCCGGTTCCCAGATGAATGTTAACAGCGTCTATGTCAGCGGCAAGATCCCCTTCCGTTGGAACTACTACGGCAACAATGCAGACGTAAGCCATAAGTCCAGTGACCACGGCACCCACGTTTCAGGTATCGCAGCAGGCAACGGCGGCGAGATCCAGGGCGTTGCAAAGGATGCACAGCTCGCAGCAATGCAGGTCTTCGCACCCACCGGCGGCGCAAGCTGGTCCACCATCATCCTTGCAGTTGAAGACTGCGCGGTTCTCGGCGTTGATTCCGCAAACCTGTCCCTTGGTTCTCCCTGCGGTCAGGAAAGCTACTATGACGCTTCCTATGCAGAAGTTTTCGAGCGCGTAACCGCTCTCGGCGTTAACTTTGCAATGGCAGCCGGCAACGACTACGATGCTTCCATGAACAACGCATGGGGCAGCAGCGACATCACCACCGGCACCTGGGGCATGGACGGCTACAACCTCGTTTCTAACCCCGATTACGGTGTTGTAGGTTCCCCCTCCACCTGGCCCGCAAGTCTCTCCGTTGCTTCCGTAAAGAACAGCAAGACCCAGGGTTACTACATCAGCGTTGAAGGCGTTAACTACGGCTATACTGAAAACGCAGACAACCCCGTTAAGATGCGTCAGGCTCTCGGCGGACAGACCGTTGAATACGTTATGGTTCCCGGCGTCGGCACCGTTGAAGATTTCGCACAGGTCAACGTACAGGGCAAGATCGCTCTTGTACAGCGCGGCGAAATCAACTTCACCGACAAGGCTGCAAACGCAGAAGCTGCCGGTGCGGTTGCCTGTGTTGTTTACAACAACAAGGACGACGCGGTTAACATGGTTGCTTACGAAGGCGGCCATATCCCCCATGTCTTCATCAGCAAAGACGCAGGTGCAGCTCTTGCGGCAGCATCCGATAAGCACGCATTTGTCGGCAGCGAAATGGGCATTTCCGATTCTGTCGGCGGCAACATGCCTTCCGACTTCTCCAGCCGCGGTGTAACTTCCACCTTCGGCATCAAGCCCGAGATCACCGCCCCCGGCGGCCAGATCTACTCCGCAACCGATCCCGACATTTCCCATGCTCTCTACCAGGCATGGGACGGCACCTCCATGGCAACTCCCCATGTTGCAGGCGGTATGGCAATCGTAACTCAGTATGTTGAGGACAACTTCCCCGGTCTCAGCACCAGGGAGCGTCAGGCAATGGTCGATCGCATCCTCATGAGCACCGCAACCCCCGTTATCGAAGCAGGCGGTACCTATGCTGCTGTTATGGATCAGGGCGCAGGCGAAATGAACCTTGCAAAGGCTGTTACCACCAAGGCATACCTCACCGCAGAAGGCACCTACAGCAACCGTCCGAAGCTTGAACTCGGCGACGATCCCGAGAAGACCGGTGTTTACACCCTCACCTTCACCGTTCATAACTTCGGCACCACTGCTCTTAACTACACCATCGATCCTTCCGTCCTCCTTGAAGACATCGGTCTGCTCGGCTACATGGACGAAGCTCAGGAACTCCCCGTCATCATTTACACCGGCGAAAGCTGGGATATCGCTGCTGAAGGCGATGAAGTCCTCCTCGGCGACGTAAACGGCAACGGCACCGTTGAAATTGCAGACGCTGTTAAGATTGCACGTCATGCTCTCGAACTCGAATCCTACGACGAAGCTGTTTGCGACGTAAACGGCAACGGCGTTGTAGAAATCGCAGACGCTCTCCTTGCAATGCGTGTTGCAATGGAGCTTGCTGAACCCACTTACACCTCCGCTGGTTATGTAAGAGTTGACAAGCCCGACGTTGTTACCGTCCCCGCAGGCGGCGAAACCGAAGTCACCGTAACTCTCAACCTGACCGACAACTGCAAAGAATACCTTGATGAGTACTACACCTCCGGCGCAATCGTAAACGGTTACATCGAGCTGATGCCCGTTTCCGAAGCTGACGGCGTAAGCCTCACCATCCCGTTCCTCACCTACTACGGCGACTGGAACTATGCAGCAACCGTTGACCGCGGATATTACTATGAGCAATATCCCTTCAACTCCAACAACTACGCCAACACCGTCGGCTTCAAGAAGGGCAGCCAGAAGCTCCAGCGGCTCGGCGAAATCCCCTTCTTCGACAATGAAGATGACAAGCCCGCTCTGTATGAGTACTATCTTGCAGATCGCAACGCTATCAGCCCCAACGGCGACGGCCTCCTCGACACCATCAACCTGATGTACATGGGTCTGCTCCGTAATTCGGAAGTTCGCTACGTCGTTCTCGACACCAACGGCAACGAACTCGGCGTTATCGCTGACTACGGCGTATGCACCAAGGGCTTCTGGGACACCGACACCCGCGACCAGCTCGGCGTCACCTACGGTCAGTTCCCCGGCAACTACAACTTCAGTCAGTACAACAGGTCCGACCTTATCGTACGCATTGAAGCTAAGCTCGACAACAACGGTATGCACACCACCAACGCATTCTCCGAAGAAGCGAGCGAAAACTGGAAGTGGGATATCCCCCTCCATATCGACACTCAGGCTCCTTCCGTAAGCAACTTCAGTGCTGCAAACGGCAAGTTCACCTTCAACGTAACCGATGAGCATTACGTTGCATACGTTGGCGTATTCACCAACAACGACGGCAACCTCGGCAACTGCCAGGGCGAAATCGCTGTTATGGAAACTCAGCGCGGCGCAACCACCGCAATCGAGCTCAGCGGTGAAGCCAACAACTTCGTTGTTACTTACGACTACGCAGGCAACATCGCAGTTTACCTCTGGAACGGCAGCACCCTCAGCCCCGTTGAGGTTGACCCCAACCCCCAGCCTGTCGGCAACTACTCCGATGCATACATCTACTCCTACGGTCTCAACCTCACGCAGAAGCGGTGGCTCTTCTTCGAGTCCAACGATCCCATGAATGCTGTTTATGAGGGCGAGGAAGCACCCAACGGCGAAAGCATCTCAGCAGCAGGTTATGATGCGAACAACGGCGTTGTTTACGGCCTTGAAGCGTCCGGCAAACTCTATCGCTACAGCGGATTCAACCCCCAGGGTAAGCTCACCGGCAGGACCCAGGTTGCAACCGTTGCAGGCGCAGACAGCATCAACGAAATGGCATTCAACAATGCAGACGGTCAGCTCTACGCAATCAGCGGTGCGGCAAACCTGATGACTGTTGATGTTAACACCGGTGCAGTTACCGAAATCGGTCAGCTCGGCAGCGGCGTTGTCGCAATGGACTTTGATTCCAACGGCACCCTCTGGATCGTTGACCTCTACGGCGCACTTTGCAGCGTAAACCTCAACACCGGCTCTGTCACTCAGGTTGCAGAAACCGGCATCAGCGCACTCGCAGGCCAGAACTTCTACAATCAGAGCGGCTGCCTGTTTGAGAACACCTTCTATTGGGCAGCAATTCCCGGCGCGAGCGCAAACGCAAAGACCCTTGTCAGGTTTGATATCACCAACGGTGCATTCGAAGAACTCGGCAAGATCGCGGACGGCACCTACGGTCTCCAGACTGTTGGCATGTTTGCACTCCCCAAGAGCAACGCAAGCATTGCAGCTGACAAGCTCAACAACGTTTCCATCGCTGACTGAGTTTAAACTCAGCCGGACTGAGCACGGCTCAGTCCGAATGCAAATCCATTAACAAGGGGCGGCACTGCTTCGGCGGCGCCGCCTTTTTGATAACCCGAACCCGCTGTCGATGTGAACATTGACTTGAAACATGAAATGTGCATGAAACAAGGCAAATCGGCTCGAATTGCGGCAGAATTATGCCTTTGCCCCAAAAAATCAACATAATGTTCATTTTTTTACACGAAAACACGGTTGACAAAACGCTCTGCGTGCATTAAAATAATAACTGTCATCAAAACATCTAAGAAGCTTGTTGATTCTTAAATGTGTAACCCTCCTATATTTTTTCTGTGAAGCGGAGCAGCTCCCCAAGCTCCGCTTCAAACTTTTTTTAATCAAAAGGAAATTCTGTGGCGGAGCTCGCTCCGCTTCATGCTTTTTTCCGAAATAAAAAAGTGCAATTACGGCGGAGCTCGCTCCGCTTCAAACTTTTATTTAACCGAAAGGCAATTCTGCGGCGGAGCTCGCTCCGCTTCAAACTTTTATTTAATCGAAAGGCAATTCTGCGGCGGAGTTCGCTCCGCTTCATACTTTTATTTAATCGAAAGTAATTCTGCGGCGGAGCTCGCTCCGCTTCAAACTTTTATCTAACCGAAAGGTAATTCTGCGGCGGAACTCGCTCCGCTTCATGCTTTTATTTAACCGAAAGGTAATTCTGCGGCGGAGCTCGCTTCGCTTCATACTTTTATTAGGCCGATAAATATTTCGACAGAAAAAATGCTTCGATTTGATAATTGCCCCTTGCTGTTTCTCCGAATATATGGTAAAATGATAATAACAAATATATTTGAACCGCATTCAAAGGGTGCAGCTGCATTCCAATAATGCGGGACAATCCATTTGCAGCAGGAGGTTGATTGTATATGCCCGCGAAAAAAATCGTTGCGATGCTGCTTGCAGGCGGTCAGGGAAGCCGCTTGGGTGAGCTTACAAAAAGCATGGCAAAACCCGCCGTTCCGTTCGGCGGGAAATACAGAATTATAGACTTTCCGCTCTCAAACTGTGTGAATTCGGATATCGACACCGTTGGTGTGCTGACGCAATATGAGCCGCTTGCGCTGAACGCGTATCTTGGGAACGGACAAGCATGGGATTTGGACAGAAATAACGGCGGCGTGTTTGTTCTACCCCCTTATGCAAGCAACAGCGGCGGCAGGTGGTATTCCGGCACGGCGGATGCGATTTATCAAAACACACCTTTCATTGACCAATACAACCCCGAATATGTCCTTATTCTTTCGGGCGACCATATTTACAAGATGAATTATGCGCAGATGCTTCGCAATCACATAAAAAACAATGCAGATGCAACCATTGCCGTTTTGACCGTTCCGATCGCAGAAGCTTCCCGCTTCGGCATTATGAACACCGATGAGGAAGGCAGAATCACCGAATTTGAAGAAAAACCCAAAGTTCCGCGCAGCAATAAAGCGTCCATGGGCATTTATATCTTCAATTGGAGCATTCTGAAAAAGTTTCTGGCAGAGGACGTCGCAAACCCGGATTCCTCCAACGACTTCGGAAAGAACGTCATTCCGGCAATGATAGACAGCGGCTGCCGCATGTTTGCATGGAACTTTTCCGGATACTGGAAGGATGTCGGAACGATTGCAAGCCTTTGGGAGGCAAACATGGATTTGCTCGGCACAAATCCTGTTTTCAATCTGTACGATAAGGAATGGCGTATATATTCAAAAAGTCCGATTATGCCGCCGCATTATGCGGGCGCGGATGCAGTCATTTCAAACAGCCTTGTTACCGAGGGCTGCGTTGTGCACGGCCTTGTGCGGCACAGCGTGCTTTATGCGGGCGTTCGCATCGAACCCGGCGCGGTCGTGGAGGATTCAATTATAATGCCCAACTCCGTGATTGAGCGCGGTGCGGTCGTTCAAAAAACAATTGTGGGTGAAAATGCGATTGTCGGCGCAAAAGCTCGGGTCGGCTGCGAAAAACTTGATACCGATGCCGACTACGACACAAAACTTACCGGCGACATAACCCTTGTTGCAAGTGCCGTTCGTGTTGCGGACGGGCTGCGGATTCCAAAGGGCATGGTCTACAACTGCGGAAAAGGGGGCGGATTCAATGAATAACAGCATGTTCGGCTTGATTTACACGGGCGAGGCGAATGCGCAGCTTCGCGAATTGACGTTTTCGCGCTCGGTTGCAGCCGTTCCGTTCGGCGGACGTTACCGTGCCATCGATTTTATGCTTTCCGATATTGTGAACACGGGCATTTCAAACGTCGGCATAATCACTCAAAGAAATTATCACTCTCTGATGGATCACCTCGGCAGCGGAAAGGAATGGGATCTCCACCGCAAAAGGGACGGTCTGTTTATCCTTCCGCCCTTTGTAACGCGGGATAATACCGGCGTTTACAGGGGAACGGTCGATGCAATTCGTTCCGTAATGGGCTATATTCGCCGCAGCGCGCAGAAATATGTCATTCTGACCGGGAGCCACACTCTCTACAACACAACATATGACAAAATGCTCCGACAGCACATTGAAACGGGCGCGGATATAACGATTATGTATAACGAGGAGCATGAGTTCAACAGAGCGGAACAATACGATGACCTGCGCCTAACGATTAACGAAAACGGCAGGATCACCGACCTTGCGCTCAATCCTTATATGCCGGACAGCCCGTTTATGGGCTGTGATGCATACATAATGGAAAAGACTCTGCTGGAATACCTTGTTGAGGATGCGGCCGCACACGGCGAGTTTGATTTCATGCAGGATGTTCTTATCAAAAATGTGAATAAATACAGGTTCTGCGGCTGGAAGTACAACGGCTATGTTGCAAGATTGAACTCCGTCGATGCATTTTATAAGCATAATCTTGCGCTGCTTCAGCCCGCTGTGCAGCAGGATTTGTTCAATTCCGCGCACCCGATTTATACAAAAGTCAAGGATGAGGTGCCCGCGAATTACTGCGGCAGCGGCAGTGCGCGCAACAGCGTTATTGCGGACGGCTGCATAATCGAGGGTGAAGTCGAAAATTCCGTGCTTTTCCGCGGAGTTCATGTCGGCAAGGGTGCAAAAGTCAAAAACTGCATACTGATGCAAGCCACCTATATCGGGGATAACAGCGAGCTGTCTTATATGGTGCTTGATAAGGGCGTTATAGTTTTGAACGGCAGGCGTTTGAGCGGGCATGAGAATTATCCCGTCATTCTGCGAAAAGGCGTCACTGTATAATGCCGCGAACGAAGCGGGCGGGGCAAAAGCTTCCCAAAGCGGGGGCGTCGGAACAAAGTTTTGCGTTCGGTCGGAGCAGAACGGATACAAGCGTGAAAAATGCTTATTTCCAAAGTATATTTTCAAATAAGTGTTGACAATATTTGCCTGTGGATTTATGATACAACTGAGCGGAGGGAGAAAAGCCTCCCGAGCCGCCTGTTACCAAAGCCGCAGCGGATGCGGTGCGCCCGATGTGGCTGCACATGCGTTTTCGGCACCACGCCGGCGGCATGAACTCGCCGCCTGTGCGGTAATTAAAAAACATTATTTTTTGGAGGATTTTATAGAATGAACGCTTACATTCAGGAAATTCTTGCGAAGGTTCAGCAGCGCGATGCGCACGAACCCGAGTTTCTTCAGACTGTTGAAGAGGTTCTCAAATCCCTTGAACCCGTTATCGAAAAGCATCCCGAGTATCAGGAAGCCGGTCTTCTTGAGCGTCTCGTAGAGCCGGAGCGCGTTATCGAATTCCGCGTACCTTGGACCGACCGTGACGGCAAAGTTCAGGTAAACCGTGGCTTCCGCGTTCAGTTCAACAGCGCGATCGGACCCTACAAGGGCGGTCTCCGTTTCCAGGGCAATGTTAACCTTTCCATCATGAAGTTCCTCGGCTTTGAGCAGACCTTCAAAAACAGCCTCACCAGCCTTCCCATGGGCGGCGGTAAGGGCGGTTCCGACTTCGATCCCAAAGGCAAGACCGATAAGGAAATCATGGATTTCTGCCAGAGCTTCATGACCGAACTCTGCCGTCATATCGGACCCAGCATCGACGTTCCCGCAGGTGATATGGGTGTCGGCGGCCGTGAAATCGGTTATCTCTTCGGCCAGTACAAGAGGATCCGCGGCGCATACGAAAACGGCGTTCTCACCGGCAAAGGTCTCTCCTTCGGCGGTTCCCTCATCCGTCCCGAAGCAACCGGTTTCGGTGCTGTTTACTACCTCTGCGAAGTTCTCAAGCATGAGAACGACACCATCGAAGGCAAGACCGTTGCAGTATCCGGCTTCGGTAATGTTGCTTGGGGTGTTACCAAGAAGGTTGCGGAACTCGGCGGCAAGGTTGTTACCCTCTCCGGCCCCGATGGCTACATCTACGATCCCGACGGCGTTGTAACCGAAGAAAAGATCAACTACATGCTCGAAATGAATGCAAGCCGCCGCAATCGCGTACAGGACTATGCAGACAAGTTCGGTGTTGAATTCTTCCCCGGCGAAAAGCCCTTCGGCCGCAAGGTCGATATCGTCATGCCCTGCGCAATGCAGAATGACGTTCATATGGAATCCGCAGAGAAGATCGTTGCAAACGGCATCAAGTACTATATCGAAGTTGCTAACATGCCCACCACCAACGATGCTCTCTACTTCATGATGGATCAGCCCGGCATGATCGTTGCTCCCTCCAAGGCAGTTAACGCAGGCGGCGTTGCAGTTTCCGGCCTCGAAATGAGCCAGAACGCAGAGCGTCTTGCTTGGACCGCAGAGGAAGTTGACGCAAAGCTCAGGCACATCATGGTCAACATCCACAAGGCATCCATGGAAGCAGCAGAAGAGTGCGGCCTTGGCTACAACCTCGTAGCAGGCGCAAACATCGCAGGCTTCAAGAAGGTTGCTGATGCTATGATGGCTCAGGGCATCTGCTAATCATTGATTAACATTTGTTGATTAACCTCAAATAAAGGTCGGGGGATCGCTTCGCGGCGATTCCCCGATTGTTCAATTTCGGTATTGCTGCCGAAACAACTCAAATTCACTTTACTGCGGTTAAATTTAATCAGCCTCATTTTCCGCTGCCGGCAGCAGCTTTCAAACGCGGAAAGTTTTGACAACCGCCACAAGCGTAAAACAGGAGTTACCCATGGACTTGATGAAACTTATAAAGGGCACCGATATAGGCGACTGCGTTGCTCGGCTTCTTTTCACTTGGAACGCCGATCACCCCGATGCGGAGAAGGCTAAGGAAACTTTTATCAGCGCAATAAAAGCAAGAATGCCGCAGCAGGCAAGGCTGAATTTGTCGAGTGCGGAAAAACTTTCGGACAGCATTGACAGATACCTGATAAAAAACGATACCGAGATGTATGCGGCGGTGAAAATCGGCAGCGCAATGATGTTTGCGGCCCTTGCCAACCGCGAAACGGAAAACGCCGCTCTTGTGCGGTCGGCGGCCGAGAGTTTCATTTCGGATATTCCGGACGGAATTGCGGACGACCGTGAAGCACTCAGCGAAATTATCTTTTCCGAAAAAGAGGGCAGGGAAAAGCTGATTGAGATTTTCAAACTGCTGCGAGATTGAGAAACAACAAAATATATCTGCATTTTTTGCCGAAAATCAGTGAAAAACTATTGACAGGCTCAAAACAAGCGGTTATAATTATCCGGCAAATGAATATCCGCCATAGACAGCAGGTGCGCGGGCAAGATGCTTTTGCATCGTATCCAAAGCTTAATTTCCTGCCGAGGTAGAGCAAAATAGTTTTTCCCGATTGTTTCGGCAGCGATTCAGCGGCGCAGACTGCCTGTGCTGCACCGAATCAAAGCTTATAATGATTGTTCGACTATCCTCTGTCCCCCTGTCCTATGGCATGGGGGATATTTGTTTGAAACTGTGACAAGGAGGAATTTTCCATGGCAAATGCTTCTATTCTTGCAATGAAGGAGCAGCACGTTGCGGAGATCAAAGATCGTCTCACAAGGGCTCAGTCCGTTGTTATGTTCGATTACCGCGGTCTTACCGTTGACGAGGTGACTGCACTCCGTGTCGAAATGCGCAAAGCAGGTGTTGAGTACATCGTTCTCAAAAACACCATGGTCGAAAGAGCCTGCCGCGAACTCAATATCGATGAGTCCGTTCACGCAATGCTCAAAGGACCGTCCGCTTTCGCTTTCGGTTACGACGATGCGGTTGCACCCGCAAAAATCCTTAAGGATTCAATCAAAAAGTTCAAAAAATGCACCATCAAGGGCGGCATTGTGGACGGCGTTGTTACCGATGCTCAGGGCATCGATGCTCTCGCTGATCTGCCCCCCAGAGAGGTTCTCATCGCCCGTATGCTGGGCAGCATGATGAGTCCCATCACCGGCCTTGCCATCGCTCTCGACCAGCTCGCAAAGAAGCTCGGCGGCGGCGAAGCAGCCGAAGAAGCAGCGGCAGAATAACTTTCGCTGCGTAACCGTTTCAAACAAAAATTTTTAATCGGAGGAAATTAAAATGACTAAGCAGGAATTTATCGATTACATTAAGTCCCTCACCGTTCTCGAACTCGCAGACCTCGTTCATGCGGTCGAAGAAGAATTCGGCGTATCCGCAGCAGCAACCGCAGTTGCAGTTACAGGCCCCGCAGCAGCAGCAGAACCCGTTGAAGAGAAGACCGAATTTGACGTTATCCTCAAGGGCTTCGGCGCACAGAAACTCAACGTTATCAAGGTTGTCCGCGCAGAACTCGGCCTCGGCCTGAAGGAAGCAAAGGAAGCTGTTGAAGGCGCACCCACCACCCTCAAGGAAGGCCTCTCCAAGGAAGACGCAGAGAAGCTCGCAAAGGCATTCACCGATGCAGGCGCAGAAATCGAAATCAAATAATCATTTTCCCTGTCACAAACAAAACCCCGTCCGCCGCAGCTGCTCGCAGCCGCGGCGGGCTTTTTTTGCTTTTTGAATAATAACGACGGAACGGGTTAGATGTCAACATTTGAGTCAACGTAAGAACCGGGAAAAAGAGATTTGTAAAGAAACAGAATTACATCAAAACTCCGTTGGCCGGCACTTCATCAACCCATACCAACGGTAGATAAATTAAAATCCAAACAATATGAGCGGTGTGTTCCGTGCACCGCTCTTTTTTGCTATAATGGGGCAAAGAAAACGGCAGGACGAAAGCCTGACGGCGGTTGTTAAGGACGCAGTGCGAAAATGCCGCCGAAAAAAGGAGGAAAGCGGAGCAAATGGAGAATAAGCTTGCAGAGAATATCCGAACGTTCAGAAAACAGCGCGCATTGACGCAGGAACAGCTTGCGGAAGTGCTGGGCGTTACTGTCGGTGCGGTGTACAAATGGGAAGCGCGGCTGTCCCAACCGGAATTGAGCACAATAATGGAGCTTGCGGACTTTTTTGACACATCGGTGGATGTACTTCTCGGCTACGAGCTGAAGGATAACCGCCTTCGGGCAACGGCGGCACGATTGAAAAAGTATCAGTCCGACAAGGATGAAGCCGGCCTTGCCGAGGCGGAAAAAGCATTAAAAAAATATCCGAATTCCTTTGAAATTGTGTTTAATGCCGCAGGGCTTTTCAGTGTGTTCGGAACGGAGCGCGGCGAAAAAAGGCTTATGCGGCGCGCATTGGAGCTTTTGGAAAAAAGCAGGCAGCTTATTGCGCAGAATACGAACCCGCAGATAAACGAAAGCACACTGTGCGGAAACATAGCGGAGGTGCTGCGCATAATGGGCGAAGCCGAACGCGCCATTGAGATGCTGAAAGCGAATAATGCGGGCGGAATGTACAGCGACATAATCGGATTGACACTTGCGGAAGCGTGCGGCCGCCCGGAGGAGGCAATGCCCTTCCTTTCGGAATCGCTCGTTGAAAATACGGTCAGAATCATTCGAACCGTGTTTGGTTATATCAATGTGTTTTTTCAAAAAAAGGATTATGCGTCTGCAAAGGCGGTGCTGAATTTCGGCCTTGCTCTTTCGAACGGACTGCGGCGGGACGGGGAAACGAATTTTACGGACAAAACATCGGGAATGCTTTACGCATGTTTGGCTTATTCGGAGTTGATGGACGGCAATGCGGTCGGCGCGGAAAAAGCGTTGATTCAGGCAAAGCTGACAGCGGAACGCTTCGATGCAAACCCGAATTACAGCGCGGCAGCGATCCGCTTTGTTTCGTGTGATGAATCGGCAAGTGCATATGATGACATCGGCGCAACGGCAGCGGAGGGAGTGCGGAACACGGTCAGTTCTCTTGAAAGTGCCGAACTTACGAAAATATGGGAAAGGGTGAACAACGATGAAAAACGGTCGAACAAAGAATGACAGCAGCGGGAATTGTGCTGCCGAAAACGAAAAAGCAAATGCAGCAAAAGAAAACATGGGCGCACTTTGTAAAAAACCGCTCGGGAAACAGCTGCGGGGTCAGTTCTTTTATAAAAATATTCCGATTTTTTGCCTTGCGGTGTTTGCGGCTTTGGCAGCCGGCTCGCTGAATCTGATTCTTTCGTGGATAATTCAACAGCTGATGGACACGGCAGCGGGAAAGTCCGGGGCGTTAAGCTTTCGCACTTTGCTTTTGATAAGCGCGGGCTTTGTTCTGCTTTGTGCGGGGCTTTCCCTATTGAACTATGCGTCGCAGCCTCGTTTTTTGGAACGGGCAATGCGGCAATACAAGGATTTTGCATTCAAAAAACTGATAGGAAAGAGCATTTCGTCTTTTCGTGATGAAAGCGCGGCAGGCTATCTTTCCGCATTGACGAACGATGCAGCAAGCATTGAAACCAATTATCTTGCGCAGATGCTTGCAATGATAACCAAGGCGGTCACTTTCATCGGTGCGCTGCTGCTGATGTGCAGGTATTCACTGCTCATGACGGCGATTGCGGCAGGGCTGACGGTGCTTCCGCTGATAGCATCCCTTTTGACGGGCAACAGACTGCAAGCCGTTGAAAGCAGGGTTTCCGAACGGAACGGAGAATTCACCGCCGCACTCAGCGATTGTCTCGCAGGGTTTACCGTTGTTAAAAACTTCAAAGCGGAGCGGGAGATTTTTCGCCTGTTCGCGCAGAGCAACAAAGCCCTTGAGCATGAAAAATTCACGGGACGGCGCATTAAAACGCTCGTTGGAATGATCGGCGCGGTCACGGGGATTTTCGCTCAGCTCGGAGTGTTCATTGCAGGCGTGTACCTTTCGATGAAGGGCGGCAGCATGACGCCCGGTGCAGTTGTTCTGTTTGTTAACCTTATGAATTTCATCATTTCGCCAATTGCGGAGCTTCCCGGACTGCTTGCATGCCGCAAAGCGGCGTTGGGGCTTGTGGATAAACTTGCGGCCGCGCTGGAACGCAGCTCTTCCCGCGAGGGGAGTGAAACGCTCAACAAGCTTGAACACGGGATTCGGCTTGAAAACGTCTCTTTCGCATATGAACCGGGGAAGACGGTGCTGCACGGAATAAATGCCGAGTTTGAGGCAGGCAGGGCATATGCGCTTGTCGGCGGCAGCGGCAGCGGCAGCGGAAAATCTACCTTGCTGAACTTGCTCATGGCGGCGGAAACAAACTACAGCGGGCATATCCTTGCGGACGGAATCGAACTGTCGGATATTTCAACGGAGTCGCTCTACGGAACGATGGCGGCAATTCAGCAGAATGTTTTTGTTTTTAATGCCTCGATAAAGGACAATGTTTCAATGTTTCACGATTTTCCGAAGACGGAGATGGATGAAGCGATTGCCCGTGCGCACCTTGGCGCGCTGATTCGCGAACGCGGGGAGGATTACCTTTGCGGGGAAAACGGCAGCGTGCTTTCCGGCGGCGAGAAACAAAGAATCTCCGTTGCGCGGAGTCTGCTCAAAAAATCCTCCGTTCTGCTTGCGGATGAGGTGACGGCGGCACTGGATGCGCAAACGGCACACCGGGTTTCAAGCGATATTCTCGATTTGCAGGGAATCACACGAATTGTTGTTACGCATACTCTTGAAGAATCGCTCCTGCGCAGATACGATAAAATCTTTGTGCTTCGCAGCGGCAGGATTGAAGAGGCGGGCAGCTTTGCGGATTTGATGGCGAACAAGGGATATTTTTACGCATTGTTCACCGTTGCGCAATAAAACGAAACATGAACAATTGCGCTGTTTCCATGCGGGTGCAAATGTGATATATTTCTTTGTGAGATGTTTAAGATTGATTAAATAATCAATAACTCAAACTGATTTATAAAAACATCAATCAAGCTTCGGCAAAAGTACGAACAATTCGACTGAAAAATCCGGATTCAATTGCGAAAGTTTATAACAATGCTGCCGAAAAACTCGGGAACTCCGCATATAAGCTTTGATACGGATTTCGGGCAGGTTCCGCATTCTCGAATCCGAATTAACTTTCAGTCATTCTTATTCGTTGTTCGGGTTCTGGGTTACATGAATCGTGATGTCAACGCCGTCCGCCCTGTCGGATTGGGACACGTCAACATTCATGCCGCCGGAGCGCAGGTGCTCGCAGGCGGAATTCACCGTGTTCATGAACATGCGGTAGTCCTTTACAATTCGCATAATGACGGGGCGGGGCTTTGCACCGTCCTTTTTGCTGTCGAACAGTGAGTTAAGCTTTTTTTCAACAAGGCGTTCGGTGTCCTTAACGCTCAGGCCGTCCTCGCCGGCTTTTTTGATTATTGCAAGCTTGTCCGCATCGTCCGAAAGGCGCAGCACGGCGCGGGCGTGGCGTTCACTCAGCCCGTAAAGACCGACAGCTTCGCGAACTTCAGGGGAAAGTTTGAGAATACGGAGCTTATTTGCAATGAAACTCTGGCTTTTGCCGAGACGGGAGGCAAGCTCCTCCTGTGTGAGCTTCAGCTCGTCCAAAAGGGCTTTATAACATTCGGCCTCTTCAAAATAATTCAAATCCTCACGCTGAAGGTTTTCAACAACGGCCATCAATGCGGAATCGGCGTCAACCGCGGAGTTGTCAACTATACAGAGCGCTTTTTCCGACCCAAGGCTCCGCAGCGCACGCAGACGGCGTTCACCGGCGATAAGCTCGTATGTTTCGCCGTTTTTGCGAACGACAAGGGGCTGAATCAATCCGACCTGCCGAATGGATTGTGCAAGCTCGGATATGCTTTCGTCATCAAAGGTTTTTCGCGGCTGAGCAGGGTTCGGAACGATGGAATCCAGTGCCAGTTCAACAAGCTGGCGTTTTGCCTCGGCAGACTGTGCGCCTGCTGTTCCGCTTTTTTTGTCTTTCAGAAAATCAAACAGTGCCATATTGAATAAAACTCCGTTGCCGCTCTGCCGTTCGGACAGGTAAAAACTGTCTTTTCGGGCAAGCGGATATTTCGGTTGTGCGGAGAATGAGCTCCGCATGTAGATTATACATTATTACCCGGTATTTCCGCAAGCGGGAATATCGTTTTGTTTTGTCGAAACCGGATGAAACATGAAAGCACGGAGCGGGAAATACCTCGCTGTGCATCTGCGCGGGGTGAAACCCGCTCGGACGGGGCGGTTCAAGGGCTTGAATCAAAGTCCGTATTTTTTAAGCAATGCATCAAGCTCACCGCTTTTTTGCAGGTCATAGATGAACAGTTCCGCAAGCTGAGCAACGGCGGGTTCATCCGCAGCTGAGGCAATTGCATATTCGACATTGCCGAGACTTGTTTCATGGCGGATAAATCCGTGTGCAGATATATCTTCCGCATATCTTGTGCAGTAAGCACCGGTGACGACCGCACCGGCAACGGTGCCGCGCGCAAGCGCATCGAAAAGCTCCGGATAGGAGGCGAAAGCTTTTGTTGTGAACACGATTGCATCGGCGGGAAGTTCCGGTGTGCGTCCCTTAAGCCGGTCAATGAGAGTGCGTTCAACTTTTGTTTCGTGTGCATCAATGTATTTCTTAAGCCTTGTTTCACCTGCCGTGCCCTGAACAAAACCGATAACAAGTTCGTTCAGCGGAGTTGTTTCGCTGCCGCTTTTAACAAGCACGGAGCATGTATCCGTATAATACGGATAGGAGTAGACATATTTTGAACTTGCGCCGCGCGGCATCAACGCAACGGCGGCATCGATTGTGCCGTCCGAAAGCTTTGTTGAAGCGGTTTTGCCGTTCACGGTGATGAGTTTTGCCGCCGCATCCCCGGCGGTGTCGGGAAGCAGATACGCAGCGAATTTTTGCGCAAGCTCGATTTCAAACCCTTCGCCGCCTTCGGCAAAAAGCGGCATATCGTCCCGCACGCCGACGGCAAGCACGCCGCGTTCGCGTATGCGCTGAATTTCCGGGGTGTTCATAAGCTGCGTTCGCGGCTTTAAGAGCATTGCAAGAAGAACGAGCAGAACCAGCCCCGCCGCACAGCAGAGCGCGATGCGGACGGGTTTGCCCTTTTCGCCGCGAAGAGTAAAATTGAGCCGAAGCTTTTTATGCTGTTTTCCGTCGCGGAGGAAACTCCGCCGCGGGTGATGATGTCGATTTTTCATGATTAATATTATATCAGTAAAGACGCACATTGACAAGAGCGGCATGTTGACAGTATAATGTATAATTGGGTAAACGTTGATTAATTCGGAACATGCCTTTCGTGAATGCACCTGCCTTAACCGCAGCCTGTCCGAAACCGATTCGGGCATTCGGGTGTTTCGAAACCGCGATTTGCCCAAAGCGGCCGCCGAATTAAGTTTTTGCGAAAACAAATTATTCGGAACGAACCTGACATTAAGCAATCAAGCCCCGCAAGGGGAGAAAGGTTTACAAATAGAATGAAATCATTAACAACAACCGAACTTCGGGCACTCTTTCTTCGCTTTTTCAGCGAAAGAGGACACACGATAATCCCTTCGGCTTCCCTTATTCCCGAAAACGATCCCACGGTTCTTTTCACAACGGCAGGTATGCATCCGCTCATGCCCTATCTTATGGGCGCGGCGCATCCGGCGGGAGTTCGCCTTGCCGATGTCCAAAAATGCGTTCGTACGGGTGATATCGATGAAGTCGGCGATGCAAGCCACCTGACCTTTTTTGAAATGCTCGGCAACTGGTCCCTCGGCGACTACTTTAAAAAGGAGTCGATCGCATGGAGTTGGGAATTCCTGACCGATGAAAAATGGCTCGGCATCGATCCGGACAGGCTTTATTTCACATGTTTTGAGGGCGATGAGCGCGCCCCGCGCGATGAGGTTTCACGCGATCGCTGGGTTGAAATGGGTGCTGATCCGAGTCACATCTTCTTCCTGAATGCAAAACATAACTGGTGGATTCCCGGAACGAGCGGTCCCTGCGGCCCCGATACCGAAATTTTCTTTGATACAGGCAAAGAGAAATGCTGCGATGAATGCAGCCCCGCATGCGATTGCGGCAAATATCTTGAAATCTGGAACAATGTTTTCATGCAGTACTTCCAGCCCGCAAACGGCGAGATTCGCATGCTTGAAAAGAAAAACGTTGACACGGGCATGGGCCTTGAACGCACGATTGCAACGCTTCAGGGCGCGGAGAGCGTCTATGACACGGATGCCTTTGCACACATACTTGCACGCATCAGCGAGCTTTCCGGCAAGAACTATCGTGATAATGCCGAAACAACACGTGCGTTCCGCATCGTTGCAGACCACATCCGCACAAGTGCGTTCATGCTGGGCGACCCGCGCAGCGTAACCCCGAGCAATGTCGATCAGGGCTACATTCTCCGCCGGCTTATCCGCCGCGCGCTTCGCTATGCAATGCAGCTGGGCATGCCCGAAAACTCACTCGGCAAAATTGCCGAAACCGTTATTTCGGATTACGGCGAGGTCTATCCCGAACTGCGCGAAAACGAAGCCCGAATCATTCGCGAGCTTGACACGGAGGAGGCAAGATTCCAGCGCACTCTCACCAACGGTATGCGCGAATTTGAGCGCATCAAAGGCAAGTTTGAAAACGGGATAATTGACGGAAAGAATGCGTTCCGCCTGTTCGACACATTCGGTTTCCCCATTGAGTTCACCGAGGAAATGGCGCGCGAAAACGGCCTCACCGTTGATGTTGAGGGGTTCCGTGCGGCATTCGAAGAGCACCAGCAAAAGTCCAAAGCGGGCGCGGAGCATAAGTTCAAAGGCGGCCTTGCGGAAGCAACCGACGAAACGGCAAAACTGCACACTGCGACGCATCTGCTTCAGGCAGCACTGCGCAAGGTTCTTGATGAGTCCGTTGCACAGCGCGGCTCGAACATCACGGCCGAACGGCTGCGCTTTGACTTCTCCTTCCCGCGTAAAGTGACTCCCGAGGAGCTGCGCGAGGTCGAAAAACTTGTCAACGAAGCAATTGATGCCGGTGTTGACATTACCTGCGAAGAAATGACCGTTCCCGAAGCGCGTGCGCGCGGCGCGATCGGCCTGTTCGGCGATAAATACGGCGAACGTGTAAAGGTTTATACAATGGGTGACTACAGCTGCGAAATCTGCGGCGGACCCCATGCCGCAAACACCGGTGATCTCGGCACGTTCAAAATCAAAAAAGAAGAGGCTTCAAGTGCGGGCGTGAGAAGAATCAAGGCCGTTCTGATTCCGAAAGAGGAAAAGAAAGACTGATTTTATCTCGATAAAACTTCAATTCCCGATACTTTGGCGCATTGAGCCGCGGCCCGCATTCGACTTGGATTTCGAGCGGAGGCCGGCTGCGGTTCAAACGGCGAATGCAAATGCGAGGAGGATATGCAATGACGAAAACGAGCAAAAATGCTTGGCTTGAATACGATTGGAAGTTGGACGGCGGTGATGCGCGGTTCCGCGTTGATATGTCGCTGTATACAAATGCACCGATCGAGGGCTGCGCGGAGCTTGTTTTCATCTACTGCGCAAGCCTTTCGGAACAGCCGCTCAAGGCAGGCGAGCTGCGCCGAATTGACAGCCTTATTGCCCGATGCATAAAGAAACTCGGCAAAGAATATGTCGGCTGCATTGAATCCGCCGCAATGCACCAGTATTATTTCTATATTGACAGCGAAGAAAAGTATTCGGCACTTCAGCAGCTGCTTCAAAAAGAACGCAAGCTGACGGTGAAACTCGGCTGCAAGTCCGAACCGAAGTGGACGACATATTTTAAACTTCTTTATCCCGATGCTGCAAAGCTTCAAACCGTCCGGAATAAGGAGAACATCGAAAAACTTTATTCGAACGGGGATTCCGAGGCTGCACGGAGGCTGAATCTTCACATGTATTTCCGCTCTGAACCGCTCCGTCTGCAATTTGAAGAGGCGGCAAGACGGGAAGGCTTTGCGATCGGCAGCGCGGTGGACAGAGAGATGAGCGAGCTGCCGTACGGCGTGATTCTCCACATAATTTGTCCGCTGAAAAAACGCAGCGTTGATGAGGTCACGGTGCTTGCGATACGCATTGCGGAGCAGTTCGGCGGCAGATTGATGTTTTGGGATTGTCCGCTTGCGCCGCAGTCGCTGAAGTGATGCGGCGGAATGAATAAAATCAATATAATGACGGCGCAGTGCGTGGAACCCGACTCCGCACTGCGCCTTTTTTATCAGCCAACGGGGTCAAAAGGGGGGCGAATTTGCAAAAAAAAGCGGAATTTGCGAATATACTTTTTAATATAATGAGCGAACAGAGGGCAAAAAGGGGTTATAAACGTCGAAAGGGAATTGCAGCATTCCGGGAGGG
>OGQX01000015.1_pt1 | contig 164811 bp, 123 predicted proteins | sample 1553291 | NCBI WGS metagenome assembly OGQX01 (sample SAMEA2580030, study PRJEB22360) | human gut metagenome | biome: human gut; feature: human-associated habitat; material: faeces | place: Denmark | collected 2008/2010
GTTATCTCTCCATCATTCCATGTGTGGCCAAGAGCAGGTATTTCTTCCTGTGCCTGAAGCACCTCGTTACATACAGAGCAATGACTTCCTTCGGTGAGTCCTGGCTTTGTACAAGTTGGCTCTACAGCATTATCTACAACTACTGTATGACCTGTTGCCTTTATTTCTTCTGTTCTTGTATCGCCACAAGCCTCACATGTAAATGTCTTAACTCCTGCCTCTGTACAGGTTGGTGCTGTTATTACTTCTCCATCATCCCATGTATGGCCAAGGGCTGGTATTTCCTCCTGTGCCTGAAGCACTTCGTTACATACAGAGCAATGACTTCCTTCGGTAAGTCCTGGCTTTGTACATGTTGGAGAGACCTTATTATCTTCTATCTTTGTATGATCCTTTTTATCTATAATAACATAAGATCTCTTTCCACAATCTTCACAAATATATTCTACTAGTCCAGTATTTGAACATGAAGATTCAGCTAAAACATTTTCTGTATTTCTATGTTGTGTAGAAATAAATGGTATACCATGATCCTCTGCATACTTCTGACTGTAACTATTCTCAAAGCCATGTATTTTTAAAGACTCACATCCGTCAAATGCCAAATCATCTATATCTTCTATATCTTCAGGCAAAAAGATATCCCCTAATTCCTTACAATATAAAAAGGCATATTTATCAATACGTTTTATACCATACTTCAGCTTAATTGTATTCAATTTATAGCATCTAAAAAATGCACCATATCCAATTGTTTTTATACTATCTGGCAATTCAACATACTGAAGATTATCACATTGGCAGCACATATCTGTAGGAATATATGTAACACCATTTGGGATTTTTAAACTTTGCAAGTTTGAACAATTCATGAACGCTGAATTACCTATTTCATTAACACTATCTGGAATTTCTACAGATAGTATCTTTTCGTTATTATAAAATACACTACCTGATATTTTATTAACATTTTGTGGAATGATAATATTTTCCTGATCCCCCTGATATAACACTAAAATACCATTTATAGTAACGAAATCATTCTTGTTACAATTCAACCACATTGTATGATTAAATGCTCGATTTCCAATACTAGAAATATTACAGGAAAATACAATATTGTCTAACAAAAGACAAAATGAAAATGTCCCTTCTCCTATATCCGTAACTGTATCTGGCATTACAATTTGTTTTAATTGATAGCAATTTGAAAATAAATATGGTGATAATGTATCTAATCCATACGGCAAATTTATTGTCTGCAAATTAATACAATCAGAAAATGCTCCCCACCCTAAACTAATTACACTATTAGACAATTCAACTTTTGTTAGAGATTCACAATTTGAGAATGCATTACTTCCTATACCAGTTATACCTTCTTTTATAATAAGATTATCAAAACCATAATTTTTCCATGGTGGAAGTGTCGAATTTTCAAGTTTTTCATAATTAGGTATATTACCATTACCACTTAGAGTCAGTACTCCTTTTGAGATTTCCCATTCTATACCATCTTCTATAGTTCCCTTAATATCAAAATCATAGTCAACCTTTGAACATACACTGCATTTTCCATTCACAAAATTATGCTTGATAATATTCTGCATTTCTAACTCATCTTGATTTATAAATGTGGGAAAATATCCATCTTTTATATTCCAAGTATCTGTCCCAAACTCTCTGTCACTTACAAATACATCTGCTAAAGAAACGTCATTGACCCTCTCATATTTTAAATATATCTGTCCATAATCATCAACATCTATCTGCTTGTAGAATATATCATGTTCAAAATATCCAGAGTTTTTTAATACTATATGTGATTTATCGCCTCCAATACTTTGATTTATATCCTCATTTCTACCTGATGCAGATTCATACATTTGAAAATATTCAGTTCCTGATACAGTAAGTTTTGACTCACAATACACCTTGTTTGCATACAATTCATCACCTTCACTAGGTATATTCACCTTGCCCAACACTCCACCAACAACCGGCAATGTTTTAGTCAGCGAATCTACCGCTATATTTGATATATCATACGCATTATTTAAATACAATTTTCCCCCATATTGACCGCCAAATAATCCTCCGTAATTCTCCGCCCATGACACATCTTCGTCTGAACTGTCATTCATTGATCCATCACTAAGCGCCACTATGTTTCCTATATAGGAAACCATATTCATACTTACTTCTTCACCATTTATTTCCCCTGCAAAACCTCCACATTGTGTTCCTCCAACACAATATATATCTATATTTCCACTTACATAACATTTTTCTAATGCACCTATTCCAGTAATACTACCTGCAAAGCCGCCTACATCAATGCCGCCAGGATTAGAATTAACAACAATGTCACATAATACTGTACAATTACTTATAGTTCCTCCATTCATAATTCCACACACTGAACCAATCGAATTTGTATAAATAGAAGTATCATTTATTGTTGATTTAATCTTTATGTTCTCAAATTCCACATTTCTTATTACCGCATTATTCAACAATGCAAATATCCCCATTCGCTTATTCCGTTCCACTTCTATATTTGCATTTGATATAGTAAAACCATTACCTTCAAAAGTACCGCAAAACTCCTCTATCGGATACCATTTGTACTCTTTTAAATCAATATTATTCATAAGAGAAAAATAGCAATCCTTATAGTTTTCTATCAAAGCTAATTGAGATGGTAAAGTAATTAAATATGGGGTTTTCTCACTTCCATCTCCCCCTGAAAACGAATCTGCTCTATGAATATACCATGTATTTGCAATACAATAATCTATATCACTTATTCTATATTCAGAATCAAGTTCCCCATTAATACAATCATTACCATTGAAAAACTCCGCCTTATGATCATCAAAAGATTGTTTACCCTTTAAGAAATAACTATAACTATTTTTTTCACTGTCCCATGTTGTATCCAAAAAATAAAACATTTCATCAACCTCTACAATATTCCAACTATGAGGTTCATTATTTGCTTTTCCTGCTACAATCCTCGCCTGGAGACCAGCTTCTAACGCCATCCTGTAAAATAGGTTTGAATACCCCTGACAAACAGCCGTGCCATTAATCATTGCCGCATATGCTGTGTATTTTAAAATATAATCATCATTTTCTAAATTATTATAATCATAACTAACATTCCTACAGATATATGAGTATATTTCATATATTTTTTCATACTGTGTTTTTCCATCTAATGCTAATTCTGTTAACACTGCATCGATTTTTTTATCCAACTCATCCTCTTGTTGTTTAGTTGTATAATAGTTAATATGCAATTCTATTGTATACAAAAAGTCGTCATTTTCCTGAATTCCTGTCATAGTGTATGTATATCCACTATATTGAAACATCAAATAATCTCCATCTTTACTTTTACCTGTATACTTTAGCGCTTCTCTCATTATGTCAGCCACAAGCTTATCTGTTTCTTCTGAACTACTTCTATATTTGAAACATACTTCTTCTACACGTAATTCCATGCTATCTCTAATATACTGTCCAGCTTCAATTATTGTATTATATACACATATATTTTCATCACTAGAATTTATTTTATCAACTGTTTCATCATTTTCTACTTGTACAATACTGATACCATTCTGAACTACACCATTTGCCGAATACGTTGTATCTTGGTTATCTCTTTCTTCTGCATGTATGTTATAGCAATTACAAATCATCATAAATATTATCATAGCTATACAAACATTAAATATTTTTAAATTCTTTTTCATATTTAAATCCCTCTTTTCATCATATAACTCTTTATTCTACTTACCCTTTTAATTTCATTTTCTGAGTTTTCTCTGACTCCATAACGCACAAAAGCGCCACTTAAAGTGACGCTTTTGTAAAAATCTATACACTGATATCGTAAAAATATCTTATATACCACATAATTATGTATATCTCATGTGTAGATGCAACTGGCTGCCGTCTGATCGTCTCCCCTGATGTAAAAATCTCTTAGGCCCTATAGCTTTGCGTCACAAAATTTCTCTTGTTTTGCCGAGTATTCAATTGTACGTGACGAATCACGCAAATTCCCCTCAGATATGTTTATTTTATCATATGGCTGGCAGCTATACAATAACAATATGTCAATATCCCTACAACTGTATTTAATATATCTTCTTCACATCATCCACCCGGTAAAGCCTCTTAAACCCCTCAAGATCCTTCTCCGACTGTATCACCATCACACCCACAAAGCTGCCGTCCTCTCTGCTCCTGAATCCGGCAACCTGTTCCCCAGTGCATATGGAACATCTGATGACGGCCTCGTGCTTTGCCTCGTCATATGGGAACAGTTCCGCGTTCCCCTTGTGTTTTGACTTTAATTTTGAAATAAAACTCTTTCCAGTCACTATATCCACCTCTATACATACCATGTAAACAACTGACAATATACATTCTGAACCATCATCTTATCATTGTGCCGACACTACGCCTCGATCTGGCCCAGTATATACGGATCCTTGATCTTATTGTCCTCGGCAAAGAACAGTATCTTCGTGAGCACCTCCGATGTCTTTGGATCGTCATCCACAAATGGCAGGAATATTCTGCCCCGCCTCTGGGAGTGTACAGGGAGTACATTTATCATAGGGCCTGCCTCCTGATGCACCACTCCGCTTCCAAGGTGGACTGTGTAATTGGCACGCTTGCCCTCTATCACTGCATGATTCTTTGTAAATGTGACATTTGTCAGTCTGAAAAGTGGCATGGTGAATTCTGCTATCGCCTTTCGCATCTCAACAGTTGAGTGTGAAGTCTCAGGATCCACGCCTCCGGCATGTGCCACGGAAACCGCCATGTCCACATCCCTCATGACCTCAGAGAATATGATATCCGGGATGTCCTTGATCCGCATCTCCTTGCCAGTCTTTCTATCAGAGAACACCACCCATTCGAGGGTCGGTGACTCTATATCCGCAGGTGAGAACCAGTCTGCAAGAGCGTAGATCTGCGCTACTATATTCTCCTTGTAGTACACTTTCTGAAGACCGTCCTCTATATCAGCTACCCAGTGTCTTGACTTCAGGCAGCCGAGTGTCTTCTTCGGCTGGATCTGATTGCCCGCGTATCTGAGAGAATGCTCCATGTTCATCTCCTCTTCGGTCTTCACGTAGAGTTCTCTGAACACCTGCTTGAACGGCTGAACGATCTTGTTGTCAAATACATACTTCTGTATATCGTGCCACTTGCCAACCATGTACATGTGAAATGGATGTGCTACTGTGAGTCTGGTGTCGTCTGACAGCTCTATGTGCCTTACAGTCTGAGCACAATTCTCTGATGGCTGTACAATATCGCCGTCAGTAGATTTCTGCCCACCCGATGTCTGATCACATTCATCACCAATAGACGTTGCCACAAATGTATTGAATCCATCCTCAGCAGCAAATCCCAGCACAACATTCTTGCTATCATCAAGTTCATTTGCCCCTGACATAATACTGTCAGCCGTACTATCCAGATCTGCCTTCACACCGTCAGGCTCCGCCACCTTAAACACCAGCGCAGCCACCATGTCATGTATAACAGGATTCTCCAGCATGCCCCTGATCTCAGCCCAGGTGTATTCTTCCTGACTCTCCATCGCATCCTCAAGCATCGCCTTTGTACGCCTTGACTGCTCCGCCATCTGCTTCTTCGCATCCATCAGAGCCAATACATACTCATTCTTCTTGATCTTTGCTGGAACAGACTTTAGCTGTTTGCCGTTCTTCTCACAGATGACAGCGCATTTGCCGCCGTCCTCCATCTCAAGCCATACGGTCACTTCTCCGACCTCATGCGGCTGAAAATATTCCCTCATGCCCTGAACTACAAGGCTTTCCATACGTAGGGTAAGTCTCGTCACTTCCTGATATCCGGCATTGATCGCCATATTGCGCATAGCTGTAGAAACTGCTGCCGCCTCGCTGGCTCTCCTCTGTGCTCCGAACTGCTTGCTCTCCTTCTTGAACTTCTGAAGGAACATGTACCTGTCCTTTATCTGCTCCTCATTCTCTATCGGCAGGATTCCCACCGCCATGAGCAGATCCTTGTTTCTCTTTGCCTCGATCTCAGCCATCAGCTCGGGCTCATCATATTTGCCAAGCGCCGCATCCGCGTATTTTCTCGCTCTGGTGTGCTTTGCACCATCTGAAATGTATTTCGCCGCCTTGTATATAAGCTGGAATCGCTTGTCACCCAATCTGTCATAGACTTCGGTAAACCACGTCCTGTCAAATGCCCCGTCGTTCAGCTCATCCACCTCAAGCGGTGTAAATCTCGCTATCATAGCCTTTCTCTTGTCATCAAATGACTCGTTCATGTGCGCCATGAAGTAGTAGCATCCCGCAGTAAATCCATCCCATCCAAGATACTCTCCAACTATACCTATCCACTCTGGAGAATACATAGCTGCCTCTATAAGCCTGGCATCACTTATATCCGTACCTGTAAGATAGGCCTTCAAAGTCTCCGCACTGTCATTTGCATCAGGCACACACGCCTGAAGAAGATGCGACATACTATTCTTCTTGCTGACCTTCTGACGGTTATAGTAATAACCGGTATTGAAATACGTTGATCTCTCCAGGGTCTCCTTGCCGAGGGCTGACAGTATCCTGACAAAATACTCCGCTCCGAATATTCTTGTAAGCCCGTATATATATGGAGAGAATTCTGTCTCTGTATCTCCCCTTGTGAGCTCTGCAGAAAGCACAAGCTCAGACATATCAGTGTACAGCTTCTTAGCTATATCCAGCCTTTTCTCGTCCGTCTCCGAGAACTCTCCTTCCGGACTGTGAAGAAGTATCTGCCTCACACTCCTCAGCCTTTCACGCTCCGTATATCCCCACTCATAGCCTCTGGTCTGCACCTTCCTGTTGCGCTCCGTTATAAAACGCATCACGTCAGATACACATTTGAGGCTCCTATCCAAGGAATTCCCCTCAAATGCCATCTTGTACATATAATCCCTGGATATAATACCACGGCTGTATGCGGCAATATAGTTCAGGAGACCAGGAACCGGCATGACACTTCCTGTGTGTACCCAGTAATATGAATTTCTATCATTTACAACGTCTGAAGGTATATTAAAGTTATGACACTTTGCAAGGGCATAGTTGTATGGAAACAAATGCCTGAAATTCTCTTCATTCTGCCTTGCCTCGTCAGAATCCTCTTTTACATCTAATATATCGCTGTCACCATCGATCGCAAGCCACCTTGTTATTATCATGATCTGCTCATTTGTGAGCACACTTCTGTGATATACCTTTGAATCATCACCAGATATACTGCTGCCACCTTTATTCCCGCCAAATGTATATATGAGCTCATCACTTCTTCCAAGCAGATAGTCTGCTGCCACAACGGCAAGTCTCATCTTGTCACTATCCATCACATATCTTCTATACAGGAATCCTATTACAGCTCTGACAATGGCAAGATATCCGAATGCCGGACATTCTTCTATATATATATTTCCAAACATATCCAACATAAAGCTCTCGCAGTACTTCTTGAAATCCTGTTTGTCACTGTTGTAGCCATTCAGATACACATAGAGTTGCATGCACATATACGGAGTCTGAATATTTTTCTCGTAGAAATCTACCCACAATTCCTCACATGCCACCTTGTCACGGTTCACATATATTTTTCCACCTGCCTCACCAAGCAGGCCGATCTCTCCGTCAGCCATCTCATACTCATCATTTTTGTGCTCATCCACAAATGCATCAAATTTTCTTAATATATTTATAACTTCTGAATCAGATGTCGTGTCTTTCTTTTTAGGCACAATCTTTGATTTGAGTTTTGCAAATGCACCCTCGCTCTTGGCAGTCTTGCACAGATTATCATTTGCAATCCCGCTTTCAGGGAAATACTTTTTGTACAGCTCAAGGCACTCAGCCAGATAACTCTTGTCAAATATCGGCTCATAGTACGTATTTACATCATAAAGTCCATATCCCTCATCTGCACCAGCCCGGTCTGTGCCAACATTTTTAATCTCACGTATAAGAATCTGCTCCTTAGTTGTAACACTGGATCTTCCATTCGCAGACTCCCTCTGCATAGCGTCTATATGACCAACACAATCTGCAAAAAGTTTCTGCCTGTTCTCATCATTTTTGAGCTGGAGCAGCAGATCAAGTCCCGCTGTTCTCTTCTCCTCCTTGGAATCCGCGAGAAGTCTTCCGATGAGATCGTCCATGTCATCACCGTCAAGTTTATAAAGTATAGACAGTACAGTCTCCCTTATGTCTGACTTCTTGTACTTGAGCATATTCTCAAGCTGTACATAATTCTCCGGCGAAAGTTTCATATCCTTAACGATCATCGCCGCCTTGTTTCTGGTATATGTCTCCTTGTCGGCAACCGCATCCACCAGTATGGCACGCTGTCTGTCATTTGCCGGCTGCCTTACAAGCAGAAGCAAAAGCGCATCTCTGCTGTACCTTGCGGAATCTATCTCAGGAACCATCTCCGCTATGTAAGTGATCTTGTCCTCATCCCTGAGAGCGCTTGCGCAGACCGCAAGTCTCATGATGATTGCGGATCTGTCCAGATATTCGGCATTCCACGGAAATACACACGGATCAAACTCAAGCCTCTTCTTTGGCATGCGCTCAAGTATGCCCATGAGGATGTCGTACATCTCCTGACATTCTTTCCTGCTGTCAAAATATTTGTCCACCTCGGCAAATGTCATTTTCTTAAGTTCATTGTTGTACGATCTGCCGTCTTTATATATGAGACTATTCATATAACTCTGATAATCTGACATGAAACTTGGCATGATGACCGCCATGGTATCCATCTCGTCCGGGAATCTTTTGATAAATTCCTTTGCAACGCTGTGTGTGTACACCTTTCCCAGACTCATTGCCCTGATATACGTGCCAAATACCAGTCTTTGGTGTCTGCTGCCATCAAGCGCCAGCTTGTTCATCACATGGCATGCCTCGTCCACATCAAAGAAACCATAGCTCCACAGCGCAAGATAGATCTGCATGGCATCCTCGCCGGATAAAGCTTCACGCCTTGCATTTTCATCATTCAGATATGTATCTATAAGAAGCAGCTGTTTCTTCTGTATACGGTCAAGCTTGCTCTCCTCGTCAGTCACAAGTCCTGTCCAGGTGGCTACAGCCCTCATGACAGATGAGAATCTCAGAAGATCATTCTCCTTTATCACATGGAACAGGGTCATAAATGCACCTGCCGTTCCATAATCCATGTTCTCACAGATCGCCTGTCTGAGTCCCTCCTGAAGCTTTGCCGCAACGAGCAGCTTGCCTACAGCCTCATGGAGTCTTGTGTTGGAGCTCATATATATTCCCCTGAGGATATTGGTCGTGAGCCTTGTCTGCGCACTCTCACCGAACATGATGTCCATGAGCACTTCCTCAAGCTCTGCATTCCCCCTGTCGAGCTCCGCCTGTATCCAATATTCAGATACTATTCTATACCCATTGCTGTTGCCATCCCTGTAATAGCACAATATATCCTGCGGCAATTTCTCCTTGTAGAGAGATACTATGTCGCATCCGTATATCCCCATAGAGTGATATTCATTCATGATACTGAAATATCTGTCAAGAAATGCCCCATATCTCTTCGTACGCATGGTTCTTCTGTAATAATACTGGCTTGTCTGCCACTTGATTATGCTGTCTATAGAAGTGTAGAAATCCTCCATCAGATGATCCGGCACCCACCCCGGCAAATGCTTCAGCTCGTTCCTGAAGAATTCCGAAGGAACATTCTTTTCATTCTCAAGAAATGTCTCAAGTCTCTTGCCGATCGTTGACTCTTTTACATCTCCATAGTAATTATCCATCTCCTTAAGAAGCTTCTGCGCATCCGCACTATAGCTCTTTCTGAGCTTCGTGGAATTCTCGTCAAATGCCTCTCTCACTTCATCTGCGATCTTCTTCTGCTCCTCAAGCTCAAACCTTGTCTTCTTGTCCACCGCCATTGTAACCCCTTTCTTTATGTTCTACCACATTCTGCCCGCCAGCATTGTGAGGCGGATAAATGTGATCTCATCCCCTTCGTTAAACTTCTCTTCCCTGTCCAGCTCCGTTAATTCATCCATACCGCGGAACACTCTGAACAGCCCATCCTCAAATCCCTGAATGGCTGTCTTCGCTGCCTCATCCACATCTGGTTTCTTCTCCCCATAGACGATCCCGAACGCTATCTTTCCTATTCTTCCCATATCATCGATCTGTTCATCTGTCAGCACTGCATCGCCGCGATCCATGCGGGATATGTACTGTGCCACGCAGATCTTTACTGTCTCTGTTATGAGTTCCCGCAGCGTACTCGGTGCTGTGTCATATTCAAACGGAACCTTGTGCACTGTGTTCTTCCGCTTGCCAAGCTGTTTTATGTTCATGTATAAAGTCATGTGATTCCCCCGAAATCTTGTTATATGTATATTCACATTGTGCAGAAATTGCACATACTGAAATAAATGTTCAACTTGTGCAAAATTGCACATATTGAATAATAGTGTCTGTTAAGCCACATTAGCATTTTATTGAACTTATCTTATCTAGTTTATTTTGCATGAATTTTATATATAAATATATCGTATGTCGAACATATGTTTGCTATAATATATTTGGTGCTACCCTATTCGGTAGGCGGTTAGCCTTCACCGCAGGAGTTTATAGCCATAATCAGCTTATGCATTACATGCTTTGCTCTTGGTTATGCCGTTGGCTCTAAGAGCAATGATAAAAAATAAGGCAAAAAAGTAACCGCCCTGTCCTGACAAAACTTGGCGGTTACTTTTTTGTAATTGCAATATCAGGGCTAACCGTCTATCGGTAGCACATCTTTATAATTATATTAACATCCAACCGCTTTTATGTCAAATATATCGTTTTTATTATTTAAGTATAATCATAAACACTTATTTATCAAGCCATACGACAGTCAGACATACGTAGACGAGCTCACAAATACCGCCTTTCAGGATAAAAATTCGAACCGGCTCACCAACAGGAACAAGTCCTAATGCAATTGCTCCATTCTCTCCCTGAGCACGTCATCCTCAGTGTATGTACGCTTACCCAGAAGCTTATCTCTCTTTGCGCCAAATGCCTTGTTGACCCGTCCAAGATTGAATCCAACAAGAAAAGCTGCGATAACCGTTCCGGCTCCTACGCTGCCAAGGCTGTGTATGCATATCAGACACGTTATCACTGATATGATGACCATCGAGCAGTCAAAACCCATCTTTACCTTGGAGAATTCAATTTTTGTCACATCTGATACAGCCTGCATGACACCCTCTCCGGCAAGCGGAATAAGATTGGCCGGCAGATAGAAAAAGATTCCAACCGCTATGAATACAGTACTCACAAGCATAAGCACAATTCTCATCGCTATATTATCAGTGCTCGGCAGAAATGTAGCCAGGTAATTGCAGAATGTTGTAAAATATCCGAACACGATTCCCACGACCACCTGAAGCAGATTGATCGGCTTGAACCGCTTCCTGAGTATCAGGATCTGTATAAGCACCAATGCCGCATGGAATATGATCGTCGCTTTTCCCATCTCTATTCCCCATACACAGGTCATGGTATATGGTATGGAACTCACCGGTGACACACCGAGATTGGATTTTACCGACAATGCAATTCCTATAGTCATAATAAACAGTCCAACGAAATACATTGGAATTCTTACCTTCATGTTCTTCATCTCTTACGGTCCTCTTTTCTGTTATCTTTTTCGCTGCCCTTCATATTGTCGTACACCCTTACAAGAAGTGACTGCAATTCTTCCGTCTCTTCCGCTGTAAATCCCCTCAGTGCCAAAGATTCAACTAAGTCAAACTTCTTATTGAGCATCTCCACATACTCTCTGCCCTTATCTGTCAAATACACGTACAGGGATCTTCTGTCCCCTGACTTTGTACTTCTCTGTATATAACCTTTATTCTCCATGCCACTCAACACAGCGGTTATCGATGCCGGCTCTATATGACATCCCGCCGCGATATCCTTCTGGCACGCCCCATCATGATCCTTCAGATAGTCCAGCACCTTGGGCTGTCCCATGGTGAGCTCTGTATCCTTTATCTGACTCAGCAATGCCTTCTGCACCATGAAATGATCCGCCATCAGCAGATAATGTATGGATTTTGTATGTTCGTCCATATGGATTCTCCTCTCCAGATAGTTATAATTCTAATTATTAGAATGCTAACGATATTATACACATATTTTTACCCATGTCAAATCGAACTTCGGTCACCTCCATACGCACAAAAAAGATCCGGGATCATATGAACCACCCCGGATCTCCAATTATTCTTTATTTTATCGAGCCTTTATTTCTTTATGACTGCTTTCTTTGACACTCCTCTTTTCAGAAGGATTGTCTTATAACTCTTAAGCTTCTTCGACGGAACCTTGACGGTCATCTTGGCGTATGTCCCTGTAAATGCACCAGATCCAACTGTTTTTCCTGTCATCTGTGTATTCTTTATCACTACTGTCCTGAGCTTCTTACATCCATAGAACGCCTTGGCACCTATAGTCTTGACGTTTTTGCCCAAGGTCACCTTTGTAACCTTTACATTCTTCTTGAACGCCGCTTTTCCTATCGCTGTGACCTTAAATGTCTTGCCACCAAGCTTTATAGTGTCAGGAACCACAACTGTCTTGGTCTTCTTGACAACAGATACGAGAGTTACCGTTCCCTTGCCATTCAGGGATGCATTTGTGATCTTGTACTTGTAATTTCCATTTGCATAGATCTTCCCCACAGCCGCAGTTATGTCAAAATACTTTGTCTGTGTTCCACTGTAATTACCGATTCCCATTATCACAACTTTTGCCTTGCCAAAGTCTTTATTTGACGAATATGCAACTCTGTAATCCTTGCCCGCTGTGAGTGTCCGCTTGCCGCAGGTAACCTTCACCGCTGGTGTTATTGCTTTGCCTGTATATACAGCCGACTTTGTGATTGTCACAGAGGCTTTACTTATCGCCTGCTTGTTTATTGCAAATGTAAGAGTCTTTGAGCCCTTATATCTGCCCTGACCTTTGACAACTACCTTTGCTGTACCGGCATTGGTATTGCTGCTATATGAAACTATATAGTCAGTTCCCGCATCAAGTGTTCTTCCACGTGATACAACCTTTACGGCCGGTCTTATCGCTGCGCCTGTATATGTAGTCTTGTACGAAGCATTTCCAGTTGCCGCAAATGTAATATTTGCATCAACGCTTATATCCACAACTATCCATGTCCATACAGCCTTAAATGTTATATCCTCTGATACAGCGCCGTATGCAGAATCAGCATTATAGCTTGTTCCGGCTTCATCCTGCCATGCCAGCGCATATCCAGCCCTCGATGTCTTGTAATCAGTACCATCAGACATGGTGATATTTATTTTCGACAGATCAAGAGTTGATCCCTTGTTTACAGATGACGCATACAACTGGTTGCCATTCTCATCTGTGAACACAACCTTTACCATGGTTACACTGTCGCCCTTGCTGTCTACCGGATCCTTGGAATAAATTGGATCTCCACCTATTGACACATCGCCATCAACAATGATCGTTCCATCATCTGACTTTACGCCAAATGAATTTCCACCGGTTGATCCGGATGCATCCGCCGTAACACTTCCACCAACCAGTTTGATAGAATTGTCTGCTGAGATTACCGACTCCCCATCGCCAAGTCCTGATGACTTTGCATCAACAGAGCCTCCTGTGATCTCCACATCCGATGCCGATATTGCCGAAGATACAGAATCTATGCTGTTGCTTCCACCTGCTATCTTCACAGTTCCCGCAGATTCGATTCCCTTACCATCGGACTTTATCTGTATGTTGTCTATCTCAAGATTTCCATCTGTCTTGATCGCAGACGCACCCGGGGTTGTCGCTGATATCTTGGAAGATGTATCCTTTCCAGATACCTTTACATCCGCTGCGTTACTGTTATCGCTGACGCATGTTATACCATCAGCAATCTTATTTTCTCCGCTTACCTTTATGACAAATGTTTCAGAATTGCCCGGACGAACCGTGATCTTCTTTACAGTGGCATTGTCCACGGTTATTCCACTTGCATTTCCGGTATCTACAATTACATCCTCACCATTTCCTGTGATCGTGTAATCCTTATTCTCGGTAAATGAAACTGATATGATTCCACCAGACTGTGATACCTTTACAGTTGGATTTTCCTCACTGTCTGTGAATGCTCCAACATATCTGCTGTCATTCAGTCTTCCGATGTCAATTACGAAAGGATCTGATAAAGGTGTAGTCACCTCAAGTGCCTGGCTGATCTGACCAGCCTTGACATTTGCAGTTTCTTTTACCCTGCCATATACATAATATGTAGTAAATTCCTTGAATCCGGTAAACTGAGCACCATTCTGCCATACAAGCTTTGATGCATCAGCATCCTTTTCACTGGATATTGCATACTCGATCTCACCCACTATACCTGACACCTTGCCGCTGACAGTCACCGCATCAGATGTTACTGATGTCTTTGTCACAGTGACAACTGCGGTATTTTCTCCCTTTGCCACTGTCGCCTTGAGTGTTATGTTCGCTGAGCCATTTGCTGATGATATAACCAGTGTATCGCTGTAGCTTCCGGCACCAAGTCCATTTACCGGTTTTACAACTACTGTTGTTTTATTTCCTGCAGAAATCTGCCCTGCCGGTGATGAAACGATCTGGAATGCCGTTCCATCCTTAAGCTTGGCCTTTACATCTGTAAGGGTTGTCTCCCCGGAGTTTGACAGTTCAATAGCTGCATGATTCGCATTTGAATAGCCATATACGAGGTCTGTCCATGACTTGTCAGCACTGCTACATGACAGCTTTCCAGGAGTGAGCACTTTGACAACACACGCCGCCTTTATTCCCGAGCCATCCTTAGCCGTAGCTGTGATAGTCGCCGTTCCGGCTGCGAGGGCTGTTATCTTGCCATTCTGTACGGATACCTTAGCCTTGTCTGAACTTGACCACACAAGGGATGTATCTTTTGCATCAGCAGGTGTTATCGTTGCCTTGATCTCATCACTGTCGCCCACATTAAGTGTTATGTATGTCTTGTCAAATGAGATTCCTGTAACCTTTACGGCTGGGGGCTCTGACGGAGTCTCTGTGTCTTTCTCAGACGTTGAACCCGTTGTTGATCCAGTTGAGCCAGTTGAGCCAGTCGATCCGGTTGAGCCGGTTGAGCCAGTTGAAGGATCCTTCGTGTCGTCCTCTGTTGTCATGCCTCCACCTGACTCTCCGCTTATTGTCCTGAGCTCTGATGACACTTCACTCTTTGGAACTACCTTCTGTACTGCCTTCTCCTCATCTGTTCCGCTGTTCTTCACATACAGATAAAGTCCTGCTGCTGCACCCACAAGGCCTGCATTATAGTCCAGTGCAACCTCGTTCTGGTTATAATCTTCTGAGCTATCTACATAGGTTGTACTCGAACCCGCCGGTCCGCCAACCAAAGCACCGACTAGTACATGTGCCTGCTTTGTATATGCATTTCCAGTTACAGAACCCTGATATCCGCTTGAGGCTCTGTGATGAGGGTACTTTGATGAATACTTGTTGTAACCTACAACGAAACACTTTGAACCAGCATTGTTGCCAAGTATGTACTTCATCTGACCATTTGCCCATGATGAATAATCAGTCTTTCCATATATCGTGTCATACATGAGACCTGTCATCTGATGAGCGGTGTTATATCTTGCCGATCCCCAGCTGTCTATCAGACAGAAGTTGTTATCTCCTGACTGTGTCTTGCTCGCTATAAGTCCTGACTGGTTCTCTACAAACACACTCTTCTTTGATGAGTTAGGACTGTAAAGCAGAGCCGCCTGAGCCACATTGTTCCAGCAAAGAGCCCAGTTAGGATTTGTTCTGCCACCATATACATTATTGTATTTTGTTGCATATGCCGATTTACCTGTAGCCTTGTACAGAAGAGCCGCCGCAAGGGCATAGTCATCTTCCCATGAATCTGAGCTATAGAAACCTGATGCCGGACCCGAGCTGTTCTTCTTAGCCTTAGTATCCGCATATGTGAAAAGCTTCTCCGCATAGGAAAGCGCTTTCTTATCCTTGTAATTTATATAATATGCCGCAAGTGCCGCCGCTGTCTCTGAAACGATATCTGTACACGTATCCGAATCAGATGTGAATGTTGCCTGTCCACTTCTTGATGACTGCTTTTCCGGAGCTCCCCAGTATCCATGATCGACATTTCCATCACCGACCTGATAACAGAAAGCCTGAACCGAGCCATCACTTCCAAGGACTGTGCATCTCTCGAAATAAGCAACGAATCTGTCCATGATCCTCTTATAGTGTGCCTCTGTAGCAGTATCCGCAAATGCCTCGGCAAACTCCATGTGCGCAAGTCCTAGAACTGTAGCCGAATATGCCTGTGGCAGACCAAACTTGGCATGATCTCCCGCATCATGGTATCCACCGCTGACATCCACAGTCTTTCCATTATATGTTGTTTTTGCATCCTCAGTATGGCAGTTTGATCTCCAAGAAAACTCACTCTTTGCAGATACATCACTTCCGCACATATTCGCATCATAAAGATACAGTGACTCCTGAAGAAGCTTCGCATAGTTGTACTCAACATCCGTATTGATCTCACCTGTATTGTCCCCGGCTCCGCCAGATGATGATGAAAGTGAACCGATAAATGAGTCAAATGCACCTGACTGTGAGCTGTAGTACACCTTGACACCTGTTATAGACACACCGTTTGCCGTACCTGTGTAGCCAAGCTTTGAATAGCTCACGCTCGAACCTGCATTTACTGCACCTGACTTCTTGGATGTGTTTGGATATATGTACAGCTTTCCATCACTGAATACACCCTTGAGGGCTGACCAGCTGCTGTAATCCTTAACTGCAGTTACAGAGCCACTCACATCAGCCACCGCTATCCAGTCTGCTATGTATGAATTGCTCTTGTTATTTATCGTTATCTCTGTCTCGTAGTAGCCGTCTCCCTTGGCTGTTCCATCTCCATCAGCAAGACTTGCGGTTACGCTTGAACTTGTGTTTCCAATTGAATCAAGGTCCGCACTGCCTGATCCGCTGTCGCCTGAACCGCCTGACTCCCCTGATGAACCACCAGAGGTGCTCTTTGTTCCTGAGAGAACCGCTGACACGATCCTGAATTTGATCGTGCTGTTTTCCTGAAGATTGGCAACCTGTATTCCAAATGCCACCTTCTCCGTGCTTGTTGTGCTGATAGATGACAGATCAAGTACGGTCTCAAACTGACCGCTCTTGGACAGATCTATCCACTTGTCATTATTCGACCATGAAGATCCATATGATGCAAATGGCATAACTCCCGCATTCTGTCCACTTGCAGCGGTAAATGTGTCAACCGCATATGTGATCTTGAGCGTCTTGTATCCCGCATCCGCAATAGCCTTCATGGATGCCAGATCTGATGAAGGCGAAAATCTGATCTCCGCCTTTCCATAATCACTCCACTCATCTGTTGCCGCAGTCACCGTCTTCCAGCCGGTGTCCGGTTTCAGATCCAGCGTGATGCTCTCCGCCTTAGCTGTGATCTCCGGCCAGGTTATACTGCCGATGATCATGCATAAGGTGAGAACATATGCCAGGATCCTGCTCGCTGCTTTCTTTCTCATTTTACTTTTCCTCCTTGTACTTCCTTTTTCCTCCTAAAAAATACCCTATTATTAAAAATATAGCACAGAAAACATCTTCATGCGACCCAATAATCCGTCATTATTTATGCGCATAATTACCAATGTTTTCTGTGCTATTTTACCAATACTTTTTTAGCAAGTATTCTTTTTGAAGTTTCTATGTCATTTGCCATCTGGGCCTTGAGCTCATCCAGGCTTCCAAATTTCTTCTCACCTCGGATCTGCTCGATAAGCTCCACCTTGATGACCTGTCCATATATGTTCCTGTCAAAGTCGAAGATATTCGTCTCTATGGTGATATTTCCCTTGTCGTTGACTGTAGGATTGTCTCCTATGTTGGTGATTCCCATATAGACTCTGAAAGGATCCTCATGTCCCGTATGCTTCCCCCGGATTATCCTGATCCTTGAAGCATACACACCAGCCGGCGGGTACAGCTTGCGCTCCTCCGGCAGCATATTCGCAGTCGGTATTCCTATTGTCCTTCCAAGCTGTTTACCGGACACCACTTCACCTGTCATACTGTACGGTCTGCCGAGCATCGGAATGACCGACCTCACATCTCCCTCAGAAATATTCTTCCTGATGACAGTTGAGCTGACCACCTCGTCATCCTGTTCCAGCTTGTCTATGACTATGACCTTATATCCATACTCGTCCGCATAGCTTCTGAGGGTATCCACATCGCCCTTTCTGTCTCTGCCGAATCTGTAATCGCTTCCAACCACGACATATCCGGCCCGCATCATGTCCACCAGAACATCTCTGATGAACGCCTTCGGCTCTGTAGCCGCAAATGCATCGTCAAACGGATATTCAACCAGGACGTCAACTCCGGTATCCGATACCACCTGTGCCTTCTCATCAGATGTGTATATGGTCTTCATATTGCTCACATCAAACACATGATTCTCCCTCATGTCAAATGTGAACACAACGCCCATATATCCCTGTCTCTGAAGCTTCAACACCTGCTCTATCAACAGCATGTGTCCCTGATGGATACCATCAAACTTGCCCAGGGCAACCGCCGTGCGCTCTGTGCTATTCAGTTTTACCTTCTTCGTGTCCTTTATATGAATCATAACTGTCTGTCCTTAATTGCTCACCGGAAACATCTTGAACGGCACATACTGCCTCTTCTCATCGCTGTATTCATACAGTGCCGCAAATCTTCCATTCTCATCGAACACCTTGACATAGGTATCCCTGTGTATCTTATTCTCGGCAAATGCATCCGCACTGAGCTTATTTCCATTTGCCAGAAGCTTAACACCCTTCTCAGCTATATGAAGCTCCGGTATATCCGGCATGAGCTTATCCGTTGTTAATATATGCTGCATGAGTGTCCCATCATCCCTTGCCTTCTCCACGGCATCAAGTGTCAGACTTTCTTCTATAGTAAAGCCTTTCACCTCTGTTCTGATAAGTCTCTCCATCACGGCTCCGCAGCCCAGCTTTTCTCCGATATCCCGGCAGAGACTTCTTATATAAGTACCCTTGGAACAACTCACGTCAAATGTTACCCTCGGAAGATCTGTCGAAAGTATCTGAATACTGTGTATCGTAACAGGTCTCGGCTGCCGTTCTATGACCTGCCCAGCTCTTGCAAGCTCATAAAGCTTCTTACCATTTACCTTGATGGCTGAATACATAGGCGGGATCTGCATGTAATCGCCTATAAAACTCATCACCGCAGCCCTGACTGTCTTCTCATCAGGATATACATCTGTCACGTCTGTCATGACTCCTGTCACGTCTTCGGTGTCGCTGGTCTTTCCGAGAAGCATGGAACATGTGTATGTCTTGTTCTTCTCAGTGAGCAGATTGCACATCTTCGTAGCACTTCCCAGACACACAAGAAGAACTCCCTCCGCCATGGGATCGAGAGTTCCGGTATGACCTATCTTTTTCTGTTTTAATATACCACGGAGCTTTGCCACCACATCAAATGACGTGAACCCCTGCTCCTTATATATATTGATAAATCCATCTATCATAACTATTTCAAATCCAATCCAAAGTCTTTTACATCAGTCCGCTGTATCAGTACCTGTTCCAGATCACATCTTTTCTGCAATTTATCAGCCAAGCTGTTTCTCTATATCCGCAACTATCTCCGCAACTATCTTTTCCGGATCACCTGACATATTACATCCCGCAGCCTTCACATGGCCGCCACCGCCGTGGCTGCACGCGATCTCACTCACGTTCACGATATCATTTGCCCTGAGGGATATCTTGTAATTATCCTCACCAGCCTGATACATGAAGAAAGCAACCTCAGTACCTGATGTCAGTCTGAGCTGATCCACGATTCCATCCGTATCCATCTTGCTGGCACCAAATCTGTCAAAGTCCTCCTTTGTCAGAAGTGTATGGGTTATCTTTCCATCTGCAAACTGCTTCATGTTGAGAAGCGCATAGCCCAGAAGCTTGTTCTGTATGAGCGTCTTCTTGTAGAAGGTCTCATCTATGACAAAGCTTGGTCTTGCCCCCTTCTCTATCAGGATTCCCGCTATAGTCATGGCTGCCCTTGTTGTATTGCTGTGCTTAAACACTCCCGTATCGTGGACTATTCCGGTATACAGGCACTCTGCACACTTCTGATTGATCTTATCAGCGTCAAGGAGCTTGAATATAGCTTCCGCAGCGGAGCACGCATCACTTTCCACATAGCACACATCACCAAAGCCCTTATTGGACACATGGTGGTCTATACACAAGGTTCTCTTCGCAGTCTCATAATATCTGACAAATGGTGTGAATCTATCCTTATCTCCGCAGTCAAGCGACATAAACAGATCATAGGTCTCGTCATCTGCCTCATGCTTTACAGTAGATGCACCATTCAGGAACATGAATACATCCGGGAATTCCTGAAGATATACCTGAACCCTCTTGTCAGGGTAATTGCTTGTAATATAGTTATACATTCCAAGTGTTGAACCTATACAGTCACCATCAGGATTGATATGTCCTGTTATGGCTATGCTGTCTGCGTTCTCTATCTCCCTTATAAGATTGTTCATGATATACCTCCTTTTAAATTCTCATATTATATCCTACTCTTCAAACTCATCTTCACTCTCTGAGTTTTCATCTGTACTCTCGTCAGCATCGCCATGCTTTCCGAGAGCCTCATCTATCTTGTGGGACATACTGACACCATACTCTATGGACTGGTCCATGATAAATGTTATCTCCGGTGTATTGCGCAGATTTACAGAATGAGCAAGCTCTCTTCTGATATATCCCATTGCGCTGTTCAACCCTGCAAATGTGGAATCAACAGCATCCTGGTCACCCAGGACACTGATATATGCCTTACAGAACTTGAGATCAGGTGTGACAACCACATCAACGACCGAAGTCATAGGTGATATTCTTGGATCCTTGATCTCACGGCTGATGATCCTGCTGAGTTCTCTCTGGACCTCACCGTTGATCCTGTTATTCTTTACACTGTTTTTTCTCATATCTATTACTACTTTCTAGGCACCTCTACCATCTCGTATGCCTCTATCTGATCTTCCTCTGCAACGTCCTGGAAGTTCTCGAATACCATACCACACTCAAAGCCAGACTTAACTTCCTTGACATCATCCTTGAATCTCTTGAGTGAAGCAAGCTTTCCTTCAAATATAAGATTGCCCTCTCTGGTAATCCTTACGCTGCAGTTTCTGTTGATTGTTCCGTCGAGAACATATGAACCGGCAATGACACCGATACCAGAAGCCTTGTATGTCTGTCTGATCTCTGCGTGTCCGATGACCTTCTCCTCATATATAGGATCAAGCATACCCTTCATTGCTGAATCAATATCCTCTATTGCATTGTAAATGACTCTGTACAGACGAACATCTACCCCCTCGCTGTCAGCCATATCCTTTGCTCTCGCATCCGGTCTGATATTGAAACCGATTACGATGGCATTTGATGCTGATGCAAGAATTATATCTGACTCGTTGATAGCACCTACACCTGCATGTATGCACTTGATAACGACCTCGTCATTTGAGAGTTTTAAGAGACTCTGCTTAACGGCCTCAACTGAACCCTGTACATCTGCCTTGATGATGATCTTGAGCTCCTTGAGGTTGCCGGCCTGGATCTGGCTGTACAGATCGTCAAGTGACATTCTCTGCTTTGTATCTGCAAGAAGCTTCTCCTTACCCTGCGAGATATATGTCTCTGATATGGTTCTTGCTTCCTTCTCATTGTCAACTGCCATGAATATCTCGCCTGCATCAGGAACTGTGTTGAGACCCTGGATCTGTACAGGTGTTGATGGAAGAGCCTCTGTAACTCTCTCACCTCTTGAGTTGGTCATGGCACGTACCTTACCATGTGACGCTCCGACAGCGATGTAATCTCCAACATGGAGTGTTCCCTTCTGTACAAGCATTGTCGCAACAGGTCCACGTCCCTTGTCAAGCTCAGCCTCGATGACGATACCTCTTGCCTTTCTGTTAGGATTTGCCTTAAGTTCAAGCACATCCGCTGTGAGGAGGATCATCTCAAGGAGATTGTCAATACCTTCCTTAGTATGTGCAGATACAGGACAGAATATTGTTGAACCACCCCAATCCTCTGGGATAAGCTCATACTCTGTAAGCTCCTGCTTAACTCTCTCTATATTGGCACTTTCCTTATCGATCTTGTTGATCGCTACTATGATCTCAATCCCAGCAGCCTTTGCATGGTTGATAGCCTCGATAGTCTGTGGCATTACTCCATCATCGGCAGCTACAACAAGGATAGCGATATCTGTACTCTGTGCACCACGCATACGCATTGCTGTGAACGCCTCATGTCCAGGAGTATCAAGGAATGTTATAGTCTGGCCATTTACATCGACAACTGATGCACCGATGGCCTGTGTGATTCCACCAGCCTCACCTGATGTTACCTTTGTCTGTCTGATGGCATCCAGAAGTGATGTCTTACCATGATCAACATGACCCATAACGCAGACTACAGGAGGTCTTGAAACCATATCCTTCTCGTCCTCTTCATCCTCCTTAAGGAGCTCCTCGATCACATCAACTTTCTCCTCTTCCTCAGCTATGCAGTTGTACTCAAGTGCGATCTCTGAAGCCTCGTCAAATGGAAGCTCTGAGTTCACATTGACCATCTTACCTGCGAGGAACAGCTTCTTGATAAGTGCTGTTACAGGAGTCTTTACCGCATCAGCCAGCTCCTTGAGTGTTACAACCTCAGGAAGTGTGATGGTTCTGATTGCATCCGGATCCTCCTGTGGTGCCTGCTGCTTCTTCTGTGGCTTGTTCTTCACATTCTTCGCAAGTCTGCTGATATCAGCCTCGACCTCCTCAGGTGATCTTCTGTTGCCCTTACGTGGCTTGTTCTTATCTCTGTTGTAGTTATCTCTGTTCTGGCTCTTTAAATCCTTACCCGGCATCTCCTTCGCATCGAAGTCCTTGCGGTCTCTCTTGAATGGTGCTCTCTTCTGAGCTGGGCTGTCATCCTCGTCATCCTTGCCAAATGGCATATTGATACGGTTGCTGAAACGGTTGCCACCATCTCTGTTAAAGCCTCTTCCGCCCTGGTTTCTATCGCCATTGCCGAAGCGTCCGCCACCCTGGTTTCTGTCTCCGTCTCTGTTAAACCTTGGTCTGTCACCCTGGCCGTCCCTGTTAAATCTTGGTCTGTCACCCTGGTTTCTATCACCATCTCTGTTAAACCTTGGTCTGTCATTCTGGCCGTCTCTGTTAAATCTTGGTCTGTCACCCTGGTTTCTGTCACCATCTCTGTTAAACCTTGGTCTGTCGCCCTGACCGTCTCTGCCTACTCTTGGTCTGTCACTCTGATTTCTGTCGCCCTGGCCATCTCTGCCGAATCTTGGTCTGTCACCCTGATTTCTGTCGCCCTGGTTCCTGTCGTTGCTGAATCTGGCTCTGTCTGAACCGCCCTGTCTGTCGTTGTTAAATCTGACTCTGTTACCGTTGTTATTCATCTTGCCGCCGTTTCTGTCCTCCCTGGCAAATCTTACATGATTGCCAGAACCCTGTCTGGCTGCTGAATTGTCATTCCTTGAAGGATTCTGCTTCTGCGCGTCCGCCTTTGGCGCTGCAGCAGGCTTTGCTGTCTCAGGCTTTGGCTGCTCTGTCTTAGGCGCTGCCTTTGGAGCCTCCTGCTTTGGTGCTGCAGGCTTTGGGGTCTCAGCCTTTGGAGCCTCGGCCTTTGGCGCAGTCTTTGCTCCAAACTTAGCTTTAATTATTCCAACCATCGAATCGTCCAGATTGGACATATGACTCTTGATCTCTATTCCCTTTGCGCCAAGTGTATCTATGATATCTTTATTTGAAATGTTTAACTGTTTTGATAATTCGTGTACTCTGATTTTAGCCAAATGTTACACCTCCATGTTTTCATTTACATTCATGTACTTTATGATCTGATTTCCGAATCCCTCGTCAAGTATCGCAATGGATGTTCTCATCTCATTGCCACTGTACTTGCCAAGCTCATCCTTTGTCCCGTACTCATAATAAGGAATCCCATAATAATTACATTTCTGGTCGAAAAGTTTCTTCGTATTGTCAGAAGCGTCCTTTGCCACAATGACCACGTACGCGCTCTGATTCTTAACTGCTTTCTCTACTGAGAAATTGCCACTGCACAGCCTTCTGGCTCTGGCACACAGAGAAATTAACGAGTAGATCTTGTTATTCTTCAATGTCACGCAGCTCCTTGTCTAATTGTTCATACACCTCAGCAGGTATGCTGACCTTGAAAGCCTTCTCAAGTGCTTTGCTTCCAACCGCCTTCTTAAGGCACTCGGATTTCTTGCATATATAAGCGCCTCTTCCGTTGAGCTTGCCGGTTGCATCAACTGCGAACTGCCCGTCATTGCTTCGGACTATCCTTATCAGCTCACTCTTCGGCATCATCTCACGGCATCCAAGGCATTGCCTCAGAGGTACCTTCTTTGCCATCTCATCACTCCCTATTCTCTATCATGTGCCACTACATCAATGCAAATGATTACTCTTCGTCGTTTGTGTCTACTGTTTCATCTATGTCAAATGAAGCAGCATCGGCATCTTTATCTTCGCTTACTTCATCATAATATTCATCTTCGTTATAAGGATCAAAGTTCTCATCCTCTGGCTGCTCATCAAAGTAACCCATCTCCTCGGCCTTTGAATGGCTCTTAATATCGATCTTGTATCCTGTCAGCTTGGCTGCAAGGCGGGCATTCTGACCCTTCTTACCGATTGCAAGTGAAAGCTGTGTATCAGGTACTACGACAAATGCTGTCTTCTCATCAAGATCAACTGATACGTCCTCAACATCTGAAGGACTGAGCGCATTGTAAATAAACTCAGCAGGGTTCTCACTCCAAGGAATGATGTCGATCTTTTCACCGTTCAGATCTGCAACGACAGCATTTACTCTGTCACCATTGATTCCTACGCATGCTCCAACTGCATCGACGTTCTCATCGTTTGACCATACTGCGATCTTAGATCTTGATCCTGCCTCTCTGCAGAAGCTCTTGATCTCAACTGTTCCGTCTGCGATCTCTGTTACTTCCTTCTCAAAAAGTCTCTTGACGAGCTCTGGATGAGTTCTTGATACAGTGATCCTTGGTCCTCTGTTTGTCTTCTTGACCTCTGTGATATAAAGCTTTATTCTGTCGCCTCTCTCGTAGCTCTCTCCCTCGATCATCTCTGACGGCTTTAAGAGTGCCTCTGTCTTGTCATCAAGGCTCACATTCACGCTGTCTCCAACCTGTCTCTGAACGATTCCTGTTACGATATCCTTCTCCTTCATATGGAAGTGATCGTATATAGCTGCTCTCTCATTCTCATTGATAGCCTGAACGATGACATTTCTCGCACGCTGGGCTGCTATTCTTCCAAAGTTCTTAGTTGTGATCTCTATATTTACTGTATCACCTATCTCGTACTTGCTGCTTATCATCTTGGCCTGCTCCAGTGTTATCTGGCATGCAGGATTCTCAACTTCCTCAACAACCTCTTTGGCTGCATATACATGGCACTCACCAGTCTCTCTGTCCAGTGAAACTGTAATGTTCTCGTCTGTATTGAAATCCTTCTTGCAGGCTGTCTTGAGTGATCTCTCTATAGCCTCAAGCAGAACATCCTTGCTAATGTTTCTCTCCTTCTCAAGCTGATTCAATGCTTCAATGATCTCTGACACCTTTTTATCCTCCTAATATATAAATGCTAATCGTATCATGGAAATATCTTTTCTCGTTATCGTTATCTCTGTCTCATCCTCAAGCTCAATGGTGACTGTATTCTCATCATATGCCTTGAGCACACCCTCGAATTCCTTTGCACCATTCACCTTGGCAAATGTCTTGATCTCCACGACCTTACCTATGCTTCTCTTGAAATCCTTCTCTTTCTTCAGTGGTCTCGTAAGCCCCGGTGAGCTGACCTCCAGTATATAGGCATCTCCTATATAATCATCCTGGTCAAGCAGGTCTCCAAGTGCTCTGTTCACTATCTCGCAATCACCGATCGTGATGCCACCTTCCTTGTCCGCATACACTCTGAGGTAATAATCACTGCCTTCCTTGACGTACTCCACATCAACAAGCTCCAGATTGTTCGCCTCAATGATCGGCATCACAAGTGCCTCCGTCTTTGCTTCAATATCCGCTCTCTTCGTAAATACGACCACCTTTCTGTAAAATATTATCCCCACAACAATTGAGAGTGGGCCAAGGCCCACTCTCATGCTGTAATCTATAACAATCTCACTTATTGTATCATAATTATCAAATAATTCAAGTACAAATATTAACAAATATTTATGCGTTTCTTCTGGCTGCGTCCTCACGGTAATATTTGTCAAGCACCTTGTTCGCCTTCTTGTCGTCAAGAACGCATTTGTTGGACAGTGCAACCTTGACGAGTTCATCCAGTGCTTCCTCCCTAAGTGCCGTGCTCTTGATGTTGACATTTGCAAGCTCTGTGTACGCTCCCATCTTTCTTGTGAGCGCCTCGTACTCCTCTGGAAGCATCCTGTCTATCATATTCCTGATCTGCTTGGATACCGCCTGGCTGTTGCCGCCTGTTGTGACTCCCACCACAAGATCTCCGCGGACGATAACGCCTGGAAACAGGAAGCTGCTGAGCTCCTTGTTATCAGCCACATTTACCATGATGCCCCTGTCATTACAATATGTACCTATCTTGGCATTGATCTCCGGGCGCCTGGTTGCCGCCACAACAATGTCTGCATTCTGCAGTATGTCAAGTGCCACGTTGCTCTCATGTACATTTATTCCCTTTATCGCTTTTATATCATCGCACACCTTTGGCGCAATGACCGCTATCTTCGCTCCGAAATACAGCAGCGAATTGATCTTTCTAAGTGCTGCCTTACCTCCACCTACAACTATTACTTTCTTGCCCTCAAGATCGATGTACATTGGAAAGTATGCCATATCTTATCTCCTCCGAATATTCTATAAATCTAGTCATATACTTACTGTGAAAGCTGCTTAAAAAACTTTCACAGCAAATTATAAATGAGGAATTAAGAAATGGCAATTACAAATAACGTTGGCTCACTAAAAATTCAGATAACGAACAACAATTTCTTTCCCGTCGAGGGTGCTTCCGTATACATAAGCCCTACGGGAATGCCCGATTCCACCTCAGAGGAATTTATCACCGATGAAAATGGTATCGTCATCGACGAAGAGCTTCCCGCCCCCGATGTCGCCTACAGTCTGGAGCCTGGCGAAAACCAGCCATACTCGGAATACAACGTGCTTGTGAACGCTCCCGGATACAACGAGCGCTTCATCTCCGGGGTTCAGATATTCTCCGGTGAGAACGGGATCCAGAACATAGAGCTGACACCATCCGATGGAAGCGATACGAACCCTACCGTTCTCGACGCCCACACCCTCTGGGAGCAGTATCCACCCAAGATCGCCGAGGACATGATAAAGCCGGTGAATCCATCAGGCGGCATAGTGTTGAGCCGCGTCGTTGTACCTGAGACCATAGTTGTCCATGACGGCGCCCCGGCGGACTCCACCGCCAGGGACTACTATGTTCCATATAAGGATTACATAAAGAATGTTGCCTGCAACGAGATATATTCCACCTGGCCTGATGCAGCCATCCGTGCAAATGTACTGGCGATACAGTCATTTACCCTTAATAGGGTCTATACCGAGTGGTACAGGGGAAAAGGATACGACTTTACTATCACGAGCAATACCGCGTTCGACCAGAAGTGGGTCTACAATGCAACCATATTTGAAAATGTATCACAGATCGTAGATGAGATGTTCGCCAACTATCTCTCAAAGCCCAACGTTACACAGCCACTGTTCACCCAATACTGCGACGGCAGACGTGTATCCTGTCCGGGCTGGATGACACAGTGGGGGTCAAAATCCCTGGCAGACGACGGTCTTACCGCCATCCAGATTCTCAGATACTATTACGGGGATACAATATACATCAACACCTCGGAGACTATATCCGGTATACCTTCTTCTTATCCGGGCTACGAGCTGACCATCGGCTCAAGCGGTGACAAGGTCTCCCAGCTCCAGAGACAGCTCGCCAGGATCGCACTCAACTATCCTGCCATCGGTACCGTAACCGTCGACGGCGTATATGGTCAGAACACCGCTGATGCTGTGAGAAAGTTCCAGCAGATATTCAATCTTCCGGTTACCGGAGTCACCGACTATAAAACGTGGTATAAAATTTCACAGATATATGTGGGAGTTACGAAGATTGCGGAGAATGTGTAGCACCGCTTCACACACTATGGCATGAAAACACAAAAAAGCTGAAATCTTAATGATTTCAGCTTTTAGCAGTTCGTAGGGGAATCGAACCCCTGTTTTCGCCGTGAGAGGGCGACGTCTTAGCCGCTTGACCAACGAACCATAGGTTTTATTTTTTAATTGTAGGATCTTTTAAACTATTCAATCCTTAGCAGTTCGTAGGGGAATCGAACCCCTGTTTTCGCCGTGAGAGGGCGACGTCTTAGCCGCTTGACCAACGAACCATAAGTGCCTGTATCCTGCCGCTTCGCTTGCGACCTGTTTAATATAACAGAAACGAAAGCAGAATGCAAGCACTTTTTTTATAAAATTGCAAACTTTTTTCAGATTATTGACTTAATTTGTTCCGCCAGCCTACATAAAGTCAAACAGCGAAAGCTGATTTGTCTCCGGCATTCCGTCCAGGATGCCCAGCTCACTCATCTTCTCGATGGTTCCCTTGCCGATCTTTGCACGCTCATTGATCTCCTCCTTAGAGAGGAACGGCCCCTTCTGGGCGGCATCGTAGAGCTGCTGTGCAGCCTTCTCTCCCATTCCTTCTATGGATGCGAAGGATGGCATGATCTTGCCGTCTATTATCTGGAACCTGTCAGCCTTTGCCTTGTATATATCTATTGGAACAAAGTCGTAGCCTCTTGCGTACATCTCGAGAACTATCTTCAGATCCTTGAGCTTGCCCTCGTCCTTGGCTGATCTCTTGTTCTTGTCCACCTTGCTTATCTCATTGATATGGAAGAGAACTCTCTCCTTGCCAAAGCACATCATCTCGTAGCTGAAATCATCAGCTCTGATACTGAAGAATGCTGTATAGTATTCAAGCGGATAATTGACCTTGAACCAGGCAATTCTCCACGCCATCATGACATAGGCCGCCGCATGGGCCTTCGGGAACATGTACTTGATCTTCTGACATGACCATACGTACCAGTCCGGTACTCCGTGGGCAGCCATCTCCGCCTTCCAGTCATCCCATTTGTCACATTTGCCCTTGGCAACTATTCCCTTACGAACCTTCTCCATGATGTTGAAGGCAAGTCCGGCATCAAGTCCCATGTGTATCAGATAAACCATAATATCGTCACGACAACAAATGGCTGTCGATATGGTACACTTGCCCGACTTGATGAGCTCCTGCGCGTTGCCCAGCCATACATCGGTTCCATGCGCCAGACCCGCTATTCGCACAAGATCTGAGAAACATGTCGGCTTGGCATCTATAAGCATCTGCATAGCAAAGTCCGTTCCGAACTCCGGCACCCCCAGGCTTCCAAGAGGTATCCCATTGATATCCTCCGGTGTGATCCCCAGAGACTTCGTGCTGTGAAACAATTCCATGACATCCTTGTCGTCAAGTCTTATCTTCGTGGCATCAAGTCCCGTCAGATCCTCAAGTCGCCTGATCATGGTCGGATCATCGTGTCCAAGAATATCGAGCTTCAGCAGGTTATGATCGATTGAATGGTACTCAAAATGTGACGTTATGATATCCGATGTCACATCATTTGCCGGGTGCTGTATAGGTGTAAATGAATATATCTCCTCGTGTCTCGGGAGAACTATCATACCACCCGGATGCTGACCCGTAGTTCTTCTGACACCAGTACATCCAAGAGCCAGACGCTCCATCTCACACCTTCTCTTTGTAACTGTTGCATTCTCCTCAGCGTACTTCTTCGCGGATTTCTCATCCATTCCGGATGCCTTGGCCTCCGCCATAAGCTCCTCTTTGGAGTGATCCTTGAAATAATTGTACACATATCCAAATGCTGTCTTTTCCGCAACACCACCTACGGTTCCCGCCTTGAATGCCTTGCCCTTGCCGAAGAGTACCTCGGTGTATGCATGTGCCTTCGACTGATACTCACCCGAGAAGTTCAGATCGATATCAGGCTCCTTGTCTCCGTTGAATCCAAGGAATGTCTCGAATGGTATATCGTGTCCTTCCTTTATAAGCGGTGTTCCACAATTCGGACAGTCTCTGTCCGGCATATCACATCCGCTCATTCCCGAATACGACTTTACAAGCTCTGAATCAAAATCCACAAAGTGGCATTTCGGACAGATATAGTGAGCCGACAGCGGATTTACCTCCGTGATACCGGCCATTGTTGCGACAAATGAAGATCCAACCGAACCTCGAGAACCAACCAGATATCCGTGGTCATTGGAATCCCACACAAGCTTCTGTGCGATGATGTACATAACCGCAAATCCATTTGAAATGATGGAGTGCAGCTCCCTGTCAAGTCTCTCCTGAACCTGAGGTGGCAGGTCTGGGCCATATATCTCATGTGCCTTGGTATAACATATATCCGTAAGTGTCTGATCCGAATTCTCGATGATAGGAGGCGCCTTGTCCGGTCTGACCGGCTCTATCCTCTCTATCATGTCCGCTATCATATTCGTGTTTGTGATGACGACCTCCTTGGCCTTGTCACTTCCAAGATACTGGAACTCTGCCAGCATCTCCTCCGTGGTACGGAAATACAGCGGTGGCTGCATATCAGCATCGTCAAAGCCCTTGCTCTTCATGATGATCGCCCTGTATATATAATCCTCAGGATCAAGGAAATGCACATCACAGGTTGCGACCACTGGCTTGTTGAACATCTCTCCGAGCTCCACGATCCTCTTGTTGTATCCGATCAGATCGTCCATGGTCTTTGGATTCCTTGTATCCCTCGTCATGAATTCATTGTTGCCAAGCGGCTGTATCTCAAGGTAGTCAAACCAGTTGACCAGTCTCACTATCTCCTCATCCGACGCATCATCAACTATGGCACGGAACAGCTCTCCCGCCTCACAGGCAGAGCCTATTATCAGACCCTCTCTGTATTTGTTGATGAGACTCATCGGCATACGCGGCCTTCGCGCAAAATATGTCAGATGAGACTCAGATATGAGCCTGTACAGATTGACTCTTCCTATCTCGTTCTTTGCCAGGATGATTCCGTGATATGTCTTATCCTTTTTGATCGCATCAGGTGAGGTGCTTCCAAGGACATTTAGATCATCCATGGTCTTAACATCTCTCTCCTTCAGCATGTCGAGCAGCTTGAAGAATACTTTCGCCGTGGCCTCCGCATCGTCTATGGCTCTGTGGTGATGCGCATTCACGACTTTGAGTTCCTTACACACTCTGTCCAGAGTGAATTTTCCAAGCTCCGGCAGCAGTATATGGCTGAGCGTCATGGTATCCAGAACCGTGTTGTCGAACTTAAGTCCAAGCTCCTCCGCATTCATTCTCACAAATCCCGTATCAAATGACGCATTGTGGGCAACCACGATATCGTCACCGCAGAACTCCACAAATCTCGGCACGATCACATCGAACATCGGCGCATCCTTTACCATATCATCATTGATGGATGTGAGCTGTTCTATCTGGTATGGGATAGGCACACCCGGATTTATAAATTCCGAGAATGTATCTACGACCTCTCCGTCCTTCACCTTGACCGCACCGATCTCTATGATCTTGTTGTGCTTCTTGGAAAGTCCCGTTGTCTCTATATCAAATACCACGTATTCCGAATCAAGGCTCTGATTCCTTGAGTTCTTGACCAGATCCTTCAGGTCATCGACAAAGTAACCCTCGACACCATATATGATCTTGAAATCTTTTCTGAGTCCCTTTGTGTGGTTTGCTATAGGGAAAGCCTGAACAACACCGTGATCCGTGATCGCTATGGCAGGGTGTCCCCAGTCGCTGGCACGCTTCACGATGGTCTCTATATCGACCACGCTGTCCATCTCGCTCATCTTGGTATGCATGTGAAGCTCGACACGCTTCTCAGGATATGTATCCATACGAGGTACACGGAAGTCCTGAATGTGCTTCATACCGAGCACTCGGCATATCATAACCTCCTTAGCATACGAGTCGAACTCGGCAAGGCCCTTCATCCTATAGAACTTACCCTTCTGTATCTCCTCGCGGTAGACCTCCATATCCTCAGGACTGCAGAACATCTTGAAGCCTATGGTGTCTGTGAAATCTGTTATATATCCCGTCAGTATGATCTTGCCATTTCGGAGCTCTCTCTCCTCAGTGCTCATGATCTGTCCGTGGATGACGACCTCTCCGATACCATCGTTGATGCTGGATATCTCAAGCAGCTTGCCCTCCACATCTCTTCCTATGAACACCTCTGGATCATCTGAATATCTTCGCTTTCTTCCGAACTTCTCCTTTTCACCGCCATTTTTCTGGCCTGAATCGCCGCCGGATGATGCAGGAGCAGCCTTCTTCTCATCAGGCTTGTGTCCCTCGCTCTTCTTATCTTCCTTCTTCGACACTCCGAGCTTATCCTTGTCCACGGCCTTTCCATCCACGATGATGTCGCCATGATCCCTGAGGTTGTTCAATATGGCATCTATCTTCTGCTGCTCAACAAGTGCACTGGCTCTCCTCAGCTTCTCCTTGTCCGCCTCACTGTACTCAAATGCAACATTGACATTCAGGTCAAATCTCTCCTGGAACATCTCCTCCATATACGCCTTTATTTTCTCAGCGTGTATATGCGCTATCTTACTGTCCTCTATAGCTATGGTTATCGCGTCTCCGTCACAGTACAGTTCTCCTATCGATCTGGATATAAGCCTGTAGCCCACATTGCTGAATGATCTTATATCGTAAAGTATGCTGTCCTGATATGCTTTGACTATTGCTTCGAGATTGTACTGTGTAGAAAGTGTATAGTGTTCCCGTATCTGGACCGTATACCTTTTATTGCCAAATACAAACTTACGGATACACTCCTCCGCCTTTTCTATATTCGGTCTGCTTATTATATGTCTCGATCTTATGTCAACCTGCAGGATATTTTTACTGTCATATATCGTGACTTTTGTCACATACACCTCGGTGAACAGACCTGCAAGTTCCTTAGTCATCTCCACTCCGGGGAACACCGTCATGAAGAGCTCCGCCTGCTCATTTCCGGCATCTGAAACCGCAGTTGCAGAGCCATCACTGACCACGTCTTCGTCCTCGGCATCTTCCTCCATATCATCTGCGATATGCCAGTCCGAGTCGTGAACATCCGCCTGGGTGTACGATGCGCTCTCCTGCTGCATATCAGCATACATCTGGCTCTCATACATCTCCTGTTCAGCCATCTGGGCTTCATAATCCATCTGAGTCTGCATCTCATCGGCATACATCTGATCTATATTCTCTTGTTCCCAAATACGATCTTCGTTGTTCAATCCTATTCACTCCAATTATCTAACTCGCGCTTCAGCGCCGGTATAAATTCATCCTCACTGAGTTTGCCAACTATCTCACCCTTTTTGATGAGCAGTCCGCAGCCCTTGCCTCCTGCAATACCAAGGTCTGCCTCCTTGGCCTCTCCCGGGCCGTTCACCACACACCCCATAACTGCGACTTTAATATTGAGATGGTCATAGTCTGACACAAGCTTTTCAACCTTGTTTGCAAGTCCGATAAGGTCAATCTCAGTACGTCCACAGGTCGGACATGACACAAGCTCTACTCCGCCCTTTCTGAGTCCAAGAGCCTTGAGAATAAGCTTTGCCGACAGGATCTCATCCACCGGATCTCCTGTCAGGGACACTCTTATCGTATCGCCTATTCCCTCATGGAGTATGATTCCAAGTCCCACCGATGATTTGATATTTCCTCTTGTGACGGTTCCTGACTCCGTGATTCCCACATGCAGAGGGTAATCTGTCTTGTCCGCGATGAGCTCATGGGCTCTCACGCACATCATAACATCAGACGACTTGATGCTTATGACTATGTTGTGATAGTCAAGCTCCTCGATCATGCGCACCTTGTCAAGAGCGCTCTCAACTATTCCCTCTGCGGTCACTCCGCCGTACTTCTCCACGAGATTCTTCTCCAGAGAACCACTGTTTACACCGACCCTTATAGGAATATTTCTCTTTCTGGCAGCCTCGACTACCTTTGCCAGCTTCTCCTGTCCTCCGATATTTCCCGGATTTATCCTGATTTTGTCCACACCATTTTCTATGGCCTTTATGGCAAGCCTATAGTCAAAATGTATGTCGCCCACAAGCGGAATGTGGATCTGTTTCTTTATAGCCGGGATTGCATCTGCTGCAGCCTCATCGTTTATCGTACATCTGATTATGTCACATCCGGCCTTCTCAAGCTGGAGTATCTGTGCAACCGTAGCCTCCACATCGCTCGTCTTTGTGTTGGTCATGGACTGTATAAGTATCGGATTGCCTCCGCCTATAACCCTGTCACCTATGTGGATCTCTCTTGTCTTCATATATACTCACAGCGCCAGTACATAAGCACTGGCGCCTTTCCTCCTTCTTTAATTGTCTTTAACTGAAAAATACATTCTTTATATCATTGAACAATATTACGACCATGAGGATCATGACCAGCACAAATCCCACAAATGTGACTATGTTTTCCTTGTCCTTCGGGACCTTCCTCCTGGTTATAAGCTCGATCAGCAGGAACAGGAAACGTCCTCCGTCAAGTCCCGGTATCGGAAGCATATTCATGATTCCAAGGTTGGCCGAGAGAAGCACTATATAGTTCATCCAGTTGAGGAGAACCGTAAGGACATCGACCTTTGCAGCCTCATTGAACGTATCGTTCATGGACTTTGCCACACCCACAGGGCCGGACACCTCATCTGAGCTGACCTGTCTGGTGACTATGAGCTTAAGGCTCAGGAACGTGGCCTTGACCCAGTATCTGACCTCATAGGCAGAATACTTCATCAGCTCGCCAAAATTCTGTGGCAAGACATAACCGCAGCTTACGATTCCCACCTTATAACCTGCACTTGTCTCCACCGGATATACAGTCGTATCGTACACCGTGCCATCCTTCTTCTGCATCTTGAGGTCTATAGGAGAACCGTCCCCGTATATCTCAAGATATATCTGAAGCTCCCTGAAGTTCTTGATCTTGCTTCCGCCGATCTCAAGGACGGTATCTCCATCCTCTATCCCGGCCTGCTCCGCAGGATAAACTCCATTGAACTCCTTGACAACATCCGCATACTCGCTTTCCTTCGCCATCTCGCTGTCGTACACCCTGCCGATAGTCGCAGGATCTGTACCACAGAAGTGGATTATGACCGCTGAAAAGATAAATGCTATAACTATGTTCATGAACGGACCGGCAAGAACCTCCGCCATACGCACCCATATGGACTTCTTCTCAAATGCGTTCTCGTCATCCTCATGACCTTCCTCGCCTTCGCTTAGCAGCATACAATAACCGCCCAGAGGTATGAGTCTCAGTGAATACTGTGTATCCTTCTTGGTAAACGAGAAGAGCTTTGGGCCAAGTCCCATGGAAAACTCAATTACCGATATATGATTGATCTTTGCGACAATAAAATGTCCAAGCTCATGAAAAAATATTATCACACCAAATACTAGAATTATGAGAATTATGTTCAATCTACCACCTGCTTTCTACAAAATCATATACCCAGCGCTCAGTGTCAAGTATCTGTGACACGTCAGGGTTTTCTATAACTGTATGACTCGCCATACACTCCTCTATTATCCTGTATATATCGAGGAAGCGTATCTTCCTGTCAAGGAATTTTGCCACTGCGCACTCATTTGCCGCATTGAATACAGTCGGCATTGAACCGCCATCTGCTATGGCAGAATACGCATACTTTAATCCCTTAAATGTATCCATGTCCGGCTTCTCAAGAAGAATCGAGTTCATAGTCCAGAAGTCCAGTCTGTCACCGGCCATGTATCTTCTCTCCGGATAACACAAAGCGTACTGTATCGGAAGCTTCATGTCCGGAGTTCCAAGCTGTGCTATGACTGCGCCATCCCTGTACTCAACCATCGAGTGGATTATGCTCTGTGGCTGGACTACCACCTGGATATTCTCCGGCTTCACATCAAAAAGCCACTTTGCCTCTATAACCTCAAGTCCCTTGTTGACCATGGTTGCTGAATCTATTGTTATCTTTCTTCCCATACTCCAGTTTGGATGCTTGAGCGCATCCTCCACCTGAACATTCTCAAGAAATGCGGTATCCTTTCCCCTGAAAGGCCCACCTGACGCTGTGAGCAGTATCTTCTCCACATCACCGTGCACATTTCCCTGAAGGGACTGGAATATAGCGGAATGTTCGCTGTCAACAGGCAGTATCGCTACATTCTTCTCCGCCGCCAGCGGCATGATGATATGTCCCGCTGTCACCAGAGTCTCTTTATTGGCAAGTGCTATGTCCTTTCCCGCATTTATGGCTGCTATAGTCGGTCTTATTCCGATCATGCCAACTATTGCCGTGACAAGGATGTCTGATGACGAAAGCTCTGCTATCTCTATCAATCCGTCCATGCCCGCAACAACTCTTATGTCAGTGTCCGCAAGGTACTCTCTGAGTCTCGCAGCATTCTCTTCGCTCCATATTCCCACAACCTCAGGCGAAAACTCCCTCGCCTGTTTTTCCAGGAGCTCTATATTACTTCCGGCGGCAAGCGCCACTATATTCAAATCTTCCTGAACCCTAACTATCTCAAGGGTCTGTGTTCCAATTGAACCTGTAGAGCCAATTATCGCTACATTCTTCATGTTATCCTCCTGTATCCGGATTTACCGGATCATCTATCCGAATATAATAGGCAGTATCCAGTGAACCCACTGGGCACTGCCCATCATGTATCCTACAGCAGATATACAAGCAGATAATAAATTATCGGTGCTGTAAATATTATGCTGTCAAATCTGTCCAATATTCCTCCGTGACCCGGAATCAGCTTTCCGTAGTCCTTGATGTCGTTATTTCTCTTTATCGCAGATGCTGCCAGATCTCCAATAACCGCCGGAAGTGCACCGACAGCGCCGACAACTGCAAAAAGTAATGGCGCATAGTTCATGGTGTCTACATACTTATCAAACAGTATGCCAAACACTGCTCCGAATACACCTGCTCCAACGATACCGCCGATAAGACCCTCTATGCTCTTCTTAGGGCTGAGCACAGGTGCCATCTTGTGCTTTCCGAGGGCTCTTCCCACGAAGTAAGCACATGTATCATTTATCCATGAGCTGACAAATATCAGCAGGACAAGTACCAGTCCATGCTCCATGTTTCTTATGAGATATACAAATGACAGCATGACACTTACATAGAAGAAATCCATAAATGCCGCCATGATCTGTTTATCACTGTATGTTGGGAATGTCAGCACATACACAGCAAGCATAACCAATAAATATATGACCATCATAGGAACAATAATGTCCATACGATCCAGGTATATGGCTATATAATACAGAACTGTCGCCAGGTAACACACGATTCCCGGAGTCTTCTTGTTCACTCCGTATACTCTGAGCAGCTCCATATTGCCCACAAGGGATACCAGAGCCATAAGGCCGCATGTTACTATCCCTCCAAAATATAATGTGATGGCCAGTATCACTACCAGAACCGCACCACTTATCACTCTCTGTTTCATTAACTAATATCCTCCGGATAACTATTTTGCATCTCCGAATCTTCTCTCTCTCTTATTGTAATACCTCACGGCTTCTATCAGAGAATCCATGTCAAAATCAGGCCACAGTGTATCTGTAAAATAAAACTCAGAATATGCAAGCTGCCATGGGAGGAAGTTGGATGTTCTCTCCTCACCGCTTGTCCTTATTAGCAGATCAGGATCAGGCACACCCTTTGTGTCGAGATATTCCGCAAACAGGCTCTCGTCAATGTCATCCGCACTGATCTTTCCCGCATCGGCATCCTTCATGATCTTCTTCACCGCCCTGACAATCTCATCACGTCCACCGTAGTTTATCGCTATATGGAACTGAAGTCCTGTATTCCCCGCAGTCTCCCTCTCCAGATCATCCATCTTCTGAACTATATCCTCCGGGAGGCCCTCTCGCTTACCTATGAGGTTAACCTTCATGTTGGAGTTGTTAGATCTCTCTATACTGTCAACCAGGTACTTTCTGAAAAGATTCATGATACCTGTGACTTCCTCAACAGACCTCTTCCAGTTCTCCGTGGAAAAAGCATACACTGTAAGATACTTTATTCCAAGCTTATCGCAATTTTCACATATAGCCTCAAGAGCCTTCGCACCCTCTGCGTGTCCATAGTTTCTGGGAAGAAATCTCTTCTTTGCCCATCTGCCATTTCCATCCATGATCACAGCCACGTGCTCCGGCACATTAAGTAATTCTCCGTTAATCTCTCTCTTCATATTCTCTCCGCATTCCATTTGAGGGATACATCATATCCATAATTATTATACTGTCATGATCTCCTTGGATTTTGACTCAACAGCCTTGTCGATCTGACCAACGTACTTATCTGTGAGCTTCTGGATCTTGTCCTCGTTGTCCTTGAGCTCGTCCTCGCTTATGTCTCCGTTCTTCTCCATCTTCTTGATGGCATCGTTGGCATCACGTCTGATGTTTCTTATAGCGACCTTTGCGCCCTCACCCTTCTTCTTGATATCCTTGACGAGCTCTTTTCTTCTGTCCTCTGTGAGCTCTGGGAAGTTGAGGATGATGTTTCTTCCATCGTTGTTAGGTGTGATTCCAAGATCAGAATTCATGATAGCCTTCTCTATCTCCTTGACAAGTGATGGCTCCCATGGTGCGATGACCAGTGTTCTGGCCTCTGGAACAGTTATATTTGCAAGCTGCTGCATAGGTGTTGGAACTCCATAATACTCAACCTTGATCTTGTTGAGGATGTTAGGGTTTGCTCTTCCTGCTCTGATGGTAGCATACTCAGCCTCAAGATTCTCAACTGACTTCTGCATCTTCTCTTCGTACTGTGTTAACATGATTCATTCCTCCTGGATTATATATTTTTCTTATTATTTTCCCTTTTATTCCGCATTCACATATGTTCCGGTGAAACCGCCTGTAACGGCTTTCACTATGCTGTTCTCATCATTCAGGCCAAACAGCATCATAGGCATCTTGTTCTCCATGGCAAGAACTGCTGAGGCAAGATCTATTACTCCGAGCTTGTTGTCTACTATATCGCTCATCTTCATGCTGTCATACTTCTTAGCGTTCGGATTGGTCTTAGGATCACTGTCATATACTCCATCGATGGCCTTACCTGAAAGAATGACATCTGCCTGAACCTCTATTGCCATAAGCACTGTCGCCATATCTGTTGAGAAATATGGGTGGCCGATTCCACCTGCAAAAAATACGACATCTCCCTGCTCCATATATGCGATTGCCTTGTCCTTGTCAAAAAGCTCAGTCATATTACCACATACAAATGGTGTCATGATGTGTGTCTTTATTCCGCAGCTTCTGAAGCTGTCCGCTGTGTAGATACAGTTCATGACAGTTGCCAGCATTCCTATGGAATCCGCCTTAACTCTGTCCATGTTGTCTGAGGTTCTTCCTCTCCAGAAGTTTCCTCCTCCTATTACTACACATACCTGTATTCCCTTGTCTACTATCTGCTTTACCTGATTGGACACATCTCTGACTGTCTCCTCGTCAAAACCATGTTTCTTATCACCGGCAAGAGCTTCACCGCTCATCTTGAGCAGAATTCTGTCCATCTTCATATCGCGATCCATCCTTTGTGTTCATATTTTATTATTCATATTATATATCGTCATATCCTAGCATGATAACCCATGCAGACATCTGCCTGACGACCTGATTCATTATAGCACATACCCTTTACATTTCAAAGTAAAAAAGAAAGGCACATATCACTGTGTACACGTGCATATGATATGTGCCTTGCTGTTATGCTTATTTCTGTTATATGTTACCCGACATCCTGCTTTCAGATCCCAGATATCATCAATAGCCATCAGAATAATCTGACTCCGTCGATACAATGGAATCCACATCATCCTGAACTGTAAATGTATCAAGATCGAGCTGATTCTCACAGCCTGAATCATTGATGATGTTGTAGCTTATATTCTGTACGGTAGCTGACGGTGTATAATTCATGTCGTCGAACAGGAATCTGTGAAGTGCTGTGGCATTCGTTGCGAGATCACAGGCAACGACATAGCTCACCTCATCCATGGTAGGACTGGCGATGGTAAACGGGAATCCTGTTGTAGTAGACAGCTTGTAGTTGAAGCAGGATTTTGCCATATCAATAATCTCTTCCTCTGTAAGGCTTGATGCAACATCATCCACAACCACGTTGATACAATCAAGCAGCTTGGAGATTCCTGCTGTCTTTGCCGCCTCTATCATCTTGGAGATAACTGTTCTCTGTCTCCATGTTCTTGTTATATCACCCTCATCTGTACTTCTGATTCTGGAGTAGGCTGTAGCCTGCACACCGTTCAGATGAACGACACCTGTGTCATATACATAATCTGAATAAATACCATTTACACCCATCTGCTCGTCAATACACTGGTTGAGCTTATAAAGCTCCTCCTCCTTCAGCTCTATATCAATTCCACCCAGGGCATCGATGGCTTCTGTGAGGGCTGTGAAATTGACTGCAACGTAATCTGTTATATTCAAGTCAAGGTTCTTATTTATCATATTGACAGCGCCCTGTGCTCCGCCGTATGCGTATGCATGAGCTGCCTTCTCGTATGACTGGCTGTCATTACAGAGCTCAAGGTAAGTATCTCTGTACAGTGAGAGAAGCTTGACCTCCTGTGTATCATTGTTGATGCTACAGATGATTATACTGTCTGAACGCACTCCTTCGTCAACCATGCCTGCATCTCTGGTATCTATACCAAACAATGCGATGTTGGTGTATCCTGTCATCTTCTTGACTGTTTCTTCATCCAGATCCTCATTTATATGAGTGTCCTTCAGCTCTTTGTACTGCATCTTGTTATATGTGTTGTTGATGTACGCCTTCACAAACAGAACGCCTATGACTATGGCTGCAACAACCTCGATTGCAAGTATGATTCCCCATACTCTGTTCTTTTTCTTTCTCTTCTGATCCTTCATATCCTGCTCTTCTTCCGCATATTCATCTTCATAATATTCATCATCCGATGTATAAGCTTCCTCTTCTGATGCCGCATCCTCTTCATCATCTGCGCCCGGTCCAAATGCGCTGTCGGAATAATCATCCTTTGCAATACCGGTTCTGCCATGATCATCTGAATAATCGTCGGCATCGTCATCGTAATCATCTTCATCGTCAAAAAGCATCTCTCCGGCATATCTGCCCTTAACACGCTTCATATCATCGTCATCATGACCACTCATTTTATTTCCCATATTTTTCTCCTAAATATCGAATGTATCTGTCAAAATTTAACTCATATAGCAATACATTTTACTACAAATATCTCATCAATTCAACGGGATACACATAATTCACACATTTTTTATACTTGATCAGTCAACCAGGATAAACTTGTCCACCACCGGCACAAGTCCGTCCTCGTCATTTGACAATGTTATATAATCGGCATGTTCCTTCACTATGTCCTGTGCATTTGCCATGGCGACTCCCACCCCGGCATACTCTATCATCGTGAGGTCATTATATCCGTCACCGCACGCCACAAGATCCTTTCTGTCCATATCAAGGGCCTCAAGAAGCTTCTCAAGGGATGTTGCCTTGTGAACATTTGGCGGCATGATCTCCACAAAATATGGCTCCGAGCGGAATATGTTAAGCTGATCACCGAACTTTTCTGCAAGCTCCTGCTCTATCTTCTCCGCCTTGTCAGGATCTGCGGTAAGAAGACATTTGTTGAGAGGAAAATCGATATATTCCCTGAAGTTATCTATCCTCATGATCTCCATATGATTGATACTTGCCTCAAATGTCATGTATCCGTCTATATCAGTTCCGGTTATAACTCGGTCTCCATCGTATGTCACCATTCCGCAGCCCGCTTTCAGACAGTAATCATATATATCCCTCACCACATCATTGTCAAGCACAGCCTGATATACCACCTCGCCGGTACTGTAATCGACGATCCTTCCGCCGTTGAAAGCAAGCACATATCCGCCAAATCTGTCAAGCTCTATGGTGTCTGCTATCTTCCTTATTCCAGGCAGTGGACGTCCCGATGCTATCGCAACGATATGCCCCTTCTCCTGTGCCTCTATTATTTTCTCCAGCGTTGCCGGAGTAATATCCTTCTGAGTATTTGTCAGCGTTCCGTCAATATCAAGTGCCAGTAATTTTTTACTCATTTTATCCTCCATAATGTTATAACATAATTTGCTATATATTTTCTCCTTGATGCTATATAATGTCAGAGTTAGGATGCCGTTACGCCATCCTGCCGCCCATTTCTGACTTTAGGAGAAATCACATGGATATAAACATATACGTTAATCAGAAAAAAATCAACCCTTTGTATCAGAAAGCCATCGCCGAGTACGTCAAGAGACTTTCTCCATACTGTACTCTGTCTATAGTATGTGTTGCAGGGAAAATTAAATGCACCTCAGGGAAAAACACCACAAACTACTGCATATCCGGCTCCGATACCATCTCATCTGAGGACTACGCAGCCCGCATCAACAGTCTGACTTCAAGCGGTACCTCAAAGATAAACTTCTACATAGGGTACGATGAATCACTCACAGCTGATATGGAAAATTTCTCTCTCTGTTCAGTACAGCCGTCCGCCGAGATGACTGCCCTCCTGCTGTCCGAGCAGACCTACAGGGCATACACTATCCTGAACAACATAACCTACCACAAATAATCCCTGTCAGCTCCGGCTTATGATCGCAAGCTGCTCCGCCAGCGTCACCCTTATGAGCTGATGCGGAAATGTCATATCCGACACGCTCATCCTGTAATCAGCCCTCCTCACTATATCTGCAGCAAGTCCAAGAGATCCCCCTATCACAAATGTAACCGTGTCATGTCCGCGCTCCGATGCCCTGCGGACCTGATCGGCAAGTCCTTCCGTGGTCGTCTTCTTTCCTTCTATACACAGTGCGATAACATAGTCGTCTCTCCCGATCACATGTCTCAGCCTGTCCGCCTCGGCCTCAATGATCATGGCATTTACCTTGTCGCCAGCCTTCTGAGGTATCCTCTCGTCAGGAACCTCGCATATCTCCAGACGCCCTCTCTTGTCGATCTCCTTCTTATATTCATTTAACATCTGCGTAAAATGCTGTTCCTTTATCCTGCCGACGCAGGCAATCCTGTATATCATATGAACTCCTTCAGATCAGGCCTGATCAGCCCTCATCCTGTCAAATATCTTCAGTTCTTCCTCTGTATTTTTCTGCGTGCACACACTTACTCCAATGGTGAACAGCAGACTCACTGCAAATCCAACCACGTCACCGCTGATACCCGAGTATGCCGCCAGGCTGCCTCCGTTCACAAACGGGAGATATTTCCACATAACAAATGTGAGTATTCCTGCTATTATTCCGGCATACATGCCTTTTCCGGTCGCATGCCTGTACGTCAGTGTACAGAAAAGAGGAGCCGCAAGTGCCGCCGCACACAATCCCCAGTTTTCGGCGATCATATGCTCTCTGTTGAATTCAACAAACTCTGCCACCAGGAAAATGCAGCATCCGGTCAGCACAACAACACCTATATCTATAAGAAGCTTTGCGATTCCACCGGCTCTTGAGATTGCCGGAACAAGCCCTCTTATATGTTCGCATATATTTCTCATGAACGATTCCAGCATTACGACAACCGCCGCTATAAACACCATAAGCGCGGCAAATCTGAACACATACGCATAGGTTCCCGTTCCAAGCAGCTTCTTGAGCATCAGGTTGTACACCTGGAATGAGTTCATATTTGCCCATGCCTTCTCAGGATAGAGCACCGGTACGACCAGAAGTGCCAGTATACAGCTTGAAAGTATTGTGAACCCTTCAAAGATTACAGCCCATATTCTTCCGACATCGAGCTCCTTGTTATCCCGGATATTTAAGACACCCTTGTACATCAGCGGCATGGCTATACATCCAAGTCCTACTCCCGTCATGGATATCGCACTTCCTATATCCACTGTTTTGCCATCGTAATACAGTATATTCAGATAAATGCTGGTTCCCCCTGCAAGCCTTGATCTCCTGTAATTGTCAAGTATCTCCCTCGCATCCATCCTGTAAAATACCAGTCCGATCATCGTCAGACATACGATTATAACCATTATGAACACTATTGTCTTGATTATTCCCATCAGCTTATTGTCAACCAGTATGGTGGCAAGGATGAGAAATGACACTATGATGGCAAGGCTTATGCTCTCCGGCATGTCCATAAAATAGGCGACAACCGATACGATAACCTTGAGAACAGACACCAGTATCAGGCCAAGCGTCACTATCCATATGACGGACACCAGATCTTTCAACTTCCATGACCCATATCTTGCTGCGAACAGCTCCGGAGCATTGTGTATCTTTTTAGGGGATATCTCAGCATACGAATTCATACGCTTTGACAGAAATATCCATCCGACAACATTGCCCACGAACAATCCCATGGCCACAAGGCACTGTCCTGCACCATGTATTACTATATTAATAGGCAGCAGAAATATGACCCACAATATTACATCATTGGCGCATACCTGCCCTGCGGTGGACACACCGCCACAGTTCTGCCTTTTGATTCCAAATACTCTCTTATCACTAAAAACAGACATGTATCAGCCACTCCATTCTTTTATCTGAATCTTCGTTATCATTTTTATATAATATACCCTGCTCATTCTACCACAGTTGAAGTTTTGCCGCCACCATCATATTTATTGTGACATTTGCCGAAATGTTACCATCAATTGCATTATTTTTTCAATAGTACAAAAACTAGTGATGTGTTATAATCTGAATCGTATGGGATTTTACATATTTATTACATATTTTTTACCTGTCAGAAACACAGGTAAAATTCATTTTACTCAGGAGGGCTATAATTTTGGATTTATTTTCTATTTTAACATTGCTCGGAGGCGTAGGTTTATTTCTGTTCGGAATGAATCTCATGGGTGCCTCGCTGAAGAATCTCGCCGGTGGCAGTCTGGAAAAGGTTCTTGAGAAACTTACAACCGGAAAAAATCAGTTCACGGGAACTATCAAGGGTTTTACACTCGGTACAGCCGTAACAGCCATCATTCAGAGTTCGGCAGCAACGACCATCATGCTCATCGGCTTTGTAAATGCCGGAATCATGAAGCTTGGGCAGGCCATACCTGTCGTGTTTGGTGCCAACATCGGTAGTACCGCAACCGCACAGATCCTTCGTCTTGGAGATCTTGCGGAGACTAATATTCTTCTTAAACTTTTAAAACCGTCATCATTTGCTCCTATCCTTATATGTATAGGTGCATTTATCATACTATTTACAAATAACAACAAGAAACGTGATATTGCAAGTATTCTTGTTGGTCTTGGAATCCTCTTTCTCGGCATGAATACCATGGAGGGTGTATTTGCGCCACTTAAGGAATCAGAGAGCTTCCAGAATCTGTTCACATCGTTTAATAACCCATTACTTGGTATTTTAATAGGACTTGTGCTCACAGCCATCATACAGAGTTCATCTGCATCAGTAGGTATACTCCAGGCCATTTCGTCCACAGGCGTCGTTACATACGGAACAGCCATTCCTATCATTATCGGTCAGAACATCGGTAAGTGTATGACCATTATCCTCGGGGGAATCGGTGCGAACAAGAAGGCAAAGAGAGTTTCTCTCTCATATCTTCTCTTTAACATATTCGGAGCTGTGTTCTTTGTTATTGTCATATACGGACTTCAGCTTTTCATAGACATGCCTTTCATGGACAAAGTCGTAAACCGTGGTAACATTGCAAACGTCCACTTCCTGTTCAACTTTATCATAAGCCTGATACTTCTGCCATTCTCCAATCAGGTGGCAAAACTTACAGGAAAGATCATCAGGGACGACGAGGAGTCCAAGATCGACAAAGAGCTCGCCACACTGGATCCGAGACTTATCGCTACCCCTTCCATCGCTATTTCACAGGCAAGAAATGTCATGTTTGCCATGGCTGACTGCATAAGAGAGAACTTTGCAATAGCATGCAGACTCATCAGTGATTTCAATGAAGAAGATGCCGCCAAACTCGAGGAGAATGAGGATTTCATAGACAAATGTGAGAGCTCACTCAACAACTTCCTCCTCAAGGTAACATCACAGAACAACATGTCCAGATCCGAACGACTTGATGTGTCTGAGCTTCTGAACAGTCTGAGTGATATGGAAAGGATTGGTGACCACTGTGAGAATCTTCTCGTTGTATCGAGAAATATAATAGATCAGAAGATAAACTTCTCAGATCAGGGAATGAATGAGATCCAGACAGCGCTCAAGGCGACTAACAATATTATTGATATGACTCTGAACGCCTTCAAGGAGGACGATCTTCAGGCAATATCAAGAATAGAGCCACTTGCACAGACCATCAGCGAGATAACAGAGCTTATAAAGGATCACCACGTTGTGAGACTTCAGATGGGCGAATGTGGTATCCCTGGAGGATTTGCACTGGTTGACATTCTCACAAGTCTTGACAGGATTGGAAGCCACTGTAAGAACATCGGCCTTCACATTGCCAAGAAGATCAGGGGTATTCATATGGACGAGATGCACGGACACATCTACATCACCGGATACAAGACATCTGAGGAATACAAGGCTCTGTATGCATATTATTCATCCATGTATGCCGATCCGATAACAGAAGGCTTTGATGCCAGCATCCGCGAACTCCGTGAGTTAACAACACCTGATGAACCTGATAACAAAGCTAAGGTTTCCGGCGACGAGCAAAAGAATGAGTCAAAGAACGACCAGAAGTCCGACCAGAAGAAAAAGTCATCAGCAAAAAACAAAGTAGCCGACAGGCACGAAAAGATAAAAGAAAAGATAAACGAGAAATATCCTGAAAAGGGTAAAAAGAACTCCAAGAAAAAGTAAAGGAATATAACAAACTGCTATGTGAAAAAGCTCTGCACAGATAATACACTGTGCAGAGCTTTTTCGTTATATTTATATTGTAGTTTATATGCCTGGTCTTTTAAACCATATCAGTCACGGCTGTAATTGACGATCATATAGCCATCTTCTATCTCTATCCTTGCATCCTCCGATACAACCCGGTTGCTCACTCCAAGGCTGTCTCCTATCTCAAATGTACGATTCTCCACGTTGTATTCAAACCCTGTAAGTGTTACCCCCGTGACGCATCCACCGTACGGTATAAAAGATATATAATCGTATCCCTCCAGCCGGCTTATTCCGGCACTGGAATTTATCATGGTTATTACATTATGGTCATCCTCTATATACGCATTTACGCCTTTATCCGCACATTCCTTGAGTAGCCCTATGTTTGCCATTGTGTGATCAAGTCTTGTTCCTGTGGCCCCCGATATATAAATATCCGTAGCACCTTCCTCCATGGCATGCATGATGGCTACATGAGTATCCGTGAAGTCCTTGTGTGTGTCCAGATCAACAAACTGTATGGAGTGCATCTTTTTAGCCATCTTCCTGTACACGCCCACAGTCACCTTGCTGGCTGAATCGAAGTCACCCACGATCACATCCGGTACTATTCCTATCTTATTGCAGGTCTCTATACCCTTGTCCACAGCTATCACTCTGCTGCTTTCAAGGTGTCTGTCCATGATTTCCTGAAGTGAATACAGATCAACTCTGCCTCCGGATATTATAATATAACTCTTCATATCACTATTTGCCCTTTATTATCTATGCCTCATATTTCTCAAATACTTTGAGAAAGCTGCAGCTGTTCTCATAAGCATCACCGCCGAATACCGCAGAACCGGCAACTATGACATTTGCACCGGCTTCTATGACGTCACCCACATTCTTCAAATTGACTCCACCATCCACCTCTATATCGAGCTCAAGGCCTCTGTCATCTGCCATTTTTCTGACCTCAGCCACCTTTCTGAGTGCTGAAGGAATAAATGACTGTCCGCCGAATCCCGGATTGACACTCATAACAAGTACCATATCCAGATCGTCTATCACATAGTCAAGCACTGATACAGGAGTTGCCGGATTGAGTGCCACTCCGGCCTTCATTCCAAGCTCATGTATCCTGGCAACGGTTCTGTGCAGATGCTTACAGCTCTCTGCATGTACGGTTACCCAGTCAGCACCTGCCTTCCTGAAATCCTCAAGATATCTGTCCGGCTCCTCTATCATGAGATGCACGTCAAATATCATGTTCGTCTCTTTTCTGAGACACTTTATGACAGGCGCACCAAATGATATGTTCGGAACAAACGCACCGTCCATAACGTCAAGGTGCAGCGCAGGAACTTTCGCTCTGTCAAGCTCCGCAATGCCGTCCGCAATATGTGCAAAATCAACTGACAATAATGAAGGTGAAAGAATTATCATTACCATTTCCTCTTTTCTTTTAAGTCGTTATATATCATTACATAATCTTCGTATCTTATACAGCTTATCTCTCCGTCCGCAACCGCCTGCTTTACCAGACAATCCGGCTCACTGACATGATTGCACATGTTGAATCTGCACTTTCCCGTATATGCCGCAATATCCGGGAAATACTCCTTGAGATCCTCCGCCTCTATGGAATCAACATAGAGCGATGAAAAGCCCGGTGTGTCCATAATATATGTCCTGCCGCCAATGTGCATGAGCTCAGAATGTCTCGTGGTGTGCTTGCCACGCTTTATCTTGTCACTTATAGCGCCTGTCTGGGCCTCCGCCTCTGGCTTGATCGCATTGAGAGTAGACGACTTGCCGACTCCCGATGGCCCCGCAAACACCGTTGTGCGGTCTTTTATGATCTCCCTGAGCCTGTCTATGCCCTCGCCTTCCCTGGCGCTTATGAAGATTGTCTCATACCCGCTCTTGCTGTATGATCTGCAAGCCTCCATATTGTCCGGCGAAAGATCCGTCTTGTTAAAACAAATGATAGTCTCAACACCGCTTTTCTCCATGCTGACAAGGAATCTGTCAAGCAGGTTAAAGTTCGGCTCAGGCTCGCTCACGGCAAATATTATGATCGTCTGATCCACATTTGCCACAGCAGGTCTTATTAAAGAGTTAAATCTAGGCAATATCTCAACGATATTACCTAGATTGTTCTCAGGATCAAGTATCTCTATATTCACATTATCTCCGACAAGGGGCTTGATCTTTTTGTTTCTGAAGATGCCCTTCGCCTTACATTCGTACAAATGTCCATCCTCGGCGTCTATATAATAGAATCCACCGATTCCTTTGATTATCTTTCCTGATATGATATCTGCCACTACTAATTACTCTCCTGTGTAAATGTAGCGGACAAACCGCCCGTGTTAAAGCTTGATGTGACATCTATTCCCTCTGAATCCGTGATGGTCACAGAGAATGATCCCTGGTTGCTCTCAAGTCCTGTAGGACCCTCAACTCCATCTATATTGATAGGGAAGTCTCCTGCACCAGCCTTGCCGCTGTATACAGAGAATGTCTGTCTGCCTATTGTGTATGAGATGTCAACTGTCACACTTCCAAATGTATCAAAATCAAACTCTATATTCGATATTGAACCGCTGAAAGATACAGAGTATGTAACCTTCTGAGGTCCCTTACTGACAACATATGACACGGTAGTTCCCTCGTCAACCTCAGTGTTGACCTCAGGATCCTGTGATATTACCTGGCCTTCCTTCACATCATCGCTGTACTCATAGCTTGGATTGCCTACCAGGTTGACCTCCTGAAGCTTAGCTGCTGCATCTGCCTCAGACCTACCCTTGAGGTTAGGAACTGCGATCTTCTTAGTCTCCTTACCGTTACTGATGATTATCTTGACTGTTGAGCCCTCCTCAACCTCTGTTCCGGCAACAGGATCTGAGGATATTACATGATCCTTCTCAACATTATCATCGTACGCATAGCCATGTGTTACCTTAAGTCCTGCCTCCTCGAGCAATGTTGTGGCCTGACTGTCCTCATATCCGAGAACATTCGGCACCTTGGTCTTTTCCTTGCCAGATGACACGTAAATAGTTATCTGTGTATCCTTTGTTATGGATGTTCCATCATCTATACTCTGTGATATTACATAGCCCTTCTCAACTGTGGCATCTGTCTTCTCCACAAATGTATAGTTGGTGAAGCCATTCTTCTTCATCTGCTCCTCAGCCGCAGTCTTATACAGACCTACTACATTGACCATAGGTACTGTCTCCTGTGCAGTTGTGTCGTTCGATCCCTCTGTGGTTATGACATCGGTGCTTTCCTCCGTCTTACCCTTACCGCCCAGAATATTCCAGCCGGCTATCTTGCCTATGAGAAGTATGGCAAGTATGGCAAGAACCACCGCGATGGCAATACTTGATACCATGATTATCTTCTTAAGTCTTGGATCAAGCTCCTCTTCTCCATCGTATTCCTGCTCCTGTTCTCCATCATCTGCCACTGACTCGTCCGTATCATCCTCTTCATCGTCGTCATCTGGGAACAGATCGTCGAACTGTGACGGCGGCATAACTGGCACGTTAGCCTTGATCTCTGACGTTCTCGGACTTACAGGTGGAACCTCCGTAGTATCTGCCTTATCGACCTGTCTTCCGGTCTTGATCATCTCCATCTCCTGCTTTGTCATCTCAATGGTAGGGGATGTAGGAACGCTGGTCTTAGGCACTACTATACAATCTATATTAGGATTCTCTTTTACTCTGTTGAGATCAGCTATAAGCGCATTTGCTGTGAGATATCGTCTCTCCGGCTTCTTCTGTGTACACTTTCTTATGATCTTCTCAAGGCTTGTAGGTATATCCGGGTAATACTCCCTAGGTGATACCATCTCGCCCTGAATGTGCATCAGCGCTATAGCCACATTGTTCTCGCCTTCAAATGGAACATGTCCTGTGAGCATCTCATACATGGTGATACCGAGTGAATAAATATCACTTCTCTCATCTGAGAATCCGCCCCTTGCCTGCTCCGGTGATATGTAGTGAACACTGCCCATCGCATTTGTCGTGGTCGTGCTTGACGATGCGGCTCTTGCGATTCCGAAATCAGTAACCTTCAGCGTGCCGTTGTTCGACATGATGATGTTCTGAGGCTTTATATCTCTGTGTATCGTGTGATGCTCATGGGCTGCCTGAAGTCCCTGGGCTATCTGTATGGCAAAATCAATCGCCTGCATAGGCTCTATTCTACCGTGGGCCTGTATATATTCCTTGAGGGTGGTTCCCTCCACAAGCTCCATTACTATATAATATATTCCGTTGTCCTCACCGACATCGTATACATTCACAATATTAGGATGTGACAGCCCCGCCGCAGACTGGGCCTCTATCCTGAACTTTGTAACAAAATTAACGTCTGAGCTGAACTCAGGCTTAAGCACCTTTATGGCAACATATCTGTTTAACACATGACATTTTGCCTTATATACCTCTGACATACCGCCAGATCCAACCAATTCTATGATCTCATAACGACCGCTGAGCATCGTTCCCGGATTTAACATACCAATTTATTCCTCCCAATCTATCGCAGCTACAACGGCAGATATATTGTCCTTGCCGCCGTAGTAATTCGCTCTCTCCACCAGCTTCTCACCGACTGTCTTAAGATCATCCGACTCTGATACAATGTCCCGAATCTCGTCGTCCTCTATCATGTTCGACAAACCATCAGAACATAGAAGGATCTTATCATCCGCTGAAAGTTCTACTTCAAAGAAATCCGGAACCACATCATCACCTATTCCAAGTGCTCGGGTTATAATGTTCTTCTCTGGATGATTCCGTCCCTTATTCCTGTCGAGCTGACCATTCCTTATCAGCTCCTCAACCAATGAGTGATCAAGTGTGACCTGTCTTATCTCATTGTTAACTATATATAATCTGCTGTCACCTATATTCGCGACATACATGATTCCATCATCGATCACTGCAGCTACAAATGTCGTTCCCATACCTGCGTAATCCTCCGGATTGCTGAGCGCAAGCTTATACACCTTGTCATTGGCATATATTATCGCCCTCTTGAGCAGCGATACAGGATTGCTTATCTCGCTTTCACTTATATATTCAACTGCGGCTTCAATCGCCGTTCTGGATGCAACGTCCCCGGCCTTATGACCGCCCATGCCATCCGCAACTATGTACAGATTGCTGATAGCCCCTATTGGCTCATCTGTATAAAATATGCTGTCCTGATTCATGGAACGCTTTTTTCCAACATCTGTTATTCCAAATGATTTCATATATTCTCTCCATCAGCCTAAAATATTATCTGATACGCCACCTTGCCTATTTTAGCACAACACATAAAAAAGAACAAGACGAACTATTTATCCGTCTTGTTCTCCTCCTCATATTTACGGCGGAGCTGTCCGCACGCTGCGTCTATGTCACGCCCCATGCTTCTTCGCACCGTAGCTGTTATCTGGTTTCTTTCCAGAATATTTTTGAAATTCTCAATGGCGCTGTTATCCGCCCTCTCGTAATCCCTCTCCTTGATCGGATTTACGGGAATGAGGTTCACATGGCAGTTTCTTCCCCTTATGAGACGCGCCAGCTCGCATGCCTTCTCAGGGCTGTCATTCTGCCCTTTTACAAGAGAATACTCAAATGTTATCCTCCTGCCCGTCCTGTCAAAGTAATAATCACAGGCGTCCAGAACCTCTGCAATGCTGTATCTGTTGGCTATCGGCATGAGTGCCCTTCTGTCCTCGTCATTTGGCGCGTGAAGCGACAATGCAAATGTAATGGAAAGCCCCATATCCGCAAGCCTCTTTATCTCAGGCACTAAACCGCAGCTCGACACTGTGACATTTCTCTGGCTTATGTTCAGTCCATTCTCGTCCGTCAGCATCTCTATGAACCTGACAAGATTGTCAAAGTTATCCAGCGGCTCTCCTGTTCCCATCACGACCACATTTGACACACGCTCACCTGTTATCTTCTGGATGCTGTATATCTGTGACAGCATCTCAGACGCTGTGAGATTCCTCACCAGCCCGCCTATGGTCGATGCACAGAACCTGCAGCCCATACGGCAGCCCACCTGGGATGATATGCACACGGAATTGCCATGCTTGTACTTCATGAGCACGCTCTCTATGACATTCCCATCATGGAGTCTGAACAGGAATTTATTTGTGCCGTCATCCTCTGAAATGAGTCTGGTGACAACGCTCACACCATATATTCCATATTCATCCATCTTCTCTCTGAGGCTTTTCGGCAGATTGGTCATCTCCTCCGTTCCGTCCGCAAGCTTCACATGAAACCACTGATATATCTGCTTCGCCCTGAATGCCGGCTGACCGGCACCGATGACCCAGTTCCTGAGTTCTTCCATATTCATTGATTTCAGATCCGGCTGTCTAATATCCTTATCTTCTCTATCCTTTACTTCCATACTCTGTCCAATCTTTTATACATGTTCTATCTATTTTGTACGCACGAACTTCGATATGAAAAATCCATCACACTCATCTACTCCCTGTAACAGAGTTACATATCCTTTATCGCCGCCGTGCCCCGGTACGATCTCATCTATACTCACAGTCTCAAAATCATGATTTTCCACAAACCACTTAACATTGTTCTGATTCTCCCTGCTGTCTATAGTACATGTCGAATACACCAGTGTTCCACCCGTTTTCACATATCTGGATACAGTGTCAAGAATATCCCTTTGAAGCTGTGCCAGCTCGTCTATGCTGTCACCTGTCACATTGTACTTGATATCGTTCTTCCTGCCCATTATGCCAAGTCCCGAACACGGAAGGTCTGCTATTACCACATCAGCCTTTCCGACAAGGTTCTCATCAAGTTCTCTCGCATCCCATGCCTCGACAGTGACATTTGTCAGTCCAAGTCTGTCCACGTTCTCCTCTATGAGCTCCGTCTTGTTCTCGGTGAGATCCCTTGAGATCACCCTTCCTGTCTGTCCCACAAGACTTGCGGCATACATGGTTTTGCCGCCCGGTGCTGCACACACATCCACCACCAGATCTCCATTCTGTATACCTGCTGCCCTTACAGCCAGACACGAACTCTGATCCTGTACAACAAATTCTCCATCCATGAATCCTGGGATCCTTCTGACATAATCATATCCCTTTATAAGAAGTGATGTGTCATTCAGGTTTCCTCGCACTGTCTCTATTCCAGCGGTCTCCAGCTTCCTCTCGACTTCATCAACGCTTATCCTGTCTGTATTCACCCTTATGGATGTCGGACGCATTTCGTAGCTGCTTCCGAGTATCCTGTCCACCGTTTCGCTGCCATAGTCCTGCAGCAGTATCTCCACAAGCTCCACAGGAACTGAATATTCAACCGAATAGTATTCCAAAGGTGATGTGTTCTTATCAGGGTATTTTATACCATCCCTGTTTCTTGCGATATTTCTGAGCACTCCGTTGACAAAGCCTCTGAGGCTTCCAAATCCATGATCCACCGCCAGCTTCACCGACAGGTTGCAGGCAGCCGAATCCGGAACAGAGTCCATAAAGAACAGCTCGTAAGTTCCCATCCTGAGGACGCATCTTATGAGCGGCTTGCACTTGTTCACCTTTGTTTTGGAGAACTGGTTTATTATGTAGTCCAGCTTTATCCTCTGCTCTGTGACTCCCTCGACCATTCTCGTGATGTACGCCCTGTCCTGTTTGCTCATGAACTGGTTGGCGCGGAGTGCCGTTCCAAGTGCTATATTTGAAAATGTATGATTTTTCTCTATGTCCAGTAATGTGGTCAGAACCACCTCTCGAGTCTTTGTATCCATTCTACCTCTGTCCATTCTTCATCAGATATATTTGATCAGATGTGCTCTCCGGCTGTGAGTTTATTGCCCGCAAGGAACGCCGCCGCATCCATAGGCTTCTTGCCCTCAGGCTGCAATCTTGTTATCTGGAGTGCATCCTGTCCACACGCTATGGCAAATGTCTTCTTGGTCACCATGGTTATCTCACCCGGTGCAATGCCATCCTCACGGCTCACTACCTTTGCCCCATATATCTTGACATTCTTGCCGCCTATCCTTGTGTATGCACAAGGCCATGGCTGAAGGCCTCTCACAAGTCTCTCTATCTTCTCTGCCGGCTCACTGAAATCTATATCTCCCATACCCTTGTTCAACATGGAAGCGTAACAGCTCAGGCTGTCATCCTGAGGTGTCCGGACCGCAGTTCCATTCTCAAGCTTTTCAAGGGTTGACAGTATAAGCTCTGCACCGCTTGCCGCAAGCTTGTCCGTCAATGTCTCTCCAGTGTCATCGTCACCGATAGACACAATCGAATGTTCTATCATATCTCCGGTATCAAGTCCCTTTGCCATGTACATGGTGGTGACTCCGGTCTCCTTCTCGCCGTCAATGATCGCCCACTCGATAGGCGCCGCACCGCGGTACTTTGGGAGCAGCGATGCATGGATATTGACACATCCGTACTTCGGAATATTGAGTATGCTCTCAGGAAGTATCTGACCATATGCTGCCACAACTATCACATCAGGTGCATACTCTCTGATGATGTCCACGTTCTCCTGCTCACGGAGCTTCACCGGCTGATATACCGGAATATCATATTCCATTGCCTGTACCTTCACCGGTGTCGGTTGAAGCTTTTTGCTCCTTCCCTTTGCCTTGTCCGGCTGCGTAAAGCATGCCACAACGTCATGTCCCGCTTCCACTATGGATACAAGTGCGTGCACGGCAAAATCAGGGGTTCCCATATATATAACTCTCATCTGCATGTCCTCCTTGTTATAGGTTAAGTATCTCTTAATTCTGCTCTACCTCGTGAAGGCCATCCTCGACAAGATCCTTGTAGAGCTTTCCGTCAAGATGATCAAGCTCGTGGCAGATAGCTCTCGCCAGAAGTCCCTCTCCCTCGACTGTAAACTCCTCCATATTCTCGTCAAATGCCTTGCATATTACATGCATAGGTCTTGTAACTGTTCCAAATTTTCCAGGAAGGCTGAGGCATCCCTCCTCACCTGTCTGCTCTCCGTCTGATTCTGTTATCACAGGATTTATAAGACAGAGTGGATTGTCATCGCCGACATCAATAACAACTATCCTCTTGAGGATTCCAACCTGAGGTGCGGCAAGTCCAACTCCATTTGCCTCATACATGGTATCAAACATGTCATCTATGAGTGTAAGTGTTCTGTCATCCATCTTCTCAACCGGTCTGCACACCTTTCTGAGTATGTCATCTCCGTCATATCTTATATTTCTTATCGCCATGTCCACAAATCTCCTTTTCACTAATACATATTTACCGGATTCAGGTCAAAGAATACGCTCACATCGTTCTCTCCGTTCTCCTTAAGCCATTCCTCGACATAATCCTTGACATCCACCAGCATCCTGTAATCCCGGTGTTTTATATACAACACCCGCCTGTACACATCCTTTATCTTTGATATGGCCGGTTCCGAAGGACCGATCACAGACAGATGTCCTGCATTTATATATTTTCCCCTTATAAGAGAATACATCCTATCCATTATATTGGCAAGCTGTTCTTCGTCCATGCCCGTGCCCATTATGACCATCATATTCCACTCCGGCGGATACCTCATGAGTGATCTGTACGCCTCCTCGATATCGTAGAATGCCCTGTAATCCTGGGACGCTGCCGCAGTTATGGCGTAGTTGTCCGGCTTGTAGGTCTGTATCACAACCTTTCCGGGCACATCACCCCTTCCGGCTCTTCCCGCAGCCTGGGTCAGCAGGTCAAATGTCCTCTCACCGGCTCTGTAGTCTCCGCTGAACAGTGTGAGATCCGCCAACAGCACACCCACAAGTGTCACTCTGGAAAAGTCATGTCCCTTGACTATCATCTGGGTTCCTATGAGTATGTCCGCATCGCCTCTTCCGAAGCTCTCAAGTATCTGCTCATGAGAATTCTTCTTCGAGGTCGTATCCCTGTCCATCCTTAAGGTCCTGGCCTCCGGGAACAACCTGTGTACCTCCTGCTCGACCTTCTCGGTTCCGACTCCATAGCCTCCTATGAGCTTTGAACCGCACGCCGGACATTTGTCCGGCTCCGGCATTCTGAATCCGCAGTAGTGGCACACAAGCACGCCCTTCTGTGTATTATTTCCAGAGTGCAGTGCCATGGACACGTCACAGTGCGGGCATTTCACTGCCTCTCCGCAGCTCCTGCAGGATACAAAGCTGTTATATCCCCGCTTGTTGATGAACAGCATGATCTGTTCCCGCTTGCTGAGCCTGTCCGCTATATCATTTGCAAGCTCGTCGCTTATTATGGATCTGTTGCCCCGGTGGAGTTCATCCCTGAGATCTACTATGCTTGTCTCTGCCATGGTTCTGCCCTCAACACGGCTGTCCATGGTCCACAGCCTGTACTCACCCGCCAGTGCACGCTTGTAGCTCTCCACAGAAGGAGTTGCGGAACCGAGTATGACACTCGCCCCCTCAAGCCTTGCACGTTCTATGGCAGTCTCCCTTGCGTGATATTTTGGCGGGCTGTCACTCTTATAGCTGCTCTCATGCTCCTCATCTATTATTATAAGTCCCAGCTTCTCAAATGGGGTAAACAGCGCAGACCTCGGGCCTATCACCACATCCACATCGCCCTTCCTTGCGCGCTCAAACTGATCATACTTCTCCCCGCTGCTGAGCTTTGAGTTGACCATGGTCACACGGTCACCAAAGTATCTGGAGAAATATGTCAATGTCTGATACGTGAGTGCTATCTCAGGTATCAGCACGATCGCCTGTCTGCCCGCGCGGACAACTTCACGGATACACCTCACATACACCTCAGTCTTGCCGCTTCCCGTCACGCCATGAAGAAGATATGTCCTGTGTATACCCTGATCTGCATCACTTACGAAATCATCGACTATCCTCTGCTGGTCACTGTTAAGCTCTATATCAGGAGCCTCAAATGCCTGCTGCCTCACCGCGTCAGACACCACATCCCGGTATCTGCTGTCCTCAACGATACGAACGACACCTTCGTCCTCCATGGCCTTAACTGCCTGATGTGACACATTCAAAGTCCCGGTGGCCTCCGTCATTGGGAGCTCATGTCTCACCATAAGCTCGCGGAGGAGCCTGAGCTTTGCCCTGGCATTCTTCTTCATATATCTGTATTCCCATGTGTCCACATCCTCGCATGAAAGGACAACATATCTGACCACCACGGACTTAACCGTTTTTTTCACCGGCATCACCGTCTGGATGGCATTTATCATGGTGGAGCCGTAGTTCTCCTTTATCCACGCCGCAAGGGCAAGGAGCCTTCCCGGAGCTGCCACGCCGTCCTCGCACAGAGAATCTATAGACTTTATCCTGCTCTCATCATATTCCGTGGAATCCGATATCCCTATGACATAGCCTTTTCTCAGATTATTTCCCTTGCCAAATGGAATGTTGACCTGACTTCCTATCTGTATCCTGCCGGCAATATCGTCAGGAATAGCATATTGAAATGTTCTGTCTATCGCCTCATGGGATATATCAATTATCACATCTGCGTACAATCCCCGCATTTTTCTCCTCCAATATCTGCCGTATCATTTCTCTCTCGTCCATTTGTGTCCTGCGTCCCTCTATATCCTGATATGTCTCATGGCCTTTGCCGGCCAGAAGGACTATATCATCCCTGTCCGAAATCTCCAGAGCGTATCTTATAGCATCCAGACGGCTGCATATCTTTACATATTCTCCTCCGCCCTCGAGAACCCCGGTCTCAATATCCGTCATTATCGCCTCCGGGGATTCAAACCTCGGGTTATCACTTGTTATGACCGTCATATCCGCCAGCCTGCCCGACACAAATCCCATACCTTTTCTGCGCCCGGCTGATCTGTTGCCGCCGCATCCGAACAGACATATAAGCCTCTTCGGCCTGTACTGTCTGAGGGTGGTCAGTACATTTTCCAGGCTCACGGCATTGTGGGCATAATCGATGAATATCCTTGCGTATCCCGGAATCTCCACCGGCTCGAGTCTGCCCCTCACCTTCATATCCGACTGCGAATCCTGCATTACCTCCATCGGTATCCCGATGATCCCGCAAGTGGTTACCGCAGCAAGAGAATTGTACACATTGAACTCTCCCGGTATGCCAACAGTCATGTAAGTGCTCTCCCCGTCCGTTCTCTCACACTCATAGCCTATCCCCATAACTCTATGGAGAATGAGCCTGTGTATCGCTCCCGCCATACACACATTGCCATCCCCGGCTGCAGTGTGATTCCTCACACCATAATATACCACTTCAGCCCCTGCATTCACAGCCTCGGCAGCAATACACCCAGAATACATGTCATCTGCATTTATCACCGCAGTCTTACACTTTGAGAACAGGCTTCTCTTCCATCTCCCATACTCGGCAAATGTGCGGTGTTCATTCCGCCCAATGTGATCCGGAGCAAGATTTGTATATACGCATATATCAAATTCTACCCCCGACACACGGCTGTGCATAAGCCCCTGTGACGATACCTCCATGACGCAGTATTCCGCACCATTTGCCACCATGTCTGCAAGCTTGCGATGGAGATATATCGTTCCCGGAGTGGTGTTCACAGATGGTATCTTCCGGATACAGTCATCGATCTCTATGGTTCCCACAAGACCGGTTCTACGTCCCCATCTGTCCAGCATAGACTTTATCATACATGCGACCGTGGTCTTTCCCTTTGTCCCGGTCACACCTATAACCTTCATACTTCGTGACGGAAAATTCCAGAAATTATTACATATCATTCCTATACCGTGGCGATAGTCATACAATCTCACGATCAGTACACCATCGGTATCCCCCCAGCGTCCGGCTGACCGCTCCGCAGGTATGCCGATATCATCTGTCACGACTATACACGCTGCGCCCCTTGCCACGGCATCATCTATATAGCGATGTCCATCTGTTCTCGCACCTCTCCGACACACAAAAAGAGTTCCCTGTGTGACATCTCTGGAATCATCTGCCAGATCCGTAATCTGACAGTCAATGTCCCCTGCCAGGATCTCATAGACCGTGCCTTTTAGAACATCTGACGCCCTCATGATACACCTCCCGTCGACATATTCCTGTTTATTTAGAATATGCCACATCCGGCACAGTTGTGTATCAGAAAAATAGGAGGCTGTGCTAAAAGCTCCAACCTCCATTCTTCTCACTTACCGCTATATATTCCGGTCTGTTAATCCTCGTCTGCTCCGACGATCTTTACCTTTCCATGGTAAACTTCATCTACAGCGATGGATAATGGCTTCTTCTTTGGGTCTGCTGCCACCATAGGCTCCTGACCATCAATGATCTCTCTTGCTCTCTTTGCTGTTGCAAGAACGATTGAATATCTGCTGTTTACTACAGGCTGCTCACCTGGCTCAACCTCTGCATTTACTACTGACATTAAGTCTGTGTATGATGGATGTAACATGATATTATATCCCCTTTCTTATATGATTATTGAAATATTCTTCTAAACTGCTGTCCACTGTTATCCAGTCTAATTTATCAGAGTTTCTTTATCTCTGCAAGCTCTTCTTTTATTCCGGCTATATATCCAAGCTGATTATCTCTTCTGCAGCCATAGCTTCTGATGACTGAATCCACGGTGTGTATACACTCGTCCAGATCATCGTTGACTATGATGTAGTCGTACTTGTCCATGTCCTCAGCTTCCTCTGTGGCCTTTCGGAGTCTCTTGATTATGGTCTCATCCGACTCTGTTCCTCTTCCTGCCAGTCTGCTCTTAAGCTCGCTTATGCTTGGAGCTGATATAAATATGAGAAGCGCATCAGGGAACTGCTTCTTGACATTGAGCGCGCCCATGACCTCTATCTCGAGTATGACGTCCTTGCCATCAGAAAGCTTCTCCTCAACATACTTCTTTGGAGTTCCATAATAATTCTCTACATACTGTGTCCACTCGATAAATCCGCCGTAGTCAATGAGATTCTCAAAATCCTTGCGATCCATGAAATAATACTCTCTTCCATCGACCTCACCCTCTCTCGGTGATCTTGTCGTCGCCGACACTGAAAGGTTATATCCAAAATCCGACACAAGTCTCTTGACAACTGTGCCCTTTCCAACTCCTGAAAAACCGGATATGACTATGAGCGATCCACGCTTTGTATTCTTATCTGCCATCATCATTACCTCTAAAAATTATGTATTCTATTCCAGATTCTGTATCTGCTCTCTGACCTTCTCTATGTCAGTCTTGAGCTGTATCGCCTTGTCTGACACATCAAGTGAATTGGCCTTTGAAAGTATCGTGTTCGCCTCTCTGTTCATCTCCTGTGCGATGAAGTCCAGCTTCCTGCCAACGCTTCCGCCATCCTCCAGAATCTTCTTCGTGCTGCTGATATGGCTCTTAAGCCTTACAGTCTCCTCGTCCACACATATCTTATCCGCATATATAACGACCTCTGTGGCGATCCTGTTCTCATCTATAACAGGATTGTCAAGAACCTCTGTGATCTTGTCCGTGAGCTTGCGCCTGTACTCCTCCACAAGTTCAGGTGATATCTCCTCTATATAATCAACGGCAGCTCTCATTCCGTCAAGCTTGTCGATCATGTCCTTCTTAAGGTTCTCTCCCTCTGTTATCCTCGACTGCACGAACATCTTCGCAGCCTCGTCAAGGGATGTCTCTATTATCTTCCACAGCTCATCCTGGTCGACCGCCTGCTCCTCAACCGTGAACACGTCAGGGAAGCCTCCAAGCTGTGCAGGTGTTATGCTGTTCTCAATTCCAAAATCCTTGGACATCTCCTCGAAATATCCCATGTACTTCTCGGCAACGTCCTTGTTGTACTTCAGCTTGACATTGTCATCCGAGAAATCCTCGTATGTGATGAACACGTCAACCTTTCCTCTCTCAATATATTTTTTGAGATATGTTCTTATGTTTGTCTCAAAGAAACTTATCTTCTTCGGGAGCTTTATATTGATGTCGCAGAATCTGTGATTGACTGACTTCATCTCTACAACTATCTTGTATGCATCAGTCACCCTCTCGCTGCGGCCAAATCCTGTCATGCTTTTTACCATATCTGTCTCCTAATATTCCCAGGTTATATGTTGTTTTCAATTACCTGATAACAGATAATATATTATACTTCACACCTGTTTAAAAATCAAATTATTTATTGTACTTCCTCTATTCCCGCAATCCTCGGCTCTGCGATCATCGAGTAATTCGTATGATATATTACAAATCCAGGCTTTGCCCCCGCAGGCTTTTTGATATTTCTGCGCTCGGTATAGTCTATCTCCACCTTCGGCGCCGTCCTTCCAGACGAATAATACGCTGCAAGTCTTGCCGCCTCCTCATATGTAGAATCAGGAAGTTCTCCCGCACCCTCAAGTCTCACGATGACATGGGACCCCGGCATCTTCTTAGCATGGAACCACATATCCCCACCATTTGCGAATTTAAATGTGAGCTCATCGTTCTGGATATTATTCTTGCCCACATACATATGGAATCCATCGCTGGATATGTAGTGCAGCGGTTTTGACTTTGCCTTTTTCCTGTCGCCCTTGCGTCCGTAATGTCCCTTTACATATCCGCAGGCTACGAGCTCCTCCTTGACCTGTGCCAGTGAATTCTCATCTATCGCCATATCAAGGAACGTCTGTACCGACTGAAGATGCTCCAGCTCACTCTTCGTCTCGACAGTGAGCTGTGTAAGTGCCTCATAAGTCCTCTTGAGCTTGTTATATCTCGCAAAATATCTCTTGGAGTTGTCCATAACAGATATGGTCTTGTCAAGCGGGATCTTTATCATCTCGTTAGTATAGTAGTTGAGAGCCTCAAAACTGTCCGCTCCCTGTTCTATATTGTAACCATATGTGTTGATCAGTTCTCCGTACACACGGTACTTTTCCCTGGATTCAGTGTCCTTTAACTGAGCGAGCTGCAGGTCGTACTTCTTGCTCGTTCTCTCAATGGCATTCGAGACGATCTTTCTGAGATCCGATGACTTCTGTCTTATCCTTGTGACCGCACTCTTTCTGTAGAAATACTCATCAAGCACCTTTGAAATGTCGTCCCTTGATTCTATGGCCTTGTCGCTGTACATCGACAGATGCACCGACGAGAACTCCACTGGAGTGTAACCGTCCAGTATGATCTCAGGAGTATAGTTCCCGTTCCTTATATCAGATACTATCCCGGCAAATTCATCATAAAGCCTTGCGACATCCGCCTCGCTCATGCTGTCCACAGGCATGTTGCCGTCAAGTCCTGCCCTGTAGGTTATCTCACTCGCCACAACCGGTGAAAATCCGGTTATGTTCTGGTATATCGCCTTTATGATATTCGTAGGGCTCGAGCTCACACGCTCTATGAAGTCCCCGCGCTCTATCTCAAGCGGGGATACCTTTCCTCCCGCCGGAGGATACTCATAAGTCCTGCCCGGAAGAACCTCCCTCACTGAGCTCACCATATGGGATATATGCTTTATGCTGTCGATGATGACATTCTCATCCGTGGCAAATATGATATTGCTGTGCTTACCCATGATCTCTATGATGAGTTTCTTTCTCTTTAGATCTCCAAGCTCGTCCAGATGCTCGATGACCATGACAACTATTCTCTCAAAGCCCGGCTGATACACATCAACTATCCTTCCGTTGTTGATATGCTTCCTGAGGAGCATACAGAAATTCGGCGCTGTCATAGGATTCTCCTTGGCGGACTGCTGAAAGTATATAAGCGGGAGGCTTGCATCCGCAGACATGAGCAACCTGTAATTCTCCCTGTTATTCTTTATTACTATGTTGAGCTCGTCCTTCTCCGGCTGATATATCTTATATATCCTTCCGTCGATGAGTTTCTCCTTCATGTCTCTTACCACATTGGATATCACTATTCCGTCAAACGCCATATCTGTCTCTCCTATATCCCTGAAAAAAGGCAGAAAATGCAAATTCATTCTCTGCCTCTTCCATATCTACTACCACATTACTGCTATCCTGATCCTACAGTGAATTGTAGAGATCCTTATATATATTCGCCGAGTTATACCATGAGTAATCCTGTCTCATGCCACGCTCCTGGATTCCATACCATGCCTCTTTGTTGTTATAGTACACTTCCTTTGCATAGTTTATGGCATTGAGGAGCTCATATGCATCATAATTAGCAAATGAGAATCCTGTTCCTGTACCCTCGAACTGATTATAAGCCTCAACAGTATCTGCAAGACCACCTGTCTCTCTTACTACTGGAACTGTGCCATATCTGAGTGCCATGAGCTGTGTGAGTCCACATGGCTCAAATCTTGAAGGCACGAGCATCACATCGCAGCCTGCATACATCTTATGAGATCTCTCATCTGAATAATAGATGTTCGCTGATACCTTTGCAGGATGTATTCCCTGATAATACTTGAACATGTTCTCGTACTTGCCGTCACCGGTTCCGAGGACGATGAACTGTACTCCGTCACAGCATATATCGTTCATGATCCTGTCAACCAGATCAAGACCCTTCTGGTCTGTGAGTCTGGATATGATTCCTATTACAAACTGATTCTCATCCTGAGGAAGTCCACATTCCTTCTGCAGTTCGATCTTGTTGATCTTCTTGAGCTGTCTGAAGTTATCCACGCTGTAGTTCTTATATACCTGTGGATCTGTTGCAGGATTCCATACCTCGTAATCTATACCGTTGACAATGCCCCAGAGTGACTGCCATCTGGCACTTAAGAGCCCGTCAAGTCCCTCTCCATAATATGGAGTCTGTATCTCCTTGGCATATGTGTTACTTACCGTTGTTATCTTATCTGCATATACAAGTCCGCCCTTAAGCATGGAAGCATCCTTCTGGATCTCCAGCTTGTCCGGTGTAAATACATAATCAGGGAGTCCTGAATACTCCTGAATGGTCTTTATATCCCACTTGCCCTGGAACTGGAGATTATGAATAGTCATAACAGACTTCATGCTTGTATAGAACATATCTCCTGCAAACAGAGTCTTGAGATATACAGGCACAAGTCCTGCCTGCCAGTCATGACAGTGAAGTATATCCGGCTGGAAACCGATCGATGGAAGGATCGAAAGCGCTGCCTTTGAGAAATAACAGAACTTCTCGATATCCCACTTTACATCACCATAAGGTGTAAATCCGTTAAAGTAATACTCGTTATCTATGAAATATACCTTGACACCCTCATACTCCAGATACATAACGCCAACATAATCATTCTTGTAACCGATGTCCATATAAAAATGCGTTATATACTGCATCTTCTCCCTGTACTTGTTCGGAATACAGAGATAATTCGGCATGATGACTCTCACATCATACTCGTTCTTATCAAATATCTTTGGCAGTGTTCCAACTACATCCGCAAGACCACCCGTCTTTATAAATGGCACACACTCTGATGCTATATATGCAACCTTCTTCATCAAATAAACCCTCCATAACATTTAGACATTAAATCCTTGTACATTATATCACACGGGTATCCATAATTCAATAAATCAGTGTATCTATATTGTTGCATTTGCCACATTCCGCTGATATACTTTTAGCATGCAGCCGCACGCAGATACGGCTGGATCACAATCCAGAAAACAGGAGATTTTCAATGTTAGACATCACCATCACCGAGACCAGGGACTTCGTGAAGAAGCTTCTGATGGACAATACATTTGACCGTTTTCTCGCCATGGAGGCATTTGTAAAAAGCGGGATAACATACAGCTTTGACGGAAGGGTAAACAAGGATTTCTATGACAAGGAGGAGCTGGAGCTCATGGCTTCCACATCCTACGCCTCATGGGAGTCCATAAAACCACATGTATATAATGTTATAAGAGGAAAGAAGCTGCCACTGAGCTTCAAGATAGTGCTCGTGCTCTCCCAGCCGGACATCATGGATATGCTTGAGAAGAACCATCTCACCATACCGGTATCCGATGTGGCAAATCTCACCTTGAACGTCTACTATGACGGCATGAGCATACAACTCACATCCATGGCGACCCAGAACATATTCACCATGGATAAGACCCTTGAGCATGTGTGGGATGCGGAGGTCAGGGATTTCCTGAAGACTGCCGGAATATATTTCACCGAAAGCTGATTTTTTGAAGAAATTTAATATGATTTTTGAAGATCCGGCACCTCATCTGATGCCGGATTTTTTTACGCACCGCCCCCTGTTAGCACTCATTTTGTCTGAGTGCTAATTTTTTCTTGACTTTAGTTCCCAGCTGATTTATCATACCTTTTAGCCTGATGTGTCAGTGTACATTTCTATTAAGATTGAACACAGATCGGGGATGACACATCTTTCATTGAAAACCATTATATTTTAAGGAGATGTATACAATTATGAAGAACGGAAATTTATCGATCAACAGTGAAAACATTTTCCCTGTCATCAAGAAGTGGCTGTATTCAGACCACGATATATTTGTCAGGGAGCTTATATCAAACGGCTGTGATGCCGTGACAAAGCTTAAGAAGCTGTCTCTCATGGGCGAATTTGACGAGCCGGATGAGCCATATCGTATAGATGTGACCACAAGTGCCAACGACAAGACCATCACATTTACCGATAACGGTATCGGTATGACTGAGGAGGAGGTTGAGAAATATATCAACCAGATCGCTTTCTCAGGAGCCGAGGCATTCCTTGAGCAGTACAAGGACAAGGCAACAGAGGAACAGATCATCGGCCACTTCGGACTGGGCTTCTACTCCGCATTCATGGTTGCCGACAAGGTCACCATCGAGACAAAGTCATACAAGGACGGCGAGGACGCTGTATACTGGGAGTGCGAGGACGGCCTTGAATACTCCATGAAGAAGTGCATTAAGGCTGACCGAGGTACTACCATCACCCTTTATCTGAACGAGGACAGCTATGAATTTGCAAATGAATACAGGATCAAGGAGGTCATCGACAAGTATTGTTCGTTCATGCCTGTTGAGATCTACTACACCAACGCAGACGAGCCACAGGAAGATCCTAAGGATGCTACTGTAGACGTGGATGCAAAGGAAGTCAGCGACACAGCAGATAATGCTGAGGACAGCAAGGGCCCAGACGCAGACGATACAAAGACCGAGGAGAAGAAGCCTGAAGCTCCTAAGCCACTCAACACCACTACCCCACTGTGGGCAAAGCATCCAAACGACTGCACCGACGAGGAATACAAGGAGTTCTACAGAAAGGTATTCCACGACTACAAGGAGCCTCTGTTCTGGATACACCTGAACATGGACTACCCATTCAACCTGAAAGGTATCCTGTACTTCCCTAAGATCAATACACAGTATGACAACCTTGAGGGAACGATCAAGCTGTACAACAACCAGGTATTCGTCGCCGACAATATCAAGGAAGTAATTCCTGAGTTCCTCATGCTCTTAAAGGGATGTATCGACTGTCCTGATCTTCCACTGAACGTATCACGTAGTGCGCTTCAGAATGACGGATTTGTCAAGAAGATCTCAGACTACATCACCAAGAAGGTTGCAGACAAGCTGTCCGGCATGTACAAGACACACAGAGAGGACTACGAGAAGTACTGGGATGACATCAACCCATTTATCAAGTTTGGTTGTCTGAAGGATCTCAAGTTCCTCGACAAGATGAAGGACTTCTGTATATACAAGAATCTCGCGGGCAAATATATAACTCTCCCTGAGTATCTTGAGGCTGGAAAGGAAAAGTATGAGAACAAGGTATTCTATGTAACCGATGAGCAGGCTCAGTCACAGTACATCAATATGTTCAAGGCTGAGGGCATGGACGCGCTGATCATGACACAGACCATCGACAGCCCATTCATCACACTGCTTGAGCAGAAGAATGAGAATGTTCACTTCTACAGAATAGACGCTGAGCTCTCTGACAACTTTGTCGGCGAGGAGCTCTCCGAGGAGACTGCAAAGGAATACAAGGATAAGCTCACAGCTACATTTGAGAAGGCTCTCGACATGAAGAACCTGAATGTAAAGGTTGAATCCCTGAAGGATGAGAATACATCTTCTATCCTCACCCAGCCTGAGGAGACAAGACGTATGCAGGAAATGATGAAGATGTACGGCATGGCCGGTATGGATCCATCAATGTTCGGTCAGGGCGAGGGAGAGACACTCATCCTGAACAGCAACAACAAGCTTGTTAAATACGTTCTGGACAACCCTGACAGCGACAACACAGCTACGATCTGCTGCCAGTTATATGATCTGGCCGTACTTGCCAACCGTCCACTGTCAGCAGAGGCAATGACCAAGTTCATCGCAAGAAGCAACGAGATCCTTGGAATACTTACAAAGTAATATAATCTGTCTGCCGGTTTACGGCAGCAGATCCTAATGGATAACTAACACAACAAAAAGCAGCAGCCCGATATGTCTTTGATAGCATATCAGGCTGCTGCTCTTTTATTCTATTCCACTCCCTAGTGGGCAAGTATCTCCACTCCATGCTCTGTCATAACCAGTGTGTACTCCCACTGTGCTGACGGTGAGCCATCCTCTGTGTAGATAGTCCAGCCGTCATCTGCATCCTGATATACATCAGGGCCGCCCATGTTGATCATAGGCTCAATGGTAAACACCATTCCCGGAGCAAGCACATAATCCTTGCCAGGCTGTCCTATATGACTTACATAAGGCTCCTCATGAATTGCAAGACCTACTCCATGGCCGCCTATCTCACGGACAACCGAATAGCCCTGCTCCTGTGCAAATTTGTTGATGGCATATCCTATATCTCCTATGGTCACATATGGCTTGCTGCACACCTCAACACCTATATCAAGAGCCTTCTTTGTATCCTCTACAAGCTTCTTCCATGCGGGATCAACATTTCCCAGCATGAACATTCTTGATGAGTCTCCGAAATATCCCTTGTACTCTGTTGTACAGTCGATATTAACTATATCTCCATCCTGGAGAATAATGTCATCACTTGGAATGCCGTGGCATACCACATCATTTACCGATATACACACACTCTTAGGATATCCCTCATATCCAAGACATGCAGGAATAGCGTCTATGGACTTTGTATAGTTATAGATAAGGTCATCCAGCTCTCTGGTAGACACTCCTATCTTGACAAATGGAGTTATGTAGTCGAGCACAGATGTGTTGACCTTTGAAGCCTCCCTGATTCCCTCGATCTGCTCTGCGTTCTTGATCATCGCATGTGTAGGGATCTTGAATCCTCTGTTCTTCATATCCTCAAGCTTATCGTCAAGAGCCAGGTGACAGGTCTTGTATTTCTTACCACTTCCGCACCAGCACATATCATTTCTACCAAGTTTCATAATTAACCTCTTTCTTTATTGCATAATATTTTCATTACATACCTATGGTATTAGCCACAAATACTATAATACGTTTTTGAGAATAATTCCACATTTTAATATGATAAATATTGTCAATTATCCTCGTCTATCCCCAGATACCTGGCAACATATGTATAATACCCCGACTCTGTTATGTTGTCAGCTGCTGTAAATTTATCCGCGACATATAGCTGCATCGCAATGAAACTGTCATCCGATACCTCCGCACCCGTGTGGGATGTCAGCGTGTCCGTGACTGCGTTATATTCAAATGCATCCGTTATAAAGCTTCTGTCCGGGAACAGCACCAGTCCTGTACTGTCTGACAGGATATCCCTTCCTATGATGAGCCTCGAATCATAATCCACTCCCATGAGATTGAGCATGGTCGGCAGGATATCTATACTGCTGCACACCTTGTCAACTCTCACCGGCTTCTCCATCGACGCCGACCATATGACAAGTCTGCTCCTGTACGCCTCAAGACTGTTTCCAAAGTTCTCCCCTGCCAGTTCATCCACAACGTCCATATTGTCATACGGTACATGATCCCCCGCCAGGACGATAACAGTATTGTCCAGCAGCCCCTTCTTCTCAAGTCTCTTCATCATATATTCAAGCATCTTTTCCATTTCGTACTGGGATGCCAGATATGCCTTTGTAGTATCCAGGACATAGTTAAGATCACTGACCACAGCCTTGTTCTTATCCGCCATGGCATTTGCCGCACCGTATCCATATGGCACATGACCGCTGACCGTCAGGTAGTACAGATGGAACGGCTGCGTCTCTGTATACTTGTCAAATGTCTCCTCCATCATGACAAGATCCGACTGAGGCCACATGTCCTGCCCGTTCTCGTCAGTCTGGTACTCAAGCCCATTACCGCTGGCTATCCACTCGTATCCCAGCGCCGGATGGGTGATATTCCTGTCATAATATGTATAGTCGTTGTCATGGAATCCGTAACAGCTATAGCCGAGTCTCTTGAGCGTATTCGCCATGGAAAACAGCATGCCATTCTCATTGTCGGCAGCCCTGCACATACTGAGGTATGAACCGTTCTTAGTCGGGCTTCCCATCAGGTTTGCATACTCTCCGCCTAATGTTGAACCGTACCATAGCGGCTGATAGTAATTTTCAAAGACAAAGCCCTCGTCCGCAAGTTTTGACAGTGTAGGGAACAGACCGGAATCAAGCGCATAGCCTGAGAACCCCTCCGCAGTTATCCATATGACATTATAGCCCTCGAACATACCTGTATATTCATTCTTATTTGTCGGGGGTATATTTGCAAAATATTCGCTGAGCGATGAAACCGCATCATTTCCCGCAAGGTCATTTATGGCATCAAAATCCAGATCCAGGACATTCGGGGATGTGTCGATCACAACCTCCTCTGTGGTCGCTTCCGCGACATCCACCGTCTCGGTGGTAATCTCCTGCATCGTTGTGCTCTCTGTGGAGGCAAGTGAGTCGATATCGACCTCACCACCCGAGGCAAAGTTTATCCTGCTCTGTGCTGAGCTCTTGCCTGCGATACCCTCTCTGACATCCACCACAAAACTCTCCATGACGCCGAGCTTTTCAATAGAGAGATCAACCGATGTATATTCCTTGTATAAATTGTACGGACTGTACACATCCGAGTCCACAGCCCACATCACAAACAGTGTTGTGGCATACACCAGAGCTGTTCCGGCGGCACCTATGAGGTTCACCCACCACCTTCTCCTGTCAAATGCCATAAATGTCCATATGCACACGATCATTATGAGCACCGGGACAGCCAGAAGAATAACGTCCACTATCTGTGCCTTTATATTGGATATGACCGTGTCCGCATTGTCCACAGCCTGATTGCCGAATTTTATGGTTCCAATAACAGACAGATAGTTGTTGAAGACCGAATGATATACGTACTGGGCGATGAAGATCACACCCGTAAACAACGTGAACAGCGTTGCAAGTATCTTATTGATGACCGGCGGAAAAAATCCTGTCAGCACGCCGAACACACCTCCAGCCACCACCGCAAATGCTATTATAGCGGCTATGTTTCCATCATCCAGGCTGAAATTCATGCCGTGAAACAGCAATTCATAATACAGGATCAACACAGTGAACAGTATCCACCCCGACCATTTTCTGAAATATTCCCTTACATCCCCAAACATCGCCTTAAAAAACTTTATCATACGTTGAAATCTCCCATATAAACAAAAAAAAATAAAGATATGGCCCTTAACTCCATATCTTTATTTTATATAATATTTTAAGACTTTTTACAATATTTTAAGATATATTATATCTACTTTACACCGTACTGATCGTAGTAAGCGTCGATAGCGGCCTTAAGGGTGTCATCTATGATAACTCTTCCCTTATACTCTCTGTTGTAAAGATGCTCCACTACCTCTGCCATTGTTACGATAGCTGTTGTCTTGATTCCGTAGTTCTCCTCGATCTCTGTCAGCGCACTCTTCTCGCCCTGGCCTCTCTCCATTCTGTCTACTGAAACCACAAGACCCATGACATCCACGTCGCCCTGTGCCTTGATGATAGGAAGTGTCTCCTGAATAGATGTTCCGGCTGTTGTGACATCCTCGATGATGACAACCTTATCGCCATCCTCTATAGGACTTCCAAGGAGTATTCCCTTGTCGCCGTGATCCTTTACCTCTTTTCTGTTTGAGCAATACTTGATGTCCTCATCGTACATCTCTGCTATGGACATAGTTGTCGCAACTGTGAGAGGTATTCCCTTGTATGCAGGACCAAATAACACATCAAAGTCCAGACCAAACTCTGCATTTATAGCCTCAGCATAATACTCGCCAAGTCTCTTGAGCTGAGCACCTGTTCTGTAAAAGCCTGTATTGACAAAAAATGGTGTCTTTCTTCCACTCTTTGTAACGAAATCTCCAAACTTGAGTACGTTACAGTCAATCATAAATTCGATAAATTCCTTCTTGTACTGTTCCATGTCTCTGCGAATCCTCCTGTTTTCAGGCTTTTTTGCCCTTTTTCCTACACATACTACCATAATCCATATAAAGATTCAATTATTTATTGGTGTACGGCTGTGATATGCCTCTTTCCCTGCATATCTCCACATACTTTTCTTTCTCCAGCGGCCTGCTGCACAGATACCCCTGTATACAAGCCAGTCCCATGCTGCTGAGCGCATCCGCCTGATCCTCGGTCTCCACACCCTCAGCTATACAGAACATTCCCAGTTCATTGCACATGTTTATGAGATGACACATAACCGTGCGATCCACCGGATTGACAGTTACGTCATTTATCATGCTCTTGTCGAACTTGATAATGTCAAATCCCATATGGGCAAGCATGGCGACATTTGAGTATTTTGTTCCAAAATCGTCCATCGCTATGCGGAATCCAAGCTCATGTATATTGTTTGATATGTTCACCAGTGTATCATGCTCCTGCTCGCTGACCGATTCGGTTATCTCTATCTCGACCACATCATGCGGTATTCCGTACCTGTCAACCACTGCTGCTATCTGCTTGGCCACATTGCTCTCTATAAGCGACATTCTGGAAAAGTTACAGGATACCGGGATGTATGGCATTCCCTCTTCATGCCATTTTGCCAGATCTCTGCACACATTCTCAAGCACGTAAAAATCCACATATTCTACAGTCCTGCTCTTCTCAAGCCTGTCGATAACATCCGCTAAGTCATCATTTCCGGAATATCTTACAAGGGCCTCTGCCCCACATATCTTTCCTGACGGATACAGCATCTTCGGCTGATAAAGGACATAGAACAGTCCTTCCTCAAGTTCCTTCTTCACCATATCCTTTTTCAGCGTATTCCACTTCACCGAATGACAGTCCTGCTGTTCATACCAACGCTGTTTCTCAGAATACAGGAGATTTGCCGCATGATCCTCCATCCTGCGGACGTCAATGTTATAGTCTGTCCAGACATACCCGCAACATGCCGTGAACTCACCGTAGAGCAGGTTTTCCCGCAGTCTTGATGCATATACGTTAAACTTCAACTGCTCAATGTTCTCGCATATGATGATAAAGCTGTCATAACCCATGCGGAACACCCTTTCGTCCGGAAACGTCTTCCTTATCCTGCCGACAAGCTGCAGGATCACATCGTCCGCATAATCCGGACCGAACATCTCCGCGATGCCCCTTATCTCATTGATATCCACAGCCACAAGTCCAATACTGCTCAGATTCTTTCTGCCTCTTATATAGTCTATGTAACTGTTCCTGTTAAAGCATTTTGTCTGCTTATCGTGGGTGAACTCAAACTGCTGGTCCTCCTTCAGATGTCTCTGATATATCTCACTTCCGATAAAAGCAGCGAAGTTCTTCATGAGTCTTATGTTTCCATTGTGCTTCTCCGGATTGAACACAAATACCCTGCCGAGCAGTTCATCGTCCACTATGATCGGAACCGCATACAGTGACCATATCCTGCTGTCACTCAGCATCCGTGCAAATTCTGTTTCAGGATTCCTTAATGGATGGGAACAGTCCACTATGAGAACCTCGTCCCTGAGGACTTCCTTCTCCAGTTCATCCCTCATTTTCTGTGTGACAAGAGCCTTCAGACCATCCTCTATCGACTCCTCATCTGATGATTTCCAGTAATAAAGCTCCCCTGTGCCATCCTGTCCATACTCCACAAGGCAGGCGTTCTTGGAATTGTAGAAAGTTCCCATCACCTCGAGCAGACTGGTATATTTCTCCTCACTGCTCTGCTTTGAAGTTATATTCGCCATGAAATTGACAAGGGCATCCTCTATGTCATAGCTGTCCGCCAGAACCTGTGTTGTCTTATCTATGTCAGACACGTCAACTGCAATCTCAAGCCGGCTCTTTCTTCCGTGCCAGTCAACTATCTTATCCTTCACCACATACAGTCCCTTTGCCTTGCTGTTGTAGTGATTCCATACATAACTCTGTCCGGGAACCAGTATCTCATTAGAACAAAATGGGCACTGGTCATCACCGCCCTGGGTTATCTCAAAGCACTTTTTACCCTTGTAAGAATCGTCGTTCTCCGCAATTCCAAGGCTTCTCTTCGCCGCCTTGTTGAGGAAATACATCTCGTGGGTCTTCATGTCCGCAACATATGCTATATGAGATATCTCATCCAGCATAAGACCTTCGTCATCATTGTAGGCATATCCGCTGTGATGCGAATCACATGAATGCATATCCGCTGAGTCGGCATAGTCACAGTAACGGTTCTTGCCGCCCCTCTTTGCTGCGTACAACGCCTGATCCGACTCACTGTATAGAAGGTCAAAATCTATACCACCCTCTATCCTGTGGATACTTATTCCCATCGACATAGTATGCGGCAGACTGCAATTGATCGTGGTGAGTCTGGTCTGTATATTCTCAGCCAGCTTATACACGTCCTCTCTTCTGTCGACTATCGGGATAAACAGTGCAAATTCATCGCCGCCCAGTCGTCCTGAGAATCCTCCGGCTGCCGACGCAACCTCCTCCAGCGTCACTGCAACATCACACAGAAGATCATCTCCCGCATAATGTCCAAATGCGTCATTTATATGCTTAAAGTCATCTATATCCATAATATAAAAAGCGCACAGTTCACCCGAGAAAGACTCTAGCATATCCGTAATCTTGTGCTGAAATGTGACATGATTGTAAAGTCCCGTCAGAGAATCCCTCTCCGCCCTGAGCTGAAGCTCCTGACTTCTTATCTTCTCATCGTTTATGGAGTAATATTTGCCGAATATCTTGCGGACCTTCTTCTTGGAATCCCTGAGAGGAACAAAGAGCACTCTGTACCACTCACATTTGCCTCCTCCATTCATATCAAGGCGCAGATCACCCATCAGCCTGTCACAGTTGGTTCCATCCTTGTCAAGAAGCTTTCTGAACATGCCTGTCACGGCATCTCTGTCGTCAGAGTGTACTATCCTGTTCGTATCGATATCCTTATAAAAATTCTCATATTTCATGGTGGTGACCATCTCACCATCCACGACCTTCTCATTTATCAGAGTATCCGTCAGGACATCGTACACGATTATGGACTCTCCGCTTCCCTGAAGTATCAGCCTGAGCATCTCAGACTGCGCCTTGTTCTCCAGCTCCGCCTCCATCTTGCTTGTCACATCGATAAACACCGCACACAATGCGATGATTCCATTTTTTATGGACATGACAGAAAGACAGACCTGTATCCAGAAATATCCACCGGTATTCACGTCCGTAAAGCGGATGTCACGCACCGTGGTCTTGTTACTCGTTATGGTCTCCAGGATCTGCTTCTTAAGCACAGACCGATCCTCTGGAATGGCCAGCATCACGTAGTCACTGGCATATCCACTCATCTGATCCTCGGTCACATTGAACAGCTTGTAAAAGCTTTTGCTCATGTACCTGACAGCCGGCTTATTCCCGTGAAGTTCAAATATACCCACGCCGCCTGCCAGATTGTCCAGAGCCTTCTCCAGCATCCTTGCATGGTCAGATATCTCCTCGCTGAGCTCTTCATTTCTGCCAAGTGCCTCATCCAGTTCCATGCGGAGTTTTTGTGCATATTTTTCAATATCTATGTTATCTTCCATAACCCAACACCCCTTAAAACTCTTACAGAAGACTTATATCGTTCTATTTTACACAGCCTATCAGCTCATGGATATCGCTGATGGAATTCTTCTTCATATACTCCTCAATACCCTTTATGATCTCCACTGTCGCATAAGGATTGTGGAAGTTCGCCGTTCCAACTGCCACCGCACTTGCGCCGACCATGATCATCTCAAGGGCATCCTCCGTGGTAGCCACACCGCCCATTCCGATGATAGGAAGCTTTATTGCATTTGCCACCTGGTATACCATTCTGACTGCTATCGGATGGATAGCAGGGCCTGACACACCTGCAGTCTTATTCGCCACTGCAAATGTTCTTCTGTTAACATCTATCTTCATACCTGTCAGTGTATTGATGAGTGATACCGCATCAGCACCGCCAGCCTCTGCAGCTCTGGCCATCTCTGTTATGTCTGTGACATTCGGACTCAGCTTCATGATGATAGGCTGCTTTGCCGCTGCCTTGACTGCCTTTGTTATATCGTAGAGCGCATCCGGCTGCTGGCCAAATGCGATTCCGCCCTCTTTTACATTCGGACATGACACGTTGATCTCAAGCAGATCCACATCACAATCGCCAAGCTTCTCAACGCAGTCAACATAGTCCTCCTTGGACTTTCCACACACGTTTACGATGATCTTTGTATCATAATCCCTGAGGAATGGTATATCTCTCTTCTTGAACACATCGATTCCAGGATTCTGAAGTCCTATGGCGTTCATCATGCCGCCGTAAGTCTCAGCTATACGTGGAGTTGGATTGCCCGGCCATGGAATATTTGCCACCCCCTTGGTGGTCACTGCTCCGAGCTGTGACAGATCCACGAACTCACTGTACTCCATACCTGATCCAAATGTTCCTGACGCCACCGTTATAGGATTCTTGAGGGTAACTCCCGCTATATCAACTGACATATTGATCTTATCTGACATTACAGCTCCACCTCCTCAGCATAGAATACAGGGCCATCCTTGCATATTCTCCTATTGTGCACCTGTGAGTGCTCATCTATCTCCTTTGTCTTGCATACGCAGGCAAGACATGCGCCCACGCCGCACGCCATCTTCTCCTCCATGGATATCTGGCACTCGATGCCCTTCTCCATGGCGTATGCCTTGATTCCCCGAAGCATAGGAGTAGGGCCACACGCATATATGACAGCGCCGTCCACGCCGTATTCCTTTATGGCATCTATTACGTTGCCCTTCACACCGTGCTGTCCATCCTCAGATGACATATACACCTGTGCGTATGGCTCAAATTCCTCGTTCAGGAATATCTCATCCCTGTAGCCGAGCACGACTGACTTCTCACAGTCCAGCTCCTTTGCAAGCTGTAACATAGGTGGGATTCCTATTCCACCGCCTATAAGTATTGCCTTCTTATCCGACTTCATGAAGCCGTTGCCGAGAGGCCCCAATATATCGACCGTATCTCCAGCCGCAAGCTGTGAAAATTCCTTTGTTCCAAATCCAACCACTCTGTATACAAGGCGGAGTGTTCCCGCCTCCCTGTCTATCCCGCAGAGGCTGATAGGTCTCGGGAGCATCTTGCTGCCATCATGAGTATATACAGACACGAACTGTCCTGCTATAGCCTGTGAAGCTATCTCTGGAGCTTCAAGCACCAGATTGTATACGTCAGTGGCAAGAGTCTCCTGGCTGACCACCTTTGCTGTCATCTTAAGTTTGCCCATAGTCTTCCTCCATCATCATTCTATTATCAGTGTCCGGGGACAAGCCTCGTCCACCGGACACCTTTCTGCTTAATTATGCGTCAAGTGCGCCGTTGATATCCTCGATCATGTCTACAACCGCCTGTCTTGAAGCGTCAGCGTAGTTCTCAGCTCCAAACTGTGCATACTTGTCCTGCTTGTAAGCAGCTATGATTCCTCTTGATGAGTTGACGATCGCACCGAGTCTGTCCTCATTGAAGTAGTGTACAAGGTCTGCAGCCTTACCGCCCTGTGCTCCGTAACCCGGAACAAGAATAAAGGACTTTGGCATGACCTTTCTGAGCACCTTGCCCATCTCAGGGTATGTGGCACCGACAACAGCTCCAACTGCTGAGTAACCGGACTCGCCTATGACATCACTGCCCCACTTGTCAACCATATCTCCGACTATCTCATAGAGTGGACGTCCATCCACAAGTCTGTCCTGGAACTCACCTGATGATGGATTGGATGTCTTGACGAGAACGAATATACCCTTGTTCTCCTCCTTGCACACATCCACAAATGGCTTGATTCCGTCTGTTCCAAGATACGGGTTTACTGTGATGAAATCCTCATCAAATCCAGCATATGTCTTGCTTCCCACCTGTACCTTTCCGATATGACCAACCGCATATGCTGTTGATGTTGAACCTATATCGCCTCTTTTTATATCTCCGATAACGACAAGTCCCTTCTCCTTGCAATAGTCAACTGTCTTCTTGAATGCCTTGAGTCCCTCGATTCCGAACTGCTCATACATGGCTATCTGTGGCTTAACTGCAGGTATAAGATCATATGTAGCGTCAACTATTCCCTTGTTGAACTGCCATATAGCCTCACCAGCACCCTCAAGTGTCTCGCCATACTCTGCAAATGCAGCTTTCTGGATATGCTCCGGTACATAGTTGAGCATTGGATCAAGTCCAACTACTATAGGTGCATTTGTCTTCTGGATATTCTTTACTAACTTGTCTATCATGATATTTTCTCCTTAAAAATTATTTTTTCTCTAAAACTGTTCCTCGTCACAGGCATAGCTTCCGAGGATCGTAAACTCCTCCGTCTCGTTCATGAGCTGGAACACTAAAGCCTGTATATCCTTCTTCAGTAAATTGGCAGACAGCTCCACATAGAATCTGTAATTCCAATGCTCCTGCCTGTTTGGTGCCGAGTGTATCTCTGTGAGGTTCACCCCGTAATCAGAGATCATGGACAGTATGCTGCTGAGACTTCCGCTCTTATTCTTACATACGAACATCACCTTCAGCCTGTTGTGGTTCTCCTCCACTATGAGGTGGTCTGAAAATGTGACAACCTTCTTGTTGTGTCCATTCTCATTTACAATGTTACATCTGTATATATACAGCTTGTTGTTGGTGAGCACCTCGTGAAGTGCATCCGAAACTCCGTAGCTTATGTCCTCAAGTATTCCCATTCCGGCGTCTACCTTGCCAGTCTTTATGAGCTCATACACCTCATCGTATGAGTCCACCGCAATGACCTTGTCCCTCGAGCATCCCTGACAAATGTACAGCTCCGGCTTTATCATCGCCACCGCATCTATGTCAGGCTCCTTCACATCATACTCCACATCTAGGCAGTTCCTGAGCTCCAGAGTCCTTCCATACTGGTACTTTCTGCTTATCTCCATGATTCTCTTGATAAGCGCCGTGTACTCCATCTTGATGTTATCATCCACATCCCCTGTGAGATTGGATATGATGGTCTCCTCGCGGTCTGGCTTATATATGTCATCCTCGGTCTCTGCCTTGACCTGAGCAACATTGTCCGCAAGAACCATTCTCTCCTTGAAGAGCTGCTTGATCTCCTTGTCGACCCGATCTATGTTCTTTCTAACATCTGCTAATGTCATTCTGCATCCTCCAGTCAGCATCGGTAATGTGATGCTCATAGTCTTTTTTAATATACCATCTGCCCCACTCTAATTCAAGGCTGCCAATACTAAATGCGCTCTAAAAAGGCCACAGGAAAAGGAACATAACCGCTGCCACCAGCACTATCCCTATCACAAAGCCCATTATTATCCTTCCCCTTGTGCTCTTTGATCCCCATATAATAAGAAGAGCTGCCAATGCGCCGCATATATCTATAAGCACATCCGTGCCCCTGCCTGCCCTGTCAGCGACAAAGAGCTGATGAATCTCATCGGAGCACGCATAGACAAATGTTATCACAACTGACCATATATACACGCCAGCCGAAGTCATCCTTCCGCCGGCCTTTCTGACCGCCAGGGCCAGCAGAGCCAGAAGGATTCCATATTCCGTCATGTGTGCACCCTTTCTGACCATGATCTCCACCACTCCCGTCATCCTGTCAACCACGGGCGCGGAATCATTTCTCACCTTCTGGAACAAACCCACTATAAAGTCTGTCATGGGGTTGCTCACCGCCGACGAGTCATCTCCTGTTCTGGACGACATGTAAAATATGAATATCATCCACAGCACTGCCGGAATTATATATATGTACTTTTTCTCATTCTTTTTTGTTTTCTTTGCCATAAAATCACCACCATGAATGAGTATACCATAAAAAATGTCTAATTTTTTTTGATTTTGCCTTTTTTACTTGAAATATTAGTTTTTTACCTGTACTGTAGAAAAGTGAGGTATTTAAGTGGTTATGTATAATTCATAACAAATAAAAAAAGTGAGGTAACATTATGGCAAGAACAAGAAAAAAGGGGAATCCCATCGTATCAGCAGTTGTTTTCGGTATATTCGGAATAGTTCTTTTATTCCTGGGTATACGAACATTTATCGGTTTACACGGAAAGCTTCTAAACGTTACTACATGTGACGAATCGGAAGTTAAACCGGGAGTGTATGTGGAGGGAACACTCACCTACGGATACGGAGCTTACATTGAGAAGACTACAACGTACAATCACGTGGTCACCAAGACCGACGGATACTACTATCTCGTTGATATCTGCGACAAGAATGAAGACGGCTCAAAAAGAGACACATCCAAGTGGATCGGAATATCGATCTCCAAGAGTGATGACGCCAAATTTGACGCGATCTCATCTGCTGACGATGCAGAACCAGTCTACATAACAGGAGTCATCCGCAAGAACAGCGACAAGGTGCAGGGCTTCCTTGACGACTACATCACCAAGTATGTCGACGCATACGCACAATATTATGGATACACTCCTACAAGTGAGGACTATGCGACCGCAAAGGCAGAAGCTTTTCCTTACTATATAGAGATGGTTGACTCTTCAGATTACATATTCAAGCTTGTCCTCGGAGCTGTATTCCTACTGGCAGCAGTGATCATGATCCTGAAGGCAACAAGAAGCAAGAACACCATCAGCGCATCTGCACAGCCAGCAGGCACAGGTTACTATGACGGTACAGGCGATTTCAACGGCGTGTACACTCCGGGCAGCACAGGCAGCCCAAATAACGGCAACTATACACAGCAGTATGGCAGTACAGACAGTGGCAGCTATACACAGCAGTACGGCACTACAAACAGTGGCAGCTACGGCACTGCAGAACAGACACAGGCACCGCAGACGTCTTACAGTGATCCGTTCTACTCACAGCAGCCGGCAGCTTCAGAGCAGGATGCCCACGCATCTAATCCTTATACAACAACAAGCTCAACTACATCTTCCTCTTCCTTCAGTCTCAAGAAAGATGAGTAACAATTAAATAGCACACATAAATCTAAAAAAGGTATATACGGATCGCAGCCTGACTGCTTTCCGCATATACCTTTTTTAGATTTATGTGTAAGACTGACTATCCTTATGAATAATCTTTACCTTCTTCTTACTTACCGAAGTATCTGTCAAGAAGTCCCTTGAGAGCCTTGCCGTGTCTTGCCTCGTCTCTTGCCATCTCATGAACTGTATCATGGATCGCATCCAGATTGTTCTTCTTAGCGCACTTTGCAAGATCTACCTTTCCTGCTGTTGCACCGAACTCGCAGTCAACTCTCCATGCAAGATTCTTCTCTGTTGAAGCTGTCATGTTCTGCTCAAGGTCTGATCCAAGCATCTCTGCGAACTTAGCTGCATGCTCAGCCTCCTCGTACGCTGCCTTCTCCCAGTAGAGACCGATCTCAGGATAGCCCTCGCGATGTGCTACACGAGCCATGCAGAGATACATTCCAACCTCTGAGCACTCTCCCTCGAAGTTAGCCTTGAGCTGCTCGTAGATATACTTCTTGTCCTCATCGCTTATCTCTGGATTGTTCTTAACTGTCTCAGCATATACGCCAAACTCATGCTCTGCTGCAAGTGTGAGCTCTCCCTCTACCTTCTTGAACTTATCTGCTCCTGCGTGACAGATAGGACACTCTGCTGGTGCCTGCTCTCCCTCATAGATATAACCGCATACTGTACATACAAACTTTGCCATAACTTAATTCTCCTTTTCTCTTTTAAATAATCTAATCAATATCCATCATTGATCGTTAAAATATATTCTGTCTTCTTTGTTGATGTTTATTTATCAACTATGTCTTATTATACCTATTTTTTGATCAAAGTCAACCCCCTATTGGGAATGATTCTTAATTATTTTTTTAGTAGGTTGTTGATTATATATACAAGACTTGTAAATTATATACATTACATTATTGGGATTACATCCTGTTAAGATCCAATATAAATAGAAAAAGAGGATCGATACATTCATATATCAATCCTCTTATACTCTTCTATATATTCTATATATTCTCTATATGTCGCTATATAGCATCATTATCCGGCTAGCTCTGTCCCAGCATTATCTTCTTGAGAAGATATTCATATCCCGTGATAGGTATAGGCTTGCTGTAGTAATAACCCTGAATGTAGTGGCATCCCCACTCTCTCAGGTATTCCTTCTGCTCAAATGTCTCAACACCCTCCGCAAGACTTCTGATTCCCAGATGCCTTGACATGGCAAGGATATCCTGTGTCATGAGCATGTCCTTGTTGTTCGGCTCGCCGGTGGCTATTCCGTCAATAAAGCTCTTGTCTATCTTGATTATATCCAGCGGCATATCCTTAAGAAGTGCCATACTGGAGTATCCTGTTCCAAAATCGTCCATGGATATCTTGAAGCCCTCAGCCTTCAGATCCTTGAGTACCTTTATCAGATACTGCACGTCAGCGAAATCTGCACTCTCAGTTATCTCAAAGTCTATAAGCGAGTGATCCACTCCGTATTCATCGACTATATCACACAGTATATATATAAGATCCGGTCTCGATATCTGGTGTCTCGAGAGGTTACAGGATATCGGGTAGAGCGGGTAGCCAAGCTCCTTCCACTCCTTGAACTTCTTGCACACCTGTCTCAGCACATATCTGTCTATGATGTCTATAGTTCCGTCAGTCTCAAACTGCGGCACGAAATACTTCGGCGAGAGAATATCTCCGCCCTTGTAGAACCATCTTATCAGAGCCTCAGCACCGGTCAGGGTGTCGTTCTGTGGATTGTACTTCGGCTGAAGATATACCATGAGATCCTCATTCTCTATGGCATCCGGAAGCTCCAGCTTGTACTGCTGTGCCATGATGTATTCCTTCTTCATCTCCGATGTGTATATCTTGATCTCATTTACATTGGTCTTGATACACTGGAGGTGTGCCATCTGCGCCATGTCCTCAATGCGCATTGACATGCTGAGTTTCTCGAATTCATCATAGAATACGATACCACAGCTATAGAATATCTTATACTTCCTGTTCGACGGAAGCTGTCCTATCTCCTCAAAGAATGTATATAGCCGGTTCATTATCTCATCCTCCGGCATATACTTTATAATCATGGCAAAATCGTCACTCTCACACTTTGCAGAGTACAATATCCAGTCCTGCTTGGTCATAGCGTCACATATATATCTGAACAGTTCCTTCGCCACCTCACGGCCCATAACGTTGTTGATAAGCCTGAAGCCCTTTATGTCGAATCTGGCAAATATAAACTGATCCAGTCCTATATATTCACACTGCTCAAGCTTCTCCTTGAGCCATGTCCAGTTGTAATGTCCGGTGGCAGGCTCCCTGTATGCTATCTCATAGAGATCTCTCTTACTCATGTTGTCAAGAGTCAACATCTCCTCCGTCTTGGTCTTCTTGGACCATACCGGAATCTCCACGCACAGACTGTCTGCGCTCTCCATGTAACATATATATGGAAGCTTGTGGTTAGAAACAATGTGCAGCTTCTCCGTCTCTATATACAACTTGGCATATGAATACGCCATGGTCATGAGCCTCGGTATATCCTCTATCAGAGATATATCAAATCCCTTTATATCCACAACGTCGAATCCCGGAACCGTGATGCTCACACAGTTCTGAGGAACCACCTCCATATCACTGTATCCTATCTCCACTCCTCCACACAAACGCGAATATCCGGCGTCCATCATCTTCTCAGGCATATAAAACAAAGCCCTGTTTGCCAGCGGCCTGTATATGTTGCTAAAGCACTTGTACCAGTCATAGCCATTCTCCTGACAAAAATCGTCAAATCCCTCTGACTCTCTGGACCTCAGCACGTAAAGTTTTCTCTTTGGTTTGTATGCCTTTGACCATTGATGTTCCATAATATATCAATTACCTCTGTTCTGCCCTAAGGCCATAGTATTGCATTTTTCAACCTTTTTCATTCTATCACAGATCCATCATTTGGGCTATACTTATTATTTTTTTGTTCTGGAAAATAAATGGTTAAGTTTCGATTTTTTTCGTTGAATTTTTACCATATATTTGTTAGCATAGATAAGGTTTTTCAATTATAATTAATAGGAGGCAAAAACGATGAAAAACAGGTTATTTCTAGGTCTCGGCACAGTCATCTCAGTTCTTGGGCTGTCACAGGTAAGTGCCCTGGCGGCAGACAGCGAATCCGGTACTGAAACACTCGGTGCTACGCTTCCACTTACATGGTGTATACCATTTGTGTGTATGCTTCTGTGCATAGCTGTTATGCCCCTTATCGCCGGTGAGTGGTGGGAAAAGCACAAACAGTGGGCTGTTGCAGGCTGGTCTCTTTTATTTTTAATTCCATTTGCCATATTCCATGGCTTTGGTACGATGGGCGAGCAGTTGCTCGAGGTAATGATCGGTGACTATCTCACCTTCATTGTATTGCTTTTTGCCCTGTTCTGTGTGGCAGGCAATATATCTCTTGAAGGCGACCTGGTGGGAACACCGAAACTCAATGTTCTGCTTCTACTGATAGGTACTCTGCTGTCAAGCTGGACCGGTACTACCGGTGCAAGTATGCTGATGATCAGACCTATCATAAAGGCAAATAAATGGAGACGAAGAAAGGTTCAGATCATTGTATTCTTCATCTTCCTCGTTTCAAATATTGGTGGCTGTCTCACCCCTGTCGGTGATCCTCCACTTCTGATGGGATTCATGAATGGTGTTGACTTCTTCTGGAGTCTCAGACTTGCAAAGGTCATGGTTGTCAATCTCATCATCCTGCTGACTGTATTCTTCTTTCTCGACACAAGAGCATACAAGAAGGATATCGCAGACGGCAGACAGAAGCCGGTATTCGATGCAGATACGAAAAAGCCAGTCAAACTTAAAGGTGCTCACAACATTATATTCCTTATAATGATCGTAGGTGCAGTTATACTCAGCGGAGTTCTTCCTATGAAGTTCCCTGCATTTGCAAAGGGTATCAATTTCTGTGAGGGCGTAACACTCTCATGGGCTGCTATCATCGAGATTGTGATCATGCTAGCAGCGGCTTTCCTCTCATTCAAGACAACGAGCAAGAAAGTCCGTAAGGCCAACAACTTTACATGGGATGCTATACAGGAGGTTGCCATACTGTTCATAGGTATATTCATCACTATGATCCCTGCACTCCTGATCCTCAAGGCACGTGGTTCTGAGCTCGGACTTACACATCCGGCACAGTTCTTCTGGACGACAGGACTTTTATCAAGCTTCCTTGACAATACACCTACCTACCTTGTATTCTTCACCACCGCTGCTTCAAGTGGATTTACAGAGGGTATAAGCACTGCTATGGGTGTAGTTCCTCAGGTCATGCTGATGGCTATCTCCTGCGGTGCCGTATTCATGGGAGCCAACACTTATATAGGAAACGCACCTAACTTTATGGTACGTTCAATAGCCGAAGAAAATGGTATCAAGATGCCTTCATTTGTAGGCTACCTTGTATGGTCAGTTTCTATTCTTGTACCTACATTCTTCATAGACACATTATTATTCTTCTTGTAATCTAAGGGGGTTTTTAATATGAACGAATATGTTGTAAAAGGTGATAATAAACTTACGGTCGGCATTGGCTGGGATGCCAAGAAAGTCGACCTCAAGAAAAAGATTAAGATTGCCATAGACAATATCATGAGCGCTACATCCGAGGACACATATGACCTCAACCTTGCAGCGATCGTTGAGCACAATGACGGCTCTGATCCCGAACTGGTATTCTGGGGTCACAAGTACAGCAGAAGCGATTCTGTAGTCCTGAAGGGCGATGACAGAACAGGACAGAAGGAAGGTATCGACGAGGAGATGCGCATCTACCTCGACAGAGGTGAGAACGTTGGACGAATCATCCTCTTCCTCTACATCTACAACGGCAACCTTCACAAGCAATGCCTGGCAGAGGTGGACAACGTATTTGCACTGATCAAATGTAAGCATACCGAAAAGGTATATGTACGTGAGGACGCAATATTCAAGGCATGTGAGGATGCCAAGCACAACAACTGCTATGTATTCGGTGAAGTTCTCCACAACGGAGACGAGTGGGTTGTAAGAGAGAGATCCCAGTTCCTCCCATACGACAAGTCCGAGGATATATTTGAGTATTACACATCAAGACATTATGTTCCTGAAGATGACGACTAATATTTAACATGGCGAAAAGCCCCAGTCTCCGGTTTATTTGCACCGGAGACTGGGGCTTTCTTTATTATGATCTATAATTCTATATTACACTACTTTATATAATCCTCTATAGTCTTTGAAGCTCTGTATCTGGAGAAGTTAAAGCTTCTGATATAGCCCTTGTCATCATTCTCCTCAAGCATCTTCTCAAGCCTCTCTCCCACCGTGTCGTCTCTCCAGTAGTAGGTGTCCTCGCTATATTTCGACATCACTTCCTCCATGACCATTTCGGGCGTAATGTCTTTGGTCCTGAAATAATCGATCAGATATGGAACTCCGTCATTACCTATATCCATCACATACTCAAGATCTATCTTCTTTCCACTGTGCGCCTGACTGATATTGTACTTTGTTATCACTGCGCCAGGTCTGATAAATGCATACAGCGCGAACATCACCAGAACCGTCATAAATATGTATCTGAACAGCGGCATATTTCTCCAGAACAGGCTTATGATAACACCGAGCATCACTATAGACGTGACTATCAGCGCCCATATGGTATTTATTCTGAGGTATGTTAGATCATATTCCGCAATGTACATGGACAGCCTCACAGCTGATGAGGCAATCATTATATATGTACATATGCACATCATGAGCAGTGACACGTTGAGCACCAGACTCTTTCTGAATATAGCACTAAATATCAGCACCATACACACATTTACAACCGCTACAAAGAGCAGCTGGAAGAAGCCCTGTCTTGCATACTCTGCGTATGTCATATCGTCCGGAAGTCCTGCGCTGTTCATGAACAGATACACTATCTGAACAACGGCAAATATCAGATAGAACGCTGTGAGCACTATCGTTATAGTTATACCTGTCACTGCATTGTACTGCCCCTCCTTCGGAGCATTTGCACCGAGATCTCTGCGGCCCGCCTTGACAATAAATCCATATACAAACAGGAATATCACAGCGGCAAACAGAACTATCTTCACTATATCCCACGAGAAGAACAGTTTGCCAAATATATCCTTTATGACCTTTGCAAACACAGGATCCGCCGAAGACAGCAGATTGAGCACGATCACCAGTATCGGAAGTGCTATCACACATCCAAGAAGTATGTACATCAGCTTGGAATTTCTCTTTTTGCCGGTTATCTCACGCTCCGCCTTTCTGTCGGCAAATGGCATGTTTACATACCCTATCGATCCAAAGAACATCTCGAAAAATGAGAATATTCCCTTGAATATCCCATGCTTTTCAGTGTCATTGAAGTATGTCATAACCGCATACATCTCTGTAACGATTATTCCCACATTACATCCAAATATGATATATCCCTCGTCTGTGAGACTCAGGGCAACCGACATCATGAACACAAGAATATAATATGGGATCAGTATACTCTGTTTCGACAACGCAGCTCCAGTGGTCATGGCCTCACGGTCTGCACCGATGTTCTTCTCATATCGTACCATGCATGTACTGATAAACACTATTGATACTATCGAAAGCACAGCCGACAATATACTCGACCAGTTGCTGTACAGACATGCCGCACATATGATCGCATATACCAGTACCGGAATACCAAACATCCTGAATCTGTTCGGAGACACCGCAGGATTTCTCCTCTGCGGCGGTCTGGCATTCATGTTCATATAACCCTGAGGTGGCGGCGGGGGCATCCCCGGGCCTCCATTCATGTTCATATACCCTTGCGGTGGCGGCGGGGGCATCCCCGGGCCTCCATTCATTCCATTGTTAATATTCTGTTCGTTCATCCCAAACCCTCCATTTTTTCACCTTGAACCACTTTGAGCTACTCTACAAGTGCCATCTCATCAAGCCCCACGATCCTGTCCATACACACCGGTGCTGTCAGCCTGTAGGCAAAACTTGCAGACTCGAACAGGCAGTATAATTTGCCATTATACGAATATATCTGCTCCAGCTTCTGCGGGAGCTTAACCACCTGTCTCGGTGTCTCTGTTCCGTAATTCACACTGGACAGCTTGCCTGTATCTGTATCGTATACCTCTATCCTGGATTCATCTATACCATAGGATATAGAGAATATTATCTCATTTTTGTACACCTGAAGCCCCTGCACCCTTCCTGGTATATAGAAAGCCTCGTCCTCCTCCGAGGATATTGCAGTTCCTCCATTTACTATCTCATAGCTGGCAGCCATGCTGTAGCTGTTCTTATCCTTTCGCCAGTAGCCCGCATATATATGTCCGTCATATATCGTGATAAATGACGTTGCAGGGAACATGACGCTACATGTGTTCCTGTATTTTATCGGCTTTCCCTGAGCCACATCGTATTTCTCTATGGAGTCCAGCGTAAGACATGATATGGATGCCTTCCTGCTCCTGTCCTCATCCTCATCAATCATATACGAGGAAACCCACAGCACATTATTCTTCGTATCATACGCAAGTCCTCCGGCATGTGTCGTGTCCTTGAGAACCAGTGTCTTAATATATTTCCCGGTCTGTGTATCAAGAACAAATATCACAGATTTGTGTTTCTTCGTCTTGCAGTAAGCACTGACAAATGTATACTCCTTCGTAACTGCCAGCCCCTGTGGCGTCATGGACGTGCAGTTCTCTATCTTCCTCGACTCACTGCCTATCGTATCAGCATACGCAAGTCCCGGAATGATCATCATGCCATAATCGGTATCCCTGTTCTGGGCATACATACCCATATGATAGAATTCCGGTTCAGTCGACATCTCCCATATCTGCGAAAAATTCGACTTGTTGTCAACCGCATAGGTGCTGGTTCCGGAATCATTTCCCGATATCTCGAAGTTTCTGCAGTACACTCCGCCATACAGCCATATCACGCAGATTCCCCCGACATAGCACCATGCAAATATCTTCACAAGTATCCTTCTCGACTGGACCGTCGACAAAAGTGCCGCCATGACCATCTGACTGATAATCGTTATAAGCATCATGGCATTTGTCAGCATATCTCCATGGCTGACTATCTGAAGCGGTACGCCTATCATCATAATCCAGTAGGCCTTCTGTTTCACCTTAATTCTTATTACACCATTCCAGCCTTCCCGCTTCATGCCCCACACCTGCAGTGACTGCCATACAACCACAAGGCCATATACGATGCACGCCACAAGCAGGAGCTGCCTGAGCACAGCAACAGCCGTTATCTCAAGGGCCTCACCATTTCTGTAAAATGCCATATAGTACACACCCTGTGCGAGCTGCCATATCCTCCACGCCATCATGGCGAACATCGCAAGCGCTGCAACAAATGCAAATGTGTTGGTAGCAGTTCTTCGTCTGACACCCTCACGATGTTCCTTCATCTGTTTGCGCAGACGTTTCTTTGCCCTTCCCAGCTCCTTTATGTGCTTTTTACACTTTCTGATCCTTCTGCGTTTATAGAACAGCACCTTGTACGGTGCGCGTCTGTTCTTCAGCTCTTCATATTCTTCCCTAAGTCTGTCATACCGTTCCGACTCCTCATGAAGATCCGTTCTGGTCGCCCTGAGTGCAGAACGACACATAACGTATCCCTCAAGATCTATCTGTGCCTGTTCTTTCAGCTTTTCAGCCTGAAGTTGAAGCTTCTCTTCTCTGTTCAATTTCTTAGCCCTGTCTGTCATGAAAATCCGCTCCTGTCCATCAGCCTCTTTACTCAAAGTACCGTTTTATTTTGTCCTCCACCAAATTCGAACCGATCACAATTATGATCTCCTGCCCGTTCTCTATAGGTCTCACCTCGGTCTTTTTTGCCGTGGCGTTGAGCTCTATCCATCCGGTGTCATTTACAGGGAGAAAACCCTTGATTCTAAAGACATCTCCGCATTCCTTATCCGCAAATATATCCCTGACTATCGTCTCAAGCCGCTCCTGAGGCATGACCTTATTCATGATATATACCGAGTTAAACACATCACTTTGTTTGAACCATAATTTTACATAGTCGTTTAATTTGTATCCGGTTGACATAAAACCTTCAAAGTCATCGTCCGTGAAATCATCCCAGTTCTTCTCCAGAACATCATCGCCGAACTGACGCTTACACTGGAATTCGGTGAGCACTTCATTGATATATTCTATTGTGCTCCTCTTCTCATCCTCCGATGCATCCTGAACCTTGCTCATCACCAGAGTTCCACAGTTCGCAACCTCAGACGCAAGCACATATCTGGACTGTCTGCTCATATCCCGGTCAAGTCCGGCATCGACTATGGAAATGATGCTTCCCACCTCATACCATCTGTCAAGTGGATCCTCGTGGAGAACGTCAAAGAATTCATCCACATCAAATATTCCGGACGGCTCAACAATGACTCTGTCATAGCCGCTCATCCCCATCGCTATGAGCTTTGTCTTGAACCTTCTCTTGTGACAGTCCTCGCCGCAGCCACCTGCCACCATCTCAGCATGACAGTTCTCGCCCATCACATCCTGAAGAAGCATCATGTCCACGTTGACTGCACCATAATCATTTTCAAGGATTCCGACATTATATCCTTTGCCAACAAGGTAGCTCACATACTTCTTAATAAATGTCGTCTTGCCTGAGCCCAGAAAGCCCGTTATCAAATCTATCTTTACCATATGTCCACTCTCCTTATCTACGCGCGTTACCAGCTTGATCTCACATGAAATCCGCTGTCATTCTCCAGAGGTATCTCTCTGACATCCATATCCTCTATAAATATATATCTGTCATTTCTGAGAACTGCTATCACCTTGTCTATAGCCTCAGGCAGCCCCTGAGCCTCCATCTCAACAGAATCATCATATCTGTTGCACACCCAGCCTGTGACTCCGTACATGGATGCAGCATAGCTCGCCCTGTATCTGAAGCCAACTCCCTGCACTCTTCCTCTGAATGTATAATGTCGTCTTATCTTGTCCATATCTATATGTCCCATCTCTGTTATGATCTTCTCATATCTTACATTTTATATTATATCCTGCTGCCCGCATCTTACACATCATGTTCAGCATCGTACTTTTCTGCGTCATACACGATATTTCCGCCACAGATTGTATAGTGAACCCTTCCCGGGAGAGTCCATCCGGCAAATGGACTGTTGGATGCCTTTGACGCAAAGCTGTTCACTGTCCACTGCTCATTCTCGCCAAATATGACTATATCCGCAGGAGCTCCCTCTGCTATCTTGCCCGGTTCCATGCGGTAAAATTCTGCAGGATTCCTGCTCATTAGTTCCATGAGCTTCATGAGTGAGATATATCCAGGCTGTACAAGGGAATATATTCCAAGGGCAAGAGATGTCTCAAGCCCTGTTATTCCACTTGGCGCCTTGTCAAGCGGTCTCGCCTTCTCCTCACTGCTGTGCGGGGCGTGATCCGTCACTATCATATCTATTGTGCCATCCTGTATTCCCTCTATGATCTGTCTTCTGTCTTTCTCGGTTCTGAGTGGAGGATTCATACGCGCCATGGTTCCGTACTTCAGCACAGCATCCTCTATAAGGGTGAAATGATGTGGAGTTGCCTCCGCATGTACGTCCGCTCCAAGCTTCTTTGCAGTTCTCACTATATCCACGGAATTGCCTGAGCTTATATGCTGTATGCACACTGATGCACCTGTGTGAAGTGCAAGGACGCAGTCCCTTGCAACCATAATATCCTCCGCTGTGCGGGATGCACCGCCGTATCCAAGCTTTTCTGATACTTTTCCCTGATTCACTCCCGGCTGTGCAATGAACAGCGGATCCTCTTCATGAAGACTCACCGGAAGATCAAGATTCCTTGCCTTCTCCATAGCCTCAAGAAGAAGCTTCTCATCCATGATTGGGATTCCGTCATCGGTAAATCCTGCTGCACCAGCAGCCGCAAGACTGTCCATGTCCACGAGTTCCTTGCCAGCAAGACCCTTTGTGACTGTGGCTGTCTGAACTACATGTATTCCGGTCTTTGCACCTTTATCCTGTATATACTTGAGAGTCTCAAGGTTATCCACCGCCGGCTTTGTATTCGCCATACATACCACCATCGTGAAGCCTCCTCTTGCAGCGGCGGCGGCACCTGTCTCGATGTCTTCCTTGTACGTAAATCCCGGATCGCGGAAGTGTACATGTGTGTCTACCAGTCCCGGTGCAACTACAAGTCCATCTGCATCGATGACCTCCGCACCCTCTGCCTCCAGATCGTATCCTGTCTTAACTATGTGATTGCCGTCGATGAGCACATCCATGACCTCGTCTGTATGGGTGACCGGATCAATGACTCTTCCATTCTTTATCAATAACATTTGCCTGTTCTCCTCTATATAAATATTTTATTACTGTCTGTATGTGTTCTGCGGATCATACTGTGATGACTGACCGTAATGTGGCGGCTGACCGTAGCCGCTATACTGATTATTCTGCTGTGACTGCCGGCCATACTGGGTCTGCTGGCTGTAGCCATTCTGCTGATCGTACCGCTGTGGCTGACCATAGCCACTTGACGGCTGATTGTACTGTCCTGGCTGTTGAGTATAGCTGCCCGGCTGGTTGTACTGCCCCGGCCGCTGACCGTAACCATTCTGCTGACCATACCGAGGCTGCCGGCCATAGCCACTCTGCTGATTATTGTACTGATTCGTCTGGCCGTATGCATTTGACTGGAAGGTGTTCTGCCACTTGCCATATACATTTGGCTGATTGTACTGCATGTTCTGTCCGTACATATTTGTCTGATTATATCCACACATAGGTATATATCTGAAGTTATACGGATTCACCCATATAGGATTTACCGCTATGATATGATCGTTCTTTGCCGCACGGGATATGAGCAGGAACATCAAAACCACCGACAGGATCAGAACCAGTATGCACAGGATCACGCTGGTGTCATCAATCGACAGCACAAAATCATACAGTCCGTGTATTCCCATGGTGCTAAAATACGCTATCAGCATATTGCCTGCGGCACCCTCGCCCTTGTTCGCATTCTCTCTCGCCTTTGAGTAGAAATATCCCATGATAACGCCGCATGAGCAGTGAAGTGGGATTGCTGTCACAGCCCTCAGGATTCCGAGTCCTATTCCACCCTGGAATACATACAGGATATTCTCCAGTGTTGCAAATCCGAGCGACGAGCACACGCCATATATAACGCCGTCATAGCTGTGGTCAAAGTTCTTATTTTTCCATGTAAGTATTAACATTCCAAGGAATTTGCCCAGTTCCTCGATCATCGCCACTATAAAGAAGCAGTTGACCAGCTCATAAACCGCCGTTCCGGATTCCAATCCCATGTAGTATAACAATACGCCCCCAACCAGCTCCACGACTACTGCCGGTATCGTGCTGACAGCTCCCAGAACCGCAAGCCATACTAGCAGGCTCATTGGATCCCTGCTATTCTTATTTCTTCTGACTACAAATAACAGCAGTAACACCGAAGGTAATACTGCAAGTCTCAATGCAAATGCACTCATCCTTTACTCTCCCTGATATTTTCTTCCGTATAAATATATATACATATTAAAGATACCATTTTTAGCGTGAATCCACAATAAGCAGAGGCCTTTACCGACATTTTATTTCATTAATTAACTTTAATTTAGCCTAAATGCAACTCAAGGCAGGTCATTTCATTTCAGAAGACCTGCCTTGAACCAATTTTCAAATGTATTCAGTTACGACTTACTGTGTGACATCAATATCTCCGCTACTAGTCTCGATATTGCACTTTCCATCTGCTCCCTCAACCGAGTCCGGTACATTTACATCACCGCTGGATGTCTTTGTATTGTATTCATACTTCATCTCTGAGCCAATGCCGATCGATACATCTCCACTGGTTGTCACGACATTGATCTCAGAAGCATCACATTCTCTAATCATTACGTCACCACTTGACGCACGACCGTTTATACGTTTTGCCTTTATACTGCCAGATGTGATATTGCCACTGGAGGTCTTCAGATCAATATTATCCATAACCACATCACCAAGACTGACGTCACCACTGTTTGCTGATATTCTTGTATCCTTTGACGATACACTGTCAAGCTTAATGTCACCACTGCTGGTCGCCACCGTCAGAGCATCTGCATTTGCACCATTTACGATCACATCGCCGCTGGCGGCCTCTATATCGATATTACCTATTGCCAGATAATATTCCATATCCACGTCACCACTGCTGGTCACAATCTTCAGATCATCGTACTCCGTACCAGCCAGATACACCGTCACGGATGGCCATGCTCCAGCGTACACACCGATGGAAATGTTAAATGCCGCGTTTCTACTGTCGTCTGCGGTTATCCTGAGCACGCCATCTGATATATCTACATGATGTGTCAGATTCTCGCAGTCGTAATACTCCACATAACTTGTATCTCCACTCGCCTTCTTCACGGCAACATCCACATCTGATGCGCTTTTTACATCAATTGCAGTGAATTTATCTTTTATATCAACAGTCTTCTTTACGTAGTTCACCGGCTCCGATGTCATGTGGGCCAGATTAACTGTCACATTCGGCCATCTGAATCCATTTACAGCAAGTGCTGAGATCACAGTGATAATGCCTGCCACGATCATGACCGATGCAACAATAACAGCTTTCTTTGTTCTACTCATGACTATTTCTCCTTTACAAACATTCTCTTTATACCATTCACACTGGCCTTGCAGACCTTAAATATACCAACCGTAACAGGCTTAACCGATACAACAAACAATATCGCTATACCAACTCCTATGAGTGCTGCTCCGAGCATGAGAACTGCTGTGTAAGGGCTGTGGGCCACGAACAGCGGTATGGCACATATCAGTCCGCCTATTCCCGCTGCCACAAAGCTGAGCACCACCGCATAGAATGATATAAGAAGTGCAAATGCAACTATCCACAGTGTGAGCAACAATACCGCCGCTGTAATGAGAAGTGGTATCCACACCGGAGAACCAAGTACTATGAGTACGACCTCCCATGCCTTGAGCTCGTGCTTTGGCTTGATTTTCTCCTTCACAAGCTTTGTAAGCGGCATATCTTCAAGTATCTGCTCCACTGCTGCATCAGGTGATCCCATATCTGCCACAGCCTCCTCCTCGGAAAGGCCGTCCTCCACGCGGTCATCTATCATCTCGCTATAGTAATCCATAAACCTGTTCACATCATCAGCCGGCATCGCACTGATCCTGCTTCTTATCGACTCAAGATATTCCTGTTTGTTCATCTCTGACTTCCTCCTTCACAATAAATCTGTATATGGATTCCAGTTCCTTCCACTCTTCCTTGAACTCTTCTATCCTGGCTCTTCCGGCATCCGTAATATGATAATACTTTCTGAGTCTTCCGTTGTGCTCCACGGAATGAACCGTGAGCAGTGCTCCCGCCTCAAGTCTTCTGAGGATAGGATAGAGTGTGGACTCTGATATCGTCACATACGGCTTCATATCTTTGATGATCTGATATCCATAGGAATCCTCGTCCTTGATGGCCGCAAGCACACACACGTCGAGCATCCCTCTCTTCAATTGTATATCCATCGCTATACCTCCTTACGCGGTATACTATACGTCACATAGTATCATATGTCAAGTAGTATTTTCAGCACTCTACAAAAAGGAACAACAATGGGGTCAGGCACCTTTTACATAAATTTTACATTAATGTATATGAAACATAACAAACAGGGCGGGACATCTCACCAATGGGATGTCCCGCCCTGCTTACAAATTATATTCTGCTATATCTTAATCTGACACATGATATGTTTTCCATTATAGTATGTCGATGACATACTCCTTGCTGAACGAATGGCCAGCCTCAAGACTGTTTGAATACTCACGGTCCGCCAGATCTCCGTCATATCCCTCGCGGTCACACCTGCCAAACCAAGGCTCTATGCAGACAAATGGCGCATGTTTCTTTGCAGGAGACCATATGCCTATCTGCGGCACATCAAATCTCAACTGCAAAACCGGCGCATCAGATGAGTTCCTTAATGTAATCGTATTTATACCCTTACCATCCATGATCAGGGCATCCTCATCAAACATCTCATCACGCAGCTTTAAGACTCCATCTGTCAGTCTGTGCGTAACTGTTCTATCTCCAAGAACTCCATTTGCTGTCAAAAGACCACATTCAATCTCGTTCTTACCTGTGTGCATATCCAGAGAATAACCGCCGATGCCTCCCTCACATGCAAATGCAGGATGGGCACCGATAGAAAAATGAATCGTGTCAGTTCCCTCATTCACAACGGTCCACATAACATGTACAGATGAACCTTCAAGTCTGTATCCTATACAAAGACTGAAATCAAACGGATAGCTCTTCTGCCATGTATCATTCTTCTCAAGCACAAACAGCAGTGTATCACCAGTCTGGCCACCCACTACAAACTCGCTGTCCCTTGCAAATCCGTGCTGAGGTATATTCTCATAAACCACCCCGTTATGTCTGTAACGCTGTCCTTCAAGCTTTCCCACAAATGGAAACAGCACAGGAGAAACTCTTCCCCAATACTCAGCATCACCGCACCACATGTATTCTCTGTCTGTCTCGATACTCTTCAGGCTCACAAGCTCAGCGCCGTGAGTATTCACCTTTATAGCGATCTTATCATTTTTTAATTCAACAATACCCATCATGTCCTCCTATACTCCAGCCAGTCTGGCTGATCATAATTTGCAAATAATATTATACACTTTTATAACATTATAACACAGGTACAAAAAATACGGTCGCTTAATGAACTAATAAGCAACCGTATTTTATATAATTAAGCAATAGTCGCTGTCGGGGTTCCAAGTATCACATGAAGCCCCTTCTCCTTTGCCTTGCTGATGACATGATCGAAGAACGAAAAGTCATACTGCCCCTCCGTCTTCTCCATGATATGCCATGCAAACTCCGCTATACGGATGACATTGCATCCAAGCTCTACGATATTGTCCATATCCTCATCGATCATGGATATGTCCCACTGCTCTGGATAATAATCCACACCTCGTTATCCAAGCGCGATCATTCTGTTGATGCAGCGGGAAGCTCCCTCCATCACCTCATCAGAAAGGACTATCTCTTCGCCACCTGTGCCCTTTAATACATTCAATATGTCAACCAGGGTAGTAAGCTTCATATTATGGCACATCAGCTTTGAAGAAATTGGATAGAACATTTTGTCAGGGCACTCATACTGAAGATGCTCCACAATACTGTGCTCTGTACCGATGATAAATTCTTTTTTCTCTGACTTTCTGGCATATGCCATAATTCCTGTGGTTGAACCTACATAATCAGCCTCTGCAACTACATCCGGCCTGCACTCAGGATGGACAAGAAGTTCCGCATGTGGATGTAACTCTTTTGCCTTCAAAGCATCATCTGGGGTAACCGCAAGATGTCTAGGACATCCGCCGTTAAAAAATGCAAATTCCTTTTCCGGCATCTGCTTTTGAACATAGTTTCCAAGATTCGGATCTGGAATAAAAAGAATCTTGTCGTTATCAAGCTTGCTGCATATCTGAACTGCAGATGAGGATGTCACACATACATCACAGGCAGTTTTCAATTCAGATGTCGTATTTATATAGGCGACAACCGCATATCCCGGATACTTCTTCTTCATCTCATCCAGCATTTCAAGATTCATCTGCTCAGCCATCGGACATCCGGCTTCAGGGTTAGGCAGGTACACATTCTTATCAGGGGACAATATCTTACATGTCTCCGCCATAAAACGCACACCACACATTATTATATTTTTGCGGGAATCCTTGCTCGCCTCAACGCTAAGTCCATATGAATCTCCCATATAATCTGCAACTTCAAGAATCTCATGTCCCTGATAAGCATGTGCCAGTATACAGAAATCTTTCTCTTTCTTCAGTCTGATTATCTCTTCCTGTATCTCTTTTATCGTCATTTTATTCTCTCCAAATCATTTTATGTTATTTCTCCCACTCCTGCCACGGAACAAGGAAGCCTGTCTCATCAAGTTTCTGCTCTATGTTGTCCAGGATCTCTTCACTTGGAGCCTCTATCAGATGGTAATGATATCCGTTCGTAGCATTTCCAAGCAGGGACGACTGGCTGTTTTCCAATTTTTTCATAAATTTTGCCACGTCGTATCTGGAAGCAATATTCATCTTTGCAGTAACACGATTGTACACCGTATGACTTATACTTACATTCTTTACAACACCGCCATAATCAACTATGATCGTGAGTTCTTCCTCAGTCCTGTCATAACCGTGTTTTACTTTAAACTCTCTCTGACATTTTGATTCATTCTTGTATATATAACCCCTGTTAGTTGCAATTATGCCATCATCAGCCGCCCTGATCACTGCAATGTCCTGCACTATTATCTGTCTACTGACATCGAATTCTGACGCAAGCTTATTTGCCGGAACAGGAACATCTGAATTCTTCACAATGTCAAGTATCCTTTCCCTTCTCTCTTTTGCCTTCACTTTATTCCTCCGCATGAAGATTTTTCATCGATATATCCATTATAGGTGAACTGTGTGTAAGCGCACCGCTTGATATATAATCCACTCCCAATGATACCAGTCTCTCTATGTTCTCTTTTGTAACATTGCCTGAACATTCTGTCTCCGCACGTCCATCGATCAAATCAATCGCAGCCCTCATCTGATCCGTTGTCATATTGTCAAGCATAATGATATCGGCTCCCGCTTCAACAGCCTCTTTTACCTGATCCAGTGTCTCAACTTCAACCTCTATCTTGCGGACAAATGGTGCATACTCCTTTGCCATTCTCACTGCATTGCTTATACTTCCCGCAGCGCCTATATGATTATCCTTAAGCAATACTCCATCCGACAAATTGTATCTGTGATTGCTGCCTCCGCCGACTCTGACTGCATACTTCTCAAATATACGGCAATTAGGCGTGGTCTTTCTGGTATCCAGCAGAGTAGTCTTGCTTCCTTTAAGAAGTTCTGCAACCTCATGGGTATACGTAGCTATACCACTCATACGCTGCAGATAATTAAGCGCAACCCTCTCGCCAGAGAGAAGAACCCTGATATCACCAGTCACAACTCCCATAAGCTGGCCAGCCTTCACCTCATCGCCATCTTTGCAGAAGAACTCAACCTCAGTGCTGTCATCTAAGAGTGTAAATACTCTTGCATATACATCAAGTCCTGCAATGATTCCATCCTGCTTGCATATCAGGTCTACTTTTCCTTTATGTGCCTTTGGCATCACCGCATTTGTGGATACATCCTCACTTGTGATATCCTCCTGTAAAGCCATCATTATGAGCTTGTCCGCATTCAATTTCATTGTTATCTGATTCATTCTCAGCCTCTTCTTTCCGTTTCTGTCAAAACTATATTCTTATATTCTCTAAACAAACCATCTATATCTTCATATTCAGACAGATCTATGTTGTCTTCTCCACAGCCTCTGTGCTCTCTGCTGAACATGATATCATCTGCCGCCCTCTGTGCAAATACAAGCGACTCAAGTAACGAATTGCTTGCCAGTCTGTTTCTGCCATGCACTCCATTACATCCGGCTTCTCCTACCGCGTACAATCCTTCCATGGATGTCCTTCCGGCGAGATCTGCCTTCACTCCGCCCATGTGGTAATGCTGAGCCGGCACAACCGGTATTGGTTCAACAAGCACATCATACCCCTCATCCTTGCACTGCTTGTATATATGTGGAAAATGCTGCAAGATCACATCTCTTCCAAGCGGTCTCAGATCTTCCCACACATGCTCCGTTCCATCTATCTCCATCTGTTTCCATATTGCATGGCTGACTACATCACGAGGCTGCAGTTCATCTGTAAACCTTTCGCCCGCCTTGTTTAAAAGCCATGCGCCTTCGCCTCTCACAGACTCAGATATCAGAAACCTTCTTCCCTTATTCCGGCTAAACAGTGTCGTCGGGTGGATCTGTACATAATTCAGATTCTCTACCTCTACACCATGTTTTAAGGCAATTGCTATGGCATCACCTGTTATATGGGCAAAATTTGTTGAGTTCTTATATATGCCTCCAATTCCACCACACGCCAATACAACGTTGTTGGATCTAAGTATGCTTATATTCTTCGCCTCATCAGCTATAACCACGCCACCACAGGCATTGTCATTGCAGATGATGTCGAGCATAGTCGTATACTCATATATCTCGATATTGGATTTCTTCTTTGCACATTCCAGCAAAGTGGATGTAATCTCTTTGCCGGTAATGTCCTCGTGGAACAATATTCTGGGCTGGCTGTGAGCTCCCTCCTTGGTGAAGGCAAGCTTTCCGCTCTCATCTCTTTCAAATCTAACTCCAAGCCTTATCAATTCTCTGATAACAAGATTAGATGATCTGATCATCAGATCGACTGTCTTTTTATTATTCTCATAATGGCCGGCTCTCATGGTGTCTTCAAAATAATCTTCGTAGTCTTCCTCACCCCGCAGCATACATATGCCCCCCTGGGCCAAAAAAGAATCGGACTCATCAGCCCGCCTTTTTGTGATAATACAGACCTTTTTTGTCTCTGGAAAATTCAACGCACAGAACAAACCTGCAGCGCCAGTTCCCACAATAATAACATCATATACAGTGTTCATCATTTCTCCTCTTCAAGTAGGCATCATATTATTCTTTATAACCTGACTTGCATATAAACATAACATATGTAAACACATATGTAAAGATATATGTAATGTTATGTGTAAACTTTTGATGTAAAGTTTTGAATTAGAGTTTTGAATTAATGTAAGTGCATGTACACCGTCTCTACTTTAAGACTTTCTTTATCTGTTTCTCTGTGGCAATCGGGTAAATATCATCCATATGCTTCACTATCCTCTTCCACGATTCCTCAGGGCTCTCACCATATGCGGACGTCACATGATCATATCCCCACAGCTTCTCCGGCATGGAATACACAGCCACATTCCAGCCGTATTCCGCGCCCTTCTTGTTCAACCGTTTTCTGAAGTCACATGCACACAGATAGGTCTGCATCTGAAGCTGTGTCATCGTACCCTCAAAGCCTTTCTCTCCGCCCTTGCCAAATCCGGCAAGCTTCTTTATATCGAATGAAAAAAGTTCTGTATTGTACATACTATCCAGCTTTTCTGCTGCAAATTCCACATCGCTCTCCTCGTCTATACGGTCATCCATGAACAAGTCCATAATCTTCTTCTGCCTGAATGACGCAAGCTCATCATCCCATCTGGCATCGAAATCATATCCAGCTCTTCTATAATTTGCAAAATACGGGAACCATTTCTTTGAGATAAATCCCGCCTTATTGTGGAAAAATTTGCCGTATGCGATGTCGCCTCTTCTGGCTATGATCTCACGCCACACCCAAGGATCCCTCTGCGAGTCTTCACTCCACCAATACTTCTCCGTGGTTCGCTCTTCCACCGAAAATCCAGGTATCTCATTGCGGAAAAGAGGCAGGAATCCCACTTCCTCTATATATCCGATAAGTTCGTCCACCGTGTGCAGGCACTCCGGATCATCCTCTGAAACGCCATACATAATCCATGTTCCGTCTTTTGATTCCATAAACTCTCCTAAATTATTCGCCCCTCAAGGTGATCCATCTCATGGAGCACTATCTGGGCTATATATCCGTTGAACTTCATACGCTTTTTTGCAAATGATGCATCCTGAAACTCTACTTCTATGTCTCTATACCTTGTCACCTTTCTCGTGCCGTCCAGAGACAGACATCCCTCCTCTGTCTCGTAAGCCCCTGACTTTGACAGGAGTACCGGATTCAGCATGACAACATTGGCAAATCCCATACTGACGATAATTATCCTCTTCTTATATCCGATCATGTTGCCCGCCATGCCGACGCACCTCGCCTGATTTGCCGCTAATGTGTCCTGCATATCTGCTATGATTCCCGCATCCATAGTCGTCATCGGAGATGACTTCTGGCTGAGAAACATCTGATCTCTTACTATCTGTTTTACCATAGTCTATTACCTTTCCTTATCTACTCACCATTCTTCACGTACAGGAATAATTTAGACTTGAGCAGCTTCTTCGGCGTCGCCGAGATCTCGCATATCTCCTCGTATATGCGGTTGCACACGATAAAATACGCAGCCAGGGCAGTCAGCACATTCTTCTGATTTGCGCTCTGGAAATTGTACTTCCCTGTCTTCTCATTCTTCTCGCTTCTGGCATGTTTTACCAGGTTATAGTCATTCCACCAATCCGCGATCCTGCCATCCACAAATGCGCTGAACGGCTTCAACTCGATATCTTCAAATGTGTCTATCGTCCTCACTGCGTCAAGCCTGATAGCCGGGAATTTCCTAAGCACAGGAGTAAGCCTGTCATGTATATTGTACTTCTTCCTGTAATCGTCCTCCTCTACCATCTTGCAATATATCTCAATCAGAGAATCAATATTGCTGCAGATGTTCAGAAACATATTTATGTATCTGCTTGAAAATGTCGGGAAGTTGCTCTTGTGAATGTCCACATACTCCGAACTAATCCTGACATCCTTCTCAATGATCTGGTATTGCTTCCAGAAAATGTTCAGAAATTCCTTCTCAGTTATGACAACTCTGGTCTTCTTCACCAGAACATTTACCCACAAATGTCCCTGACCTATCCTGTCAAGCCTGACATCCTGACTCGTCCATACATCCTCAAGCGATGCGCCTGAAACCAACGCCACCATATCGCAAACCCGGGCCTCAGTATAATTGGCAAATGTCCTTCCATCATCCCGCGTCCGTTCACTCTTGCCGTACTTCCACGAAGCATACAATACCCCGCCGACTCTTAGCGCCTTCATAGCCTTCTCAAGGATCTTGTGCATATCGCTCTTGGCAACATGGAGCAGCGAAGCACATGCCCACACAGCGTCAAATTCATTCTCATAGTTCATGTCCTCAATGCGCATATGCACAGCCGCTTTTCCCGTCAGCTCCTGAGTTTTCCTGCACATAGCCTCAGACGCATCCAGAGATACAACCTTGTATCCCTTGTCCAGAAAATATTTGCTGTCACGACCACTGCCGCAGCCAAGATCAAGGATCCTGCTGCCCGGCTTGAGATGTTCCTCAAAGCGCTTGTAAATGTCCGACATGTCAGCATTTCTGGTTACCTCGGAATATCTGTCAGCATGTGTATTGTAGTATTCTATTGTTCTGTTTGTATTTTTATCATCCATTAAAATCTGACCTCTTCCGGTTCATTGGTGGTGAGGGTTCGAATCCTTCAACACCTTCATATGTATCTACAGATTATTTGCCTTTCGCAGCAGCTTCTCAAAAGACTCCGCAAATCTCTGGTCATCCTCTTCTGTCCTCTTCCTCGGCCCTTTGATATGATTCCTGCTCGATGCCCTTCTTGCCTTTTTATTCAAATGTCTCTCCATAAGCATCTGATCGATATTCTCATTTGTATACCACTTTCCCGATTGGTGTATCGCAAATGAACCTTTTCCCAGTGCCATCGCAGCCACGCCATAATCCTGAGTAACAACTATATCGCCTCTATGGCAAATGCTTATCAGCTTGTAATCCACCGCATCCGCTCCGGCACCGACCACGATAACCTCACTGTAATCAGATGTGAGGACATGGTTCGTATCGCATAGAAGAGTTACCGGGATGTTGTATTTTGTTGCTATGTCTTCAACTATATCAATCACCGGACACGCATCAGCATCAACAAATATCTTCATTGACCTAGTCCTTTCTCGTGCTGTCTCTACAGCAACGCCTTTAATTTAGACGCCTCCTCTTCTGTAAGTGTCACACCCTTACCCATCTTCTCATGCTCTGGTGCCCACTCTCTGATATCATACTTTGGTGTGCCACCATTCCACGATATCTTATTAAGTTCCTTAGTCCATCCCTTTGCACTTTCCGAGATCACTCCTATGTGCTCTACTATTTCGTATTTAAAATCTGCCATTTTCTATGTATCTCCTTTATCCTTTAAAGATAAAGCCCGTCACAACTACTTTGTTTGATGTGATGGGCCGTTGTTAATCATTATATCTGTTTTTATGAGGCTTTTCAATGATGCTATATCCTCAGAGACGTGGGATTACAATTATTGGAGCAAAGAAAACAATTCTTGATCTATCATGTCCATTGACTTCATCTTTGACAACCACTCATCTGGTATACCTTCAAGTCCATACATGATTCCCGCAAGTTTCCCAGCTACCGCTGCCGTAGTATCTGTATCACTGCCCAGATTCACCGCCTTGAGCACACAATCCCTGTAGTTATCCGTCGTAAGCAGGCACCACATAGCTGCCACAAATGTATCAACCACATAGCCAGAAGCTCCTACGGATAAACTGTTAACCATATTCTCTATTCCAATAGCTGCCGATAGCTTTGAACCTTCCGGTACATGTTCCATTATTACCTCTGCAAGTCACCTACCGCCAAGCCGTAGATGGCGGCTTTTAAAGTATTTGTATTATCACGCACGCTTAAATCCTCCCTGTTTATCAATGATTTACTTGTCCAGCGGTCTTGTAAAGCACTACATCGCCTTTAATTCTCGGTGTCATGTACACGTTGAACATACTTATTCATATTTTGTTAATATCTGGTTCATTTGCACCTGGCAACTCGTTTAATTTATATTCCACTATGTATCCGAGTTAGCCAACACCACTTCAAATGGTAGTTTATTATCAGCCCTCCAAATGGCTATTATCACTGCTCGCCCAAAAGGGCGGTATCGCAAGCACCTCCGCTGGTTCGCTACAAATCGGTACTTCTTGAATCTTCTTTCCTCGATTCTTCTGCTTGCTCTTTTATATATTTTTGAACTACTTCATCAATGATATTATCAATTGTTTCCACGTAATATCCTCTTGCACTCTTGCCCAAAACGCTTTATCCCATTTACTTTGTAATTCGGGATGTCTGTCATAGATCATCAATGTACTATTTCCATTTAAGTACCCCATAAAATTTGAAATACTTATTTTTGGTGGAATTGCTACACTGAGATGTACATGATCTTCACAAACTGCTCCAGCTATTATTTCAACGTTTTTATATTGACATAAAGTATTGATTATTTCTCTTACATCTATTCTAATTCTGCCATACAATACTTTTTTCCTATATTTTGGAATAAAACTATATGGTATTGGCATTTTCATCGTGTATGTGATAAGATTTTATTGTCCATTTGGACCACCTCCTATGCTTGAGTTTGGCTTGCGACACCATTCTCAATATAGCATAGGAGTTTTTTTATTGTAATCCTCATCGTTTCCAATTACACTATTCTCCCCAGCATAGCTGGGGGATTAGGATTTTTCATTAAATCCATGGCACACACCACAGGATTATTTATAGTTACCAATTTATATTCCACTATGTATCTATTAAATCCTTGTTTCAGGTTCTTCATGTCAGGGCTTTCCCGCATTTACATTCCACTATGTATCTATTAAATCCGAAAAAAATGATGAAGACCTACCACCCGGACAAATTTACATTCCACTATGTATCTATTAAATCAATTACAGCCGCTATAGCTACCGCTATCAATAAGTAATTTACATTCCACTATGTATCTATTAAATCGATATCCGAGAAACTTGATTGCATTTGCAAGTTGTTCATTTACACTCCACTATGTATCTATTAAATCCAGGGTGTAGTTCAGCCGGATATTGACTTTGCGACATTTACATTCCACTATGCATCTATTAAATCCATCTTTATCGTGATATACTCCTATTACCTCACCAGCATTTACATTCCACTATGTATCTATTAAATCTGCCTATCTTGATACTTGCCAGTTAGCCAAAAATGAATTTACATTCCACTATGTATCTATTAAATCTATATCGACATACCTGACCATATCCCTTTTATCCTGATTTACATTCCACTATGTATCTATTAAATCTTTGCTATTACACATTTCTATCAGATCGTATACAAATTTACATTCCACTATGTATCTATTAAATCGTATGTCATCGTGCCGGATCCAAGTATTGCCTCAATTTACATTCCACTATGTATCTATTAAATCGCAGTAAAAGACTATGCTTATATCCTGCATGATAATTTACATTCCACTATGTATCTATTAAATCGGTGATTCAGATGATGATAAAAATACTACATCTTTTATTTACATTCCACTATGTATCTATTAAATCTAGCGCATTTGGCGGGGATGGAATACTTACACCTAAATTTACATTCCACTATGTATCTATTAAATCGTGAGTGTGTTCTTTTTTATTTATTATAAATATAGATATTTACATTCCACTATGTATCTATTAAATCTGCGTTGCGGTTACGATCAGCGATTTAGTAAAGATATTTACATTCCACTATGTATCTATTAAATCTGCTACCCATGCAAGCCCTCTGATGTTCTTATCCTTATTTACATTCCACTATGTATCTATTAAATCGTGAAACAGGTGCCAAGGGTGATAAAGGGGCTACATTTACATTCCACTATGTATCTATTAAATCGAAGTAAATTAAGCTGAACTATAAACGTGTGTCTATATTTACATTCCACTATGTATCTATTAAATCTTCTTATATGTCTCTACCTTGTCCATGATGTAAGCCTATTTACATTCCACTATGTATCTATTAAATCCAAAAGCGCATGAGTGCTGGTACATCTATAGAATACATTTACATTCCACTATGTATCTATTAAATCGCATGTGTCAAGGGCTACAGTGACAAGAGAATATATTTACATTCCACTATGTATCTATTAAATCACATGTGTCATTGATAAAAAGTATTATGGTTTTAGTATTTACATTCCACTATGTATCTATTAAATCAATATGTGTGATGTGCAAATGTCAACCGGGGGATCATTTACATTCCACTATGTATCTATTAAATCGGTGCAGGGCGTACAGGTTCGCGGAGGTAATCCGAATTTACATTCCACTATGTATCTATTAAATCTCCTTTCGGATTATCCTTTTGTGTCATTTATTTAATTTACATTCCACTATGTATCTATTAAATCCATAAGAGCTCAAGGAAGGGAGTTACCACATACCTATTTACATTCCACTATGTATCTATTAAATCGGCCACTTCTTCCGCTCCGTTTTCGATCTTCCTTGAATTTACATTCCACTATGTATCTATTAAATCCACTTGTCAACTTCAACGCTGTTTTCGCCATATAATTTACATTCCACTATGTATCTATTAAATCTAGCGCACCACGCAAGATCATTCACACCAAACTGATTTACATTCCACTATGTATCTATTAAATCAGACAGTGTACCTACTGAAAGTATATGCAACTGGTTATTTACATTCCACTATGTATCTATTAAATCGTTAATAACTCTTTATATTTAAATAGTACATTATATTTACATTCCACTATGTATCTATTAAATCGTTGCGGCAATGCCTCAACAATCATCACAATAATGTCATTTACATTCCACTATGTATCTATTAAATCGAGAGCTAAGAACTTGCCGACCTCATCACGCATCACAATTTACATTCCACTATGTATCTATTAAATCGGAATATCAAAAGAATCTCCGCATGGGTAAATGGCATTTACATTCCACTATGTATCTATTAAATCAATAAAGTCGTTGATGGTAATGCAAATATAAATACATTTACATTCCACTATGTATCTATTAAATCTTGTAGCCACTCACTTCTATCAGGTCGCCACGAAATTTACATTCCACTATGTATCTATTAAATCGGCAGAAGCAGACAAGCCAACGGCCAATAACAAGTGGATTTACATTCCACTATGTATCTATTAAATCATAAAGTTATTGATGGTAATGCAAATATAAATACATTTACATTCCACTATGTATCTATTAAATCTGATAAGCTGAGTGATTATACCTACAGCGATATCCATTTACATTCCACTATGTATCTATTAAATCTATCTCCCCATCAAGCATCATGCTGATAAGGCTCTATTTACATTCCACTATGTATCTATTAAATCATACTGAGCGTACACATCGCTTTTATCTGTCGACATTTACATTCCACTATGTATCTATTAAATCCGTCGCTGAGCATGGAGGTGTTCTTTAGGAATCTGATCATTTACATTCCACTATGTATCTATTAAATCTGGGTATCCTGTTGATGTATTAACAGACACGCCCTGAATTTACATTCCACTATGTATCTATTAAATCTAAAGCCACTTATATGCCTGAGGCGACACAGGAGCAGATTTACATTCCACTATGTATCTATTAAATCTAAACCCAACAAATGAGCCCGTGTCAGGGCAAGCATAATTTACATTCCACTATGTATCTATTAAATCTTGTATATCTCCTGCATGACCTGATTGTATTCATCCAATTTACATTCCACTATGTATCTATTAAATCATGCAGTTGTGTATCATCATAAGAGCTATAGAGCCCAATTTACATTCCACTATGTATCTATTAAATCACCAAATGTGAGAAACGCTCCGACTATCTCCTTCATTTACATTCCACTATGTATCTATTAAATCCAATCCAGAGTATCAGAAAAAACTCCGCATGGGTAAGATTTACATTCCACTATGTATCTATTAAATCAGAGATAACCACATACTATGTTGTCGTTCTTAGCAAATTTACATTCCACTATGTATCTATTAAATCCCACAGGAAATTGACAACCGCAACACTTTCGGACACATTTACATTCCACTATGTATCTATTAAATCGCATCGTTGTCTCCTGATGCCATTGCTGTATTCAATTTACATTCCACTATGTATCTATTAAATCTTCGTATAACTCACATCCATATATCATTTTAATATCATTTACATTCCACTATGTATCTATTAAATCTGTCAGATATGTATGGGAGGGCTCAACTTGCATTCATTTACATTCCACTATGTATCTATTAAATCATACCGCTAACTACTGGGTAGATAGCAGATACAACAATTTACATTCCACTATGTATCTATTAAATCCCGCTTATATGCCATCTACATACACTAGTGACAATTTACATTCCACTATGTATCTATTAAATCCATAAGCTGTAAGTCTAAATATTTATTGCCCGTTTATTTACATTCCACTATGTATCTATTAAATCGAATATGCTGAAAAGTATGTTGAATGCAAATCAAAATTTACATTCCACTATGTATCTATTAAATCGTGTACAACGTTTTGACGGTATTACGTACATACGCATTTACATTCCACTATGTATCTATTAAATCGCAGGGAGAAGGGCGCATAGCGCCGCGCAAAATCTATTTACATTCCACTATGTATCTATTAAATCAAGCTGTGTATCGTCATAGTTGTTGTATTTACCAATTTACATTCCACTATGTATCTATTAAATCTAAGAATGACAGATCTTACCATGTCGGTGAAGCTCATTTACATTCCACTATGTATCTATTAAATCGCGATCTTGTCGATTTATAGACTTGCTAAAAAAGGATTTACATTCCACTATGTATCTATTAAATCAGCCATGATACATATACCACGCATACTCCTGTTCGTATTTACATTCCACTATGTATCTATTAAATCACACCTGATGAAATCAAACAGTTAAATAAATTTTTGATTTACATTCCACTATGTATCTATTAAATCAGTATTCCTGGATATAAGTGACTTCAAAGGGAACTGATTTACATTCCACTATGTATCTATTAAATCCAGAACGGTACATTATATGCAGATGTCGCTACGCTATTTACATTCCACTATGTATCTATTAAATCACCGATTTTAAGCGGTATTAAGTGAGGTGATCTGAATTTACATTCCACTATGTATCTATTAAATCCAGATCACAGGGTATCTGATATGTGTCAATAAGACGATTTACATTCCACTATGTATCTATTAAATCGTGTTGTATGTTTTATATGTGGTCAGATATATTCCATTTACATTCCACTATGTATCTATTAAATCCAAGTTCAACGCTGGTGATGTAAGCTTTTCGATATTTACATTCCACTATGTATCTATTAAATCCGCTAGTCTTTAGGTCGTCCACGTCTTTAGCGTTATTTACATTCCACTATGTATCTATTAAATCGGAAGAAAAGTGGGAAAAATGCCATAGAAAATTTGATTTACATTCCACTATGTATCTATTAAATCGAAATATATCCAATTAGATAAAGGCTGATAGTTGTATTTACATTCCACTATGTATCTATTAAATCTGTGCTCCATACATGTAGTTTCCTACACGTACTATATTTACATTCCACTATGTATCTATTAAATCCATTATGCAAACCCTCCTACTATGCTAGGCTTTGGAGATTTACATTCCACTATGTATCTATTAAATCCTCAATGACTGCATCAACCTTTTCCTTGACCTTGCTATTTACATTCCACTATGTATCTATTAAATCTAACTCGCATATAACCCTACTTCTGATATGGTTAGATTTACATTCCACTATGTATCTATTAAATCTCATGCAGTATTGTTTTATACCACACGTCTGCATCTGATTTACATTCCACTATGTATCTATTAAATCCGCCTCTGTCGCTACTCCCTTATCAGTGATAGCACATTTACATTCCACTATGTATCTATTAAATCGCCCAGTTTGCGGCCTTCTCAAGCTCCGCATCTGTATTTACATTCCACTATGTATCTATTAAATCCCCACTGCTGAGTGATTACACCCTCAGCATCTACTAATTTACATTCCACTATGTATCTATTAAATCTCGGCAGTGCCTTAACTAACGCTACAACAATCTTATTTACATTCCACTATGTATCTATTAAATCCCGTATCGCAACACCTTATCATTTTTCAAGCCTATTCAGTGTTTTTTTGTCGACCTACCATCATACAATGCTAAATCATATGTATACATCACCAAGCTCCTTTATTCTCCGCATAACTACTATATTGTCGACACCCCTGTATTTTTGCAACATTTCAGGTCGACAATTCCATAGGCATCAAATAAAAAAACTAGTTGCATCATCTTTAACTCCCCAGAATTCTTTATCTAGCCATCTTTCCTGACGACTTTTAAATATGATCACCGAATCCTGTTGCTTATCAATATATTCATCCAGTTCTCTCTGCAACTTTACAAGTTGCACCTTTGAAATTTCACCTTCAAATACTGAATTTTGAATATGTGTCAGATATTTCTTACATATCTTGAATACATGTGACCACCGTTTCCGGCCATTATCGTCTAAGCTAATATCGTATACCAGTACAACGTACATTTCTCACCACCATATCTTAAATCCTTCATACTGTTTCTCTCCAATTAAATGTTTGATCAATTTATAAGCCTCAAGTCTCATCAAATACTGATACGACACCTGACGGCCTAATTCTTTATGCATGATTGTCTTCTTCAAACTCTTTTCTAATTCTTGAGCAATGAGCCTTGAACTCTCCTTTTTCAAATGTAAAAAGTTTAGTTCCTTTGTAAAACTATCTTCTGTGATCTGACGTCTGTTCAATAATGAAAATATTAATCTATCACCTATAAGTGGCTTAAATACCTCTGATATATCAAGGCACAATGAGAATCTTCTTACACCCGGTTCATGCAAATAACTTATAGTTGGATTTAACTGGGTTTTATATATCTCACTCAATACCTTTGAATATATAAGCGAGTTTACAAACGAAATCAACGAATTTATCATATTATCTGGTGGATGCATGACTCTTTTATCAAAGTTAATCTCCTGATCTACTATAATATTCCAAGCCGAGTAGTAACTTTTTCTTATATTACCCTCTATTCCCATTAGCTCTTCGATTGTATTAGATCTGTCAATTTCTCTTCTCAAACTATCAATTTCCCTCATTTGTTGAGAAACAGCTTTTCCACGGCCATTATAATATCTCAGATTTCTGTATATATTATCAGCCGCTGCCTCAATAAATTTCTGGGCTATAACCATACGCTTTGTATAATCAGTATAATGTTCTACCTGTTTCACAAGCATATTTCCTGCAAGCAACTGCTCCCTCGGATAAAAACTGCCTGTGTAGAAATTATAATAATTAAAAAAATGGATTGGTATTCCATATTGAGATATGTATGTCAGGAAAGTTGTGTTAAATGACATTTCTGACATTATGTATATATCATCTATACGCTCAATCGGAATATCCCGCTTTTCTCCCTCATACGATGTAAATCTTAATGTATTGTCTTTACGTTTAAGATCCCCATCGTTATATACATAAAAACTTTGTCCCATAAAATCCCCCTTTAAATAAAACAGAGATCATGATATGCACATTTATTACAGATTTTTTTCTCCTCAAATGCAGGAGGAAATTCTCCTCTGGCTATTATGTCTATATCTTTTAATATACTGTCCAACTCAGTTTTGTCGCTATCGCTAAGCTCCACAACTAGAGTTTTCTTTATCAAAGGATAATCGATTTTTGCTTTCAGATTACTTACCCCTCTTTTATCCAAATAATATAAGTAATATTTAACCTGCCATATTCCCGCTTCCTCAATCGCTCTGCTCTTTTTTATCTCGTGTAATTCATTATGGTCTTTTATAAAATCAATATTAATAATATTGTCTATATTTACATGTTTCTCATCGCGTTTATAACTATCCTCATCCAGCAGTTTTCCGAGTTGAACATTCTCATTATCTCCTTCCATCTGTATCTCATTACTGAAATACCATAACTTTCTTTTACACACAAAGTAATAATAGACCATAACACCTGTGATACGATTCTCCATATGCACATCCTCCTACAGGAAATTATCCTCGTCATTTTTATTGAACAGATCCAGACCTATTCCTGTGCCCGTCTCCTCATCAAATTCATAACGCATCGATGTTCTATGAATATTTGTACCTTCAATACATGCATCTATACCATCCACACCATATTTATTCGAATACAGGTTAAGACTTAATGTCCTGTCTAATATGTCTGATCTTATCAATTGTCTGATTGCACTATCAACCCTCGGCGTCTGCAATAACTCTATTTCCTTTTCAATAATATCGCAGTTATTATAATATTCATCATCAGGGATAAGCGTAATACTGTTTATTTCTCTAAAGTCATCGTCCACGTCTTTCTTGCTATTATAATCAAGAGGTTTCAAGTTTTCATATTCCCTTAGATTTTCTTTTATAGTTTTAAAATACCATGTACCTTCTATTTCTTTCACATCATACACATCATTTATGTAGTTCCTCTTATCTGTCTCCGACATCAGTTCTCCATCATATCTTTGCAGCATTTTTATAGACCGCTCATATATATCACCATCGTATATACCTCTTTTTCCTTTATCTTTTACTCCTGATTTATTAACATAAACATATACATTAGGCTGATCCGTACTTTTATATCCCGCTCTATTGCATCGTCCCATTCTCTGTAATAGACTATCCGCAGTTGCCATCTCAGTGAAAAGTACATCAAAATCTATATCAAGACTGGCCTCTACTATCTGTGTTGTTATCCAGATTCCTATTGCGGATTCATCTTTGGAGAAATCCATTATTTTATTTTCCAGTATCCTTCTATGTCTGTTTATATATCTTGAATGGAGAAGATCACAGCACATTCCACTTTCAATAATATCCATATATAATTTCTGTGCTTTTGTAACTGTATTACAAATTACGAGAACCTTTTTCTGCTGCCCCTCTTCAACGATCTTATCAATGTCTAAATCCCCATCCACCATCTTTATACGATGTCTATCATTCATAGCACTTGCCGAGAAATCCTGATATACATAATCCCTGTCTTCCAAAAAACCATACTTGTTCATAAAATACGACATAACCGGTGGAAATGTAGCTGTTATAATCGCAAATTTTCCGCCCATCTTGTTTATCTCTGTAAGTCCATATATCAATGCCGCAACTATCTTGGGTGAATACGCCTGTATCTCATCAACTATGAGTTTTGAATACTTCAATGTAGCCGCAAATACTTCTGTACCAGGAAATTTATACACAAATTTCAATAACTGATCAACAGTACACACTGTAAGTGGATATGCAAGTAGTTTTGCTCTCTCATACCGTTTCTGTTGATCACCAATAGCATCTGAATTGCTGCTTGAGTAATAACTCAGACTATTTGAATGAAGTATAGCTGTATTTTCAAATTCATATTTATATTTAATTCTCTCATATATTGCATTTGCCGATACCCTAAGTGGCAATGTATAAAATCCTTTATCGCCGTTCAGCCAAAGTAATGCTGCTTCAGTCTTTCCTGAACCTGTAGGTGCTATCACCACGACATTTTTGTCAGAATTATCCTTCATGTATTCCTGGGCCGGTCTAAGAGATCCCTGCATCTTTATCTCTATATTTTTGCATAACTTCTTTTCAAATATATCAACACCGAGCTCTGCTTCCTCATATCCAGAACTGACCGTCCAATCGAACTTGTTCAACATGCCTTTAACAAGCATATACTTGCACCATATATTCTCCGAAATACTTATTGATTCAAGTTGAACATCCGAAGCATCTGAAAATAATAGTTTATTTCTATTAGTTCTTTTCAACTTAAATCTTTCTTCACCCAGATATTTCTCAATCTCATCTATATACCATTTCTCAGCATATTTTTCTATATAATTATTAGTGTATACATCATCTCTATCATGATGATAATATATTGCAGAAACCAGTATCCTAAAATCATCTTTGAGCAATTCCAAGTTATTACCCATCATTTCTGCACATATTTTTTTCTTGGAAACACTTAACGCACTCAGAAAACCATGTGGAATCTGCGCCACATCGCTAGCTAAATGTATATTTGGATTAACTATAGACTGAAACACTAAATTCACTTTACCAACATCATGCCATTCACAGGCTTTCGTGATCAGATACTTTTCTTTGTCTGTAAAATAAGTTCCATATATATCAAAAAACTTTTCTGCACATGCCAAGATTTCTTGTGTGTGTGCTACCAATGTCTTTTGTCCTTTATCAGATAACTTTGAATCAATATTTTTCAAATAATTTTTTAATTTGCTTATTAACTCAGAATATACATTTTCGTCATATTCATTTATCAATGCAACTGTATTTTCTACAATTTTGTCTATTTTATCTTTCGGCAAGCCCTTCTCAACCGATTTTGCATAATATTCCATGCTATCTTTCCCCCAATAAATCCAAAATGTAACTATTAATAGACTAGAATCATGCCAATGCTACAACAGCCCCCATATCATCGACACACACCTCTTCAAATACAGTCCCCTTTGTCATGTGATATACCCTGATCTTGCCGCCTTCCCTCTTCCAACGACGAAGTCCCTGTTTTGTTATCTCATACTCTTTAGTGAGTGTATAAACAGTTCCCGCCATCTCAATCTCACTACTTACCGGCATGTAGATATCATTAAGAGTTTCAACCTCCTCGTCCTCACTCAACGTAACTTCCCTGACTGACTGTATATCCAGCAGGTCTTCATATCTTCCGAGTGAAGGATATACGACAGGATTATTTAATCCCTCAAGTACCCTATCATAATCCTGCTCCTCAGGGACTATATGAATTATCATTCTGCTATTACATATCAGTTCTACATGAGCTATGCCTTTAAATGCTCCGTATTTTTTATCACCTTCATCAATACAGACATTATGGCGTACTGCATCATACTTTGAGTCCATAGAAAATGAATATCTTGTATATAGTTCCGACACAGATCCAGAGTTCGTTCCCTGAATACTTACTTTCATTGGATGATACTCTTTGAAACCACATACAGCATGTACCATTCCAATAACCGTTGAATATGGAGGCATAGGATACGACTCTTTGATGATAAAACTACTAGGTTTCCTGTAATTGGCCGTACTCTGATAACATTCAATCCTAATTGCTCTCTCCATAATATTCATCAACTTCCTTCTTTAAATGAGTAAATACTTCCGCTACCGTAACTGCATTGATCGTATCTTTTATCTCTTTATCATTTGTGAATATACCACTCATCACGCCTGTCATCGTGTTGTCTTTTACATCATCATTGCTATTGATTACTTCAGATATCAGCCCAGCATTCAGGCGAGAATCTTCTACAACAATCCTGTTCTCAAAGAATGGGTTCTTTCTTGAATATCTTCCACCAACCACAAACACAGGACTCAGATTCTCTCTTCTTCCTTTTATATCTCTATAAAGGAACATCACTGTGTCCAGGAATTTCTTAACTCTATCAGCTTTCTCCTCAGAAGGAATATTTATATCTCCATCAACACCTATTCTATCCAAATCTATTGTTATTGTATATGTATACAAAGACCTGTGGATTTCACTCTGTGCTATACCGTTTTCAAGATTCTGTCTTCTTGCAAGTCCCATATTAGTAAGGAACTCAAGATCACTTTTATACGGTTCAAGTGCAACGGCATTACTAAGCCTTACAACTGCACTTCTTGTCATGGCACCACCTTTTTTATCATCATCCTTTGAACTGGTCTTCATGTATCCAAACAGATCTATTTCAGGATAATCCTCTATACTTGCTGATGGAGCAAACTGTACAACACCACTTTTTCCATCAACCGGAGTTGTATCCCATCCAAGCTGCTGTACCATGTTATATCTGAGAGCCTGCCTTGATATATATGAATACTGCTCATAATTTCCTCTTGTCATCTTTTTTAATGTACTGATATTTCCTACACCCTCACCATAATTTGCACTCTCAGCAAGAAATATAACTGTAAATGTTAATCCATTTCTACTCATTAGTAATCTCCTCCTTCTTCTCATAGTGACTACCCTGCAGTCCTAATAAAAACGCGTAGCCATATTCTTTAAACCTGCTCTGATCTCCAAGGCACTCTACAAACTCATTAGGTACCTGTAACTTTGTGGAACAATATACTCTTAATACAATTTCCATAAATTTATTTGCATTCCCTACAGACAATGCATTCAACAACTGATACACAGTTCCTCTTATACATGAATCATCCGTAGCACCTTTTGCCAAAAGCAATGCTTTACGCAATTCGTAACCACGATCCCTCACACTGTATCGATTCATTATTATTCCTCCTTTTTTCTTATCTGTATCAATATTATGGACATTTGTTCTAAGCTGCACATCATAGACATTTGCTGCAGTGTAAACTACCCCATTTGTTTCAATAGCTATTTTCAGTAAAATATTTAGCAAATCATACTGACTTCTATACCTGAGAATATTCAATATTACACTTTCATGAACATTTATATAATCAGATCCACGTTTGACATCTGGATGCTTGCTCAGTGAATCTATACTACTTTTTATTCCTTTATCCTTAAGTATGGACAACACATCCTTGCTTATTACGTCAAATGTATATGTGTCTGTATCATTTATCCCTCTTGTTATAACCTGTATGTTACTGAGACCTTCTGTCTTTATTCCCAGCATAATGTTTATAGTTCTTGCTATCCATGAACTATATCGTTCTTCTTTCTCCGTATCTTTCTGTGACTCTATACTTTCGTGACCATATTTGTTATTTGCAGCCAGCAGGTTATCAATATCACTATTTATATTCACAAATACATACCGTCTGCCAATTATCAAAAATCCAAGAGGTGCTAAAGCATATATATAAGCACAAACCGGACACAGAAAGGCATCCACTTTACAATTCCAGAATGCAGATCTCTTTCTACTCAAGTCATCTGCCATATCTTTCATGAAAGCTATAGAAACTTTCTCTTTTCCGGATATAAGATTTCCGCAGTCTATACATATATCCTTTTCCTTATCATGTGATTTCTTTATATATTCCCTTAATGGCACTGCAAAGTCAGCTTCAAATACCTCTCTCATGTTTTTTTCTTTATTTTTACTATTCAAAAAACATTTTCCACCCCAGAAACGATTTATGTAATTATACAGTGCCCCCTTCATGACAAACGTTTCTTCGCATATTGGCTGTTTCAAAAAGATCAAAAGTTCTTCTAGTCTTCGATTAACTTCCTGGATATCCATTGTATCTTTTAACTTTTGTGCTTGCAGATCCTCATATGGTTGTATCACATCAAGATGATCTTTTACGCTGACAAATCCTGATTTGTAACTATTCGAAAGTAACTTATCATTGATAAACTTCAATTTGTTTTTCATATCTTTAAGCTTAAAGTTATCTTTCTGAATTACTGCAAGTATACTGTTTATCTCATCTATAACAGACTGATACACGGAATGCTTTCTATAATATTTTGTAAATGCTTTAAAATATACATCTGTCCAATCACAGTCCAAAGCAAAGTCTCTTGAGAGCCATATTGCCTGTCTATCTGGAGTATATCCGTAGTCTTTATCCTTCTCTGCGCAGATAACATCCTCAAGTATGTAATTGAGTCCCACTATTCCTGCGTTTTTTAGGAAATCTCCTAAATTTATGACTATCCTGTCCACTCTTCTCCCTCCTTTCTACGCGAGAATATCAAATTTGCCTTTCCCCTCAGATCTCCTTGCACCAATTCCTGCCATATACAATAAATTCAAAAGATCCCTGTCTCCCTTGAGTTTAAATATCCCCAACGAAGCATCTGTATTCCTACCAAACACAGGAATCACAACCTTTTTTGCCTTGATCGGTTCAATCCCAAAACTGTCAGATTTCACAGGTATGTTCATCCTATCGATAAAAATATCTGTATTCTCCCTCAGCGCCTGCTCAAATCCATCCGTATTGTATACATAATACTTATCTGAATTATCATCCGAATTGTGTCTTCTGACGATCAAAGGACTAGACATTCTGATTATTATCTCGTCATCTTTGATCTCATTCATATTCTGAATATACATCGACACCAACTGCATGGAATTTCCCGCCATGGGATACTTCTGATACTTCATTCCCTGGAATGCATTAAAGAACATCATAAGTTCTCCCTGATCAGCATCAGAAAAAAACATTGTAAATTCGTTCTTCTGTAACTCTATGCCATCTTTAACAAATGCGGCACCAGGAAGATTAAGCGAATATGTGTATGTTTTTATTATCGATCTGCTTTTATCGTATAACGCATTAAACATATTCTTGGAATATCTCTCTGTCGCTGCCTTAAAGAAACTGAGCATAAGCCGATCCATTTCCTTTGGCAAATGATTATTCTCCAACTTAAAAAGAACTTTCAACTGAAACATTTCTACCATTCACCTCCTCTCATATATTTTTATTACACACATATATTAGTTTTACCATTAAATATATAATTGTGTATTTCTTATTTGTATACTATATACATTTTATAATACTTATTGCTTAATGTAAAACAATTCATATCCTATTCCTACATAATTCTACACCTATCAATGTCCAATTTTCTCCACATAACCCAATCTCCTTAATACCCCCATCCACCTTCGCCCCACATAAAAAGACCGGCAACAGACGCCTCCATCGTCCACTGCCGGCCCACGCTTTCATCAACCCTGTTTATACAGGCTTTCACAACTCTATGTCTAATCCAATACCATCACACTCGCTCCAGCCCCACCCCAATCTTCAAGTTCCTCTCCGTCTCCACCATATCAAACTTAACCACATAGCACCCTATATCTCCCCTGATACCGGTTATAGTGCCCTCGCCGAACACCTTGTGTCTCACCCGGTCGCCGGGCTTTAGCTCGGTGTCCAGCGGCATATAGCGGCTTTCATTTGCGGCTATATAGCTCTTGGTATCGTCTATCAGGCGTTGCGGGAGCTCGTTCACGTAATCTATGGCCTCACGGTCTATATTGAAGATGAATCTGGATGGATACCGGAAAGACTCATCATAGTTCAGGCCCTCTGCATCGCTGATGTACAGGCCGCGCTCCGCTCTGGTGCATGCCACGTATGCCATGCGGCGTTCCTCCTCGAGCATCGCCTCAGTGTCCACGTGCTTGCTTGGGAATATGCCTTCATTTACACCGCACACGAACACATATAGGAACTCCAGGCCCTTTGCGGTGTGTATGGTCATCATCGTCACAGAATCCTTGTCCTTCTCCCTGTCATTGTTCGTGTAGAGAGCTATGCTCTGCAGATATTCCTCCAGCGTATTCTCCTCACCGGAGATCTTCTCATATTCGTCTATCGACTGCTTCAGCTCTGCCAGGTTGTCCAGCCTTTCCTGTTCGCCCGCCTGTCTGAGCATCGCCTCGTAGCCCGTGGCGGCCATAAGCTCTGTCACAAGGTCTGACAGACTTTTCTCCTTGTATGTCCTCCTGAAATTTTCTATGATATCGACAAAGGCTGAAGCACCTGTCGACTTAACAGTCTTCTCCTCCAGAAGATCCTGAAGACCGCTGTACAGTGAGCATCTGTGAGTCTCACAGTACGACTTCAGCATCGACATTCTCTTTTTGCCAAAGTTCCGCTTTGGTTCATTTATCACCCTGCGAAATGACAGATCATCCGCGTACGCCACCATCCTGAGATATGCCAGCACATCCTTTATCTCCTTGCGTTTGTAGAACTCCGTTCCGCTGTAGAGGATATACGGGATCTTTGTCTTGATAAATGCTTCCTCTATGCTTCTCGACACGAAATGTGACCTGTACAAAACGGCTATGTCACTGTACTTTGTGCCCGCCTCAACCAGTCTTTTTATCTCATTTGTCACCCACTGAGCTTCATCCCCGGTGGTCCTGGAATGTACGTACAGAGGGCGCGCCTCAGGCGACTTCACAGCCACAAGCCTGTGGGGCAGTCTGTTCCTGTTCTTCTCGATCAGTGAATTGGACACCGCCAGTATGTCAGGAGTTGAACGGTAATTCGTGTCGAGGAATATGGTCTGTGTATTCTCATGGTTCTTGTCGAATTCCAGTATGTACTCTATCCTTGCCCCACGCCACGTATATATGGTCTGATCCGGATCGCCCACGATGAACAGATTCCTGTGATAGCCGCTGAGTATCTCCGCCAGCGCATACTGGTTACCGCTGACATCCTGAAACTCGTCCACCATGACATACATCATGCGTTCCTGCCATTTGTGGCATTTCTCCGCATCGGTTCTGAGGATGTGGAGCGCAATGGTTATGAGATCATCATAGTCAAGTCCATACACCTTCTTCTGTTCGTACAGGTATCCCAGAAATACTTTTTCAGGTATGTCTGAAGCCTTCTCATAATCCGCCAGCAGTCTGTCGTTGCTTATGTCCGCCAGATATGCGATATGCTGCATCTCGTTCTTCATCGCCGATATGTGATCCCTGGCCATGTCAAATGTATATGTTCTCGACTGTATATGGGCATTCTCGTACACCGTTTTGAGTATCTCCTCCGTGTCCTCGCTGTCCATCACCACAAAGTTCTGGGGATAATTGATGGCATGGATATCCTCCCTCAGAAGCTTCACACAGAAGCCGTGAAATGTGCAGATGTATCCCGTATCACTGTCCCCGATCATCTGTCTGATACGTTTGCTCATCTCCCTCGCCGCTTTATTTGTAAATGTGACACACAGTATATTCGATGTGGATATTCCAAGCTCATCCACCAGATACGCATACCTGTATGTGAGCGCCTTTGTCTTGCCGGTTCCCGCTCCCGCAATTATGCGCACATACCCTTCTGTGGTGGTCACTGCCTCCTTTTGCTGTTCATTCAGTTCATCTATAAAATTATCCATACAGTCCTCCATATATTCGCAAACATATGTTCAGTATAGCAGATTATATCTTTCCTGTCACTACACTCATGGTTTTACACCAGAACGATCTTCACATAAAAAACAGGACAGCCACATCATCTGTGACTGTCCCGCCAACACATCAACGCATTTCATTTATTTTGACTTTTTGTATACCGCTTTCTTAGGAGTGTTCATTCCCTTCGCCTTGAGCTTCTTTGCATATGCGTCATATTTCTTCTTAGGAAGATATATCTTCACATTGCTCTTGACACCCTGGAAAGCATTCTTACCGATAGTCGTTATCCTTGTAGACTTTATGGTAACTTTTCCAAGCTTTCCACACTTGCTGAATGCTGCACCGCCTATGGTCTTAACGTTTCCTCCGATCACAACCGTGGTGAGATATTTGCGTCCTGTAAATGCTTTCGCTCCTACAGCCGTAACATTGAAGTTCACTCCACCGATCTTGACACTGGATGCAACCGTGAGTGACTTGAACTTCTTGTCGCTCTTCTTGCTTGTACTTCCAACAAGTGTCACTGTTCCCTTGCCATTTGAAGCGGCATTTGTCACCTTATATTTCAGATAGCCAGGCACGCCCTTCTGCGCAACTTTGTATATCTTGCCCTTGCCAGCCTTGATAGCAAATGTCTTGCTGACGGAGCCTCTGTAATTACCCTTACCAGTGATCTTTACTGTCGCTGTACCGATATTCTTGTTGTTCTTGTACTGTACGGTGTAATCCACACCATTCTTCAGTGTTGTTTTGCCTCTCCTCAGCGCAAGCGATTTAACAGTGATAGGTGATCCTGTGTATGTATATCCATTCTTTTCTATACCGCTTACGACCACATTGTTCTTGGAATTTCCTATGTCTATTCCAAGGGCAGCTACTGACTCATAACGCTTGTACCCACACTTGGTACAGGTAAATGTCTTCTTACCTGCCGCTGTGTCTGTAGGCTTGGTCGTTATCGCTCCCTTGTCCCATGTGTGATTTGCCAGGCCTGACTTCTCTCCACATGAGCACTGATACCAGTGAGATCTGCTGTCGCTCTTGTACTTATTGCCGTAATCGTGTACATGTTGCTCCGGCTCTTTCTCGACGGTGATCTTTACATTGAATACAACTCCATTGTAAGCCCTGTTCCATCCTGTAACTGATGTCCAGTCATAATTTAATGTGTCTGCAGGCTTGAAGCAAAGCTTGTATGTATTGCCATCCTCAACTTTTGTCGTTCTATCTGTATACCATGTGTATACTCCATCCTCGCGCTCTGGAAGCTCTATGTCTGCAAGAGTCATATTCTCCTTAGCACTCAGTGAATCTATCGCCTGAGTAAATACTGCATTTGCAGGAAGAATCTGAACAGTTATCTCCACATGCTCTGCTCTCTCGTATACATCCTCATCTTCAGGTACAAATGTTGCAAGGAAAGTCTTTGTTCCAACCTCTCCCACAGATTCATCTGCATTCTCCCAGATGAACATTCCACCTGCTGTCTCAGGCAGGAGTATCTTGCCAACAGTGTCTCCGTATGTAGCTGTGACATTCTCCGGAACTGTAAATACAGGATCCTGCTTTCTCACATACACTGAAAGCTTCACTGCAATTCTCATACTTCCGTCTTCCAGTTCCTCATATGTTCCCTCTGCTGTATCGATCTTGCTCCAGTCATAGTTTGCTGTGTCGTCTGGAACAAAGTATGCATCGTAGGTCTCGCTTGTTCCGGCCTTGCCTACCTGCTGTGTTCCATCTGCCCACATGTACTTTCCTGCTGTCGATGTTGGAAGCTCCACATCCGCAAGGGTCTTGCCGGCATATGCGTCGCCCGCCTTTCCTGCAGTAAATGAAGGTATTCCCTTCTCCACGCTGGATATGATCAGTGTGAACTCAGCCACTGTCTGATTCTGTCCTCTCACCGTGAACTTGACTGTCTGTGCCTCAGCACTTGCAGTCTTTGGTGTTCCATATACCTTTCCATCGTATATCACAAGTCCTGCCGGAAGTGTCTGTCCCTTTGCAAGGGAGTATGACACATATCCGTTGTCCACCGCTTCATCATTCTGGATCTCTATGGCTGTCAGATCATATAATGGCTCATCCTTTGTGGTTGTCTTTCCAACCTGCGCCTTAGCTGTATCCTCTGTCTTTGCGAGAGTTATGTTTACGGCCTCCTGCTTTGCCATATTTACCGTAACTGTTGCCGGCTCATATGTCATGACGCCGCTCCAGAGACGGTTGTTACTTGTAGTCATGACTGTGTCATCCGGTCCAAATACAACTGAATCCACCGCCATTCCATCTATCGGCTCACCGTCTATTGTGATGTAGAACGACTTGCCACCCTGTATATAGAGTGCATCGTCACCGTCAACACCTGACTTCTTCTGACATCTTGTTGCCGATGAGCTCTTCTCTATCTTTGCATCGCCATCCTTGAAGCAATATGCAGGATAATCCACATCAAGCTTGTAGAAAATGACGCTGTAATTTTTCAGTGCGTACACCATATCCGGAATCACTGTGGTAAGTATGCTTCCGCTTCCAATGCTTGACGTATATGCAAGCTGCTTCATATTACCATAGTTTACGATCATTGCACTGTTTGTGAGGTTGCCAAATGTAAACTGTGCATCAGCTCTGTTGATGAGCTTTGCATTTGTATTCAAGGTGATCCTCTCACTATTTGCTGCTGTGATATACCCGTAGTTATCTACTGTTGCTGAAGCCTGAACATTTCCTTTCAGATTCCATGCACCTCTGTTGACCAGTGATCCTGTCATAGTCAGAGCGCCGTCCACATTCCATGTGCCAAGGTTCTCAACATCACCGGTAACTGTCGCTGTCGATGTATTTGTAAGAACTGCGCCCTCGGCGATGGTCAGCTTCGAATCCTTGAGTATCTCAAGCTGTTTTACCTCCACCTCTCTGTCAAGTGTGTAGTCTCCGCCTATAGTTAATTTGCCGGCGAGAGACATATACAGTGAACCCAGACTCTCAACCTGGTAATTGTCAGCGGTGCCCTTTACAGTAGCTATGGACTTTGCATTCTCGTCTACATACTCTACCTTGCCAACCTTACCGCCTGCCGCAAGTACAAAGTCACCTGTGACAGCGCCCTCTGTTCCTGCCTTGACGTATATATTTCCAATGCTGTGACCATAGTTAAATACCAATGCCTTGCTATGCTCATTGTTGACGTCATTTTTTCTGAGTTCTCCTGACTTTATCTCGGCATACAGATCTCCCTTCACATTTGACTGCTGGACAAAGTTGTTGCACTTCTCAGCGCACCATCTTCCATCAACCACACAGTTCACATTGCCAGATACGACTGTTCCCGACACTCCATTGAAGTATGAGCGCTTGTTCATATAATCCGCACCGTATATAAATGTATTGTAATGATCAGTTATACCAACTCTTACATCCACATCACCTGATACTGATCCACCTGATGTAACATACATATTCTCAGACTTGGTTGATTCCGGTGTGTACATCTGTGCAGACTTTGCAAATGTGAAGTCTACCTTCTCCGCATTTGTATTGTACGCACCGTATACCACACTTCCTGCTCTTCCGTCCTCTGCCGCGAAGGTCACTGTCTTGACATCAGCGTTTCCTGCCGCAGCTACAGTGCCTGACACATAACCGCCCATGATCGTCATGGTTACATTTCCATCTATCGTCACTCGGTCTGCCTTGCTGTCAGTTGAACCCGCAGCACATATATTGCCGACATTTCCGCTTCTGAGTGTCACCGATATGTCACCAGTGTATTTATTTGCTGTGTCCATATAGCCTGATATGCTGTAGCCTGACAGATCATATGTAACCTCTCCGTCTATTCTGAGTGGTCTGTTGTCGTCTGCCACTCCGTTGTGATCAGCATCCAGATATACTGAGCTCTTGCTGCTGTCCGATGGATCAACTATTATCACTGCCGAATTTCCACCGAGATCAATGGTCTTATCCTCTGTGTTCACAGATACACCAAGCTTGTTGATATCAGGTATCTCCGTGCCTGCCGGCAGTACCTTGAATACCACTGGGAAATCAACCGATGCTCCATTTCGTCCTGTTATGACAAATGTTACTGTGCTTTCACCTGCATTCTTGGCTGTTCCTATTATCTTACCCGACTCAAGCACAAGTCCTGATGGAAGTGTCGAACCGCTCTTCAGTCTGTACTGCATGTCAGTTCCATAATCCTTTGTGGTATCTCCTGTAACCTTGAGGATCGTGAGATCGTACGCTGGTGAAGCCGCTGTGTACTTGGTCTCCGCCGCCAGAGTCGGATCTGCGTATTCCTTACTGATGTCTATCTGGTCTGCCACATAATCCACTACAATAGACATAGATGAATCCGGGCCTGTCACCTTTGCACTTCCGTTGCTTCCCTGTACCGGCTCGCCGCCATTTGCCGACACATAGGCTGTGTAACCCGGCACATCGGTATAGCTAACTGTGATCGCCTGTTTGCAGGCAACATATTTGACATTCTCATATTCAACTACATATGACTGTGCAGCCAATTTTGCTGATGTGTTGTCCATGTTTGTTGAGCCGCCTGCATAGCTGTAATACACTCCTGTCCAGCCGCTGGCATCTATATCATCTGCAAATTTTCCTGCTGCCACCCACACACCTGTGTTGCTGAACTGGTCTGAAGGACACTTGAGCGTACCCTTCTGATATACTCTTGCCCAGCCTGATGTCATGTTGACCTTGCCCACATCAAACAGCGCATCCTCGCCTATTGTGAGTGTCGTGTCATACTGTGTCATATTGAGAGCCGCAAGCTTCGTATCTCCATTCACAACTGCCTTTGCATACTTTGAATAACCAAGCCGGTCAGCGGTCAGCGTATCGTTAAATACTGCGGATGATCTCTCATTCAGTGACACATAATCCGTTACCTCAACCGGAGCATTTACATCAACTGCCGCACTGTCATAGATTATCAGAGCCGTTGCCGTGAGTTTCTTATTCACAACATAGGTTCCTCTGATAGTTACGATATCCTTGCTGTTTCTCATGAATGCACCGGTATATTTTGATGTTGTATCCGCTGCAAATCCGCCCTTATCTACAGTGTTCTCTGCGATCTCATATGCGATGGTTCCATCCACGATTGAATTCGACAGAACATACATAGTTGCTGCCTTACCACCACGGATATTTATACTCACCGCATCGCCGCCTTCATATGAAAGCTCTGAATCCTTTGCACCGTATATTGCTTTTACATTTCCCCCCGTCATGGTGATCCTGATGTTTCGTCTTATGGCGTTGTCCTCGACACCTGTTATCGTGTACTCCGACAAATCTCCGGTGTACAGAGGTGTCTTGCCATCTGCCTGTCCATCCTGATTGTCGTCCACGTATATCTCTGTCTCTGTGTCGTCCTTTGCCTGGATGACCACTGATGTTCCGTTGAGACATATAGTCTTCTCATCCTCGTCAACTACGATTCGGCCATCTTGGTTGTCCTGCTTCTTCTCCTCATTTGAGACGATCACATTCAGTGAGAGCTGTGCCTTTGAACCATTTCTTCCTGTCACATGTACTATGACATTCTTTCCATCTTCATAAAGCTTGCTTGCCGTTCCGACAACCTTGCCATCGATCAATGAGAGTCCCTCAGGAAGTCCATTTGTCTCGTCGATCTCGTATGTGACCTCGCCCTCTCTTGCGTCGTTTGATATGACAAGATCTGCCATGTCATAGAGAGGTGAGGCTGCTGTGTATTCTTTTCCAAGCAGTGCCGATGGATCAACAGTTGTCTTGGATACCACGATCTGCTTTCCTGTCGTTGCGATCGTCACTGTACAAGGCTCGTTCGGCATGCTGAACGTGTACACGCCATTTGCTTCAACCGCTGAATTTTCCGCTGTGTCGCTCTGACCTCTGAAGGTCACCTTGTCAAGAATATATCCCTTGTTCACGGTCGGTGTTATCTTGACATCTGCGCCGCCCTTGACATATGTACCATCAGGATCAATATACTGTGACGTCTTGCCTGTCATGGTGTACGTTGCGGCCTTCTCGTTGGACACAACATCTAATGAATAATTTACATTTGCAACATCCCCTACAGCCGAGTCCTCTATTACGCCCCCCTTTGAGAATATATTTGGCAAATACCCATCAGTCGCCTTAAATGTTCCCTTGAGGATTCCACTGTGGAGTATATTTGAACCGCCTGCTGCATATATACCCTCTTTTGCAGTTAACGTTACCCCCTTGTTGATAACGATCACGGCATTGCCCTGGCTTCCGTTCTCTGTGAAGTTACCAAAGTAAATATTGTCAGCAGTTACATCCTTGTCTATCACAAGATTCTGTCCGCCATAATATATATTCTGTCCATAGGTTATGACAGATGAGCCGGTGGTATTCATGCTTGGAGCCATATAATACTTCTCCGGCATACTGCACTTGTCATCAAATGTAACTTTTGCATCCTTGTTATTACCTATATACATCTGGAAGCTTATTCCGTCTGCATTTGTAAAATCTGTGTTGTTGATCTTTATATCAACAGGAACTGTATTCTCGGTTGAACCGGAATAGCTCTCATTTGCCAGATAGAAAATATTATTTCCCGCCAGTCCATTTATACTGCTGTCTGACAACGTTATGTCAACCTTTGTTCCGATATTTCCGCAACTGTAATCACCTCCGGCGAGTCCACATTTTGCAAAATGTATCTTTGCTATATCCGCCTTGAGTTCCCCTGCCAGTGCAAAGTTGCCCATCATGGTAAACATGTCGCTGCCCGCGTATTCATACGAGTTCACAAGCGGATCACCATTTTCGTCTACTATGGATTCATCATTCATGCCATCCACATTGACCGTCATATTTCCCAGACAGCTACCGCCATATACAAACCGTGCTGAACTGCTGATAACGTTGCTGACGCTTATGTTAAGATCCTTACTGATGCTTCCGCCCTGCTCTACATTCAGAGATCTCGTAATGCTGCAGCCCGAAACTATGGCATCTACAGAACCATTTACCGTCACATTTGACAGCTCCAGAGCATTTACATAGGCTGCATTACAGTTGTAAAGTTCTGCCTTTATATCACCTTTTACACCTGTGCTCAGATACATGCCATTTAATGTATCTGTTGTTGCCACAGCCTTCATTACAACGCTGGCAGAAGTGATACCGGAACAATTTGAAATTCCATATACCCTGCCGCTGGCACCAGTGATATTCTCCATGTTCACAGTATACGTATATGTTCCTTCTTCCTCCGGCTGAGTCTGACTGAACGAAACCGAATTCATGCCACATGTTGTGTAACCGGCAGCGCAGTTCTTTATATCTATATCAGCCCTTCCGCCCAGCATACCGCCATACATTCCATATATGGTGTTGAACTTTGCTCCTGAGCCATCAACGCTGACATTTACATTTCCCTTTATATTTGTATTATTGGTGCCATACACAGACATCTCTGATCCAGACTGGCTTTTCAGCTTAAGGTCCAGATTTCCAAGGATAGCCGCACTTGACGCACCATATACACTGGCACTGCTTCCATCCTTTACGGCTGATATTCCGTCAAATGTAAGGCTCACGTCACCATCAACCTTTGCGCTCTGGGAAACTCCGCACAGATTGTCTACCTTGGAGTCAGTCACCTTGGCCGTCAGTGTCTTGCTGAGCACAGCTCCGTTCTGCACAATATACACGGAACTGATGCCGGCACCGTTCATATTGAACACTGCATCGCCATTTATCGTATAAGCCTTTCCTGTGTAATATCCATCTGTAGCCAGTGTGACAAATGTGTTGCCATCACAGTTGTAATTGATATTCTCCGTGATGTCTCCATCCATGGTCGAAGATCTTAGACCATAGAGCGACTTTATTGTCACGGACTCTTCCGTGTCTATCAGTACGCCACCTGTACAATATGTCCTGAAAAGTCCATACAGACTTTCAACTGCCGCGTCGCCCTTCACACTGATAGTTACCGCAGTCATGTTCTCCGGAGTCTCAACAGTGCTCTCAAATGCTCCATATACAGCAGGCAGTTCAGCACCGTCTATGGTTATGGAGATCGGCGAACTGCCCTTACCATGATAGATTCCATATATATTGCCATATTGTATGTCCGTGCTTCCATCCAATGTGAAAGCTTCCTCGCCCTCATCAAGGATTCCATCCCTGTCTTTGTCATTGTAAATATTGAATAACTGCTCGCTGTCAGTGGAATTCGGCGACTGCTTTATGATTACCGAATTGCCGTTGAGCGTGACACCTGATGGTGTAGAGCCTGACGACTCATATACATACTCCAGTCCCTTTCCCGTATCCACAGCTTCAGACTGTGTGTCATCCGCCGCAAATGCCGTTATTCCCGATGCCATGCCAATAGCAGCAAGCACCGACAAGGCCGTTATACCTCCTCGTAGCCTTCTCTTCCTCATCAATTACCCTCCCTTAATTAATTGTTATGCAGACTTTCCTGTTATAATTGTGCACAATAACAGAAAAAGTCTTGCAAATATGTAGATTTTTGCCACTTTAACCATTTTACCATAGCAAAGTTGCAAATACTATCAACAAATTCACAAGACTTTTTTATGCATTTTTATATTTTCTGTTATAATTCCGCTATCTTCTCCTGTTGCCAAACAATAATACAAGTCTGAGCAACTGAAGTGATGCTGATACCATGGCTGCCACATATGTCATAGCTGCCGCTGTGAGTACACTTCTTGCACCCTTGAGTTCATCCGGATAGAGATATCCGCTGCCCTCCAGTATCGCCATTGCTCTTCTCGATGCATTGAACTCCACCGGAAGTGTCACAAACTGTAGGACAACAACCAGTGAGAACAGTATGATTCCGAGTGTTATAAGGTAATCAACCCTCGGAATGAGAAGTCCTATAAGTATGAGCGGCCATGATATGGCTGAGCCTATATTTGCCGCTGGAATGATGGCTGACCTGATGGTGAGCGGTGCATATGCATTTGCATGCTGTATGGCATGTCCGCACTCATGGGCTGCCACGCCTATCGCTGCGATGGATCTGGAACCATACACGCTGTCCGACAGATTGAGCGTATGCTCCTTAGGATTGTAATTATCAGTCAGATCTCCTGAGATGTGATGTATTGACACATCCGTTATCCCCGCATTCCTGAGTATCATGTATGCGACCTGGTCCGCTGTGTAGCCTGACCGCGATCCCACCTTCTCATACTTCTTGTATGTGGTCTTGACTCTTGCCGATGCTATCATGCAGAGCACCACGCCTATGAGAACCAACAGATATGTTGGGTCAAAATAAAATCCATAATATGGCATATATATCACCTTTCCCTTTCATGTATCCCTGACGGGGGCTTTTGTTTTCCACTATCCTATAGTATATATTGCGCTTCGTCAACAGGTATGGATGATACTTCATATAAATTTCATTTTTGCCGGAACTAATTTTATACTTCGTTCTCCTGCCATTTTTCTTATGTCATTTACCTGCAGCTATCTGCCAAGCATCTCATTTACCTTATTCTGCACCTTGACATGATCATACCCTGCCTTCTTCAGCCTGTTCTTTCTGTCATCGCCATTTCCCCAGTCGCCGGCTATGACCTCTCTGGCTATCACATCTATCGATTTCTTCCGTGAAGCCTTGACCACTGCATTTACCTTCGCCTGAACCTTATTGTAATCATATCCTGCCTTTTTCAGTCTGCTCTTCCGGTCATCGCCGTTCCCCCATTTTCCGGCTATGACTTCCTTTGCTATCACTTCTATACTTTTCTTTTTATTATTACTTTTTCCGCTGTTACTGCCCGCGTCTTTTCCCTGTGTACCGTCAGTCTTTTTTGCAGTATATTTTTTCCATGTCGTCTTGTCTATATATGACTTGTTAAGATCGAGATTGCCATCGTAACCCGGAAGTCTTCCAACGGATGTGTACTGTCTGATATCACATTCGTATTGACCTTCATTCCATGGATGCTCCTGATATCCCGTCCGCTCGTAATCAGGATACTGTGCAACCCACAGCCTGTATCCCAGGCCCTTCACATTGTCCATGGCGCTCTTCTGGATATAGATCAGAGGCTTAACACCGGTCTTACTGTACACATGATCACACCACTCTTTGCACCATGCCCTGTCACTTCTGCCAAACTGCGGATTATTCTGCCCCTCCCAGTCAAGGACAAGTATGGCTTTGCCCACATATTTCTTACTGTATGCTATGAAATACTCAGCCTCAATGTGGGGATCGCCACCATTTGCATAATGGAATGCCCCCAGGAGTTTTCCCGCTTTCATCGCCTGGTCACAGTGCTTTGCAAAATACCTGTTCTTGTAGTCCGTGCCCTCCGTAGCTTTCACTATCACAAAGTCACAAGGCACCTTGGTTATATCTATAGTATCCTGCCACGCTGATATATCTATACCATCCATGTAGCCCTTTAATGGAACCTTATTAGAAGCCATAAAATTGTCTCCTGAATTCTTTTGTCTGTATATAATATTCCAGACATTGAATCAGGAGACAATCTTAGGATCATTATTCCGAACTTATACTTATCTGTCTCGTATTACATGTGTCACTGTCATGACGCCTTTATTCATGCCACTTTTCCTTATCTCCGCCCTTGTAAAACCGCTTGAATATCGATATCAGGTAGTCCCATCCCCGGGTACATATAATCGCAATGACAAATGCCCCGAAAAACGCAGCCACAGGATAATACCACACAAATGCTATGTGATAAAATGATAGTCCAACAAAAAGTCCCACCTCACACACAATGACACTGGTGATCAGAACCTGAAAAGAGGTAGGGATCTTCTTCAGCACTCCTACCTCTTTCGTAAATTCCGTTATTATCGATATCAAAGTGCAAAGAACCGCAACAACTACAAGATATACTGCGAATCTGTCCATGCGTATTCACCTCCTTGTCCATGATATAGTTTAATGTATTCCGGAAGGTGGTATGTGGTTATAAAATATTATTGTGTTCTTAAATCTCTTTTTAAATCCAACCTCGCGTTAATGCGAGGTGTTTTACGTTATATAGGAATCTCCAAAATGTTTATATATCAAAATTACTTCTGTATGAAAATAGAATAATGTATTTAACCGGGCAGCCGAGGGGTGTTACACCATATCCGTTCGAGTCTTGGAAGGGAGTGGTGCCTTATGAGTACATATGAGGAATTCATGGTTATATTAACCGTTGCGATACTTATTGTGACAATTCTGAATCATAGAAAATAAGAAAAACACCTCAGCCGACTAAGCTATGAGGTGTTTCATCTTAAAATGGTTTTTGCCGGACGGATAGGACGTATCTATCGCTCGGCTGTCTTGTTAAGTATATTATACAATATTTTTGACGTTTGTCAAAAGAATAAAATTCTAAGATTACCATTTAATATTTGTAACATCTAATCATTATATTCTTTCAATTACACAACTATGCTTGTGCTTATCATCTTTATTGTCACTATAGTCAATTACCACAAGAACAATTTTATCGCTATATTCTGCTATCTTTAAACAACTTATGCCAAGCTAACATTTTTCATAATATATTTATAACTTCATCAAAATCAACATATAAAATATTGGCATTTAATACCAGGCATATACTACCGTTTCTGGGTAATCATCTTTTTCGACACACTTCTCAATAGCCTTTACAGCTTTTTTTAAATATGACTTTAGAAAGGAATCTTTATCTCTTTTACAATATTCAAATTTCACTATTTCTCCTTTGTCTATATCATAGACAATCTTGCCAATATCTTTTTTATCATCTTCTGGAAAATACTCTGCTGATATTATATTATCTATTCTTCTTAACTTATTTAAAGTTACCATAGCACATAACCTTTCTTTTTTGACAATCACATCTACCAATTTCTATAGCAAATCAATCCGTCTTTCTCTGCATTACCAACTATATTCCCACAAGCTTTCCTATACAAAATTATTCCACATTTGTTTCATTTGTGAAATATAGCTATTTATCCTTGTGAATAAAACACCCTGCTATTACGGAGCGTTTTCATCCATCAGCTTTGAACTAATATACTTTTCATATTCTTCTGGTATTCCAATATCGTATTTTTGATAATAATGTAAAAAATCTGTTGGAAATGTAAAATCTCCATCTTCATATATCCCAGCCTGTTAGTTTTCGCATATTACCTAAACCACTCACTCACGCTCATCGACATTACCATGATCTGAATTAACGATAAATGAATTGTGCGAAAAAATCTCCCTGCATCTGCAAAATATTTTCTAATTACATTCTCCGAAAATCTCATTGACCAATTCGCAATTCATCTTGCATTCTCTAATTATACATCTAACAGCCTTTTGGGGATCTGTCAATTTCCATCTTCGTCAAAGTAAAATATTTCGGAGTAGTCACCACCATTTGGAGTCTTTCCCATGATTCTTTCAGATGTCATTTCTCCCGTCTCATTATTTGCTATGTATTTTCAAAACAAAAAATAGAGAGCCTTTAGATCTCTCTAAAAGCCCTCTAAATCGTTTAAATACTAGGTTTTTACTTAGAATTTACCAGCGTTAGCTGCTTCCTCTACAGAAACAGCTACAGCAACTGTAGCACCAACCATAGGGTTGTTACCCATTCCGATAAGTCCCATCATCTCTACGTGTGCAGGAACTGATGATGAACCAGCGAACTGTGCATCACTGTGCATACGTCCGAGAGTATCTGTCATACCGTATGAAGCAGGACCTGCTGCCATGTTATCTGGGTGAAGTGTACGTCCTGTACCACCGCCTGATGCTACTGAGAAGTACTTCTTACCCTGCTCGATACACTCCTTCTTGTATGTACCTGCAACTGGATGCTGGAAACGTGTAGGGTTTGTTGAGTTACCTGTGATAGATACACCAACGTTCTCCTTGTGCATGATAGCAACACCTTCCTGAACATCGTCAGCGCCGTAGCACTTAACTGTTGCACGGATACCATCTGAATATGCCTTCTCGTATACTACATTGAGCTCAGCCTTCTTGTAGTCATACTTTGTCTCAACATATGTAAATCCATTGATTCTTGAGATGATCTGAGCTGCGTCCTTACCAAGACCGTTAAGGATAACTCTAAGAGGTTTTTTACGAACCTTGTTAGCCTTCTCAGCGATACCGATAGCACCCTCAGCTGCTGCAAATGACTCATGACCTGCTAAGAAACAGAAGCACTCTGTCTCCTCCTCAAGTAACATCTTACCAAGGTTACCATGTCCAAGACCAACCTTACGATGATCTGCAACAGAACCTGGTATACAGAATGCCTGAAGACCCTCGCCGATAGCTGCTGCTGCGTCTGCTGCCTTTCTGCATCCCTTCTTGATTGCGATTGCTGCACCTACTGTATATGCCCAGCAAGCATTCTCAAAACAAATTGGCTGAATACCCTTTACCTGATTGTAAACGTCAAGTCCAGCGTCCTTTGTGATCTTCTCAGCTTCTTCGATTGAGCTGATTCCATAGCTGTTAAGTACAGCGTTTATCTGGTCTATTCTTCTTTCATATGATTCAAATAATGCCATTGTCTCGTTCTCCTTTCCTCTATTTCCGACTACTCTTTACGTGGATCGATGATCTTAACAGCGCCCTGCTCTGGCTTAACACGTCCGTATGAACCTGAAGCCTTCTCCCAAGCTGTGTTAGGGTCATCACCCTTCTTGATAAAGTCAGTCATCTTTCCAAGAGAAACGAACTGATATCCGATAACTTCGTCATCTGCATCAAGTGCTATTCCTGTTACATAGCCCTCTGCCATCTCAAGGTAACGAACACCCTTAGCCTTTGTTGCATACATTGTACCAACCTGTGAACGAAGACCCTTTCCAAGATCCTCAAGTCCGGCACCAACTGCAAGTCCGTCATCTGAGAATGCACTCTGTGTACGTCCGTATACGATCTGAAGGAATAACTCTCTCATTGCTGTATTGATAGCATCGCACACAAGGTCAGTGTTGAGAGCCTCAAGGATTGTCTTACCCTGAAGAATCTCAGCTGCCATAGCTGCTGAATGTGTCATACCTGAACATCCAATAGTCTCGACAAGAGCCTCCTCGATAACACCCTCTTTTACGTTAAGTGAAAGCTTGCAGGCACCCTGCTGTGGTGCACACCAGCCTACACCATGTGTAAAACCAGAGATGTCTTTGATTTCCTTTGAGTAAACCCACTTTCCTTCTTCTGGGATAGGAGCTGGCTCATGCTTTGCACCCTTTGCTACAGGGCACATGTTTTCAACTTCCTTAGTGTAAATCATTGTGAAACTCCTTTCAAAATATGAATTCTTAAAAGCGGTTCCGAATTCTCTAATTCAAACCATCAGTGGTATTTTCTCACAAAACAGTTATGAAGTCCATAGCTTATTGAAAATTTTTGTCGCATTTGCGTGTACTTTATCAAGTACAGCGCGCCTTATTGAGAAAGTTTTTAACAAGGCACAGTTGTCAGGGTTCATATGTCCGCTTATATCATTTGACCGTAACAATATTCACTTGAACATATGTATTTATCTGATATACAATACTTCTGTCAGAGCACATTTCCCCCAGACATGCGCCGCTTCAGGCGCTGCTCAGATACATGATATAAAAAATAAAAACGGAGGTTTTCAACATGAGATTTATAGATATGCACCTTCACACCACCGCTTCCGACGGCTCCTGCACCCCATCAGAGGTGTGCCAGCTTGCCATTGACAGGAATCTTGCAGCGATCGCCATAACCGACCACGACACAGTGGACGGCGTAGCAGATGCAATCACATATGCAGATAACTGGAACAGCACTCTTCCTCCGATCCAGAACAGTGATTCCACCAACTGCTCTGGCTTTTCTGACAGCAGTGACCATCATATCGAGGTAGTTCCCGGCATAGAGATGTCAGCCATCTACAACGGTGTGGAGATCCACATTCTGGGCTTCTATATGGACTACAAGAACCCTGAGCTCATCTCCCGTCTTGCCGCCATCAAACAGGCCAGATACGATCGAAACGAGCAGATGTGTGAGAGATTCCGCGCCGACGGAATAGACATGACCATGGAGAAGCTGCAGCATGGCAATCCTGATACTGTCGTCACAAGAGCTCATTTTGCCAGAATTCTCATAGCCGAAGGCGTATGCAGGGACATGAACCAGGCGTTCAAAAAGTATCTGGGCAAGAAATGCAAATATTACATTCCAACACCAGACATACCGGCCGCCGATGCCATAAGACTCATAAGAACCTACGGCAAGGCTGCCTTCATCGCCCACCCCCTCATATACGGATTTGGATATAAACAGATAGAGGACATGCTTGAAGAACTGAAGCCATATGGCCTTTCAGGGCTTGAGGTCTACCACTCCTCCAACAATGCCTATGAATCCGGAAGGCTTAGGGAGATCGCCAGAAAACACGGGCTCCTCATATCAGGAGGTTCCGACTTCCACGGCGCAGCCAAACCCGACATATCCGTGGGAACCGGAAGGGGCGGCCTTCGGATCACGGAAGCTGTATTTCAGGATATAAAAAAAGCGGTCACTGTATAATGACCGCTTTTTTATTTACTCTGATGATACCTTTATTATATCTTTGACTTCTTATCCTTATCATCATCTGTGACTGTTGATGATCCCTGCTTCTCAAGCTCTGCAACAGCGCTCTTGTGCATCGGTATACGACAGTTCTTGTTGTTACCAAACTCTACGATGATAGTTGAATCATCAACCACATCAAGGATGGTTCCGTAGAAACCACTGGTCGTCATGATATTATCACCAGGCTCCATCTGTGAAAGCATCTGGTCTGTCTTGGCCTTCTGCTTCTTCTGTGGTCTGATCATCATGAAGTAAATGATTGCAGCAAATATGGCAATATATACAACAATAAACATAACTGATGAACCGCCACTGGCCTGTGTTCCTGTTGACGATGATAAAATTGTTGAAAGTGAATTCATTCTCTGATCTCCTTTTTGATTACTCTTCTCCACCAGCAAGGCTCTCAAGCATCGATTTCTTATATGACTGATATCTTCCTTCTTCTATAGCCTCTCTGATGTCTTTCATCATATTATTATAAAAATACAAATTATGCAAGACGCAAAATCTCATACCGAGCATTTCATTTGCCTTGAGCAGGTGTCTGATGTACGCTCTGCTATAGTGCTGGCATGCAGGGCATCCGCAGCCCTCCTCTATAGGTCTGTCGTCTGTCTCAAATCTCGCATTCTTGAGATTCATCTTGCCATGCTTCGTGTACACATGGGCGTGTCGTCCATTTCTGGATGGATATACGCAATCGAAGAAATCAACACCTCTGTCGACCGCCTCAAGTATATTTGCAGGGGTTCCAACACCCATGAGGTATGTCGGTCTGTCCTCAGGCAGATACGGAACGGTCACATCGAGTATGTGGTACATCTGCTCTGCTGTCTCTCCTACTGCAAGTCCTCCTATGGCATATCCCGGAAGATCAAGCTCGCTGATTCTCTTGGCGTGTTCTATTCTGATATCCTCGTATATGGCACCCTGATTGATTCCAAACAATAGCTGATTCTTGTTGATCGTATCCGGCAGACTGTTAAGTCTCTCCATCTCATTCTTACATCTGACAAGCCATCTGGCTGTTCTCGCAACAGAATTCTCCACGTACTGTCTGTCAGCCAGTGCAGGGGCACACTCGTCAAATGCCATGGCTATTGTAGATGCCAGATTCGACTGTATCTGCATGCTCTCCTCAGGTCCCATGAATATCTTGCGTCCATCGACATGGGAATTGAAGGTTACGCCCTCCTCCTTGATCTTCCTAAGTCCCGCCAGGGAGAATACCTGGAATCCGCCTGAATCAGTGAGTATCGGTCTGTCCCAGTACATAAACTTATGTAAACCGCCCATCTGCTTGACTATCTTATCCCCAGGTCTCACATGGAGATGATATGTATTTGACAGCTCGATCTGACATCCTATGTCCTTGAGATCCGTTGTTGCCACAGCTCCCTTTATGGCTGCTGCCGTTCCAACATTCATGAACAGAGGTGTCTGCACTGTTCCGTGAACAGTCTGAAATTCAGCTCTCTTTGCCCTTCCATCCTTACAAAGTATTTTGTACATTGTTATGTAAACCTTTCTTTTTCATTTTTCCGAATCTTACGCTATACTTAAGCGTACTCTTTATAATGCACCATTTAAAGTATATTTGCAAGCAAATTTACAATCCACAGGCATTTACCGCCGAACTTGACCGCATACCGGATGAATACGAGGACTTCCGATACAATGCAGGCAGATTACAATTTTGACAGCCACATATCTTACATACAAAACGGCACCTGTAATTTCACTTACAGGTGCCGTTATATCAATCTATAGGCTTTCAGTCCTGTTAGCTCCGTGCTAAATCACCACTGAATTATCTGACTTATCACTGCTTCTCCTTCAGCGTAGCTGTAGCAGTCTGCTTCTCGTAGTTACCATTGTTGTTTCTGTAGTATACGATAGTTACCTTATCGCCAGGATTGCAGGCCACGATCTTGTCATGGAATGTCTCCATATCTGCTATGTCCTCACCGTCAAGACTGCAAATGATATCTCCTGACTGGAGTCCACACTCCTCTGCTGCTGAACCCTGCTCAACTGATGAGATATATACACCCTCAGGCATGTTCAGGAGCTGTGCGTACTGGCTTGTGATGGTCTGGGCAGATATACCGAGGTAAGCCTGTCCTGATGTTGTTCCATCATTTGACACATTCTTGCCTGCTATCAGATCATTGATTATATCCTGTACATCTGATATAGGAAGTGCATAGCCCATACCCTCAACGCTTGTATCTGAATACTTGGCTGTGTTGATACCGATCAGCTCGCCCTGCATGTTGACAAGGGCACCACCACTGTTACCAGGGTTGATGGCTGCATCTGTCTGAAGTACCTTTACTGTCTCATCTGAAGCACTTATCTCTCTGTTAAGTGCGCTTATATATCCAACTGTAACTGACTGTCCATATCCAAGTGCATTTCCGATTGCCACACACGGATCACCAACTGCAAGATCATCCGATGAACCTACCTGAATCTCCTTTATCTCATTCAAAGTGTCATCCGATATGTCCGAAAGCTTAACTGTGACAACTGCTATATCATTGTTCTCAACGTATCCCTTTACCACCGCATCTGCACTCTTGTCATCGACAAATGTAACTGACAGTGACTTAGCATTCTGTACCACATGATAATTAGTTGCAAGATACAGGTACTGGTCATCCTTGCCGATGATGATACCTGAACCGGCTCCTGTTGACTCCTGCTGATATGAATTGAACCAGTAATCATATGTTGTTACGTATGTTCCTGTGATTGATACGATGGAAGGCATAACCTTCTTGGCAACCGTTGACACATCGTACACTGTACTTGTCGTGTCTGATGATGCCTGCTTGAGCTGTGGTGCATTGTTCTCTGTTGAACCCTCAGCACTCTGCTCTGTTGTGGTCTGCGAATCTTTGCCGAGAAGCTTATCCGATTCATATCTGACCCCCTGGAATACAACGCCTGCCACAAGTCCGAATACAACAGCCGCTGCAACCACACCTGCTGCCTTCTTGCCAAATCCGCTCTTCCTGTTCTTTGGCTTCTTATCTTTTGCCTTCTTCTGTCTCATATTGTTATCTGAAGGCTTTCCTGTTCCCATATTGTTCATTGGATTGCCTGCCTGATTCTGATAACCCTGATTCATTCTCTGGCTGTCATACCATGCTTCCATGCCATTTACATTTCTCTGAAAACCTGAATATGAAGCGTTCTGTGTACCGACTGTTTGAGCATTCTGCGATGAACTCTGTGCGCCGGCAGTCTGAGCGTTCTGTGCTGAGCCATGTACACCGGCTGTCTGATTGTTCTGCGCTGACTGTGCGTCCTGAACATTCTGTGTCTGCTGTGAAGCATTTGTTGAAGGTCTGTCAAATCTTGAATCTCCTCTATTGTTCATATAGCTGTAATGATACAGACCATCCTGCTGTGGTGCCTGACCACTATTTCCATTCATCTGGTTCTTGTTTTCCTGTTCCATCTCTATCATCCTTTCGCATCTTTATTATCTTAATTCCTGTAATCGGTACCTTTCTCTTTCTTACAGTTGTTACTATACGCAGTAAATGTGTCATATTTGTGTCTTTATTGTTTTAATTCTGTGCACAAATGTTATATACTAGTCAGGTACGATCTCAAATAACCCTTATGGAGGATAATATATGTTTAGAGTATGGGGAAAACTTATAAAAGATAACCACCTCATGAAGGATACCGTGATATGCATATCCGACTACGAGATGACGCGTACCCACAAGGTATACAAGGCCCTTGAGGATATGTGCTACGAGTTTGACCTGGCAAAGCCGGTGTGGCTTAAGAAGAATAAGGATGAGTTTATCCACCACGCCAGAACCAGATTCACAGCGGATAACTTTGTGGAGGATATAGATTTTGACTACCTTGATTTTCAGGTAATAGAGGAGGAATACTAGATGTTTTCTGTCTCTTCAGTGAGCAAAAGCTACGGCAAAAATAAAGTTCTGACAGATGTGTCACTGTCCGTATCCCCGGGTGAATGCATCGCCCTTCTGGGAATCAACGGATCAGGTAAATCCACCCTGCTGGGAATACTATCCAGAAACATAAAGCCAGACTCAGGGTGCTTCGGTTTCGACTGTCAGGCAAATGCTGCTCTGCTCCCACAGGACAATCCACTCATATCGGAACTCACAGCCATTGACAACATCAGACTGTGGCACCCCGGAAGCAGGAAAACAGTCATGAACTCCCACAATATGAGCATATGTCAGTCTCTCGGTGTGGATTCATTTCTGGACAAACGTGTCTCAAAGCTCTCCGGTGGAATGAAGAAGAGGCTAAGCCTTGCCATCACGATGATGTCTGACCCGGATCTGCTTCTTCTCGATGAACCTCTGGCCTCGCTTGATCTTCTATGCAAGAACGGGATACTGAGCTATCTCCAGAATTACATATCACATGGAGGAAGTGTCATCATCGCCACACATGAGACATCTGCGCTGGATATATGCAACAAGATATACACACTGAAAAATGGACACATCCAACTGGCCATAGACAGAAATATCTCACCCGGATACACCTCACCTGAAACCTACATCAATCTGATCAGATCATAGCTTTATCTAAAGGAGTTTTATGTTTTACCGACTTATACGAACTGATTTGAAAAGAATAGCTCATTATGGAATATACATGGTAGTCGCAGCATTTGTCATGATGACGGTTTTCCTGTGTCTTGCGTTAAACGCGAACTCTTTTATCTACTCTGATGACCGCTCCGAACCACTTTCAATCGGAATCGTGATGAGTGCAGATTCAAAAACCGCACAGATGGCATACAACACGATATCTGATATGGACAGCTACCACTCATCATGTGTATTCACAGAATTTTCAGACAAGGATACAGCCCTTTCAAGGCTCTCTGACGGAGACCTGTTCGCTGTGATCTACGTCCCTGACAATATCATAAGCGACATCATGGACGGAACGAACACACCTGTCGAGGTATACTATTCTGACAACCGGTCCATCGATACATTTGTGCTGAATGACCTCTTCCGCTCCACATCCTCCATGCTTGGCATATCCCAGGCGGCCATATATTCGGTTCAGGCGATAGGAAGGAACATGGAGCTTCCCGAGGATATTCAGGACACGCTCAGCAACGATGTAAATGCCATGTTCATGACTAAGGTTCTTGACAGGACTGCCAACTTCACCGTCGACAAAATAAATGCAACCAGAGCAGCAAATACCACCGACTTCTACACAAGTGCGGCGGTTCTTCTCATGATGATGCTGTGCAGCGTTGTTTTCTTCCCATTCCTGCTCGACCTCCCAGCCTCTTACATAACAAAGCTCAGGTCACAGGGAATTGGCAAAGTCAGACGCAATGTCAGCAATTTCATATCCATGTTCATATGGCTGTATATCCTTTATATAACTGTATACATGGCTCTCGCCCTGGCATCACTGTTTATCGATGAACTGCATGTAAATATCCACATGAGCGGGATACTGTTCGGAATCGTCATAGCTACATGTGTCGCGGTATATACACTGCTCATAAGTCTGCTTCCCGCAGGGATACACGGCTGCACACTACTTCTCACTGTGGTCACTGTCATACTGGCCTATGTGAGCGGCTTATTCATACCGGAAGCCATGCTTCCAAACTTTGCAAAGGATATATGCCATGGATCGCTGCTCAATAAGCTTGTGCAGACACTGTGCATATATTTATCATAAATTTACGGAGATACATCTATGAACCATATAAGACAGATAAACTTACTTATAAAGAGAATACTGTGCCGTCCCGCCATGATCGTCGTTCTGCTGGTCATCCCCGCTGTGCTGATCGCTGTGAGCTTTCTGCCAGCCAGAAAGCAAAGCACCGAGATCGTGTCCGGCGTGTATATTGAAAGTTCTGACGAACACACGGATGCATTCCTGTCGTATCTCACATCGACATCCACGGGATTTACCTTCAGGCACTATGAATCCCTGAAAGACATGAAGGATGATGTAGCATCCGGCAGGATCGACTCCGCGTACATGGTTCCTGATGGTTTCAGTGAATCAATGATCCACTCTGACGGGAAGCGCCACATAATCGTGTATACAACCGATGGAAGCTCATTCCAGTCTGTGTCCGAAGAATCCGTGTATGCCGCCCTCCTGTATGCATATGCGGCAGACATGTCTGTATGTATGCTCCAGGATCGTTATCTGGCAAATGTCCCATACGACGAGACCCAGGTGTCAGAATACATCAGTGATAGATTTAAGGGATATATCGAAAATGAGGACATTTTCACCATCGAGAGCGGACTCACCGGAAAATACACGGCATCGACAGATATTGCGCCAAACAATTTTCCTGTGGAAATATTGGTTTACATAACTTTGTTCGTGTGTTCTCTCCTGGGACTTCAGAACTATCTCCGGGATCTGGACTGTGGGGCTTACTCTATCCTCTCCTCCAGAAAAAAAGCCGGATTCTGTGTAAAAAATATAGCAGCGGGAATTATTCCCGCTGCCATTATCAGCTTTATATCCTTGATCATATATTCCGGCACCAATGGCTGTCTCAATGTCCTGCTGCATATCGCCGCAGTGTCAGTCATCAGCCTTGCTGCTGCACTTATATTCAGAGTGATATTCAGGCGCTATAAGATATTTACTATAGCTCTGCCATTCATCATCATCTGTACTCTTCTCCTGAGTCTTCTATCAATGCTCTCGCAGATGTAGACTCTGTGATCTGCTTTACCAGACATCCATAGCTGTCAGCCGGCACCGCCACATTGAAGCACACATCTGCAGTGTAATCCGTACTGTCTATCAGTGCATCACTGTTGCTGAGAAGATATTGTACCTTACCCGAATCGTTGTAGTTCGTGGTTATCTTCACCAGCTTCATAAGCTGCATCTTATGTATACCCGCATCAGACAGTGCAAGCTTGGCTGCCTCGGTGTATGCTCTCACAAGACCACCTGTTCCGAGCAGTGTTCCACCAAAATACCTTGTGACCACTATACATATATTAACCACCGCATTCCCCGTGATAACCTCCAGGATGGGTTTTCCAGCCGTTCCCTGCGGTTCTCCGTCATCAGAGAATCTTAGCAATGTATTCTCGCTGCCTATGGCAAATGCATAGCAGTTGTGCCTTGCATCATAGTGCTGCTTCCTGATCTTCTCGACAAAGGCATATGCCTCTTCCTCCGAGGACACAGGGACTGCATAGCCGATGAATCGTGATTTCTTCTCGACTATCTCGTCCTGCCCCTCCTGTAATATCGTGTTGTATGTCTCTATCATCGCTTCTCCGAATTGCTGGTGAGCAGCTTGCCCAGCTCATCCATAAATGTATTCACATCCTTGAACTCTCTGTACACTGATGCAAATCTTACATAGGCTACCTGATCAAGATCCTTGATCTTATCCATGACTATCTCACCTATGGTCGTGCTCTCTATCTCTCTCACTTCCATGTTGAAGATGGTGTTCTCTATGTCATCTATGCACTTTGTGACTGCTTCCGCTGAAACCGGACGCTTATGGCATGACTTTATGACACCTGACTCTATCTTGGAACGGTCATAAGTCTCTCTGTTCTTGTCCTTCTTGATGACTATGAGAGGTATGGTCTCCACCTTCTCATATGTGGTAAATCTCTTACCACAGGCGTCACACTGTCTTCTTCTTCTGATCGCACTTCCATCCTCCGCTGGTCTGGAATCGATAACCTTTGTATCATCTGCTGAGCAAAATGGGCATCTCATATAATTTTCTCCTTATATCTCCCACCTTCGGCGGGACCTTCTTACGATATTATCTTTACTGGGCACTTGGCCTTACATGCACCACAATTTGTACACTTCTCCGGATCTATGTGAGCAAGGTTTCTGTCTATCGTGATGGCTCCAGCCTCACAGTTCCTTGCACACAGTGTACATCCGATACATCCTGCGCTGCAGGCTGCCTTGACCTGAAGACCCTTGTCATGGGAATTACATCTGACAAGTCTCTCTGCATCATATGGAACCAGCTCTATCAAGTGTCTCGGGCACTCTGTGACACATTTGCCGCATGCCTTACACTTCTCCTTATTAATTACCGCAATTCCATCTATAATGTCAATAGCCCCGAACTCACATACTGCCTTACATGAGCCATAACCTGTACATCCATATGTACATGCCTTAGGACCGCTGTTTGGATTGTTCTGTGCCAGCTTACAGTCCCTTGGTCCAACATACTCGTATACATCCTTCGCCTTCTCGCAGTCTCCTGCACACTTGACAAATGCCACATACCTTGTATTTTCAGCGTTTTCCACACCCATGACCTCACTGATCTTCGCTGCCACTGCCTCGCCTCCAACAGGACACGCTGATGGCGGCATCTCACCTTTGGCGATGGCCGCTGCCAGTCCGTCACATCCCGGATAACCACATCCACCGCAGTTATTTCCCGGAAGGAGCTCTCTTACTGCTATTTCTTTCTCATCTACTTCTACCTTAAATTTCTCTCCTGCGACACCCAGAAGGATACCTATCACAATACCTACGCCTGCGACGACTGCCACAGCTATCAATATTCCTGTCATATCCGCACCCTCCTTATATCAATCCTGAGAAACCGAAGAACGCGATCGCCATAAGACCTGATGTGATGAGAACTATAGGGGTTCCCTTGAACGCCTCAGGTATAGGGCTGTGCTCAAGTCTCTCTCTGATTCCTGCAAGTATCACTATGGCTATAGTAAATCCGACTGCAGAGCCACATCCGTTGATGGTACTCTCAAGTATGCCGTAACCGCTCTGTACATTTGAGAGAGCGATACCAAGCACGGCACAGTTGGTCGTGATCAGTGGAAGGTAAACTCCAAGTGATTCATACAATGACTTGACCTTCTTCTTGAGGAACATCTCAACAAACTGTACAAGTGCTGCGATCACAAGGATGAACACTATGGTGTTGAGGTACTCAAGTCCGAATCTTCTCAGTATGCCGTAATACACAACGCTGGTGACAAATGAAGCTATGGTCATGACGAACACAACCGCTGCTCCCATTCCGGTTGCTGTGTTGACACTCTTGGACACTCCAAGGAAAGGACACAGTCCGAGGAACTGGCTGAGGATAACATTATTTACAAGTGCCGCTCCGATGGCTAACAATAAAATATTCATTATCTCTTACCTCCCTTTCCTTTTTTCTTCTTTATATGAGCCATTGTCTCCTTGAGCTTTATGTCGGAATCTGCTGGCTCGTTCTCTGCAGAGTGTTCTGGCTGCTCTGCTTCCGTCGGCTGATCCGTTGATGGCTGCTCTGCTGCCACTTTGTCTGCTACTTCCTGTTCTGCGGCTGGCTGCTCTGTTGACTTCTCATTCTGGAGATTGTCCTGACTGTCTGACTGAGTCTCTGTAACAGTCTGCTGCTCCTCATCTGGCGTCTTTTCCTGCTGAACTTCCTCTGCATGCTCCTTAAGCATCTTTCCTGTCGCATTCGGAACAAGCTTTATGTCGGCGAGGACTGACTCTCTGGTCGGTGCATATGGGCTGAGTCTTGGCTCATCCTTCTTCGTCTCATCTGGCTTGTCAGCCTCTGGCGCTGTATTCTTTGCTGCATCCTTATCTGCCGCTGCAGGTGTCTCTTCCTGCTTCTTAACCTGTTTTGCATCCGCTGAAGGTTTCGCCGGAGCCTCTGCTGCCTTTACAGGAGCCGGAGTCTCTGAAACCAGCTTGCCACAACATGCTGCATTGATACAGCCTGCACATGAGTCCGGTCTGCATGCTGCCGGGATCTCCTCTCCATTTGCCAGTGCCTCGGCTGCCTTCTTTGCATTTCTCTTGTTGATAAATGCTATGATGAATGCAAGCACGAAGAATGCACCAGGTGCAAGTACGAATATTGTTATAGGTGTGTACAGGCTGAGTGCATTGCCTATACCCTTTATAATTCCCGATGAGTTCTGAAGTAAGTTGCCATCTCCAAGTATCTGGAATCCAAATACACAGCCCTTTCCGACAAGCTCTCTGAACATTCCTATAAGTGTAAGGCCAACTGTAAATCCAAGGCCCATTCCAAGTCCATCAAATATAGATGGAAGTACCTTGTTCTTGGAAGCATATGCCTCGGCACGACCAAGGATGATACAGTTTACAACTATAAGTGGTATATACAGTCCAAGGCTGCTGTTGAGTGATGGCAGGTACGCCTGCAGCAGAAACTGTATGATAGTAACAAACGAAGCTATGATAACTATAAATGATGGTATTCTGACCTTATCAGGTATAACCTTTCTGAGTGCTGAGATCATGAAGTTGCTGAGCACCAGGATACATGTGGTCGTAAGTCCCATTCCTGCGCCATTGATGGCTGATGATGTAACCGCAAGTGTCGGACACATTCCAAGCATCTGTACGAAGGTCGGGTTCTCTTTCACAATACCATTATATAAACGCTCTGTACATTTTCCCATTACTTGTCACCTCCGTTCGACGCTGCAGATGAATCAGCAGCACCGCCATTTATGGACTTCACATACTCAAGTCCCGCATTCACCGCATTGGTAACCGCATTTGTTGTGATGGTAGCTCCTGACAGGGCATCTATCTCCTCGTCCACTGTGGCACCTGACTTGGTGTACTGGAACTTATCGACCTTCTTGCCTGCAAACTGTGACTTGAAGCTGTCTGTGTCAGCCTCCATACCAAGTCCTGCAGTCTCTGAGAGTGACAGGAATGAAATTCCATTTGTCGTTCCATCCGCTCTGACTCCCATGGCAAGCTGAAGGTCTCCACTATACGCCTCATGTGATGTGACAGTCACAACATATCCAAGTGCTGAACCATCGCTGCCCTTTGCTTCCACGATCTCATCTATATCTGCGTTATATCCGGCATCTGACAGGATCTTTGCAGCCGCATCGGCATCAAAGTCAGCATAGCTGTCAAACGAATCCGCATCATCGAATACCGCCTTATATGCCTCTTCCTTTGCTTTCTGCTCTGTAACTGCTATAGGATCCTTTGTGATCTTATATACATAAGCCAGTGCAAATCCTGCTATGACTGTGATTATCATGATTGCTATAGTTGCTATAACAATCGACTTTGTATCCATCTTGGACTTTGTCCCGGCTGTGTCACCCTGGGCTGCAAGCTCTGCGCCCTCTCCGAAGCTCTTCGGCTGTGTCCATCTCTCAATGAGTGGCACAAGCAGGTTGGAGAATATGATCGCATATGATACGCCCTCTGCTGATCCTCCATATATTCTGAAACAGAATGTGAGTATACCAAGTATCACACCAAACACAACCTTACCCGCAGGTGTGATAGGTGATGTAACATAGTCAGTTGCCATAAAGAATGCTCCAAGCATCAGACCACCACCGCACAGGTGTGCTGCGAGGAATGTAAGATCAAAACCTCTACCCGACGCAACCGCATATATCATAATGAGCACCGCAAATGTTCCTATATATGTAAATGGAATAACCGGCTTTATAACTCTTCTGATCAGAAGATAAGCCGCACCAACAAGTAAACATACAACTGATGTCTCACCTATGGTTCCCGGTATATTTCCAAGAAACATATTGAGTACATTGACATTTGCCAGATCCCCTGTGTTCTTGAGTACTGCAAGAGGTGTAGCAGTTGTCACACCATCATACGAGAATGATGTCATTCTTCCTGCAAATGATATGAGAAGGAAACATCTTGCGCCCAGCGCTGGATTCATGAAGTTGAATCCCAGTCCTCCAAAGAGCTGTTTAACTATTATAATGGCAAATGCACTTCCGAGTATCGCCATCCACACCGGTACATCCGGTGAGAGGTTCAGTGCAAGAAGAAGTCCTGTTACAACTGCACTGAGATCGCTTATGGTTACTTTTCTGTTCATCATCTTCTGGTACAGCCACTCAAACAGCACGCATGAGACCACGCATGTGAGTATAAGTATCATAGCGTTCAGCTCGAAGTTGATGATTCCAAATACGGTTGCCGGAAGCAAAGCAATGATCACATCCAGCATAATGCTCTGTGTACTTCGTTTATCTCTGACATGTGGAGATGACGAAATCTTAAATGTATTATCCAATGTGTACACCTCCTACTTCTTTTTATTCGCAATGATGGATTTTCTTGTTCCCGCAATGGTCTGTGTCAGATGTCTCTTCGCCGGACACACATACGAACAGCATCCACACTCACAACACTCCATTCCGTTGTGAGCCAGGAATCCCTCTGTATCCCCATGCTCAGCCAGTGAAGCAAGCATTGAAGGAACAATACGTCCCGGACACACATCAACACAGCGTCCGCATCTGATACAGTTGCTCGGTTCAAGGTCTGCCACCTCGTCATGTGTCATACACAGCAGTGCCGACACTCCCTTGGTTGCAGGAACATCCAATGAGAAAAGTGCCTTTCCCATCATAGGACCGCCTGAGATCACCTTCTCAGGAACCACACCATCCTTAAATCCACCCGCAGCCTCTATAAGCTCCTGACAGTTTGTTCCTATCCTCACCATAAGATTGCATGGATTCTCTATGGCATCACCTGTTATGGTGACTATCCTTGTGTAGAGTGGTCTTCCCTCTATAACTGCCTCATATATGGACACGATGGTATCAACATTGTGAACTATACATCCAGCATCCGCTGGAAGCATCTTGGAGTTGACATATCTTCCAGTGTTAGCATATATGAGCTGACGCTCGGCACCCTGAGGGTACTTGGTCTTCATCACATGGACTTCGATCTTGTCATTGTCCTTTACCTTATCCCTGAGAAGTTCTATTGCCTCTGGCTTATTATCCTCTATGGCGATGATTCCCTTTGCATGATCAAACAGATTGATACATATCTCAAGTCCCAGTATCAGCTTGTCCGGTTCCTCCATCATCCTTCTGTAATCCGAAGTAAGATATGGCTCACACTCTGCGCCATTTACTATTATGTAGTCGATCGCATCCTCGTTCTTCGGGGACAGCTTGACATTTGCAGGGAAACCGGCGCCGCCCATTCCTACTATTCCGGCCTCCTTGATGATCTCCTTCACATCCTCTCTATACAGAGTGGACAGATCTTTTACATTTGCTGCAAAGTCGATCTCCTCAAACAGGCCATCATTCTCTACAACTATTGATTCAACCTTTGATCCACCAGGCACATATCTCGGCTCGATCGCCTTGACCTTTCCCGATATGGATGAATGTATATTTGCTGACACGAAGCCACTGGTCTCCGCAATCTTCTGACCAACCAGGACTCTGTCGCCCTTCTTCACTATAGGTGTGGCCGGTGCCCCTATATGCTGACTCAGCGGGTACACGCAGTCACCTTTTGGAAGGTATTCTCTGACAGGCTTTTCCATTGACAATTCTTTGCCTTCATATGGATGAATTCCGCCCAGAAATGTTAACAAACCCATGTTCTACCTCTTTTCCTTATATATTTTTATTAAAAAAATCTCCCTATATAATAACGCTTTAAGCCCTCAAAAACAACCTAAATGGGGATATATTATCATTTTAAAATATGGAAATTCTTCTGCTTATCCGCATAAAAAACGATCACATATAAGATATAGACACTTATGTCTTTTCTGTATCTTACATGTGATCATTTATAAATTCATTCGGATATCATTCTAATATTCTATGGACGGAAGCTTTCTGACAAGCACAGCCCCCGCCAGCCCTATGCACACACCGGCTATAGTTCCCGATATGCACAGCACCGGCATATACAACATGATATTGCCACTCTTCATGAGAAGTGCTGCCATTGCTATCTGCCCTGCGTTGTGGCTCACTCCGCCCAGTATGCTCGTTCCAAGGAGACCAAACAGATCCTTTTTCCTGCAAAGCGTCATGACCAGAAGTGACAACACCGCTCCCGCCATGCTGTATACCATAACCGTCATATTGCCAAACAACAGCGATGACAGCACCACTCTCACCAGTGACACTATCCACGCATCTGATATCCTCAGCCTGTACATGACAACTATGGTGACCATATTTGCAAGTCCCAGCTTGATTCCCGGAACAGCTATATTCACCGGGATCATGGATTCAAGATAGGAAAATACCATGGCTATGGCCACGAACATACCTGTGTATGTGATCCTTTTTGTACTCCAGCCATGCATTCTATCCACCGCCGTCTCTGAACTTTTCTGATCATTTTTATCTCTACTGCACATCTATATCTCTTTCCCTGCCACCTTGTATCTCTATGACAAGCTTGTGCGGAAGACAGGTTATAGTCTCTCCTCTCCTGCTCTTCCAGCCCATATTCACGCACACCTTATCCGGGCAGTCCGCATCACCGACACTGATCTTCCCAGATTCAACCACAACAGTGTTGCTGCCCCTGTCCGTGTTGAACTCATAGGTATCGTCGACTGTCATGTCTATGGTCTGCACCAGTTTGTCATCTATATACACATCCGCGGTATTGCCCGTCGGAAGCACAAGCCGCATGACAAGCCAGCATATAATTCCCGCTACTAAAAGGACTCCACACAATATCAGATCTTTTTTTCTAAACCATCCTGCCATATCTTCACATCACTCTGCCAATTTATAGTCTTCTGCCGTTATGGTGAATCGGTCCTTCAGGCCTTCACTGACATACACATTCTTATCCTCATCTATGATGACGGCCTCCGCACCATACTCCTGAATGGTCTTCATAGCCTTATCCTTATCCATCAGCATACACAGTGTAGACAAGGCGTCACTGGTCAGTCCGTTATCACACACTACCGTGGCCGCTATAGTGCCATTCCATGCCGGATATCCAGTCCGGGGATCAAGTATGTGGTGGTATCTCCTGCCATCCTGCTCAAAATACTTTTCATAATCTCCCGATGTGGATACAAATGCCGTCTCCCCATCGCCAAAGCTTATGACACCCATGGTCGTTCCCTCTCCGGCTCTCGGATCCTTGACACCGACCTTCCAGGCTGTACCATCAGGCTTGCTTCCGTACACAACTATACTTCCGCCCAGGGCCACACATGCACCGGCCGCATCAGTACCCTTGAGATACTCTGCTGCCATGTCGCAGCCATATCCCTTGCCGACTGCTCCCAGATCAAGCATCATACCAGGCTCTGATATCCTTAACGTATCGCCATCCACACTTACCTTTGACACATCCACCAGCCTCAGTGCACTGTCTATATCCGCCTGTGATGGAATCTCTGTCCTGCCATCTTCTATCCCCCACACATCCGCCAAAGGCCGTATGGTGATATCCAACAGATCGTCATGAGCCCTCGATATGTCAAGCGTCTGCTTCAGCACACCCGCAAGCTCGCTGCTCACCGTGATATCCTCATCAGGCTTATATGTGTTGTTCACCCTGTATATCTCAGAGTCCGCTGAGCGCCATGACAGCACATCCTTGTCCAGGCTGTCTATGAGCTTCAGCATCCCGTCTATATTCTCACTGCCATGGCTTCCATACACTGTAAATGACGCAGCCGTTCCCATGGTGATCGTGTTCCTTGTATATTCACTTTCACCTGACCGTCTCACGCCTGATATGATGACCATAGCAATCACAGCCACCATGACAACCACTACGGCTGCTATCCTGTACCATTTCTTCATGGTCTGCCTACCTCTGTGTTATTTCAGATATTCATCGTGAACCTGTTCTCTCAGCGAATATCTGAAGGATTTCTCGTACTCCACATTCTCATTGATGCTGTGGTTTACCTCCTCGAAGAAGCTCTGGTTGATGATATCCATGGAGTAGAATATCGGGTAGTTACTGTTCTTCTCCCACATCATAACTCCACCATCCACGGATTCCTTACCGTACTCCTCCTCGTAGCGCTTCTTGCAGTCTCCACTGCACAGATATACATGACACAAACCGTTGAGGGTCTTCTTCAGCATATCCGTTCTGAGTATATATCCATCACAGTCTATCGCCCAGTCCGGTATCTCATCCGGCTTCACTATGACTATGATCGGCATATATCTGTCAGGGCTCTCAACAATCGCATTCAGCTTGTCATAGCTGATCTCCTCAGGGCTTGATCCCTCCTCCATGACTATCCCGGCGTCTACAAAGCCAACCTGATTGAACATATCCTTCATGAACTTTGGCCTGCTGTATCTTCTCTCCTTGACGTTGATGGTCTCACATATGTTCTCCACATTCACATCATATATATCCCCGGCACTCACCATATCCACTGTCACATGCCATATAACACCAGCCTCTGAATTGCTTATGTGCTGGAAATCCATATGAAACTCACCGGCCTCATATGTTATATATACCTTATATCCTATGGTGGAATAATCCACACTCGTGAGTTCCTCGGGCATCTGTGGGAACACCATACTGATGTGCTCTCTGACCCATTTGTATATGATCTCACACGCCTTGTCATAACCCGCCGCAGGTATTCCTACCCTGTGGCTGTACACAACATTCGGAACCATAGGCTTTATCTCAGTCTTCACTTCTGGTCTGACCGCTGGAACGAACTGCTCCTTGTCAAGCAGCCTTGATATATACTCGTTGTGGACTATCTCCTTGTTGATCAGATAAATAACTCTGTCAGGAGTCAGCTCCTTGTGATACTTCTTGTTGAGCAGTATCTCAACCAGTTCGCGCTTGCTCACAGTGTGGAACTGCGCCACGATATCCGGATTGTTGTCCAGATATTCCCTGAGCTCAGGCTTAAGCGGATCCTGCGTGATCCTGAGCCTGTATTTGCTTCTTATGGCATTCTCCCAGTTCTTCTCCTTGTACTGTGAGTCGTGAATACTGTTGAAAATCTGCATGATAGACCAGTCGCACAGCTCCAGATTGGCTATGATACTGTTCATGACTCTGGACAGATCCTCATGTCCAGTCCACAGATCGGTCTCCTTGGAATCAGAACCCAGCTTATACTTATATCTCATCTCATGCTCTATCTCATGCCAACCCTCGAAGAGCACCGTCCTGAGCTGTACCTCAAATGTCTGGTCAAATGGCTTGTTCCACACACTTGCAGGTATGTTTCGCAGATATTTGCTCGGTATCCTGAACACACCGTTACATTTCTGTGCCTCAAATTTGTTCTCCTCATTCTTCGTCTTGGACCAATTGTCCAGAAGAAACGTCTCCTCAAGTATCTTCTCACATATATCCATGTCCTCCAGATAGAACAGGTTGATTCGTATACCTATGATATCCTGAATCTTTCTTCCACCTTCCTGCATGGAGTATTTACCAGTCTCCAGCTTGTGCAGAAGTGACGATTCTGACTTGATTCTCGATGTACTGTTAAAATATATTCCCGCATTGTTCAGCTTCGTGACAAGAGTGTTGAGCAGACTCATCTTCACATTGTTGATCTCCTCTATCTCCTGTTCCTGAAGAAGCTTCTCGTCACTATTATAGTCATAGATGCTATAATCCATTCCATCATTCCTTTTCTGTAATTATATATCAATCCGCCCTGCGGCGTCTTTCCTATATCCACGCATATCTTTATCTAGTATATCACAATAATTGTGTATTTTGCTTAAAATAATATGAACATTTTATAAAAAACAGTGCAATTCCACCCTTATAGTATAAAATCCACTCCATTTTCTTGCGAAAGTAAAGGCTTGTATATATAATTAAAAGGCTAGAACACAAATGAGAGGTTAAATTATGATTTTAGACTGTCAGAACATCTGCAAAGCATTTGGCACAGATGTTATATTGGACAATATTTCTTTTCATCTTGAGGAAAAGGAGAAAATGGCTATAGTCGGCATAAACGGCGCCGGCAAGACCACTCTTCTCAAGATAATAATGGGTGAGGAAAGTGCTGACTCCGGTCAGGTCATAGTGTCAAAGGACAGAACCATCGGCTATCTGTCCCAGTATCAGGAGAACAATTACAACACTACTGTCCGCGGTGTCATGATGGATGCACTCAAGCCTATCCTTGAGCTTCAGGACAGGATGCGCGAACTTGAACACACTATGGCTGAGCAGTCCGGTGAGGAGCTTGAGAGATCTCTGGAACTCTACAACCGCTACACCCACGAATTCGAATATAAGAACGGCTATAGCTGTGAGAGCGAGGCAAATGGAGTTCTCAAAGGACTAGGTTTCTCCAAGGAGGATTATGACCGCCACACGGACTCTCTGTCCGGTGGCCAGAGGACAAGACTTGCACTCGGCAGACTCCTCATGGTGAAGCCGGATATCATCATCCTCGATGAGCCGACAAACCATCTGGACATGGAATCCATCTCATGGCTTGAGGGCTTCCTGTCATCCTACCAGGGAAGCGTCATCATCGTCTCCCACGACCGTTATTTCCTCGACAAGATCGTGACCAAGATAGTCGAGCTCGACAATGGCCACAGCCAGGTATACAATGGCAACTACACCTACTTCGCACAAAAGCGTGCAGAGATCCGTGAGAACATGATGAAGGCATATCTCAACCAGCAACAGGAGATCAAGCATCAGGAGGAGGTCATCACGAAGCTCAAGCAGTTCAACCGTGAGAAGTCTATCAAACGTGCAGAGAGCCGTGAGAAGATGCTCTCACGTATAGAACGTCTCGACAAGCCAACCGAGGTTGCATCCGAGATGAGGATCACTCTTGAGCCAAATGTCTTAAGCGGCGAGGATGTTCTTACGATCGAAGGACTCTCCAAATCATTTGGCGACAATAATCTGTTCTCAGGAATAGATATGGATATCAAACGTGGCGAACACGTCGCCCTGATAGGTGGAAATGGAACCGGAAAGACAACCATACTGAAGATGATCAACAGGCTTGTATCCAAAGATGCCGGAGCTATCATACTTGGATCACGCGTCAAGATCGGTTACTACGATCAGGAACATCAGGTACTCACGATGTCCAACACCATATTCGATGAGATAAGCGACGCCTACCCTGATCTGTCCAACACCAGAATTCGTAATGTCCTTGCGGCATTCCTCTTCACAGGTGAGGACGTGTTCAAGAGGATACAGGATCTGTCAGGTGGCGAGCGTGGACGTGTGTCCCTTGCCAAACTGATGCTCTCTTCCGCCAACTTTCTTATTCTGGATGAGCCGACGAACCACCTGGATATCACATCAAAAGAGATACTGGAGAATGCCATAAGGAACTACACCGGCACTGTCCTGTATGTATCCCACGACAGATACTTCATCAACCAGACGGCCACAAGGATCATCGAGTTAAGGGACAAACAGCTCACAAGCTATATAGGCAATTACGATTACTACGAGACCCACAGAACGTATTCCACAGATTTAGTAAGTCCATTCACTCCAATAAGCGGAGTCTCTGACGCACCGGCCCAGACCGCTCCCGCTGTCTCACAGGCCAAGCTCTCATGGCAGGAAAGCAAAGCTGAGGCGGCAAGGCAGCGCAAGAAGGCAAATGACCTGAAGAAGCTTGAGGCATCCATCGAGGAACTTGAGAACAGGATCGCAGAGATCGATGAACAGTTTCTTCTTCCTGAGAACGCCACAAATGTCGGCCTGCTGAACGACCTCACAAAGCAGAGGAACGAAGCCGACACAGAACTCAACGAGCTCTACACGAAATGGGAGGAACTGTCCGAGGAGGACTGATGGCGGAATCGCTCATGTCAAACCTGCAGGCTTAACTATATCAACAAATACCAAAAACACCATATACGACTACAGCAAAGAGGATCCATATAAGGTATCCACTCACCGTATTCATATATGGTGTTTTCTTTGTTATCATGCACAGTCTCCTGTACATCTATTGTTCATACATGTCTCATGCACAGTTCCCTGTACATTTATGTCAATCTCTCTACATTCTAATGTCTCACATGAATTATCTTCATGGCATACTGTCCCGACAGATCATATGCAGAATTGCTTATATAGACCTGATCGCTGCTGCCCATTCCACCCTGAATGATCCAGTATTCAGGCTTATTTCCGCTGTTAGAACCCCAGTCATGCACATATGCCTCACATGCCGAAGCCGGAACTCCAAGCTTTCTCAGATACTGCTTAAGTGCAGTCGCTGAAGAGAACTTTCCAAAATAGATTCCGACATGGGTCGGCTCTCCATTCGTATAGTAGACAACTATATCACCAGGCAGGAGCACATCGTATGAGAAGTCCTCCCTGTCCGCTGTGAGCTCGTAATCCGTCGCCTCACCCCAGCTTCCATTCTGCGCCAGAATCGCCTTGGCGATGACCTTGCGGAGTGCCCAGTCTGAGCATATATTTGATGAACTGATCACGAATCCGCCATTTGCAAAGTCAGTGTACTTGACTGACATATCACTTCCCGGAGTGCTGCTGCCTGCGTATCTAAGCGCATTTGCCACAAATACATTGCAGTAGATTCCTGTCTTGCCCAGATATTCATTGACAACCCTCTTCATCCATTCATCAAAATCCCAGCTTATCGAATCTGTCTTGAAGCATCTTCCCCAACTGTCAAATTCATACTCCACATCACCCACTACTATCTTCGTGAGTTTACTGCAGCGTCCATTTGCATCGCTGAAATAATACACCTTCTTGTTGTTGATCTTGGCATTCTTAAGGCCCTCAGACTTGTCGTTGAGCAGCTTGCCACTTCTGTACTCGGAATATCCTGTACTCTCGTCATAATACACATATTCAGTTACAGTTCCCTCATCGCCTACATAAGCCGCACTGTAATCACTAATCGTCTGCCAGCCCTTTGTTCTGACAGCCTTACCTGTTTTACCAAAGTAACTGCAGTTGTCCTGCAGTCTCACCACAGAATTCTTCTTTACTATCCATCTGTTATTCGAGAATACTCTGTACGTGTCTGCATATCCCGATACAGTATGTGTCGATCTGTAATATATCGCATCAGATATTCCCGTGCTGTCCGTGTGGAGCACAACATGTCCAAATGAAGGTATCCACGCATTCACCGCAGCCGTCCAGCCGCCCTCGCTCGCCACCTTCTGACATCTGTATCTTATGCCGTCCACCTGTACAAAATAGGTTGCCTCTCCGTTTCTTATGTAATACTTCTTATCCCTTGAGATCTCATACCACTTCGTGACGTTGCTCTTCGCACCGTTCACAAAGTAATAATATCTTCTGTTTACCTCGTATACACCGGTTGCCGTACTGGTCCATTTCCCCGACGAATACTGGTACAGTCTTCCCGACTGCATCCGCCTTACTGCCTTGCCGTCCACTGCAAAATAATACACGCAGTTTCCTGATGTGATCCAGGTCGATCTCACCGCAGCGCCGTCACTTCCAAAGTAATAATAGTCTTCTCCAAACTGCTTCACCACGTTCTTGACCGGAATACCCGCTTCGTAGTAGTACACTCTGGAATTTTCTGTTCTGAGTCCCTTGTACGCATTTCCATTCTTGTCAAACAGGACTTTTATATTATTTACCATGACAGCCTTATTCTTGACGGTGATCCTGACTGTTCCATTATAGCTGTAGAAATAATTGCCGTGATAAGCGCTCACAACATGTCCATCAAAAAGCTGGATATACTTCACATCATTTCCAGACATGCTTCCGGATATATCCGCGTCGACAAGCTCCCCTGCCGGTGAACTGCTGCCATATTTGTACCAGCCATCTCCCACAACAGCCTTGCCACTCACAAAGTAATCACAGTACCCGGATCTTGTGAACAGTCCTGTCGCCGGACTGCCCTCGGTATAATACACTCCATTGTAATATCCTGTCAGAGCTACAGAATAGTCCCTGGCAAATGTAAACTTTTTGAGCTCTATGGTATTGCCGCTCTTAACGCTCATGTTGACATATCTGCTTGAAGAATTATAATTCGCTGACTTCAGCATCTCAAAGCTGGTGTCTGTGTAGCTTCCGTTATACTCCACATTTGCATCGCTGTCATCCGCTGCGACAAGATAAAACTTGGAGTTATATCTTATCAGTGCGTATGTGATAAGTGTATCACTGTCCTCACCTGAACCAATGAAGTAACTCTCGCCCTCCGCAAAGCTGAGTCTGAACATGCCATCGGTGGAGTTCGTAAACACATATGTACTGCTGTTCATCTTAAGTGCTGTTTTCTCCACCACGCTGGTAGGCGTCGCCACCCCCGGAACCTCCGTATCCGCATATACAGATGCAGCCACATCCCCTGCAGTCTCCGCTTTGGCCGTCATGTTCCCCACACACGCCATCTCCGTCAGCAGAACAAATGCCACAGCGATGAGCAGAGCAAGAAATCTTACGTTATTCGACTTATACAATCCCTTCCTTATTGTTCGCAACATACTTCCTCCTGAGTATTTATTATGTATCTATAGTACACGATTTTGGCTGCATGTAAAATACAATATTTGATATTTTTCCGATATCTTCTCCACAAATTTCTTCGCCCCCGCCATATTTCTGTCATCAAGATTGACAAATGGATCATCCATTATGAGCATCGGCTTTTCATCCTGATACATGCTGTCCACTATTGCAACTCTTACACACACTCCGAGGATATCCGCCAGTCCCGAGCTCAAGGTCTGAGAATCCCTGTACATTCCCTGCTCTCTGTACCTGATTGTCATATCCGGGGCCGCCTGTACATTTCCTGCATGCTCTCCTGTAACGCACTCATAATACCTGTCAAATGCCTCCATGACCGGCACCGAATGTCCCACTGCAAATGTATCCCTGGCCTCCCCCAGCAGCTCGTACGCCTTTACGTTGAGCTCGTATCTGTGCAGATCGTCTTCCAAAGCCTTTTTCTTATCCGCCAACGATGCCGTCACAGCAGCTATCTCCTGTCTTCGAAGCTTGAGCTCCGCCAGTTCCCTGGCATACTCACCAAGTCTCATGTTTTCTGCCATATAGACCGACATCTCCTCATCCATATCGGATTCGTCATCGGCTGTATATATATCATCTGATCCGTCCGATCTGGTATCATCAGCGGCATCCCCCGGCTCTTCCACCTTATTCTTCCTGTGCCAAATCTTTTCATTTATCCCGCGTATAATGTAGTAGATTCCGAGTACACAAAACATACCTGCACATACAACAAATATAATCATAGCCATATCGTCAGGTTCTTCTATTCCAAGCATAAATTTCCACATCCCCAGAGATAAAAGTGCTGCGATCAACGCACAAAATCCTGTCATGATATATTTACTGCCACGTTTTTTATTATTTATGCTACTTCCAATGCTTTCTAGTTTTTCTGCATTATCTGCCTCTGGCTTCGCTGATTCCGGCTTCAACGGTTCATGCTTTACAACGGCTTTCTGTCTCTGCCGCCTCATCCGGTTCTGATTCTGCATTTCTATCTCACGGATATTTTTATTCAGCTCATTTATACTTCTGTCTATTCCATCAAGCTCCCTGACCTGCTCACGCATCCCATCAAGCTCATATTTTCTCCTGTACAGTTCCCCCGTCCGCTTGGTTGGCGACTGCCTGTTTATAACATTCTTCAGTATCTGTCTGGCATTCTCATAATTGCTTATATCATCCGTGCTGTCAGCGATATTACCAAGCTTAGCACTTATCCCATCCGTCGCCCAGGTCCGGCAGTCATCCTGCCCTATGTACATACTTCTCACAAATGACGCAGAATCCACATGAAACAGCTCCTCCCCAAGCTTATCCGTGAACATTCCTGTCACAGCATGAGTCGCCTCGTCGTATATCACGCATTTGTCATCGCTCTTCTTCGCGCCAAATGTCCTCTGAACCCTGTAGTTTCTGCCCCTGCTCTCAAATACCAGTTCTCCGCCATAGGCAGCCCCCGACCACGGGCGATATCTTTTTCTTTCATTCTCAATGTCATTTCTCTTCGTCTCACCGTCGAAGCCATACAGCATGACCCGGATAAAAGCAGCAAGAGTCGACTTGCCCCAGCCATTATCCTGGACAAATGTATTTATCCCATCCTCGAACTGGACTTCCATGTTATTCAATTTGCCAAATCCATCTATATAACAAGATATCAATCTCATACTTAAAATATCTCCTCGCCCGAAAGAGCCCTGAGTCCTGTCTGGATCACATATGCCTTGTCATTTTCACTCATATCCTGCCTCATGACCTTCCTCACGAATTCGCCCTTGAGGGACGCATCATTCACATACCTCATGTAATCCACCTGAAAATCCGTGTGATCCAAGATCTCCATATAGTAGAACGAATCCTGAAACTGCTTAGTCAGATAATCCGTGTTTATCTCGCTCTCAACATTTACCGCGCCTGTGAGGGATACCCTCACCATGTCCCTGGACTCATCTTCCATGGTCCCCGGCAGTTCCTGATACAGTCTGTCTGCGATCATGTCCGCCGCATCAGAGCTTGACTCTGCCCCTGTCACGTCCACTTCCACATCGAACAGCCTTCTATAGGCAAATGGCACAAATTCGGTCTCAACCATATGCTTCCTCTCATCCACGTCAAGCATCATAAATCCATGCTCACCACACTCGTCAAAGCCCCTGCCCTCCAGACATCCCGGATAGCAATAGACTCCCCTGTGATCAAGACTTTCCAGCTTTCTTCCATGCACATGTCCCAGTGCCAGATAATCTATGCCTCTTCCCCTGAGTTTCTTCAGGCATACATCATTCATGTTGCGAGCCCTGCCATATTCCTGCTCCTGTCCGTGGAGTGTGACAATATTTATATCGTTCTCATCCAGTTCGAGTTCATCATATATGCTGTTGCAGTTTTCGTCATTCAGCACAGCGCCCGCGATCACTATATGTGATCCCTTAAGCTGATACTGCGTCCACTCATCTCCGAATAAATACAGATTCTCTGGGAGTCTCCGCCCAGCAAATAAGCTTTCATCCGGGTCATGATTTCCCCTCAGATAGAACACATCTATGTCAGCATACTTCGCTATCTCCCCCAGAACAACATTTATCGTCGTGGCAGACACTGTCTCTGAATCAAAGAGATCCCCCGCTATTATTACCGCCTGCACGTCATTCTCTGCAGCATACCCGAATATTTTCCTGAATGTGTTAAGTATCTCATTTCTTCTGCCTCTGGCTCTTTCTCTTCCAAGATGTGCACTCAGGGCTGAATCAAGATGGATATCCGCACAGTGTATTATTCTCATAGTTTCTCAACCTCAGTCATCTCTATTCTTTTTCTATATTAACATATTACGTAAAAATTTGCTCATAAAGAATAAAGTCCACGGCATATGCCGCGGACCCTGTCTACATCATATCATATACCTCCTGTCTGATACACATGTGTTTTCTCTCTGTATTCAATAGCAGAAAACTGTCTCTTAAGTTCATACATGAAGTATATTGCTCCTTGATTTTCGTTCCGTAATTATTACGGATTTTGTTTTTTCACAAACAAAAAACGCCAGAAGCCTTGGTTTTACAAGGTTTCTGACGCCTGTCTAGCAGGGGATGAGAGAATCGAACTCCCACCAAAAGTTTTGGAGACTCCTATCATACCATTTGACCAATCCCCTATATACAGAAAAAATTTAACACCTGCTACAGCGTTAAATTTTCCCGGTACTTTTTATTCTGTACCTTCAGAATTTCACACAGAAAGAGGTATCTTCTAAAGCTTATCTCTTAGAAACCTCTAAGGATAAGTCCTCGACCTATTAGTACTTCTCAGCTGAGTGCGTTACCACACTTACACCTGAAGCCTATCAACCTTGTAGTCTTCAAGGGGTCTTACTCCGAAGATGGGATATCTTATCTTGAGGGGGGCTTCACGCTTAGATGCCTTCAGCGTTTATCCCTGCCAAACTTGGCTACTCTGCCATGCCTTTGGTAAAACAACAGATACACCAGAGGTTTGTCCATCCCGGTCCTCTCGTACTAAGGACAGCTCCTCTCAAATATCCTACGCCCACGCCGGATAGGGACCGAACTGTCTCACGACGTTCTGAACCCAGCTCGCGTACCGCTTTAATGGGCGAACAGCCCAACCCTTGGAACCTGCTACAGCTCCAGGATGCGATGAGCCGACATCGAGGTGCCAAACCACTCCGTCGATGTGAACTCTTGGGAGTGATAAGCCTGTTATCCCCAGGGTAGCTTTTATCCGTTGAGCGATGGCAATCCCACTTTATACCACCGGATCACTAAGTCCTACTTTCGTACCTGCTCCACCCGTCGGTGTCGCAGTCAAGCTCCCTTCTGCCTTTGCACTCTTCGAATGGTTTCCAACCATTCTGAGGGAACCTTTGAGCGCCTCCGATACTCTTTCGGAGGCGACCGCCCCAGTCAAACTCCCCGTCAGACATTGTCCCCCAGCCGGGTTACGGCTGCAGGTTAGAAACCCAGTACTGTAAGGGTGGTATCCCAAGGTTGGCTCCATGGCAACTGGCGTCACCATTTCCTAGCCTCCCACCTATCCTGTACAGACAGTACCGAATCCCAGTATCAAACTGGAGTAAAGCTCCATGGGGTCTTTCCGTCCTGGCGCAGGTAACCAGCATCTTC